>Ga0315289_10000592_pt1 | contig 55800 bp, 40 predicted proteins | sample YL17G11_40_MG_FD_203452 | JGI IMG/M metagenome (GOLD analysis project Ga0315289, IMG submission 203452) | Sediment microbial communities from Yellowstone Lake, YNP, Wyoming, USA - YL17G11_40 | ecosystem: Environmental > Aquatic > Freshwater > Lake > Sediment | place: USA: Wyoming | collected...
GGGGTCCTACTCTCTTTCCCGCGCCCGGAGAAGCGCGCGTTCTTCACGCGAGCGTGGGTGTGGGGGCGTGTGTATGATTCTCGAAGCAACGCAGGGTTGCTGCCGCTGCTTTTCCCTTTCTGGGGCGTGTCAGGGGAAGAAAGAAGGAAGAGGAGGTCGAGGTGACCCGACCTCTCACTTTTTTTTTTCCCCAACCCTCTCTCCCTTTCCTCGCACAAGCGCGCCCACACGCAACAACAAAGATGGCCTCGCTCATGAAGCCGACCCCGGTGACCCAGAAGGCGACCCGCACGGTGAGTGTGGGATTGATTGGTCTGGTCAGGCGCCACGCGCGAGGAGACGAATGGAGCAACACACAAACAAGGGGCTGCTTTTTTTTTTTTCGTTCGGCGCCCGCTCGTGCGCCGGCGCTCGCTCTCTTTTCTCGACACCCAACCCCGCGGGCACGCCCGCGCCCCCCTCCTCGGCCAGCCCAGTCCACCCCCCTTTGGCTAGTTCAGAGGCTGGGCGACCTGATGGGCGAGGCGCGGAAGCGCACGAGGCTGCCCCACCCCGCGCGCGAGGAGGGGCGGGGGAGCAGGCTCGACCCTCCCAAACGCGGCGTTTTGCTATCCTCTTCCGGTGTGGCCCCACCTCCGGCCTCGCCACGCACGGAATCCCACGATGTGGTGGGTGCTGATGCGGCGCCGCACACGGGGAGCGTGTGCGTCCCGTTTAACGGGGGGCAGGCAAGGCTCAGGGCGCGCGCACGCGTGAGAAAAAGGGAACCCGACCCTCAATCTCTCAACCCCCGCCGCGGCCTCATCCTTTTTTTCATCCACTCCTCTTCTTCCCCTCACAGTCCCGCATCGTCACGAACGCGGCCGCCCGCCCCATCTGGAAGCCCGGCACCCCCCCGCCCGCCCACCTGGATGGCAGGTAAGAAAGAAGGCATGGGAAAGAGATTCAAGTAGGCAATACAGCCAGCCAGGGTCAACCCCACACCTCCTCCGCACCACGCTCTCACCCTCCCTCCCTCCTCCCTCCCTCGCCATAGCCTGCCCGGCGACTACGGCTTTGACCCCTGCAACCTGGGCGCCAACCCGGCCGCCCTGCGCTGGTACGCGCACGCCGAGCTCATCCACGGCCGGACCGCCATGATGGGCGCGGCGGGCGTGCTGGGGACCTCCATCCTGCACGCCGCCGGCACAGGCGTCCCCAGCTGGTTTGACGCGGGCAAGGTCTCCGCCGAGCGGACCGGCATCCCGGGGGGCGCCCTGTTTGTGGTGCAGATGATCATGTACAACTTCGTGGAGATCAAGCGCCTCCAGGACTTCCGCAAGCCGGGCTCCCAGGCGGAGGCCGGGTCGTTCTTTGGGCTGGAGTCCGTGTTCAAGGGCACCGGCGACATGGCGGCCATCTACCCGGGCGGGCCCATGTTCGACCCGCTGGGCCTGAGCAAGGGCCCCTCCGCGGACGCCATGAAGCTGCGGGAGGTCAAGAACGGGCGCCTGGCCATGGTGGCGTGCCTCGGCTTTGGCGCGCAGTGGGCGGCGACGGGCAAGGACCCCCTCGTCAACCTGGCGGAGCACTTGAAGAACCCGGCCGCGACGAATTTCGCGACTAACGGGGTGTCCCTGCCCTTTGACAACCCCATCCCGGGGTACCTGTGAAGAAGAGTGGTGGATGGAAGAGGGGTGGGTGGGGTGAGAGTGTGTGTGTTTTTTTGTCAAAAAAAGAGACAACACTCGAGGCATTTCATCCATAGAAGTTCCGTTTTTTCGTCCCCGTACACGCTCAACACACCTCACCGCACCCGCACACGCACCACACCATGGCCCTCCTCTCCCTGCGCACCCCGACCTGCCTGGCCCGGCCGGGCGTGAGCGTGCGTTTTTCGTGTGTGAGAGAGGGCGTACTAGGAAGCGAATGCCCGGTCGCTCTTTTTTTTCTCTCACCCTCTTTTTCTCCACTCCCTTCTCACACTCAGCCCCGCCCCGCCCCTCGCTGCCGCACGATTGTCTCAGCGATTGCCAATGTGGTGTCAGGTGAGGCGGTGGTTTGAGTTAAGGGTGGGGAAAACGGTGACGAAAACAAGCAGCGCAACCTAAATTCTAGCCGCCGGGGGGGCATGCCTGGCGCGTGCAGTCGCCGCCGCCCCGATGGGGCCCGCCGCGCCCGATCGCGCCGACTGCAAGGCATGGTAAGCCCATCGACCTGGCTACATACCGGGAAATAGAATGCGCGATTCCGGAAAGGGGAGCCCTCTCTCACAATCTCATCATCATCGTCATTATCCCCATCACACACATGCAGTCCCGACCATGACCACGACCACGACCACCTCCACCCGCGCCCCGCCCACCACCACCCCCGCCGCCCACCCGCTCCGCCCGCCACTCATCACCCAGGAGTCTATCCGGGCCATGGAGGCCGGCCTGGATGACGGCCCGTCCGTGGCGGCCCTGCGTCGGTTCAACGCCGCCCTGCGGGGCCTGGGCGCGGCGGACTGGGAGGCCAAGCTGGGCCCGGTCATGCACACCCTGGCCCACAACCTCGAGTCCTTCAACCCGGCCTTCGCGGCCGTCGTCCTGGCCGTCCAGGCCACCCTGGGCGGCGGGTCCGACTACCACCGCCGGGACGCCGCCCTGGCGGGCCTCATCCAGCCCCTGGCGGGCGAGTACGGGATGCACAACGGCGAGGCCCAGGCGCGCACGCACCGGGCGCTCTTCCAATCCTTTTACGAGGACCTCCTCCGTGCGCCCCTGGCCGCCGCCCTGGACGCCGACCCCGCCCCGCCCGCCGCTGTGGCCCTGTTCACCCGTATGATGACCGACATCGCGACCGCGGGCGGGCGGGTGCCCTGCGCGCCGCCCGGCACGCTGGGGGCTGAGGCAAATGCGGCCCGGGCGTCCTACGCGCTTGGTTACAACCTGGCGGTCGAATACCTCGCCGACTACGAGAAGACGTGGATGCTGGACTCGTTCCGGGCGCTGAATGCCGCGGTCCTGGCCCCGGCCGGCCGCCCGCTGACGGAGTGGGTGTTCCTGGAGGTGCACGCGGAGGGCGAGGCCGAGCACGCAGCGATCGGGCACGCAGCCGTGGGCGCGCTCGCCCCCGCCGCGCACGAGCCCCTCCTGCGGGCGGCCATGGCGGACCATGACCGCGATTTTGCGGCCTTTTACAACGGGCTGGCGACGATGCTGGAGTGAATGGGGTGGGGAGAGAGGGCGAGAGAGAGAAAGTGGGGAAGAGAGCGAAGGTTGCACTGCAAAAACAAAATCCCAGCCTCCTCGTGTTCTCAAAACCCACTCCGCCGCCCCAGGCCGCTGCACGCGTTGCAGGTCCCGCAGAACGGTGCACAGCCCCGCAAATGAGGGGATTGTGTTGGCGGATGAGTACATTCGGCGTGTGACCTTAAGGTGTGCGGTCAAATCTTTGGGCTGGCCCGGGTGGGGCTGGGCGTGGCGGGCGGCGGTGGGAGAAGGGTTGCGAGAACACAGAGGGGGTGCGGGGTTGAGAGGGGGGGGGACGTCGGCTAGGGTGGGCAGAAAAAAGAAAAAAGGGCGGAGACAGAGAGCCGATCGCGTGGGGCGCGTAAGCGACACGTCTCCCATGACTGACAAGCAGACGAGGCCCACACTCACCACCCAGGCGCAGCTTCCTCGGGAGCGCAGGGGCAGGGCGATGGCGGGCTAGTCATGGTGTTTTCTCGTAGCCCGCACGCAATAAAAAAGAGAAATGTGAGATTTTGTGTAAGAGAGTTTATTTCTTTGTTTCTCGACGCGTTCACCTCTCATCTCTTCTAACAAGTATGCCTCCCCTGTCCGCCTGTTCCACCGCGGCAGATGCCGCGTCCGCAGGTCGGGACATGGCCGGCAAGACGGTCGTCATCACGGGCGGGGCGGCAGGAATTGGGGCGGAAGCCGCGCGCGTGTTGGCAGGGCAGGGCGCGAAGGTCATCATCGGGTGCCGCAGCGTGGCCGCCGGCCAGAAGGTGGCGGACCAGGCGAAGGCTGAGGGGGCCAAGGTGGGTTGTTGGGGGGTTGGTGAGGCGGCAAGGGGCCCCCACGGCGCGGTACTCTCAAAATTTGACGACGTGGCTCTCGCTGCTCTCGGACCCTTCATGCTCGCGCGCTCCTTTCCTCGTCCTCTTCCTGTCTTGCAGACCAAGCCCGTCCCCGCCTGCTACCCTCGAAATAGCAGTAAATAAATGCAGGCACCTTTCACACCTTTTTCTCTCCACTTTCCATTCACAGGGCACCATCTTTGTCCGCTCCCTCGACCTGGCCGACCTCGCGTCCGTCGCGGCTTTTGCGCACACCCTGGCCGCGGAGGAGCCCCGCCTGGACGTCCTCCTCAACAATGCGGGCGTCATGGCGTGCCCGGAGCTGAGGACGGTCGACGGCTTTGAAATGCAGATGGGCACCAATCACGCGGGCCACTGGCTGCTGACGGAGCGCCTGCTGCCCAAGCTGAAATCCACGCCGGCGCCACCCGCCCGGGTGGTGTGCGTCGCCTCGCTCGCCCACACCACGCCGGCCTCCCTGGAGGTGGCCGACCTGAACTGGAGGACCCGCCCGTACGACCGCATCAAGGCGTACGGCGCCTCCAAGCTGGCCAACGTCCTGCACGCCAAGGCCCTGGCGGCCAAGCACGACCCGGCCAAGGTGCTGGCCTTTTCGCTCCACCCGGGCGTCATCCAGACGGACCTCTTCCGCCACGTCGGCGGCGCGCCGGGGACTTGGGCGGGGTCTGCCCTGGCGGCCGTCGGCGGCGCCGTGCGCGGGGTGGGGTCGCTCATCCTGGGGCGCCCGCTGATGAAGACGGTGCCCCAGGGCGCGGCGACGAGCGTGTACGCCCTCACCTCGCCGTCCCTGGACGCCTCTAAAAACGGTTTCTACCTGGCCGACTGCGCACCGTGCGTGCCCAGCGCGTCCGGGCGGGATGCCGGGCTGGCGGAAGCGTTGTGGGCCGCCACGGAGAAGGACGTCAAGGCGGCGATGGAGAAGCGCGGGATCAAATGAAAGAAATGTGAGAGAGGGGGTGACGATGAATGCAAATGGAGAGATGAGATGAGAGATGAGATGAGATGATGAGATGGAATGGTGCGCACGGTGGCGCTGCCGTTTCTTCAGTTTTTCTTCACACAGGAAAGAGAGAGTTGGTTCAAAAAATAAGGATCTAGAGCCGCTTCAGGGACCGCTTCTTGACGGCCGCCGCCTTGGCGGCCTTGGCCGCGGCCGCCGCGGGCTGGGCAGAGCCGGCCCCACCAGGCGCACCACCCACACCCCCACCCCCACCGCCCTCGCCCTCGCCTTCATCCACCCCGTCCGCCCCGTTGACCGCGTTCGCCCCGCCCGCCGCGGTGAGTGGGCCCGCACAGCCACCGCCACACGCGCCGCCGCCGCCGCCGCCCCCGCGCCCGCTCGTCGCGTGGATGGAGGTCACCAGGCGGGCCCGCCTGGCAAACTCCTCGAAATCCTCCAGCAGCAGGCGGCCGGCCTCCTCATTGAGCGCGCTCTCGGCAAAGGGCTCGATTAGCAGGCACCGCACGACGACCAGGACGTGGCGCAGGCCGAGGTCGGCCTGTGCGTGTGTACAGAAGAAAAAATGGAGGAGGAGAGAAGGAGGCTGAGAAGAGAGGGCCGGTGGTGGGGTGGGGCCCCCACCCCCCGGGTGCAGCGTTGTGCGCGGGGCCACTTGCTCTTTCTCTCGTGCCCTTGCCACGCCCCGCGCGCGCACACACACACGCAACTGCCGCCTGACCCACTCTCGAAGGAAGGCAGCAGCACCACCAGGGCGCCTTGCAAAACCCCGCCCAAAAAGGATCAACGCCCGCACATTTCTCATACCTGCCAATCTTTTTTAAGGACGTTCACGCACACCTCGCCCGCCGCCGACACGTTGGGGTGGAAGACTTTGGTCAAAAAGGTGCCCTTGGGCGGGGCGGTGGGAAAGTCGGGGCCGAGGTCCAGGCGCAGGCGGAAGGAGCCGCCCTCGTAGGGGGTGCCGGCTGTGGACGAGAGAAGAGAGCAGGAGAGGAGGTTGAGAAAAATTTGGAGGAGCCAAGGTTGAGCGAGCAAAGGGGGCGTCGTCCTCTCTCTCTCTCTCTCCTCTGACAAACGCACCTGGCCCGTCATAGTCTGCAATTACTTCGGCCAGGTTGTCCCCGTTGGGCGAGACCTGCGATGGAAGAGGGCGTGGGGATGAGCCGTGCTATTTTTTGGGCGCGCCGCGCCGCGCCGCCAGAGGCCAACAGCCGCGCCCCCGCCCCTCGCTTTGCTTTGCTCCTCCCACTCTCTCCTCTGAATCTCATTTTCCCGTACCTGGATCCCGTCCTCCGGCTTGTCGACCAGTTCCTTGAGCTCGCGGGCGACCAGGCGGAGGGCGGAGGCGGAGAGCATTGGGGAGGGCGAGGGCGTGGCTATATGAGAGAGGAGGAAGTGTGAGCAAATTGGCCGGCCGGAATGCGCGAGAGAGCCTGGTCCCGCGACGCCCCGCACGCGCGCCTCTGCTGAGCTGGATTCCAATGCGCGACCCGGTTTCAGGGACACACCAGAGAGGACGGGCTGTCGGCTGAGGGTTGCGGAGGCGGAGGCGGCCCTATGTAGAGTGCGTGGACAGCGCGCCGCAAAAAAGAAGGGGAGTGACACTCACAAAAAAAAGCTCGCTCGCGCCTCGCTCGCTCGCGCCTCGCTCTCTCCTCTCTCTCTCTCAACCCACCCACCCCACCCCGACCCCGACCCCGGGAGCTCCGCGTAGAAAGGCTCCTCGCCCTTGACGGGTCAAAGGTTCCACCAGGGCCCACCTCACCTCCCTCCCCTCACTCCTTGAACGGTTTGACAAACGGTTCCAGCGGCTTGGTGAACCGACTGGACCGGGACCCGTCATCGCCGTCGGCGCCCCAGGAAATGTACTCCTTTTTAGTCTTGGGCAGCTTGCGCAGGTCCCCCTCGATCTTGAAGCCCGCGCCGTCGCCGCCGATGACGTGGTCGATTAGGCCGTACCGCTTGGCCTCCAGGGCCGACATGTACCGGTCCCGGTCCGTGTCCGCGTCGATGGCGGTCACGCTCTTGCCCGTGCAGGCCGCCATGATGCGGTTCAGGTTGGCCTTGTGGAACATGATCTCCTTGGCCTGGATCTCGATGTCCACCGCCTGCCCGGACGCGCCGCCCAGGGGCTGATGGATCATGATGCGCGCGTTGGGCATGGCGAACCGCTTGCCCTTAGCGCCGGCAGTCAAGAGGAAGGCGCCCATGGAGGCGGCCAGGCCGAAGCAGTAGGTGGAGACGTCCGCGCGGGCCATCTGCATGCCGTCGTAGATGCCCAGGCCCGCGGTAACGGAGCCGCCGGGGGAGTTGATGAAGAGCTTGATGTCCTAGGAAGGAAGGAGGATGAGAGAGGCGAGGGGCGGGGGGCGGGGAAATGAAGCGTGCGAGAAAAATGGAAAGGAGAGGGTTTGGAGCAGGTTTTCCGCTCGCTCTCCTCCTCCTCTCTCCTCGGTCATCCCTCATCGCTGTTTCCTCTTACCTTGGTCGGGTCCTTGGCGTCCAGGAGAAGCATCTGGGAGATGATGGCGTCGGCGACAAAGTCGTTGACCTTTCGAGAGAGAGAGAGAGAGAAGAGGTGTGAGAGAAATGGGGAGAGGATCGGCACCTGCAACGCGTGTGGCGGGGTCGGGCCTCCCTCGGCTCTCCATACCCTTACCTCTCCGCCCAAGAAAATGATGCGCTGGTCCAGCAGCAGGGAGAAGGGGTCGCCACCCATCTCGGCCGTCCTGGTGAGTGTGAATACGGTACACAGTGAGAGAGCGGCGTGAGAGAGAGGTGGAAAAGGGAGGAGGTGGCAGCAGAACGCCCTCGCATCGGCTCCACAGCACACAGAAGGCACGCCACGGCCAGGACGCTCGCTCGCTCTCTCTCTGTTCAGGGGGGGCACAAGGTATCAACCTCGGGCATATACCTCGGCACCAGCATGGGCTGGCGGCCCGCGTACACGCGCAGGCCGCCCCGGGAGGTCGGGGCGCTGGCCCGCGACCGGCCGGCGGCGGCGGCCGCGCCCGAACTGCTCGGCCGGCTAGAGGAGACGGGGCACCGGACGGCGTGCATTTGTGCGTGTGGGGGTGCGGGGTGTCTTTGAGGTGTGTCTGACAGGCGCACTGGGCGGGCGTGTAGGGCGTGGAAGGGTGTGCCCGGGACGCGCGAAAGAGTGGTGTGAAAGCTTGTTTTTTTCGTCTTCTCTTGTCGTGTCTTCATCCCATCAACCTCCATGTCACACTGCGCCCCCGGGGGGGCCCGCCGTGTCCAAACAAAACGCAGGAGTGTCCCTCCTTTTTTTTTGACACACGCCACAGGAAGCACACGAATCCCTCTCACCCATACACACGCAGAAAAAAAAATGCACGCACGCACGCCGCAGCCCCCGACCCCCATCTCTCTCTCACACACACTCTCCCCTCCCCCCACCCCACCGGTCCTCCTCTCAACCTCTCCCATCCCATAATCTCTACCACCGCCGCGCAGGTGGCGCGTCCCGGGGCGCCTCCTCCCGCGGCGCAGACGACGCGGGAGGCGGCGCGGCCGCCGCACGGCGAGCCGAAGGCACCCACTTGCCCCCAGACGCGCTGCTGTCTTCGCGGGCCGGCAGCGGGGGCGGCGCGTCGCCTGGGCCCGCGCGCGCGCGCGGCGCCCAGCGGGAACCGCCGCCGCCCTCCTCACCCGCGGGCGGCGGCGGCGGGCGGTCGCCCGCCGGCGGGCCGGCCCCGCGCAGGGCGGGCGGCACGAAGCCACCCCCCGTGCGTCGGGAGGGCGGGACGTAGCCCGACCCGCCGCCGCCCGGGCCTCCTTCCCGGGATGCGGCGGCGGCTTCCGCCGCGCGAGACCGCTCGCGCGCGGCGTCCGCCTCGCGCGCCTCGCGCACAGCGGCCGCCGCCTCCTCGGCCTCCGCCTCCGCCCGGCGCTTAGCCTCGATCTCCACCCGGCACCGGCGAACGTACTCGCGCTTGCGCGCGATGTCCCGGTCCCGGGCGGACGCGGCCTTGGCGGCGGCGGCGGCCGCCGCGTCCGCCGCCGCCCGGGCCGCAAACTCGCCCGCCCGGCGCTCAGACACGGCCGCGGCAAAGGCCTCGGCGTCCGCGTCGGCCCTCACCAGCCGCGCTCGCTCCGCCGTGTCCGCCTCCCAGGCCGCCCGGTGCGAGGTCGCGTACTCGGCGGCGCCATCCCCGAACGCCTTCTCATCTTCGGCGGCCCGGGCGGCGACGGCGGCGGCCAGCAGCGGGGCCTCCGCCTCCCGGCGCGCCCGCTCAAAGTGGTCGAGCGTCTTGACGGTGCGGGCCAGACGCTTCTCCGCCTCCACCCGCGCTCGGGTGGCCTCCGACGCCGCCTCCGCCATCAGCGCCCGCTTGTCCAGGGGCGCGGCCGGGTCCTTGACCTTGATGGCCTTGCCCTGCTTGGCGGCGGCGGCCAGCATGGCGCGCGCTTCCTCCGCCTCACGCTCCTCCAGCTCTGCGGAGAGGCGCTCCTCCTCGCGGCGCGCGGCCGCCAGGCGCCGGCGCTCGGCCTCGGCCGCGTCCGCCAGGCGGGCCGCCTCAGCGCGCTTGGCCTCCTCCTCCCGCTCGGCGGCCAGGACGGCCCGCTCGGCTTCCTCCTTGCGGCGTTCGATGACAACGCGGCGGGCCAAGGCCCGGGCGTTGTCCTGAGTCGCAGACGCGCGCGCGGCCGCGACGGCCGCCGCGGCCTTTGCCTCCGCCGCGTCCGCCCCGGGCGGCGCCACGCCCGCCGCGGCCAGGCCCGCCGCCAGTCGCCGGGCCGCCAGGGCCAGCGCCCCCGCCACGCCGTCCACCTCGGCGGCGGGGCCGTCAAACAGGGCGACACCCGACCGGTGGTCGATGCGAACGGGGACGCCGCCCCGGCGCGCCGCGTCGGCGATCGCGGCCTCGAGGTCGGGGGGTGACAGGAAGGGGACGAGCGCGGCCAGAGAGGTGAGGGGCAGGGACGAGTAGACCCGGCCCAGCTGTTGCAGCGTGCGCAGGACGGCCGCCCGCTGGAGAGGGGCGCGGTAGGAGGAGAGATCCGCGGCGGACGGGACGGGGCAGGCCGGAGAGACCGGCGCGAGCGGCCCGGCAAACGCCGCCTTTTTCTCTCCGTCCTCCGTGGCCGGCCCGCACACCTCATCCAGCAGGGGCGCCAGCCGGGCGCACAGGTCCAGGGGCGCCCACTCGGACTCCAGCAGGGCGTAGACCGCCCGAACGGGGGCCGGGACCAGGGAGAGGACGCCCCGCGTCGTCAGTTCGGCAACGAGGGCCGAGCGCGAGAGGGCTGGGCGGGCGGACGCGCCGCCGCCCGCCCCGTCCCGCCCCTTGCCCGCCCCGCGCTCGACGGCAAAGCCTAGGAGCGCCGCCACCCGGGCCGCCCGCTCCCGCTCCGCATCGGCTTCAGCCTCGGACCGGGCGGCGGAGGAGGGGTCGACGGGCGGCGCGCACAGGGCGGCCAGGGCGACATTGGTGGCCAGAGCAGCCGCGTCCTCCGGCGCCAGGACGGCCGCCGGCGCCGCCGCGCCGCCGCCCGGCGCGGCCGCCCCCGTCGCCCTGGCCAGCAGGAACAGGCGGTACCAGGCATAGCCGGTGTACAGGTGGGCGCCCGCGACGGCGAAGATGCGGGTGAGCTGGGAATAATAGCCCGCCATCAACCCCGGGCGCAGGCTGAGGGAGCGCCGCCCGGACAAGGCCAGCACGCCCTGGACGTCCTCGACCGACCGAAATGCTTCCTGCCACAGCCCCATCTCGCCCGCCACGCGCAGCTGGTCGAACCGGGTGGCCAGCATGGCGGCGACGGTGTCCGGGTTGGACAGGTCGGGCCGGTCGCGCGCGTCCCGGTACTTGGCCAGGTTGGCCAGGTGGGCACGCAGGACGTCGCACAGGCGGCGAAACTCCACGGGGCGGGCGAAGGCCGAGCAGAAGGTGAAGGCCCGCCCCGCGACGGCCGCGTATAGGGTTTCCGTGCGGGCGTTGTTGCGGAGGACGTCCAGGCAGGTGCGGTGCGCGTCCCACAGGAAGCGCAGCCAGGGGGTGACCGCCTCCCGGTCCGCCCGGTCGGCCGCCTTGTCGCCCGACACGCATGCCAACGTCAAGGCCTCGGGCGTGGTATCCTCGTCCAGGTCGTCCACGGCGGCCAGGTCGGCGGCGGCGACCTCGTCCGAGGCCGCGCGCGCGGCGTCCGCACGCGCAGAGGCGGAGTCGAGGAAGTGGGTGACGACGGTTTCCAGGGACGCGACGTTGATCTGGGAGGGAGAGAGTGTGCGCGTGCATGGTGAGGAGGTGGGTGCGCGTTTCTCTGTTAAGCTCCTCCGCTCTCTGCTGGGCGGCCGAGGTTGAGGAATGGATGGATGGATTAACGCGCGGCGCGGAATGCCCGACCCCCTCTCTCTCTCTCTCTCTCTCTCTCTCCTTACCTGCTGGCACAGGTTGCGGTAGTGGATCAGGCCGTCCTTGGCGTACCGCCCCTTCTTCAGGTCCACGCACAGGTCGACATACTTGAGGGCGACGTCCTCCATGACCTGTCGAGCGAGAGCGGAGAGAGAGAGAGAGGGAGGGGAGGTGAGCGCGGGGGGCGATGTGGAGAGCGGGGCGAGCGTTCTTTTGCCTCTCCTCTTCTCTCTCCTCTCCTCTCTTACCTTGGACCAGGTGCGGTGGCGCTTGGAGCTGATGACGTCGTGCAGGGCCTGAGTGTCGTGGCGTGAGGAAGAGCGGGAGCGAGGAGTGAGACAGGAGAGATGAGAGAGAGCAGGCCGCCGCCGCCGATCGTTGTGCGCCGACGGCAGGAGCAGGGACGTTGCTGACCCAGGAGGGCCGCGCATCTCTCTCAGTGCGACAAGATGTGGAACAGAGGCGGTGCTTCGTTGGAACCCGGGACGGACACGAGACAGGGCCGGCGCTGCAGAGGGGGGCACGCCCGCACGGAGGGGGCCGCCGCGGCCCGCGCCGGCGAGTCGGTCGATCGGCTTTGGTGGGCAAGGGGCGGCCCGGCGCCCAGCAGGGCCCCCACCGCCTCGCCACCCTCACACCGCAGGCAGCATCACCAGCTTCACTCGCTACCCCCCCACCATCGCACCTGCAGCGCCGCCCCGGACTGGCCGACATTGATGAGCTCGTCCGCGCGCTTGAGCGCATTTTCGGGCTTGGTGAAGCCGGGCCCGCCCCGGTAAAAGCGAGACATTGGAGAGGGGAGGCTGTTGGTGTGGCTGTGTGGCTGCGCCGTGCGCGCAGGGTGTGTGTGTGTGTGCGAGAGAGGGCGGTGGTGTGAGAGAGGGGTGGTCTCTCCTCCGCACACAAAAGCGCGATAGAGAGAATGGATATGAAGAGAGAGCGGCTCTCTCGCCACTGTGCCGAGAAAAGCGAGCCCAATGCAGCCTCTCCTCCGAGGCGCGCCACGCCTGCCGCTCCTCGCACGACACCCTCACACACGCAGGCCTGCCTGGAGAGTGACCTCAGTCAAACGCTCAGCGGCTCGGGCGTCGAATGCGCGACCGCGCTCGCTCGCCGCCGCGCCCGCCCTGCCCCGCTCGACGCCAGCGCATGGGCCTGGCCTCGGCCTCAACCCGCCCGCTCTCTCGCCGCCCTCCGCCGCCGCCGACCCGCAGTCCTCCACCCCGCTCCTGGACGCCGTCCTGGCCCGGGGACGCGCCAGTCATGAGGCCGCATTCCATATCCCGGGCCACAAAAGAGGAGGGGAAGAGGAGGGTGACAGCAGCGGGCACTTGGGCCGCCTGCGCGCCCTCGCGGGCCCCACAGCGCTCGCGCACGACCTCACAGAGCTGGCCGGCCTGGACGTCCTGTCCTCGCCCGCCGGCCCCATCGGCGCCGCCCAGGCCCTGGCCGCGTCTGCGGTCGGCGCGGCCGCCTCCCGTTTCTTGGTCAACGGGTCGACCGGCGGGCTGTCGGCGGCCGTCGTGGCGGCCTGCGCGGTGTGGAGGGGGGGGAAGGCAAAAAGAGGGGGCGGGGGCGGCGGCGCTGCTGCCCCCGTGCCCATCATCCTGGCCGCCCGCAACTGCCACCAGAGCGTGTTTGGGGCGGCCGCGGTGGCGGGGGCGGACATTGCCTGGGTGGCGCCGCGGGCGGCGGGCGCTGGGTGGGCGGGGGTGGCGCCCCCCCTGGACCCGCCCGCCCTGGCGGCCGCGCTGGCAAGGTTGAGGGAGGCGGCAGGCATCGCACCCGCCGCGGTCGTCATCGTCTCGCCCACCTATTTCGGGCAGGTCGCGGATGTGGCAGGTGTGTGTGAATGGTGTGGGACGTGAGAGAGGAAGGAGGAGGGAGAGTGTGCGCTCGGAGAGGCGGGGGGGGCCCCTCTCTCGCTCAAAACCTCAACCCTCGAGCGCGCGCGCGTCTCCATCCTTTCCTCCTCAGCCCTCGCCGCCGCCGCCGCGCCCACCCTGCTCCTCGTCGACGAAGCCCACGGTCCCCACTTTGGCGCGCACCCGGCCTTTCCGCCCTCCTCTGCGGCCTGTGGCGCGGCCGCGGCCGTCGTCTCCGCGCACAAGGTGCTTGCATCGCTGGGCCAGGCAGCAACTGTGCATGTAAGTTCAACTGCCCCTCTGACTTTCCTCCCTGCCCTGGACACCGCCCTCGCCGTCCTCCAGTCCTCCTCGCCCTCCTACCTCCTGCTCGCCAGCCTGGACGCGGGGCGGGCGGCAGCCTTTGAGGGTGGCGGGGCGGGCTGGGACGGCCCGCTGGCCGCGGCAGCCGGCGTGCGAGGGGTGGTGGAGGCTGCAGCCGCGCGCGGCGTGCGCCTGCTGCCTGGGTGTGCCGACCCGCTCCGCATCACCTTCGCCGTGGACTCCCTCCTCACGCCCGGCGCCGCCGCCTGCTGTGGCCTAGGCGTGGCAGAAGCCTTGGAAGCGGCCGGCGCCGTGCCGGAGGCGGCCCTGCCGGGCGGGGCGGTCGTCCTGGCGTGCGGGGCGGGGAGTGGGCCGCGGGCGGTCGCCCGGTTTGCTGCCGCCCTGGCCGCCGTCCTGGGCGCCCGGGATGCGGGGGCGCTGCCCATGGCGCCGAGGGAAGGGGCAGGTGACGCCGGCGTCGGAGAGGAGCCCTGCTGCCACGCCCCCACTCTTTTATCCCCGGCCGACGCCCTGTTTGGGGGGCGCCCCGTGGAGGCTGTCCCACTCTCAGCCGCCCCTGGCCGGGTCGCGGCGGCCGCCCTGACGCCCTACCCGCCCGGCATACCGGCCGTCCTGCCGGGGGAGGTGATCAGCGAGAGTGTGGCGTGCACTTTGCAGGCCACGCTGGCCCGCGGCGGGCGGGTGACGGGGGCGGCGGATGGGCGGGCGCGCGTGTTTTTTGTCGAATGAAAATGAAATGAAATGAATGAAATGAACGAAGACAATGAACGAAATGATGAGACGTGCAAGGTGTCCCTGCCATCTCTCTGGCCGTGCGATTTTTGTGTCTGCCCTGGTGGAAAATGAAGACGAAGAGAAGAGAGAGAGCGGCGGGAGTTTTGCACGTGGGAGTTGAGAGCGCGCGGGCAAGAAAAAGGTGACGAACGACAGAGAGACGAGGCAATCAATGGGTTTTGATTTTGTTTTTTTCTCTCATCGCGGGACCACAAGTTCTCTCTCCATCCACCCCCCCCCCCGTTTGTTTTGAATCCCGCGCACACGCATCTCTCACCACACACCCACACACGCATATCGCCTGGCGCACACGCGGCACCGCCCGCACGCACACACGCCTGTTTTTTCGCTCTCTCCACCACCACACTCTCCAGTCGTTTGTTTTTGTTCACCAGTAAAAAAGGGGGGGGAGGGGGACACGCACCACACCACACACACACACGCACACACACACACACATACACCATCACATCACACATCAGCAGCGGGGCGCCAGGTACAGGAGAGAAGGAAAAGGTGAAAAACGGGCGGGCGGGCGTGAGCGGTGGCCAGCAAGTGGGCGGCCACTCATGCACCCGACGCCTCCGCCCCCCCCCCCTTTTTTTCCCATTCTCAACCCCCGCGCGTGCGCACAGGGGAAAGGCCTAACACAAATCTAAAATCCAGGGGAGGGGTTCACACCGCCCTCTCAGAACCAGTGCTTGCGCAGGGAGGTAGCGATCCAGCCGTACGTGAACACCCGGATGGCCAGCATGATGGCGGCCAGGTAGGCAAAGTCGACGCCGACGCTCAGCCCGTTGTTGACGTTGGCGGGGACGGCGTCCATCCCGTCGACGGGGAGCAGGGGCCCCTGGAGCTTGAGCCCCGTGAACTCGTTGGCGACGACGGCCGAGTAGGCAAAGGCCACGAACGACGACTTTTTAAGCCACACAAAGTAGGCGGGCGTCTCGGTCTGGATGAAGCCGGTGAACATGAGCAGCAGCAGGCAGAGCATGCCGTTGATGATCTGGCCTACCACCACCTCGCGGTGGACGGCCGCGCACAGCTGGCCCACCGTGTCCGCCGTCAGGGCGACCAGGACGAGCGTGCCGTAGAAGACGAAGAACTTGCTGGCGACCGCCTGGAAGCCGATCATGAAGTAGACCAGGACGGAGAAGCACATGACGAAGACGAGCTGCAAGGGCAGCTGGGTCAGCGACTTGGCGGTGAAGAAGGCAAAGTAATTGTACAGCCGGTTCCCAAACTCGCGGCGCAGCAGGGCGCGCTCCCGGGCGAAGACGGCGACCGCGTTCTGGGCGGGCTGGAGCACCAGGCAGGCGCAGATAAACCAGAGCGAGGCGATGCGGTCAAACGTCCCGCCGTTCATGTCGTCGGGGACCTTCCAGTAGGTCAGGCCGACGAGCGTCCCGAAGAAGAGGTACTGCACCAGCTGGATGATCACGTTGAGGGGCGCCCGCCACATGTGGCGCACGAAGCGCACCGAGAGGATGCGGACCTGGTAGAGGGAGGAAGTTGCGGCGGCGACGTGCTCCGCGTCGGGCGCGGCCGAGGAGCCGAGCGCCTGGGCGGTGACCGTGTGGCGCAGCGACCAACGGGAGAGCGTGCGCTCGTAGCCCGGCCCGCCCGACTCGGCGTCACCTAGGGCGGCGTCCAGGGAGAAGGTGTCCCGGTGGGCGGCGGAGGAGGCGGCCACCACCTCCGGGTCCTTGCAGAGCACCATAAAGTGTTCGGCCAGGTTGCGGTGCGAGGGGCGGGGGTGGCCCAGCCCGTCAAACCACGACTCCGCCGCCCGCCAGGCCCCGCAGTAGACCATGTTCCCCGACGACAGCAGCATGAAGTCGTCAAAGCGCTCGCAAATGTCGGCGGACGGCTGGTGGATGGTGCACAGGACGGTGCGGCCGCGGGAGGCGAGGCGCTTGAGCAGCGAGACGATCGAGAGGGCCGAGTCCGAGTCGAGGCCCGTCGTCGGCTCGTCCAGGAAGACCGCCCGCGGGTCGGTCACCAGGGCGATGCCGATCGACACCCGGCGCCGCTCGCCGCCCGAGATGGAGGAGACGGTGCCGTCAATGTCCTCGCCAATCATCATGCCCGCCCGGTGCGTCAGGGACAGCTCCGACACGATCTCGTCCGCCCGCCGCCGCTTCTCCGCCACCGGCATCGCCTGCGGCAGCTTGAGGAGCGCGGACGTCATGATCGCCTCCCGCACCGTCGCCGTCGACAGCAGAATGTCCCGCTGCCAGACGACGGCGGACTGGGTGCGGAACTCCTTGGCGATCATGGGCGCGCCGTTGACGTAGATGGAGCCGTGGACCTAACACACGAGGAGAGGGAGGAGAGGGAGGGTGGGTGGGTGGGTGGTATATAGGCTCGCGCGCGCATCTCTCTCCGAAACGCTTCCTCATGCGCCTTGTCTCCAAGAAAGAAAAATCACCTCGCCGCCGGACACGGAGCAAGCCAGGGTCTTGAGCAGGGTGGACTGTGTGTGAGTGGGGAAAGGGAGAATTTTTGTGGGGGCGTCGTGAGAGAGAGGAGGAAAGATAGCCGGGGGGGGCCGCCGCCTGCGAGTGGTGGTTGAAAGGCCGCGGAGCCGCGCGGGCGCTCCGGAGCGCCGGCACGAGGAGGGGAGCGGCTCGGTGTCCCGCTTCCGGACTGGTGCCCGCCCGCCCTCCCACCCGCCCGTCCACCCAACCTGGCTTGAGCAGGCTCGTGCGCAGGCACTGGGGCAGGCACGGGCCGGGTGCGGGGAGCGCCGGCCCGCTCCTGACCCCCCGTCGAATGAAGAGCGGCAAACGCGAGAGAGAGAGCCTCACTCTCACCCTCCCGCCGCCCTCGCCTCGCCATCGCATCGCAGCGCGCCCGGGTGCGCAGGAAAGAGGACTGGGACCGCTCTGGCATGCACGGGCGTGGGAAGGGCGGGTAGCGGGCGTGTGACCTGGTGGTCGGCACCCCCCTCTCGGGGGTGCCTCGCGCCCTCTCCTCCGCCGGCGGGCGCGCGAGCCTCGGCCTGTTGGGCCACAGGGGGAGATTCGGGAGATTCGGGGCGCCGAATGCGACCCCGAAAGGGGGGTCTCACCGGGTGCCTCACCCGGTTCAGCCTGTCCGCTAGCATGGGCATGCGGGTGGCGGGTCGGGCGGGCGCCGGCGAGGGGCAGGGCGGACGTGGGGCGGCGGTAGAGGTGGGGCAACGGCGCGGCTGTTGCAAGACCGCGCCTTTTTATTTTTATTTTTTTTCGCGGGAGGGATAATCCGTCACGTCACGCCGCCCCATCCTGGACAGAGCACGTCCCGCACACGGCCGGCGGCAAGGCTCGAACCCCCCTCCCTCCCCCCCTCCCCAGATCGCCTCAATTGGCTGGAGCGGCCGCTCCCAAAAAAAAGAAAGCGCACCTTGCCCGCGCCGGACGGTCCGAGCAGGGCGGTCAGGCGCGAGTGCAGCGCGTGGCCGCTGACCGACTTCAGGATGGCCAGCGCGCCCTTGCGGCTGCTGACCGAGTAACGTAGGTTGTGAAAGATCATGGACAGCGGCTCCAGCGGGGCGAGCTCCAGGGTGGAGGCGCCCGCACCGGCAAACCGGTCGTGCTTGGCCGGCTCCATGGGCGCGCCCTTCTCAGCAGACACGCTCGTGGTCAGGGCGACAGCGGGTGCGCCGAGGACCGGGGATCCTCCTTCGGCAGGGGCGGGCATGCCCCAGGGGACAGAGCTTGAGGGAGGAGAGTCGTCGCCGGACTTGAAGGTCGGCATGAAAGGGGGTCTGGGGGTATGCGAGTGTGAAGGTTGAGGAGGCTTTTTTCGTGTTTTTTTTTTTTTCAACCTCGCCTCACGTCTTTTTTCCTGTCTCTCCTCCCCCTCTTGTTGCCCAGCCATTATTTGTGTGATCATCCTTTTTCCGGGGGCTCCCTCTCTTTTGCACAAGCACCACCACCACCGCCACACACGCCCCAGAGAGCGCACACGCACAGGCAAACCCCGCGCCTCGCCCGCAGGAAACGGGGAGAGGCGCGCGGGAAACAAAATGCAGCGCGCGCTGCGCCCTCTGTAAAATCTCACCCACCCACTCTCCGAGACGCCCACACGCGCCCAACCCCCCCCTGCGTGCAAAGGGGGGGTACGGCACACGCTCTCTCAACCCTCCCCCATGCAAGGCACACACACACACACACGGCACCACCCACTCATGTCCATGTCCATTTCCGGACCCCTTCTTATCCCCATCCAGTACCTCTCTCTCTCTCCCCTCCTTTTCACTACGCCTCGTAAAACGCGTCCGCCCCCACATCAAACATGATGGGCGCGACCGCGCCTGCGGACCCGGGCGCCTCGCCGTGGCGGCGCTCCAGCTCCGCCAGGGCGGCGACGACGGCGGGGCGGCCGTAGCGCAAGCCCCGCCCGCGCAGGCGGGTGAGGAGGGCCGCGACGGTGTGGCCGCCGCCCTCCCCGCCCCCGCCCGCCCTGTCCAGCAGGGCCTCCCGGACGGCCAGGCCGATGGCCGTGACCTGCGCCTCCGTCAGGGCGTCCCCGTCCGTGGTGGTGACGACCGGGGGCGAGGCCGCCCGGGCCCGGGTGCGGCGGGCGGCGGCGGTGGAGGGCGGAGCGGCGGCGGAGGGGCCCGGCTGGCCAGGCCCGCCCTCCTCGTTCGACCCGCCCGCGGACGAGTCGTCCTCCGAGTCGGACGGCAGGGCGGCCAGGCCGCGCCCGCGCTTGCTGCCGCCCCGACGCGCCGGCGGCGGCGGGGGGGCACTGCCGCCCCCACCGTCCTTGCCGGCCTCCTTGGCGGCCGCCGCCCTGGCCGCCTCGTTCGCGCCGCCGTCCAGCATGTTGGTCATGAGGTGGCGGGCGGTCGCGACGTCGGTCGCCGTCACGCCGTCGCCCGACAGGCGGGCCTTCGCGGCGGCGGTGGCCAGCCGGATGGCCGTCTCCAGGGTGCGCACCGTGACGGGCAAGGCCCGGTCCTCGTCGGGCGCGGACCGCAGCTCGACGTAAAAGTCGGCAATCGCTTCCATCGCCTCCCCGCTCATCGTCAGGCCGCCCCCCCCCCCCGCGGCGGCCGCCCGCTGGCGCGCGACCGCGATGTACTTGCGCAGGAAGGCGGGGGTGAGGGGCAGGGGGGCGCCCCGGACGCGGGGGCCGTACAGGCGTTCGTCGTAGCGGACGTGGACGCCGTCGCCGACGCCGCCGCCCCCCGCGGCGGCAGCAGCGGCCGCGGCCGCGTCTGCCGCCTCGTTCGCATCCGCCTCCGCGTCCGCGCCCGCCCCGCCGGACGTGCCGTCATCGCCGGGAGGGCGGTACCGGTGCTGGCCCAGGACGTGGCGGGCGATGTTGGCGTCGGAGGCCCGGGTGCCGTTGTCCAGCAGGACAAAGAGCAGGTCGAAGCGGGATAGCAGCGAGTCCGGCAGGTTGACGTTGCGCGCGACAGACAGGCCGTGGTCGTACGACCCGTACACCGGGTTGGCGGCCGCCAGGACCGCGCACCGGGCGTTGAGGGAGGCGTGGATACCGGCCTTGGCGATGGTCACCGTCTGCTGCTCCATGACCTCGTGGATCGCCACCCGGTCGGAGTCGCCCATCTTGTCAAACTCGTCGATCGCGACCAGGCCCCGGTCCGCCAGGACCATGGCGCCCGCCTCCAGGCGCCGCTCGCCCGTGTCCCGGTCCGAGGTGACGGCGGCGGTGAGGCCGACCCCCGATGCGCCCCGGCCGGTCGTGGAGACGGCGACGGGCGCGGCGCCCATGGCGGCGCGCAGGAGCTGAGACTTGGCGACGCCCGGGTCGCCGACAAGGAGCGCGTGCACGTCCCCACGCAGGCGGGTGCCCGCGCCCGCCAGGTTGCGCTCCCGCCCGCCCAGCAGCTGCATGATCAGGCCCCGCTTGACCAGGGCGTGGCCGTAGATGGAGGGGGCCAGGGAGGAGGCGAGCAGGTCCAGGACGTCCGGGCGGGCCGCGATCTCCTCGGCCGCCTGCAGGTCGGCGACCGAGACGCGGGCCGCCGCCGCCGACACGGGCGCGCCGCCCGGGCCGCCCGCCATCTTGGTGACGTTGCAGGCCACCAGCGTGGCGTGGAAGACGCCGCTGATGACGCCCGCCGCGCGCGGGGGGACGGCCTTGTAGACGCCGGTGACCAGGACGCGGTCGCCCGGCTGGGCGGCGTCGCACAGGTCAAACTCGCAGATCACGTCCACGCCGCGGGGCAGCTGGCCGGGCGGCGCGGATTCGGGCAGTTCCTGCAGGGTCAGCGCCTGGGAGTCCACGTACGTGCACAGCCCGTACTCGGTGGTCAGGACGTTGCCCCCGTCGTCGTGCGTCGGGTACGCCGCGCCCGTGGGCGGCCCGCCATGCGAGGCCGCGTCCCGGTACTCGCGGGTGACCGTCTCGCCCGTCGCATCGCAGTAGTGGACGGACCGGGCCAGCTTGGGGCGGACGACGGTGGCCTTGGTAACGACGCCCTCCAGGGCGACCAGGCCGCCCAGGAGGGAGGCGTTCAGGTCGCGCGGGGAGACCCGGCGCGCGCCAAAGTGGCCGGTCAGGCCGACGTGCAGCGTGGCGCCCGCGGGCAGGGCTTTCGGGTGGGTGGCCCGGGCCAGCTCGCCCAGGGCCTCCTCAAAGGGGGGCAGGCAGGCGCCCGGGTCGGCGACGACCCGGGCGTACAGGTCGGGCGAGTGGTCGGAGAGGTCCTAGACAAAAAGGGGAGGGTAGGAAGGAGAGGGTTGAGAGGTTGAGGGGGGGGAGAGCGGCGGGAGAGAGGAGAAAGGAGCGGGGGGGGGGGGGGAGAGCGGTTTGCATAGGTAGGCACGCGGGACGCCCGGGCGGCCTGGTTCTCTGCCGATTCCACGTCCACCCCCGCCCGATGGCGGACGCAGAGGCCTGGGCGTCGGGTGGGATGACGCGTGCGGCCAGCGGAGCCCACCCACGGCCGACATGGGGCCTGCCGCGGCCGGGCTCTCTGTTCAAGTTGCAAATGCGCGCGCCGCTTGAATTGAAGCGTGTCGGGGGCGGGCCCCGGACGGCGCCCACCCGTCGACCCAACCCCTCTTTCCACCACATCAGGAGGGGTCGAGAACGCCCCATCTCCCCAGTGCGCGGGCCTGGTGGGAGTGTTCGGGTAGGCAGCATCGGGGCGGGGCGGGGCCTCTTGCGTCTCGCATCATTTTTTTCCCCCGCCCCCCATCTTTTCGCATCTTTATGTTCGTTCAGCCGCCCCATCCTCTCGCTCTCCTCGCTCACCTGCAAGTCCACGTCCAGGCGGGCGCCCCGTGGGGGCACCCCGCCGGGCACGCCAAGCAGCGCAGCGACGCGGGCCGCATACTCTCCATGGCCGCCGTCCGAATCCAAAAACGCCGCAAAGTCGCGCTTGAGAGTGAGGCGCGCTTCGACACTCTCGTCCATTGCGTTCAACGAGGGAGAGGAATCGCGTGCGGGCGGTAGTCTCCTCGCGGGGGGTCGGAGTGCACAGGTATAGGTGCGTGCTCTCTCAAAGGCGGGAGTGGTTGGTGGTGTGGTTTGGCGGTCGTCAAATACAAGGAGAGAGACGAAAAATAGATAGTGGAGAAGAGCGCAGCGCCGCATATAGAAAGGGGCAACAACCCCCCATTGTGTCCGCCCCACCTCCGACACACACTATGAGCGCCCCATCCACCCCCCTCCGGCTCCGCCGACCACCCGTCGATGATTCGGCCCACACCTCCCCCGTCGCCGTCAAGCACAAACTCGAAGGGCTGGGCAGCAACAGCACGCTGGGGCCACGCTCCACGCTCCACGCCGCGCTCGTCGGCGTGCTCGCGGGGGCACTCTTGATGGGAGGCGCCCTCCCCCTGGCGCGGCAGGCCCTGCTACCGGCACGCAGCGACACCCAGGCGGCCGTGTCCACGAGTGCGCCTACGTACCTGCTCATTGGTGAGAGGAGGCAGAGAGGAAGAGAGGGGCGGGGCGTGAGGAGAGGGCAGGCGCATGCGAGGGGGCTAGCAACGCGGGCGCGCACCCAAAATCCGTCCCATCCCCTCGTCTCATCCCCTCGTCATTCATTCTCCCGCGTCTCGCCCGTCTCCCCTCCCTCCAAGACACCTTTGAATCCGGCCTGAACAACCAGCGCATCTCCGTCCTCAAGGCCGCCGCCCTCGCTTCCAGGCACGCCTACACCCTGGTCCTGCCGGCATTCAAGGACGTGCACGGCCCCCAGCACGGGGGCGGCCCGGGCGACACGACCATCCTCCCCTTTTCCCATTTCTACGAGGTGCCCGCCTTCGAGGCGCACGCCCGGCGGCACAACTTCAGCGTCGCCCCGGCCCTGCCCGCCCACCTGACCCAGGCCTGCACGAAGCAGCTCTCCTTTGCCGCCTCCTTCCAGTACGCGCTCACCCGGGCCTTCTACGCCGGTTGGGCATCCTCACACGGCGTCGTGTGCCTGACCGGCCGGGCGGTCTGGTTTGGGATGGAAGGCAATGACGTGCCCGACATCGGGTGGGGCGGCAACGCCATGCACGCGGCCGGCCTGGTCCCCTCCGTCCTGTACCAGCGGGAGGTGGCGGGGATGGTCGGGCGGGCGGCCGCCCGCTACGGGGCGCCCGCCTCCTTCATCGCCGTCCACATCCGCACCGAGCCCGACTGGCGGCGGGTGTGCTCGATCGGCACGGACCGGCGGCGGAGCGACCACTGGCTGGCCACCTCCGACCGGGCGTGCCTGGTACACCCGCGGGACGTGGTGGCCTACCTGCGGGACGCCGCGGGCGTGCGGCGGGGGGCGCTCGCGTTCGTCATGAGCGCCGACCCGCTCTCCTCCATGCCCGACCTGTGCGGCGAGGGGGGCTACCTGACCTGCTTCACGCCGGACGAGGTGTGGGTGGACCGGCACCCACGCCTGGAGGCCCTCTCCCACCGCACCCAGCTGGTGCGGGCGTACGTGTCGTACCTGCTGGCTGAGAGGGCGAGCGCGGTGTACGGGAACACGCACTCCACTTTCAGCCAGCAGTTGGTGGAGGGCTTCAGGGCGGGCGGGAAAGGGGCGGCCGAGTTTTACAATCCCAAGTGCCCGCTGGACGCGCCGTGCTGGTGAGGGAGGAGATAAGACGAGATGAGTGCAGTGGTGGCAGCCAGCATCTGCCGCGCGGGGCCTGGCCGGGTGCGAACAGCATGGTTGGGGCGGCGTGGTTGAAAATAAAAAATGATCGTCTTACTTTCATTCTTTCTAGAGGAGAGAGAGGGTGCGCGCGCGCGCCGCCCCTTGTAGCTCTCACCGCCCCTTCCTCTCATCATGGCCGCCGCCCTAGTGGCCGCGGGCCTCGCTCTGGACGTCGCCTTTGACGAGGAGGTGGACGCGGCTTTGCTGGCGGCCGGCTTTGGACGCGCCGACCCCGGTGCGGGCGCCGGCGCCGCCCCGCCCACGCAGGCCACGGCCGGCTCGGCAGTCTTCCCTGCTGCTTGGCCGCCGCCGCCGCGTGCCTCTGCTGTCGCCCCTCCCTTGCCGACGAGGGGACCCGGCGGCGCCGCTGCCCTGACCACCCTCCCCCTCCCCGCGACCAAGGCGTTTGCGTTCGACACGCCAATTCAGTTTGATGCGACCGCCTTAGCCCGCGCCCGGGAGCGCAAAGGGCCCCTGCTGCGGGCCATGATGGCCGAACACGCCCGGCGAGGGGTTCGGTGAGTCGATTGAGAGATGCGGGTCGTGGGGTGTGAGGAGGAGGGACGACGGGGCGTTTAAAAAAAACGACAAAACAGCCGTGGCCGAGGCACCGGCCTCTCTCTCTCTCATGCCCCCCCCCCATCTACCTCTCTCTTTTTTCTCCTCTTTCCAGCGAGCTCTACACCCTTGAACACCTGCGCCGCCTGGTCGCCTTCGAGGCCGCTACCCCCCTCCCGGACTCGCACCCCAAGATCTACTGCAAGGACGCGCACGCCCAGCCCTGCCAGGCCTGCGCGACCTGCCACTTTTGCCGCCAGAAGACGGTCGACCCAAAGACGTGGTGCCCGTGCGGTGCCGGCCCCCGCCCGCCGCCGGTCGGGCGGGGGCGGGGGCGGTGGTGTGGGCAATGCCTGGCCAACCGCATGGGCCAAGCCTTGAGCGAGGTCTTGCGGGCCGCCGCGGCCGCGGGCAGCGGCGGGTGGCGGTGCCCCTGCTGCCTGGGCCTGTGCAATTGTTCCTCGCCGGCCTGCCAGCGCAAGGTCAACGGCCTGCGGGACACGGGCCAGCTGGACGCGGAGGCCCGGGGGTACGGCTTCAAATCCGTGGCGCACTACCTGGTCACCACCCAGCTGGCGGGCGAGGGCGAGGGCGGCGTAGGCGTCGCCGACCCGCCGCCCGTGGCCGCGCTTGTGCTCGGCGCTGGCGGCGCGCCCGACGCCCCTGCCGACCTGCTCCTGGCCGGCGGCGCGGGCGACGGGCGGGCCTTGGCTGCCGCCCGCTCCCGCGCCCTGGCCCGGGACCGGGCCCGCCGGGCCGTTCAGGACCAGCAGGCCGCGGTGCGGGCGGTGCTGGGCGATTTGGACGCCCTGGACGTGATGACGGGTGGAGGAGGTGGTGAGGGTGGTGGTGGCCGGAATGGGCCTGCCGCTGGTGCACCCGCACTCGCCGCGCCGCCCACCTCTTCCACACTGGCCATGCTCGTCACTGCCGCGCCCTGCGCGGAGGACCTGGGCTGGCACGCCCTGGACGAGGGCGAGGAGGACGAGGAGGATGAGGAGGTGGAGGACGGAGGAGACGGCGGGGGCGAGGCTGGTGCTGGTGCTGGTGCTGCCGCGCCTCTGAGCGCGCGCGTGGCCGCCGCCGCTCCTCGCCCGGCCGCGCCCACCCCTTCCACCGCGCCCTGGCTGGGCGGCCTGGCCCCTGGTGGTGCGACGACGGACGCGCTGCCGGCGACTGCCAGCTTTGCCGCCCGCGCCGAGGTGGCGCTGGGTGGTGGCGTGGTGGTTGGGGGCGTGCCTCAAGCGCCGCCTCAACCCGCGCCTCCTCCAGAGGGGCGGCCACCACCACCAGCGCAGCCGCGCCCACCCACCGCCGCCCCGCCGGCCGAGCCACCCACTGTCGCCGACGCCCCTCACCACCCCGCACCTCCATCCACGCTCCGCATCGGCGGCGCCCTGATGGACGACGAGGAAGGCGGTGGCGGGTTGGCGGGTGGGTGGGCGGCCGATGCGAATGCCACAGGGTGGGGTGGGGGTGGGCGTGAGCACTCCGCCCTGCCCCGCCGCCTGGTCCCGGCCCTGCCGACCTTTTCATCCGCGGGCGTGCGGGCGAGGCTGGCGCACCACCCGGGGCGGGATGGTGGTGGCGGTGGCGGTGGCGGAGGTGGAGGCGGCCACTGCCCGCCCTCCCGCTCGCCGCCACCACCACCCGCCCTCGTGGCAAGCGTTGCCCCGCCCACCGCCCCGCCTTGTGCTGCTGCTGCTGCCGCGCCCCGCCCACCCGCCGCTGCTCCCGCTCCTCCACGTAACCCCCCACCCACTCACCTGCCCCCACCCCCGGCATCCAGCGGGGTGTGCGCCTCCCTGCTCACCCTCGCGCGCCAGGCCCTGTCCTTTGAAGCCGCAGCCACCGCCCGCCAGGGCGAGGGGGGCGGGGCAGCAGCCGCGGCGGCCGCGTCTGCGCTCGCCTGCGACGCCATGGTGACCGCGGTCGGGGACCTGCGGGCGACCCTGGCCGCGCCCGTCGCCGTCCTGGCGGGGGGCGGCGGCGGTGGAGGGGGGCACGCCCAAGACCCCTCGCCCTCAGCCCACCACCTCGCCGCGCCAGGCGCCCTCCGCGACGCGGCCGCCCTCCTCTCCGCCTTCGCCTCCGCGGGACCCCCCGCCGATGCGGCCTACGAAGTCCCCGCCCTCCTCTGCGGGCGGGAACCCTTTGTCGACTGGGCCCGGTCCGACGTCGTCGCCCGGTCGGCCTTGCTAGGGGCGGCCCTCGCCTCCGCCGACGCCTTGGCGCGCAGGGCAGGCGCCGCGCCGCCGGCCTCGCCCGACGCGGCGTCCCTGGCCGCCGCGTCCGCCGAGGTGGCGACCTGCGTACTGGGCTGGGTGGACGCGCTGGTGTCCGAATCGGGCGCGGCGGCGGGGGCGGCGGCCCGGTTGGGGCCGCTCGGCTTCACCGGCCCGACCTCCCTCGCGGTCGGCCCGCTGTGCCTGGCGCCCGGGGACGGCGCCGACAGCACGGCCGCCGCGCTGCGGGGCCTCCAAATCGGGGATGCCACCCTCGCCTGCCACGCCCTGGACTGGGCGGCGGCCCGGGTGGGTGGCGGCCGCGGCGGCGGCGCGGGCACGCCCTCTGCCCTAGCGACCGCCCTGGCCTCGCCCGCCCTCATCCGCCCGCTCGACCCGTCCACCCCAGCCCACCGGGCGGTGCGGGCCCGGGCGGCCGCGGCCGTGCACGCCCTCATTGCTTCCGCCCGGTCCGGTCTGGCAGCGGCAACAGGCGTGGCCGGGCGTCACGGGGCAGCTGCCCCCTCCCTCCCGCCCGCCATCCTCAAGGTCGCTCATCTGGTCGCCACCGCCGCCGTCCCGGCCTTGGAGGCGGGCCTTGCCGGCGACTACCCGCTCCGCCGTTCCACCGGGTGGGGCGGTGGCGGAGACGCGCACACGTGCCTGCCCGGGTCAGCCCTCGCCGCCGCGGCCGCCCGCCCCAGGCAGGAAGGCGCCGTGGTGGCCGACCAGGCAACCACCCTGCCGCCGCTGCCCCGCCCCCCACCACCCGCGGGGGATGGCCTCGCCTCCACCCGGGCCACGCTCCTGGCGGAGGCGCACGCCTTCCTGGTGGCGGCGGGGCTGGAGCCGGCCACCACCCTCCTCGCCCGGGCGGCCGCCCCGTACACCCCCGACCGCCTGTGGCGGGAGCCGGGGGCGGCCGCGCCCTACAGGTCGCTGGCCGCCCATTACGCGGCGGTCTCGCTCCGCGTCGCGCCGGCCGCCATTTTCGCCTCACCCCCCGCCCTCCGCCCCTGGCTGCGCTTCTGGTTGGCGGCCCTGGCCGAACCGGGGGCTCGCACGCCCGTGGCGGGGCTGACGGCCGCCCTGGCGGACAGCCCGGCGTCCGCCTGGTGTTTTGCGGGCGCGGGCGGCGCATGCCCGGCCGACCTGCTGGATGAGGCCGCCGCGCCCCGTGCCCGGGCGTCCCTGGCGGCGTCCGTCCTGGCCGCTGTGCGGGCCCGGGAAGGCGTGGCGGGCGTGTCTGCCTTGGTCTACGACCTGCCGCCCGTCCTGGCCGTGCGGGCGCGGGAGGCGGCGGCCGCCCGGCGCGCGCGCCGGTGGCGGGGCGGGGCGGTCGGCCTGCTGGGGGCGGCGTCCCTGGCGGCGGCGCCCGCTGACGCGTTTCGCCGCCCCGGGCCGGCCGGCAAATCAGCGCTGGACTACTCGGCGTCCATGCTGGCGGGCTTTGTGGGGGACGCGGCGGCGGACGCGCTGGACGCGGCGGGGGCGCGCGCGTCTCGGGGCGCGGTCGTCGCCGCGAGCCAAGGGCAGGGTGGTGGCGGCAGCGCCGCCGCCCGCGCCGTCCCGACCCCGTCCGACCTGGCCTCCGCTGCGTACGGGGACGCCATCACCGCGACGGCGAGCCTCGTCCTAGCGTCTGGCGGCGTGGATGGCGCTCCCCCCGGCGTGGTGGACGCCCTGGCGGCCCTCGCCGACGGCGCGGCCGGGCGGGGTGGTGGGCGGGGCGGGCGGGGCGCGGGGGCCACGCCCCCGGCCGCCGCGGCCGCCCTGGCGGCCGCCGCGGCGGCCGCCCTGGCGGCTCCGGGCCCGCCCGCCATCCTGCTGGCTCACTACCTGATTTCGGGGCCCCTGCGGCGTGCGCTGGAGCAGGGGCACACCCGGCCGGACGGGGAGGCCGGCGACGCGGGCGTGGGCGCGGCCCGCCTGGTGGGCGCGCTCGTGTGTGAGCGCGGCTTTGGAGGAGGCGCGGCCTTGCACGCCCTCCTCCCACCCGCCCTGGCCCCGCTCCTGGATGCCCTGTGCCCGGGCGGCCTGATCCAGGGCGGGCCCGCCGCGGCGGCGCCCCGCGTGGCGGCGGCGGTGGTGGGCGCGCTGGGGTTGGTGGCCCGCACGCACGGCCTGGCCGCCCTGCCGCCCGCCCTCCACCCGGCCGACCCGGCCCCGCCCCCGCCGACCTCTACCCTCCAGTATGCGGGTGGGCCGTTGGCGACGGGTGGGCCACTACCGGGCGACCGTTTCGAGGGGGCGGTCGCCGTGTTTTGGCGGGCGGCGCTCGGGGCGGCGGCCGGGGTGGTGGTGGGCGCGCTGGGCGGCGGGGGTGGGGGCGACGCCCCCTCCCCTCCCTCCCTCCCGCTCCTCACCCCACCCCTGGCCCGGGCTACTCGAGGTGATCTGTTCACGCTGCTGGGTCCGCCCCGGCCGGGGCGGCCCGGCGCGGCGGGCCTGGTGAGCGGGGGTGCAGGGGGTGGAGGCGGGGTGGCCGGCGCCGCAACCACCGCTATCCAGGGCGGCTCCCGCCCGGCGCCGGACGCGTCCCTGCCGTCCACCCTGCCCGTCGGCACCGGCCCCGACGGTGACTCTCCGGCCGCCCAGGCCGTCGCCCACGCGGACGCCGCGGTGGCGGCGCTGGGCCTGGCGGGCGACGTGGGGAGTGGCGGGCGGCCCGGCTGGGCAGTGGCCCTGCTGGAGGCGGTGCGGCCGGCCGTGGTGGGCGCCACGCTGGGGAGCCAGCCCGGGCCCCTGGCCGCCCGCATTCTGGCGGCATACGATGCGGCGGTGGACGCGGTGATCGGCAGTGACGCGGCCCTGTGGGCTCGCCTGGCGCGGCGTGGAGAGGGGGAGGGTGGGGACGGCGCGACCACGGCCGTCGCCGCCACCCGCCATCCCCCGCCCGGGCGCCCCCTCTCCACGCCTGCCGCCCTGGCGGCCTTGCCCAAGGGCGCGGCCTTGGCCGGCCCCCTGGCGGGCGTGTGGGCGGTAGGCCCGCCCCTGCGCCGCACGGACGCGGCGGGCAAGGCCGTCGTCGCCCTCAACATGCACTGGGGGGGGCCCGGCGGCCCCAAGGCCGCCCTGGTCGTGTGGAGTGGCGGGGACAGCCTCCTCGCGCCTGCCTTGGGCGGCCTGGCCTTGCCATCGCCCGTCATGGTCACGGGTGGGCTGACGGTGGGCGCGGCCAAGGCGGTGCCCATTCTGATGGCGGGCCCGGGCACGCGGGTGGTGGTGGCGGTGGAGGAGGGTGTGCCTCGCCCCCGCCTCCGCCCGGCGGCCCGGGCGCCTCGCCTGCCCATCGCGGAGGCCGCCCGCTCGCCCCCGCCCCCCCCGCCGCCTGTGACGTCACCTGAAGCACCGAGCTCGGTGACGGAAACAGGGGAGGAGGCAGTGGTGGAAGAGGAGGCGGCGCCGGCGCCGGCGCCCCCACCGCACCAACCCCACCCGTCCCCGCGCCGCCCGCCCCTGGCAGAGCTCCCGCCAGCCGCCTGCGTGCCCGACCCCTCTTGCCCGCCTGCCAACCCGTCCACCGCACCGCCCGCCCCTTCCGCCCTTGTCCTCACCCCCGCTGCCTGCGAGCGCTTGGCCGCCCCGCTGGTCGCGGCCGGCCACACCCGCCCTGCCGCGCTGCGGGCTCTGCTGGTCGCGCGCGCGCGCGCGGCGCGCGAGGATTTCCTGGCGGGGCGGCCCGTTCGGCCGCCGGGCGCTGATGGGGAGGAGGCCCTGGTGCGGCGGGCCCTGAACTACCTGATGGGCACCGATGCTGGTGGTAGTAGCGGTGGATTGGTGGCAGCGCTGCCGCCGCCACCGCACAACGCCTGAGAGAAAAATTATGTGATGAGATGCCCCGTTTTGTTATCCCGGTCAAACAAAGAAATGAATTTCACACACACACAAAACACATGCACACACACGCGTGTGGCCGCGCGAGCGGCCACAAGTGGCAGGGCAACACTGGCCGAGCAAAGGAAGGGCGGGACGCGCGTTGGCTGCGTCCCCGAACTCCCCCCCTCAACCCCCACCCTTCTTCCATGCGCATTCTTGTTTCTCGCTCCATTTTTTTTTCTTTTTTCCTTTCTCACAGCGCCGAGAAGTAGTCCTTCGAGTCCTTGGGCGTCGGCTTCATGGTCGCCGCCCCGGGCGTCCACCCCGCCGGGCACACCTCGTCCGGGTTGTTCTGGACGTGCTGGATGGCCTGCAGGACGCGGAGCGTCTCGTCGACCGACCGGCCGAAGGACAGGTTGTTGATGGTCGAGTGCTGGATGACGCCCTCCTTGTCAATGATGTACAGGCCGCGCAGGGCGACGCCGTCCGCGGACAGGACGCCATAGTCCTCGGCGATGGTGCGCTTCAGGTCGGACACGAGCGGGTAGGCCAGGTCGCCGACGCCGCCCTCCGTGCGCGGGGTCTGAATCCAGGCCAGGTGCGAGAACTGGGAGTCGACCGACACGCCCAGGACCTCCGTGTTGATGGACGAGAACTCGCCCATGCGGTCGGAGAAGGCCGTGATCTCGGTGGGACAGACGAAGGTGAAGTCCAAGGGGTAGAAGAAGAGGACGACGTACTTCTTGCCCTGCAAGAAAGAGACAGGAGAAAGGAGGTGAGAGGAAAAATGAGGGGCGGGGGGTAGCGCTTTTTGTCTTCTCTTTTCTTTCCTTCATCTCTTACCTTGTACTGGGACAGGGAGATGGGCACGAACTCCTGGTCAAAGACGGCCTCCGCGGTGAACTCCGGGGCGGGGTTGCCGACCAGGGGCGCCTATGCGATGTGAATGAGGAGGGGAGGAAACATGAGTGCCGATTGGGCGAGGCCACGCCGCCGCGCGCGGAAAAGGAGAAACAAAGTTTGCTTTCTCGTCCCGCCTTGCATGAGGGCCTTGGCATCCCCCGCGGTGCGCCTTGATCTTTGCAGGCGTACGACTGCATCCTCTGGCCAAGCCCCTGTGCAGTCTGATAGCGGCATGCTTCACCCGCCGGCTGTCCGTCGAGGGGCGTGGGTGCGAGATCGGAACGCGGCCGTCTCTCTTTTTCTCTCTCTCTATCCCATGAAAAAAAAAACTCACCACCGCCTGGCAGACCAGGCCGGAGGCCCGGCCCGCCCGGGGGCGGGCTGCGCCAGCCCGGCGGGTGGCCGGCAGGCGGGTGCAGGGCAGGGCAGAGGCGCGAAGGGCGAACATGGTGGGAGGGAGAGAGGGACAGGGAGAGTGGCTAGAAAAAAATAGAAAAAGCGTTCTGCGAAAAACGCCTACGGCAAAACCTCTCACTCACTTCCATTATCCTGCCGTCCACACCTTCCCACACTCACAAGCCCACTCGAACCATGGCCTTCGCCCTCGCCCCCTCCGCCTCCCTGGCCCGCTTCAACAAGTCCAAGGCCGCCCCCGCCCCTCGCCGCGCCGTGCGCGCCGCCCGCGGCGGGTCCGTCCGCGTCTCGGCCTACACTATCACCCTCAAGACCCCCTCCGGCGAGCAGAAGATCGAGTGCGCCGGTGCGTTTTGCGTCTGAAATTAGGCACCGCAATTGAGGGAGGGGAGAAGCGCGCGTGCGCGTGCGGGAGCGAGTGGGATTAAGACGTTCCTCCGCGGGCACGCACGGGCGATTGCGCACGTCGTCGCGAGCGACGGCACCCAAGCGAGAGCCGAGCGGCGGCCGTCAAGCAGCGGGGTCGTGGCCTTTCCCCTCCCTCCGCCCCGCGACCTCTGCCCTCCCCACCCCGCAACCCGCCACGATGGGCTGGGCTGCCCGACCCTGCACGCCTTGACTGTGGGCAGGATGGGAGTGGAGACCGGCGCGGTCCTGCCTTTTGCAGAAGCAGAAGCAGGGCGCCCGGGGAGCGCAAATCAGTGGCCCTCTCAAGAGCTGCTACCCCACACGTCCGCCCGGGCGGCTGCGGCCGCGCATTGGGCGCGTGCCCGCCGGAGTGCATGCAAGTTGAGCCTGACGCTTTACCTGGTGGGGAAGCGGGGCGGTAAGCCGCGCCGGCCGCCGCGCGCGGAGAGCCCAGAATGAGAGGGTCAGGGAGAGGAGAGAAGGGGCGGGGGGGGGGGGACGCTGCCACGACTCTCGACTCCGGCGCTCGCTCCAACCAACACGCCTCCTCGCTCTCACCCCCCGCCCCCCTCTTTCTCTTCCACGCACAGACGACGTCTACATCCTGGACGCCGCCGAGGAGGCCGGCATCGACCTGCCCTACTCCTGCCGGGCGGGCGCCTGCTCCTCCTGCGCGGGCGTCGTCCTCTCCGGCACCGTCGACCAGAGCGACCAGTCCTTCCTTGACGACGACCAGACTGGCAAGGGCTTTGTCCTCACCTGCGTCGCCTACCCGACGTCCGACTGCACGATCGAGACCCACAAGGAGGAGGAGCTGTACTGAGCACGGCATGCACGCGCCACGCACTTCGACGTGAGGGCGTGAAAAAAAATGCGAGCGCGGCGGGCGACCGAAAGGGAGGAGAGGTTGAATTAAAAATGGAGAGGCCATGATTTGGGGAGGGGTGCGGGTTTTTTGGGGGGGCTCGTCCCTCTGCGCCCGTGCCTCTTCTTTTCCACGTCCTCCACAGCCACCCTTCCCTCGCGGCTGTTGTCGGCTTTGTGTGTCTCTTTCTTCTTTTGTGGCGGTGGCGCCCGGAAAGAAACAAATGCGTGGAGGAGTGAAAAAAAAAACTGCCGTTTTTTATTTTTTCCGCGTGCGCCGGCTGCCTGGAGAGATGACATTAGAGGCAATGAGGGGTTGTGCGCGCGCCAACGCGTGCACACCCTCCTTCCTCTCCCTTCTTCTCTCCATTCTGGTGGCGGCGCCGGGTGGAAGGAACGACGGGAAACGCAGCCTCTCGCAGAACGGGTGATATAAAAAAAACGAGGTGGGTTTGGGAGGTGTGGAGTGTTTCTTTTTTGCAACGCCCCGACCTCTTCCCTTCCTCAATAAACAGCCGCACGGCTCTCTCACGCACGCCCTCTCCTCTGTCACGCCCCCACCACCCCGGCGCTTGCGCTCGCGCTCGCGCTCACCACCGTCAGCGCGGCTGACAGCCCGCCCGCAATGCCTGCCGGGCTCAGGGCCGCGGCGCCCAGGTCGACCGGCCACGCAGGTGGCGGGCCGCCGGGCAGCCCGGGCAGGGGCGCCCCGAGCGCCACGCTCTCATCGGAGGCCGCGCCGCCCTGCGTCACCACAAAGGGGCCGCAGTGCGCGTCCACGATCACGGCCGGCGCGTCTGCCTCCAGGTCGCACCGCGCCGGCAACAGGCGGGCGGTCGCGGAGGGCGAGGTACACTTCACAGGGAAGGGCGGCAGCGGTTCCGCCTCGCAGCGGGCGCCAACGACGGAGAGGACAAGGGCCGGGCCCCTGCACTGGGTGGGCGTCCGGGCGCGGAAGGGGCGGCCGGGCAGGGTTGCGGGCGCGGCCCCGCCGGGCGCGTTGAGGACGCGGGAGGCGCTGCACTGGAAGGGCGAGGCGGGCGCGGCCGCGGCGGCCGCGACCGAGCCGGAGCCGGTTGTTGCGGCCGCGGCGGCTGCGCCATCTGCCCCGCCCGCAGAGACGGCCGCGGTCGCGGCCTTGCTCGCCGTCGCGGCGGACGCGCTGCCGGCCAAGGGGGGGGTGGGGGGAGGCGGGGCGTCCCCGCGGAGGAAGCCTTGCAGCCAGTTCTGGAGGTTGGTGGTCAGGGCTGCGTGTGTGATGTGTGTGTGTGTGTGTGAAGAAAGGGAGAGAGAGGGGGAGGGAGGGAGGCGTGCGCGCGCGTGCGTGTGAGAGAGAAGGTTGAGGTGGGAAAGAGCGCCTCGCCTCGCCTCGCACGCGCGCGCTGCCGCGCCCGAGGCCGCTCTTTTTTCTCTCTCTTGTTCTCTCTCTCACCGGTCTCGGGTCGCAAAGCACTCACCACAGGTCGCCGTCAGCACGGACCCCAACTCATTGACAGCCAACGTCGATGAGGACGCGCCGCTGGCTCCCCCCCTCCCGTTGAGCGTTTTCAGGAGGGCGGGCAGGCCGGACGAACAGGCTGTGGAGACTGCGGCCGACCCCGCGGCTGCGGCCGCGGACGCGCTAGCCCGGGGCGGGAGGGGCAGCCACCAGGGCACTGACGGCCCTGCAGCCCCAGCCGCGCAGGCGAGAAGGGCACACGCTAGGGTGGCGCGGAAGATCGTGGGGCCGCGCATTTTTTGGGGTGGGGAAAGGTAGGCCCCTCTCGGTAGGATGATGAGGAGTGTGGAAGGGAAACGCGCTTTTACTCGCGTTTTGTCGTATTCCGCTCTCGCACTCGCCTCGCCCCAACATTCTGCTCCTGCCCCCGATCTCTCCACACAACAACACACACAGTCCAACTTCTGGCTGCCCCGTGCGTGGCGATCAGTGCCTGAAAAGGACGAGCAGGGCTCCCCCTTTGCGGCGTTTCCTCAAAACGCTGCCGCCGCCGCCGCCAACCCAGTCGCCCCCCTTTTCTCTCTTTACTCTTCGGCGCCAAACGCTCACACCATGTCCGCCCTCGACCGCCCCATCTTTTATGCGGTCACCTTCATTAACGAGGTCGCCGCCGCCTCGTCTGGTACGGCCGCCGCCGCTGCGGCTGCCCTGAAAACGGGCGACTGGAGAATTCTCTTGGACACCCGGTATGGCGTGTACGCTGCCTCCATCGCCGCCACCGTCGTCTGGCCTTTCCTCAGGGCAGCCTTCACGGCCTGCGTGTCGGACGTAAGTAGAGGATAGAAGTGGGTGCGAGGAAGAGAGGAAGGCGTGGGCTTTATTCTCTTGCCTCGTTTTAACCATCTCTCTCTGCATCCATGTTTCCATTTCTCCACAGCCCATCGGCCGCAAGTTCATCATTCCCGCCGTCTCAACCGCGCCTGCGGCTGTCGCCTCCCGCGGCGCCTCCCGGGCGTCCAAGAAAGTGGTTAACCCGCCCGCCCCCACACAGAAACAGTTGGAACGCCTGTTCAAGTGGAATGGTGAGAGAGGAGTGACAATGAAGGCGTTTGTGTTTTGTGGTCTCGCCTGGTGGGTGGTCGAAAAAAAAACTCGTCATTTTCTTTCCCTATCCCTCCTTTTCCTTTCCCTAGAATCTGCATGGAAGCTGTTCGTGTACGCCTCATTCGTGACGGTCGCCATCGCGGCCACGTACAAGGACAAGTGAGTTGAGATCGACGGTGCTGGGCGGGGGTTGAAGAGGGAGAGGAGAGAGCGAGAGGAAGGAAAGCCAACACACCTCTCCATATCCCTCCCCCCCCTCCCTCCTCCAGTTTCTTCCTCTACACCCCCGACTTCTGGCGGGGGTGCACCACCTTCCCTCCCTGCAACTACGTCATCGGGCGAGGCATCGCCCTGATTTACATTTTCGAGCTCAGTTTTTACTTGCAGGTAATGGAGAGAATGAGAAGGGGGACGTGCGCTATTCACGTCCTCGCTTTTTTTCTCTCCAACTCGACCTCGCTCTCTATCTCATCATTTTTCATTCACTCTCATTCTCAGGCCATCCCCGTCCTCGCCTTCTACGACGTCCGCCGCAAGGACTACACCGAGCTGATGGCCCACCACTTCGCCACCATCGGCCTGATCCTCTACTCCTGGCACGTCAACTTTTCGCGGGTGGGCGCGATGACGTTCCTGTGCCATGACGCCAACGACGTGTTTTTGGAGGGCGCCAAGCTCGCCCGGTACGCCCGGTCGGAGGGCTGGTCGACCGCGCTCTTTGCGGCCTTTGCAGGCTCCTGGTTCGTGACCCGCCTCTTCTACTTCCCGGTGTACATCATCTGGACGGCCCGGTACGACCCGGCGGGGCGGATCGCCCTGCCCTACGGTGTCGACCCGGACCCCCACTTTTTGGCGTTCCAGAGCATGCTCTTCTTCCTGCTGGCCCTGCACGCGTACTGGTCCTGGCTCATCATCAAGGTGCTGAAGAAGGCGCTCAAGGGCAAGGTGGAGGACGTCCGGGAGGATGACGACTCGGACAGTGATTAGAAGGGGAGGTTGCAAGAAAAAATGGCCAACTATCATTCTTTCTTTTTCTCTGTCTCTCCTCCCTCTCCGTCAACTCCTCTCAACTGCACCATCATGCAGCGCGCCCTCGCGTCCCGTCCCTCTGCCGCCCGCCCCGTCGCCCGCCGTGGTGCGGTCGTCGCCCGGGCGGGCGCCACGAAGGCGCCGGTGAGTAACAAGAAGAAAGAAAGCGGCGGCGGTGGAGGATGGCGTCTTCCCTCCTCCCTCCACCCCTCGCGCGAGGGCGTTCGGGGGGTGGACGGCACGCGTCGACCACCAGCCTGGCGAGCTCAGGGACCGGCCTGTTGTTTCGCGGGGATGCACAGACGAACAGACCCCGGGAACCCACCCCCTACGCCCCGTCAGATCGGAAGAACGCAGCTGACCAAGCCGCGAAGCGGCGACAAAAAAAAAAAACGCGGGCCGCTTTTTGTGTTAGTCGTTCTTGGCACTCGCCTACTCGCGCCCTCGCGCTGGGGGATTGTGGAGGTCAGGTCGCCATCCAGCCCTGCCGAGACGTAGAGGGAGCACCCCTGACCCCACCTGCCTGGCCGCGCGCGCGTTCACCTGGCGTATTGACGCTCCGCCGAGAGAGAGAGAGAAAAAGGGGTCGGGTGTGGGTTGTCTCCAGGCGCTCAACCTCTGGCTTCGCTCTCCCTCTCACACTCACGGCCCTCTCTCTCTCTGGCCTTCCACCACAGACCATCGCCGACGTGCGCGCCGCCCTGGACGCCGCCGAGAAGCTGGAGAAGGCCGGCGCCGGCAAGGCCGAGGTGAAGGCCGCCTGGGACAAGGTGGCCGCGGGCGCCGCGTCCGCTGCGTCGGCTGTCTTCCAGCTGTCCGAGGCCGAGCTGGCCGCCCGGTCCGTGTCCGCGGACAAGGTCCTGGAGAACTTCTGCGACTCCAACCCGGACGCGGACGAGTGCCGTGTGTACGACGACTAGAGAGAGAATGAAAGGCGTGAGGTCCTCTCTGCCATCACTATCATTGCTTTTGTCGGTCGACCCCTCGCTCGCGCCCGTCGCTCTTTCGTTGATTGGGGGTGCCGCTTCATTTCCCCTGCTTATCAATGTACCAGGGCGCTGATTGTGTGTGCGTGTGTGCGCGTGAGGGGCAGGCATGTGTGCGTGTGTTAACTTAAAAGACGCGCGGACGCGCCCTCCTCGTGTTATGTCCCCGTCTCACTCTTCCGTTTCCTCGAGGCGTCTGGTAGCCGCGCCGCGCGGGGGGGGGGGGGGTGCTCTTTCCTCGATTCGCCCCGCGCCATATTTCCACGCTCCCCTCCACATACCATGACCGGCGCCGATGCCTGCCTGGAGGAGGACTTCCTGGACATGGTGAGCGTGCCAGAAAGAGACATAGTGTTGAGTGCACCCACTTGCCAATTCGCGCAACTGCTGCCGTCGCTCAACCACCCAGCCGCCTCTCAATCATCATCTCTCTCTGCGTCCTCTCAGCTCATCGCCTCCGAGCGCGTCCCCGCCCTCGTCGACAACCTCTCCAACGCGCACTTACCCTTTACCCGTCGCAAGACAGCCCTGGCTGCCCTCGCCGCCTTGGTCGCGGAACGGCCCGGGTACGCAGTGGAGGCCGCGGCTGCGGGCGCCCCCGCCGCCGCTGCCGCCCTCCTGGCCTTGCCCGCCGCCCGCGCGCCACCCAGCGTGTCCGGCAGTGCGAGCGCGGGCGCAGGTGCTTTGGACGACACCCTGGCCGACCTGGTCTCTGCCGTTGTGGCGGCGTGCGGCGGGGAGTTGGCCGCCGCGGCCTCCGTCCGGTCTCTCGCCTTCCCATCACCCTCGCCCTCTTCCACTCCTCACATCACCGTCGCCGTCGCCCAGGGCTCCCTGGCGGACGGCATTGGCGCCAGGCTATGGGCGTCCGCGGCGGCCATGGGGCGGGCGCTGGTGGACCCGGAGGCGTGTTTGCCGCCGGCCGTCGGCCCCCTGCCGGCGTGGGGTGGCGGAGCCGTCCTGGAGTTAGGGGCCGGGGTGGGGTTGGTCGGGGTGCTGGTGGCGCGCTTGCCGGGCGCGGGCGGCGGCCTCCCTACCCGCATCGACCTAACGGACGGGGACGAGGCGGCCCTGGCGACGCTGAGGCGGACGCTGGCCGCGAACGCGGAAAGTGTTCAAGGCGCGGATGGAAACGGTGGTGGTGGTGGTGGTGGTTGCTGGGAGGCTGGGCGCGTCCGCATCCGCCGCTTGGTGTGGGCTGAGGCCAGCGGCGGCAATGCCAAACCGGACGCAAGCTGTCCAAAGACCCGGGGCTGCACTGGCTCGCTGACAAGCGAGAGCGACGCAGGCGCAACCACGACCTCTCCCCCTCTGTGCCCCGCCTGCAGCCCCACCCCACCCTCTCTGCCGCCTGCCATGCTCTACGGCGCCGTCCTGGCCGCGGACTGCCTGTACGAGCCTGAAGGAGCCGTCGAACTGGCTGAAGAGCTGTGTGCGCGGCTGGACCCGGCGCTGCCCGGCGGGGGTTGCGCCCTCCTGGCGGGGCCCGTGCGGGATGGCGGCGAGACGCTGGCCGCCTTTGTAGGCGAGGCCCGGCGCCGGGGGGCGGAAGTGGTGGTCGTGGACGCGCCCGACGCGCTGGCGGCAGCCCGTGAGGCTGGGGAGGGGGTCGCGGGGCGGGCGGGCGAGTATGACCGGTTTGTGTTCATCCGCGTGCAGGCGCCGGCCAGGTGGGGCGGGGTGGGCGGGCCGAGAGGAGCGGGGTGAAGTGGGTAGAGAGTTTGTTTTCAGTGACGTGCTCCCCTGTGCTATCACTCGCCGCTACTTACACGCCGCCGCGCCCACCCAAACCACCATTGTGCGCCACCCGCAACCCCTCCCGGAACCGGGCCTCCGCTTGGATCGCCCGTTCCACCCGCGTCTCAAAAGGCGTCGCATGACGGGACACGGCCGCGTCCGGATCGCACGCACCGCGGGGGGCGGCCACGCCGACGACGGTCGGGGTGGTGGTGGCAGAGTCGGGCTGGGCGTCGGCCACGAACAGGGGGCATGGGGTGAGGGTCGAGGCAGTGGAGGGGCGCTGAGAGAGAGAGAGAGGTTTTGTTAGCAGCCGACGAGGTTGTTTTTCCACCTTCCATTCTCAAGGCGCTCTTGCGACACGTCTGCTTGGCGACACTCACGTTGACCGTTGCATTGCCTGCACAGCCCAGGGGTGAGCGGGCCGGGGTCGACGAGGCAGGCGGCGGCGGTAGGGGCGGCAGGGGCGACGCTTGCATGGTCGTGCAGAGCTCAAGCGGCGGGGCGGTGGCAGTGGCAGTGACTTCAGCGTCCGCGCTCTCGCCAGAGGCTGTCCGGCAGACGGCCCGGCAGAAGATTCGGGAGAGGAAGGAGATCATTCTCGCGCGCGCACCCTTGTCTTTTGATGGGGCTGGGCAAGAGGGCGCGTGTGTTATTTTTTGTGGAGTGGAGTGGGGACGCGCTCGCGCAGAATTGAGCAGAATGAAGAACTAGGGCACTCCTCCAGTTTGTTCTCCTTTTTTCTTTCGCGTGGCCATCATCGTCGGCGACTGAGCGCCGCCGCCACCGCAGCCGCCGCTCCGCACGCCCCTCCTCAATTCTAGGCTCTCCCCGCAAGGATCCGTACCTTGATCGACCCACCCGCCGGAACTTCCCTCTCCGAAAAAGTATCCCCCACTTTTTTATATAGAATAGACGCGATGGGCGACCCTCCCGCGCCGCCCGCCGCACCGCCCTCCTCCTCGCCCTCCTCTGCCATCCGGTCCCGGTCCACGAACTTCGTGGACGACCAGAACGCGGCCGGGGCCAGCCTGCTGAGCGGGCGCGGTGACGGCAGTGGCCAGGGCGACGGCCCCTGGAACCACTATCCGCCCACCAACAGCAGCGGAGCACAAAACGGACCGCCGCCGGCCGGCGACCTGCCTCCCACGTCCGGCACACCGCCGCCGTCCTCCACCACCCGCGATGAGGTTGATGACGAGGCCGGTGGCGGTGGTGGCGGCAGCAACAGCGCGATGAAACGGGTCCAATCGGTGAGACGATAGAGGAGAGAGAAGAGCGACCGCCCTGGCCTGCAGCGCGTTTTTTTCAATCTCCATCCCTCAACCTCTCTCGCTCTCTCCCGTCTTCTCACGCTCTCCGTCTCCCTCCCCATTCCATCTCAGGAACCGCGCATGCTGGGCCAGACCGGCCCCGCCCTCCCTCGCATCCGGGTGGGCGTGGCCGCCATGGACAAGAAGGCGCGGTCGAAGCCGGTCGCCGAAATTGTGGCCCGCCTGGAAGCGTACGGCGAGTTTGAGGTGACCATTTTCGGGGACGCCACGATCCTGGGCGCCCCGGCCGACGCGTGGCCGGTCGTGGACTGCCTGCTGTCCTGGCACTCGCTCGGCTTTCCGTTAAAAAAGGTGAGGAAGAAACGAGGAGATGGCGAGTGCAGCCCCGCGCTCATTAAATCAATCCCATCATTCCCACTGTTTTTTTCTTCTTCACATGTTCGCAGGCCCAACAATACGCCGCCCTCCGCCGGCCCTACCTCATCAACGACGTCCACATGCAGGACGCCCTCCTGGACCGGCGCCAAGTGTACGCCCGCCTGCAGGCGGCGGGCATCACGGTGCCCACGCATGTCGTCATCGACCGGGAGGGCCTCCCCGCTGGCACGGACCCGCCCGGCTTTGAGGAGACTGAGGATTTCATCGAGGTCGGCGGCACCCGCATCTACAAGCCCTTTGTGGAGAAGCCGTCCAACGCGGAGGACCACAACATCTACATCTACTACCCGCACAGCATGGGCGGCGGCGTGAAGCGCCTGTTCCGGAAGGTGAGAGGAGCGAGGGCGGAGAGAGAGAAGCGATGGATGGAGTATGGGTAGAGAAAAACTCAACCACCCTCTTTCTTCTTCTCTCTCCTTCAATTCCTTAGGTCGAAAACAAGTCGGGCGACTACGACCCCAACCACCCGGGCACCGTCCGCCGGGACGGGTCCTACATCGTCGAGGAATTCCTGACGACGGGCGGGACGGACGTGAAGGTATACACGGTCGGCCCGCGCTATGCCCATGCCGAGGCGCGCAAGTCGCCCGTCGTGGACGGGAAGGTCACCCGGGCCGCGGACGGGAAGGAGCTGCGCTTCCCCGTCCTCCTCTCCCCGCAGGAGAAGGAGGTCGCCCGGGCGGTGTGCCTGGCGTTTGGCCAAAAGGTGTGCGGCTTTGACCTGCTGCGGTCGGCGGAAAAGGGGCGGTCGTTTGTGTGTGACGTCAACGGCTTCTCCATGGTCAAAAACTCGTTCAAGTATTACGATGACGCGGCCGGCATCCTGCGCTCGCTCATTCTGTCCGCCGTCGCGCCGCACCGGCTGACAGCCCTGCCGCCGCCGCCGCCCTCGGCCGGGCGGGCGGGGAGCGCGGGCGGCGGCAGCATGGGCGGCGAGCCCGGGCGCGGCGGCAAGCCCCTGGAGCGCGGCGCGGGGGACGCCGCCTCCTGTGACGACCTGGCCGGCCGGGGCGGCGGGCCAGGTGATGAGGAGCTGCGGTGCGTGCTGGCGGTCGTCCGCCACGGCGACCGGACGCCCAAACAGAAGATGAAGGTCCGGGTCACACACCCGGCCCTGCTGGCGCTGCTGGTGCGCCACCTGGACGCCAAGGGCAAGCAGGCCAAGCTGAAATCGCCGGCCGAGCTCCAGGACTTGCTGGACGCGACGCGGACGGTGCTAGCCGAGCTGGAGGAGGACCGCAAGAAGGCGGTCGCGCTGGAGGCGAGCGGTGGTGGCGGGCGCGGGAGCGCGGTCGGGTCGCCCTCGTCCGCCGCCCCGCCGTCCGGCTCGCCGACGGCATCCATTCCGCTGCCCCTGGACGCCGACGCGGACGAGCTGCGCGAGAAGCTGCGCCTGGTCCGCACCGTCCTGGAGCAGGGTGGCAGCTTTGCGGGCGTCAACCGGAAAGCGCAGCTGAAACCGCTGCGGTGGGTGGACGCGGCGCTGCTGGCGACGGTTGACGCTGACGACACCCCCGCCCCTCCCGCCTCCGGGGCCTCCACCCCGCGCCCTGTCCCCGTCCCCGTGGAAGCCCTGCTTATCCTCAAACACGGTGGCGTCCTCACCCACGCCGGGCGCGCCCAGGCAGAAACGCTGGGCTCCCTTTTCCGGACGGCCATGTACCCGCGGTACGGCCCTGCGGGGGGCGGCCTGCTGCGCTTGCACTCCACCTACCGGCACGACCTCAAGATCTACTCGTCCGACGAGGGGCGGGTCCAGACGAGCGCCGCGGCCTTCACGCAGGGCCTGCTCGACCTGGAGGGCGCGTCCCTGACGCCCATCCTGGTGTCGCTCGTCAAAAAGGATGCGTCCATGCTGGACGCCTTTGGCAAGGGCGCGTCCGAAGACATTCGGGCGGCTAAGGAGGAGCTGTACGAGCGGATGACGTACATTGCAGGCGCCAAGAAGAGCGCGTGCGTGGCGCCGCTGGTGGGCGGGGGTGGGGGCGGAGACACGGGGCCGGGCTCCTCGTCCGCCCCGCCCTCGCCCGCGCCGTCCGGCACGCTCTCCTCGGCGCTGGTGGCGCTGGCCATTGAGGGAGCAGCGGAGACCACCACGCAGCGGACCAATGGGGGTGGGGTGGAGGGCGCAGGCGGGTCGTCCGCGGCGGGCTCGGACGGCGGGCTGGCGGCGCCTGGGGCGCCGCAACCACCCGTCCCGCCTCCTGCCCGCAGAGGCGCGCGTTCCCTCATCCACCCCATGCCCGCCGACCCGCTCGCTCTTTTGACGTCCCTGGTCTCCGATCTCACCCTCCTTGTCGAGCACCTGCGCCAGATGTGCCTGGACGAGCGGGCGCCGCCGGCGCCCGTGTCCGCGGGCGGGGGCGGCCCGCCGGCGGCCCCAGAGGCGACGGGGCCAAACGCGTCGTCCGCCTCCGACCGGTGGCGCCGGGCGTCCGTGGACGCGGCCGCCGCCTCTCTGCGCACGGGCGGGTCGGGTGGGGGGGGGCCGGGCGGCGCCAACGGGCCTGCCGGCGCGTTCGGGCGGGCATCCGGGCGGGGGGCGGCCTACAGCGCGCTCACCCAGGCCTGCTCCGAGTGGGCGCCCACGCCCGGCCAGCCGTGCGGCGGGGAGCGCCTGCTCCTCCTCTTTGACCGGTGGCGCAAGCTGCTCAAGGCCGTCCACAATCCCAAGAAGGGCGAATTCGACATCTCCAAAGTGCCTGACATCTACGATTCCGCCAAGTACGATGCCATCCACAACGCCGACATGGTCGGCGCGGTGCTGACGCCCGTGTACTGCACCGCAAAACAGCTGGCGGACTGTGTCATCCCGAACGAGTACGGGACGGCCCCGCCCCAGAAGCTGCGCATCGGGGCGACGATCGCGTCCAGCCTGCTCGCGAAACTCCTGTGCGATCTGGCCAACGTGCGGGCGGAGAGCTTGGAGACGGCCGGCCTGGATGACGGGTCCGAGCCCGCGTCCCCGTTTGATTCGTACGTCGACACGGCCGGCGCCCTGGCCGGCGGGGCCCCGCCCTCCGCCAAGGACGGCGGCACCGGCCGTCCGCCCCGCTCGCCCGGGCCCGCCTCGGCCGGCGGAGGGACCGCGCCGCCGGGTGATGCAGACCCGGAGGGTGGGTCAGCGTCCGGGGGCGGCGCGCCGGGCGCGTCCGGCAATGACGATGAGGACGACGGTGGCACGCTCTACCGCCTGTGCCCGACCTACGCCCACGACATCAACTCCCCGCTCCGCCACGTCCGCACCCGCATCTACTTCACGTCCGAGAGCCACCTGCACGCCCTGGTCAACGTCCTGCGGTACGGCCACATGGCGGGCGCGTGGAATGTCGGCGCGGGTGGCGGGGTGGTGGGCGCGGGCGGGAGCACCAGCAGTGGAGGGGAGGGCGGCGGCGGCGGCGGGTCGGGCGATGACGTGGGCTTCCGCCCGCCCACGCCCGCGCCCCTCCCCCACCTCCAGCCCGGCTCCTTGGTCTCCACCGACGCGGCCGCCCGCCTGCGGGACACGCCCGAACTGGATTACATGACGCACGTGGTGATTCGCATGTACGAACGGCGGGCCGCGCCGGTGGGCTCGCCCGACCGGTTCCGGGTGGAGCTACTCTTCTCGCCCGGCGCGGCCGTCGACCCGCGGGCGGTCGGCGGGCGGGCCCGGGCCTTCCACACCCTGCCCGTCCAGCCCCGCATGCACCTGGAGCGTGGGGGTGGGCAGGTCGCGTACACGCCCACGGGCGTGTACGCGACCGTGGCTGGAGGGGAGGAGGGCGCGGCGCCGGCGGCCGCGCCTGGTGGTGGGGGTGGAGGCGAGCCGACGCCTGACGCGTCTGCCGCTTCAGCCGCCGCCGCCGCCCCGGGCGGGCGCCCACCCTTTGTCACCCTGGAAGACCTAGAACGGGTGCTGGTGCCCCTGTCCACGCCCGCCACCCCGCGCTCGGAACGCGGCGGCGGCAATGGTGGCGGTGGGCGGGAGGGCGGCCGGGCGCTGAGCACGCCTGGTGGGACTGGTGGCGCCGCCAGTGGCGCTCCCTTCCTGTCGATGGCCTCCACCGGCGTCCACGGCGGGTACGGGTTCGGGCCGGGCGGTGGCGGTGGCGGTGCCGGGGCGGGCGGCCCCGCGCTCGCCGGGTCCCGGGCGGCGTCGGCTGGGGGCGAGGCCGGTGGCGGCGACCACCACCAACCCGCCGCCACCATGCTGCCGCCGTTTGCGCTCTCGCCCCTGGCGTCGCCCGTCCCCTCGCCGGGGCCACCCCCGCCACCGCCGCCGCCCGCGGTGCGGACGAGCATGAAGGAGAAGTGAAGGGAGTGTGTGTGTGTGTGTGTGTGTGTGTGTGTGTGTGTGTGTGTGTGTGTGTGTGTGTGTGTGTGTGTGTGTGTGTGTGTGTGTGTGTGTGTGTGTGTGTGAGTGTGTGTTCAAAGGCATTCCGTTTTTTGTGTTTTGCAGCCGTCTAGGCTTCGCTCTCTCTCTCGCCACTCAAAATGATGCATGCATCTCCCTCTCCACACCATCATACTCTCTCAGTACCCGCCAAAGCCGCCACCCCCGCGGGACTGTTGCGCCCCGCAGTCTCGGGCGAAATGCCCGGGTTGCTGGCATTTGTAGCAGACGCCCGAGGCGCCGCCGCCGCCGCCGCCGCCGCCCCCACCAAACCCGCCCCCGCCACCAAACCCGCCTCCACCCCCGCCGTTGAACCCACCGCCGCCGCCGCGTCCGGCCTGTTTCGTGGGGCAATCACGCGCCCAATGGCCCTCCTGGCCGCAGTTGAGGCAGGCGTTGGAGCGGCCGCCGGCTTGGGCGCCGCCGCCACCACCAAAACCACCGCCGCCGCCAAAGCCACCACCACCACCGCCGCCAAAGGTACCGCCGCCGCCGCCGCCGCCGCCCGGAACGGACGCCGCACAATCGCGACTGTAGTGCCCTTCCTGCCCGCACTTGAAGCAGGCGGTGCCGCGGGTGCCGGCGGCAGCTCCGCCCAAGGTCGCATCCCAGCCGCCGCCGCCGCCGCCACCGCCGGCAGGGGCAGCGGCGGCAAACCCAAACCCGCCGTCCCCCCCGGCCGCCCCCGCGGCCGCGCCCCCCTCCGTCGGGTCCTGCCCCGCCTCCACCCGCTCCGTCATGCCCAGCAGGACCTTGGCCTCCGCGGCATAGTCCAGGGGCAGCAGGCGGACCAGGGACTGCTTGACCCGGGGCGTGTCGTTGTACACCTCCTCAAAGGCCTTGACCTTCAGCACCCGGTCCGACTGGAGCAGGCCTGCAAAGGCGGCGTCGTGCGCGGCCGTCCCCGCCCGGGCGTGCAGCTCCTCCGCGGACAGGCCGCCCAGCAGGGCCTGGGCCTCCTCGTTGAAGGCCGTGACCCAGGCGGAGCCCGTGTGGTCGACCAGGGTGAAGGCCAGCATGTAGCGCCAGGCGGGCGCGCCCTGGTGGCCGCACCGGGCGCACCCCCACCCGCCCGCGGCCGTCCCGTCCTCCACCATCTTCTTGTTGCAGGCCTTGCCGTTGAAGTTGCCCGGGCAGGCCGGGTAGTAGGGCGCGTCCTGCTTGACGTAGTTGACGTGGCCGGACACGGTCAGCCAGGCGACCCGGCCGCCGGCGGCCTCGGCGGGGAGCGAGGCCAGCAGGACGCGGCGGTCGCGCCCGCCGCCCACGCCCGTGGCGCCGCCGCCCCCGCCCACGCTCGTCAGGGGCTGGGCCGCGGCCGCCGCCATCGCCCCGCCCCCGCCGCTCCACCAGGCGGCCAGGCGGGCGGCTTCGGGCACGTCGGGCGGGTCGATGGCCAGGGCGGACCCGCCCGTGGAGGACAGGGTGCGCCCACCATAGTCGCCCACGTTCAGGGATTTGGCCACCAGGACGGGGCGGCCGGGCGCGCCCGCGGCGGCCGCCGCCGCGACGGCGGCCTCCAGCTGGGCGCCCACCCCCTCCGCCTGGCCGCCCCACAGGGTCAGCTCGATGGAGCACCCAGACTCGTCCACCAGGGTCACATTCCGCTTGGTCGCTTCCGACCCGTCGCGCCGGGCGATGGTGGAGATGGGGCCGACGGCCTCGACCACGCCCGCAACGTCCACGGACGTCCGGGGCGCCACGTCCGCCAGGGTCGCAATCTTGCGCAGGGCGTACCGCATGCGCGGGATGGCGGGCTCCTCGTCGCAAGCCTGGATGACGGACCCGGCCTCCAGCGTGATTTCCAGGTCGTGCCCCGTCGAGTTGTAGGGGCCCGGGCGCTTGGCTTTCAGGGACGCCCGGGACAGGGTGAAGACGCGCCCGGCCTGGACGACGTCAAACCAGCGGTCGACGGCGTCGCCGAACCCCACCGCCCGGATCTCGCCGCCGTGCTCGTCCAGGAGGTCAAAGGAGAAGAGCTTGCCCTCGCCGCGCGCGTTGGAAAAGTGGCGCACCTCCGACTTGGTCGTCACCCGCCCGCGGATCGTCCAGTTGTTGGTGTACGCGTTCAGGCCGGCGATGGGCAGGATGGTGGCCGGGCCCGTCGCCCGGGCGATGGGCCCGGCCGGGCCGCCGTAGGCGGAAGGGGCCGCCTGGGCACCGTACCCACCCCCTGGCGCGCCATACGCGCCGCCCGCGGGCGGGGGCGCGCCGTACGCGCCGCCCGCGGGCGGGGGCGCGGACCCGAAGACGCCGGCGTCCAGTCCGCCCTTGGCGCCGCCGCCCTTGGCGCCGCAGCCGCCCGGGCCAGCCGCGAACGTCGCGGTCGCGCCGGCCATACCCGGAGGCACGCTGTTGTTGGCTGGCTCGGTAGGTCGGGCGGTCAGCAACGCCTTGCCCGCCTCCGTGTCGACATTGACGGGCGTCCCGACCTGGGGGGCGTCGCCCAGGACGGTCACCTGCATCATGATGATGAACCTGGGAGTGAACGGGGTGGCAGGTGGTCAGGGCGCGGGCGCGGTGAGTGCGACTTTTCGAACACGCTCTCTCCGCGCTCAATGCAATGCATTTGCATCGGAGAGAGCGAAAAGGCCCCGCGCCCGCCCCTCCTCTCATCCCTCCATTTCTACTCACTTGCGCCCCTGCATCTCGTTCACCAGGTAGTCGTCCAGCCGCAGCATGGTGCCGACCTTGATGACATTGTCCTTGACGAGGTGGTTGTGCTGGGTGGCCAGCATCGCGGTGCCCCACAGCTGGCCATCCGACAGGCCCAGCCGGTACCGGTCGGTCTCATGGCTGGGGACGGCCTGGGCCTTGATGCCTGAGGAGGAAAAAGGGGAGAGAGAGAGGTGAGCAGAGAGGGCGAGAGAGCGGTGGGAAGCGAGCGCGGCCGGCCGGCGCAGCAAGAGAGAAAAAACCAACAGCGCGCGCTCTGCATTGCTCTCGCGCCGTGCCGCCCCCTGGCACACTCGCGGAACGCCCATGGGGCAAGGCAAGACGGGGTGCTTCAGCCTCTCTCCCTAGGGGCGGGTGAGGGGATGGAGGGACGGGAAGGCAGGGAATGGAGGGCGTCGCCCTCCACACACGAGCGCTGTGCACGACGAGCCGGGAAAAACACATGCATTTGCGCACTCCTCTCCTCCCGCTCTCCCCTCTCCGCCCGCTCACCGATGCACTGTAGCACGGGCTGCAGGGCGGTGTTGCCATTCCCGCACAGGATGGTCGGGATGTCGCCCGGGTTTAGGGTGTGGTGGGCCATTGTTGTTTTGCGTTTTGGAAGAAAGGTAGGAGCGCGCGTAAAAAAATGACGGAGTGAATGAAGGGAGAAATCTTTCTCTTTTTCTCCGCCGAGTCTGCGTCGTCGCCACGACGGGGACACACACTGCACGCTCCTACGACTGCTGGCCACTGCTGGTCGCTGCATCTAGTTCAGCCTTTCAACTTCAGCCAGCATGACCATGCCGCCAGGGGCGCCGCCGCGTGCTGCTGCTAATGAAAGCAACGCCGGCGCACCCCCCTCCTCTGCCGCCCTCCTCGCCACCGCCGCCGCCTGCGGGGCCCCTGCCCCACTTGACCGGGAGCGGGCGGCCCGGGCGCTGCCAGGGGCCTTGGCCACGATATGTGAGTGAGCGGATGATGGGGACAGGTGAGGCTTGTTTTCCGCACTCACAAATTTAATAGAGCCCTCCTCGCTCTCTCAACCTCTCCCCCTCCCTTCCCCTCCTTAGCTCCGCCCGCCCTCCCCGCCACCCTCGCCGCCATGGAAGCCGCCTCCGCCGCTGCCGCCGCCTCCCCGGCCTGGCACGCTCGCCTGGGCGGCCTGGTCGTGGACAGGGCGGCCTTGAAGGCGGCGAGGCCTGGGGGCGGAGGAGGCCTGCCGCCCTCCATCTCCCGCGCGGTCGCGGCCCTGGACGACACGGAACCCCGCGTCCGCCTGGCCGCCTGCGACGTGCTCGGATCCGCGGCAGCTGCTTCACATGGTCTGGCTGTTTGGGAGGCCGCCCGGCCGACCCTCCTCCGCCTCATCGCCCGGGACTGGGACCGGGACGCGGCGACTGATGAGAATGAGGTTGGAGGGGAAGAGGCGGCGCCTGGTGGTGGCCAGGGCGCCCGTCCTCCCGTCACGGCCACCACCACCGCCCCACCACCACCTGGAGTCTCCCGCGGGGCGACCACCACCCCCATCACCCCTCCTGCGACCACCATCGCCGCCGTCCTGGCGTCCTCGTACGCGCCCCAACCCCCCGGCGCGGGCGAGATGCGGCACGGCACGGAAGGCTGGCGGTGCCTGGAGACCGCCGTCCGCGCCCTGCTCGCCATCATGGACGGGTGTGGAGAGGCGTTCAAGGCCGTCGTCGCGGCGGGCGCGCCCGGCGGCGAGGAGGTGGTGGGCCTGGTCACCAGGGCCGCCCTCCACCCCAACCGGTTTGTGCGGGAGGGCGCGTACGGCGCGCTCGGCGGCCTGGCGGCGCTGCTGGGCCCGGCCGCCGACGCCGACCCGGCCGCGGCATCCTTCATCCTGGGTGCGGCCCGTCGCCTGGGCAGCGAGGGCCTGGCCGAAAACTGGTCCCAGGTCCGCCTGGCAGCCTGCGTGGCGGCGCGCTCCCTGTTGAGGGCCTGCCCGCCGCCGCCCTCCCCGACCCGGGCCGCCGCCCTGGCTGCCCTCCTCCCGGCCCTCGCCCTCAACCGGTACGACGCGGCCGAGGGCGTCGCCGCCTACTCCCAGGCGACCTGGGCCGCAGTGACGGGCGGGGCGGGCGCGCAAGCCGTGGCCGAGCACGCGGGCGCCGTGGTGGGCCTGTACCTGAAAAGCGCAAAGACAAACAACCACCAGGTGCGCGAGGCGGCCGCGCTGTGCTGCGGGGAGCTGGCCACGAAGGTGGAGCGGGGCGCGGTCGCCCCGCACGCGACCGCCATCCTGAAGTCGCTGATCCTGGCCTCCAAGGACGATGCGTGGCCGGTGCGGGACGCGGCGGGGCGGGCGCTGGCCCAGCTGGCGACCGCGTTTCCTGAGCTGGTTGGTGGGACAGGGTCCGCGTCCGCGTGCTGGGCCGCCTGGGCGGGCGCCCTGGACGACAACGTCCCGTCCGTGCGTTCCGGCGCCGCGGCGAGCCTGGTGGCCGGTTCGGTCGCGTTGGATGGGGCGGGGGTGGGGCTGCCGGCGGGGGGGTTGCCGGGGGTGGGGCTGCCGGCGGGGGGGTTGCCGGCCGTGCCTGCAGGCGCGAGCCTGGCCCCGCCCCCACCCGGCCACCCCGCCATTGCTGCCGCGGGTGGGCTGGACACCTTCCTGGGCGCCGCCGTCGCCCTGGCCCTGGCTTCGCTTGCCCGCGTCGCCGACCAGCCCGCCGGAGGGTCCGCCCACCCCCCACCCCGGGGCCTGGCCCCTCCGCCCCCGCCGGGCGCCCCGCCCTCGGCCGCTTCCCTGTTTGTGGGCGGCGCGGGCGGCGGCCTGCTCCGCCCCCGCCGGGACACGGGCGGCATCGACTTCTCGTGCGGCTGCATGGATTACTCCTATAAAAGAGGGCGTGAAGCCTGGGAGGCGGCTGATGGAGGGTTGCGCCTGGTGGGTGCGCTGGGTGAGGCAAAAGTGGGTGAGGGTGAGAGTGAGGGTGCGAGAGCGGCGCGCGCGCGCGCGGTGGCCTCGGCCGTCGCCCTCCTCCCCGCCCTCGCCGACGCGGCGACCGCCTCCCACTACACCGCGCACTGGAGCCTGAGGGAGACCGCGTCGCACGCAGTGCGGTCCGTCCTGGCCGGCGCGGGCCCCCGGGCGGTGAAGTCGCACCTGGAAGCCGTCCTCCCCCCGCTCCTGGCCTGCCTGGGGCCGGGAGCGGGCGGCGGCGGCGGCGGCGGCGGCGGCGGCGGTGCGGGCGCTGGCCCCCTCGCCCGCAGCGCGGCCGGGTGCGCGGTCGCCGCCCTGCGCGACACCGTCGGCCCCCGCATCTTTGCGGGCCGCCTGGACGAGGGCCAGCGCGCCCTGGTGGAGGCCTCCCCCGACGTGCCCCCTCCGGGCGGCCGGTTTTGTGTCGGGGGTGGGGGTGGCAGCGGCGGAGGCGCGGCGGCCTCCTTGCCCGCTTTCGGCCAGCCCACCCGCGCGCCCTGGGCGGGCGGCCAGGCGGCGCCCGCGATCCCACCACCGCCAGGGGCGGGCCTGAGGCCGGAGGGGTACTGCCCGGGCGGGTTCCCGATGCGGCACACGTAGACGAAAAAGACAAAACAATGCACTTGCAAAAAAAACACTTCACGCTCGCTTCGCCCGCTTGACGACCGCCGCGCCCGCCGCGCAGCATCCCTCCCGCACCACCACTACGCAGCCTAGGAGGGCGGCCCCCGCCAAGTGCGCCAACAGGGTGGCGCCCAGGGAGTAAGCCGCGGCGGTGGTCCAAAGGGAGGAGGCCGCGGCCGCGGCCGCACCCTCGCTGGTGGAGGCAGCGGGCGGGGGGGCAGCGGTGGCGGCCGTCGGGTCGCCGAGCGCCGCGCCTGGCGCCCCGCGCAGACCACCACCGCCCCTCCCCTTTCCCACCAGGCTCGCCACCGCCCCGCCCGCCAGGAAGGCGGCTGGCCAGGCGGTCGTCAGCAGCAGCCAGACCGGGCGGGGCGCGCGCGCCCGGGACAGGGCCACGTCGAGGGCGAGCGCGGCGAGGCCGCCCCCCGACGCGGCCAGCCCCAGGGGCGTGGCAATCGTTGCCGCTACCTCCCACCAGGCTTCCTGGGTGGTCGCGGAGGGGAGCACCACCCAAAACGTGGTGTACGTGATGAAGGCGGCGGCCGGGAAGGCGGCGTGGAGGAGGGCGGCCGCAGTCGCGGCCGCAGCCGTCGCGTCCGCGGCGGCCGCGGACGCGGCCAGGGCGGCGGTCCGCGCCTCCCCTCCCCCTACTTCTCGCCTCCGCGTCAGCCGGGCGGTGTGCACGCGGGCCAGGGAGGCGACGGACGCGCACCCGAAGAAGGCGACCGTCAGGAACCAAGACCAGGTCGAATAGAACGCGGCGGACGATTTCAGGTCGGCAGCATAGCGGTAGGCCTCGCTCATGGGGGCCGTGTCCCGCAGGTGCGGGATGAGGGTGGGGATGGTGATGAGCAGGGACAGGGCGAGGATGAGGAGGCGGTAGGCGAGGAGGAGGGCGGGCGGGCCTGGGAAGGGGGAAGAGGAAGGGCAGGTTGAAGAGAGGTTTTCCTTGGACAAACCGAGAGAGAGAGAGATTTTAGGACGCATGATTCCCCTTTCCTCTCCCTTATTTTGTCGCTGTCGCACCTATGCTGCAGGAAGTCATTGAGCCGTCCGGGGAGGGTGGAAAGGTCCTGGTCGTGGAGGGAGTTGTGGGCGGAGAGTGAGAGAGTTGGCGCATGCAGCGAGAGCGAGAGAGTGCGGCGCGGCATGCCTCCTCGCTGCGCTCTCCCCTCAATTCTCTCTCTCACTCACTTGCGCGCCTCGCCTGCGGGCGCAGGGTCGGGCATGGGGATGGCAGTCGCGTCAGGAGGCATGCTCGCGCCTTTCCTGAGAGAAAGAAGGGGGCGTGGTTTTTTAGTGGGTGGACGCGGGAGAAAAGAGTGTGACATTCCCGTCGTCCCTCACTCTCGCTCTCCGCGCTCTCGCGTGGCGCGTGTGCGCAAGCAAAAAAAAAAAAAAAAAAAACGCGCACCCAACGCACGCACCAACACGCACACTCTCTCTCTCACACACACACACACACACACACACACACGCACACACAACCCATGTCCACCCCCGGCCTCGCCCGCCCCTCGGCGGGCGGTAGTGGCGCCAGCGGACCCGGCCCGGCCAAGAAGATGGTCATCAAGCCGCTGAGAGGTGTGTGCCTGGGTCGATCGGTGTCCTCTCCTTCTTCTTTTCGGGGTCGCGGGGTCGCGGTACCCCCCCTCGTAACGCTGCACACAGCTATGCGAGTTGACGGGTCATCGTCTGGGCTGGTCAGCCCCGCGCCGGCGGACTCATGGGGCGTGTGTGAAAGAGCAACAAAAGCTGACCCTTTCTCCCCAATTTTCCTCTCCCCACCCCCCAGTCAAGCACGCCCTCCCCGCAACCTTTGAGGCCGACACCTGGGCCCGCTTGGCGGGCGCGGTGCGGGCCATCCATGGGAAGGCGCCCGTCAACTGCTCCTTGGAAGACCTGTACCGGGTGAGAGCGACAGGAGAGGAGCGACGGCGCGCTCAATGCCCAAGGAGAGCTAGCAAGAAAGGGCCGCGCCCGCTCACGCTCGAACTCCTCTCCACACACACACACACACACACACACACACACACACACACACACACAGGACGTCGAGGCCATGGTCCTGCACGGCATGGCGGACAAGCTGTACGACAACCTTGAGGTATGAAATAGAAAAGGAGAGGCGTTTTTTTTTTCTTTTCCTCCGGCCCCGCGCTCGCCCTCTCAACCCCAACCCGCTCCATTTTCATTCACAGTCCCTGTGCGACGCCCACATCGGCGCCCAGCTGGCGTCCCTGGACACAGCCGCCCCCTCCGACGCCGTCACCGCCTTGCGCTCCTTTGCCGACGCCTGGGCCGACCACTGCGCGGCCACGCTCATGCTGCGCCGCGTGTTCACGGCCCTGGACCGGGCGGCGGCCGCGCCCGCGCCCGTCAGCGGCGGGGGCGGGGGTCGCGGGAACCCTCCCACCACCTCTCACCGCATCCCGGGCTCCGTCGCCGGCCGGCCCGTCCTATATGACGCCGGCCTGGAGGCCTTCCGGGCCCACCTGGCGGCCCACCCGGCCGTCCAGGCCCGGGCGGTGGAGGGGGCGCTCGCCCTGGTGGACGGGGAGCGGGGCGGCGCGCCCGTCGACCGGGCCCTCCTCCGGGCTGGGGCCGCCTCCTTCGTCGCCCTGGGCCTCTACCCGGCCGCCCTGGAGGCCCCGCTCCTGGCCCGGGCGGACGCCGCGTACGCGGCGGAGGGAGACCGCCTGGTGGTGGACCTGGACGCGGCGGCTTACCTGCGCCACGCGGAGGCCCGCCTGGAGGAGGAGGCCGGCCGCACGGCCGCCTGCCTCGCGCCCCGCACCCGGCGCCCGCTGGTGCGGGCGGTCGAGGCCCGCCTCCTGGCCGCCCACCTGCCCACCCTGCTGGAGAAGGGGTTCGGCCCGCTCGCCGACGCCGGTCCCGCGGCCCTGCCCGACCTCGCCCGCCTGGCCGCGGCGGCCCGCCGGGTGGGCGGCCTGGACGCGCTGCGGGCGGCCTTCAAGGCCTGGGTGCGCGCGCGGGGGGGGAGCGTGATGGACGGGGCGCTGGGGCCTGTGGGGGGGGTGGGGGGGGGCGCGCCGCCTGGCCCTGGGCCTGCTGCCGCGGCTCGGCCGGCGTCCGGGGCGGCGGCCGGGACGCGGGGCGCGAGCGCGGCGCCAGCCCCAGCGGACGACCCCGCGGCCGCGGCGGCCGCCGCGGCCGCCGGCCTCGTCCCGGGCCTCCTCGCCCTCAAGGCCGCCGCCGACGCCGCCGTCGCCCGCGCCTTCGCCGCCCGCCCCGAATTTGCGGCGGCGGCCAAGGACGCCCTGGAGGCGGTCCTTAACGGGCGCGGCGGGCGGCCAGCGGAGCTGCTGGCCAAGTACCTGGATGCGGAGCTGCGCGGGTCGGGGTCGGCCAACGCGCGCTCGAGCGACGCGGGCGGGGCGCCGCCCACGCCGGCGGGGCTGCAGTCGGCCGCGCGGCCGGCGGGCGGGGCGACCCTACCCCCCCCCGCTGCCGCATCCACCACGGAGGCCCGCCTGGAGGCCGCCCTGCTCCTGTTCCGCCACCTGCAGGGCAAGGACGTCTTCGAGGCGTTTTACAAGAAGGACCTGGCCAAGCGCCTGCTCCTGGGCCGGTCGCCGTCGGGGGAGGCAGAGCGGGCCGTCCTCGCCCGCCTGAAGGCGGAGTGCGGCCCGGGCTTCACCGCCAAGCTGGAGGGCATGTTCCAGGACGTCGACCTGTCGCGCGAGGTGGGGTTGGCCTTCAAGGCCTCCCCCCAGGCGGCGGCCGCGGGCGCGCCGCCGGGCCTGGACCTGGCCGTCTCCATCCTGACGGCGGGGTACTGGCCGACGTACGACCCGCCCGTGGAGCTCCTCCTGCCGGGGCCCCTCTCCAGTGGCCCCGCAGCGTTCGAAGCCTTCTACCTCGCGAAGCATGGCGGCCGGAAGCTGACGTGGCAGCACGCCCTGGGAACGGCCGTCGTACGCGCGCGCTGGCCGTCGGGCGCGCGAGAACTGTCCGTCTCGGCCTACCAGGCGGCCGTCCTGCTCCTATTCAATGAGGGCGGGCCGGCGGGTGGGCCCGACGGGGCGGGGCTGGCCGCGCTGGCGGGGGCGTCCGGCCTGCCGGACGGGGAGCTGCGGCGGACGCTCCAGTCGCTGGCCTGTGGCAGGGTGCGCCCCCTGCTGAAGCACCCAAAGGGCCGGGACGTGGGCGACGGCGACGCCTTCACCTGGAACGCGGGCTTCACGGCCTCCCTGTTCCGCCTGCGTATCAATGCGATCCAGCTCCGGGAGACGCCTGCGGAGAACGCGGCCACCTCCGCCGCTGTCGCCCAGGACCGCGCGCACGCGGTCGACGCGGCTGTCGTCCGCATCATGAAAGCCCGGCGCTCGCTCTCCCACCGCCTGCTGGTCGGCGAGCTGGGCGCTCAGCTGGCGTTCCCCTTGCGCCCCGCCGACCTGAAGAAGCGCCTGGAGTCGCTGATCGACCGGGAGTACCTGGCCCGGGACGCGGGCGACCCGAACGTGTACAACTACCTGGCCTAAGTTTCTTTTTTTGGTTTGGGGGGA
>Ga0315289_10000593_pt1 | contig 55783 bp, 36 predicted proteins | sample YL17G11_40_MG_FD_203452 | JGI IMG/M metagenome (GOLD analysis project Ga0315289, IMG submission 203452) | Sediment microbial communities from Yellowstone Lake, YNP, Wyoming, USA - YL17G11_40 | ecosystem: Environmental > Aquatic > Freshwater > Lake > Sediment | place: USA: Wyoming | collected...
CTGGCCTTGTAGATCTGGCCGATATTGTTGAGCGTGGTCCCTTCGCCTTTCTTGTCCCCAATCTCCTGGCTGATCGTCAAGCTGCGCTGGAGATACGCCAGGGCCGTATCGTAGTCCCCCTTCGCGTGGTAGATGGTGCTGATATTGTTGAGCGTGGTCCCTTCGCCGGCGCGGTCCCCAATCTCCTGGCTGATCGTCAAGCTGCGCTGGAGATACGCCAGGGCCGTATCGTAGTCCCCCCTGGCTTTGTAGATCTGGCTGATATTGTTGAGCGTGGTCCCTTCGCCGGCGCGGTCCCCAATCTCCTGGAGGATCGTCAAGCTCCGCTGCAGATACGCCAGGGCCGTCTCGTACTGGCCGTAGAGGTGGTAGATCATACCAAGACGGTTCAGAAGAGAGGCGGACGTCTTCGCGCCCAGAACCTCGCTCGCCTGCAAGGCGTAGTGCAGGGCACTGCGGTAGAGACTGACGCTGTCGTAGAACCCGCTGAGCTGGTCGCCGATCTCTTCAACGCGCTTTTCGTTCCGTGCCGCGCAGAAGTGGAAGAAGGCCTCCTCCAATTCCGTGAGGGCCGGGCCGATCTGATTGTGAAAGACGTGAAAATGATAGGCGCCGGCCAATTGATGGGACAGCGGTGCTGCCTGTGCGGCCGGGGCCTGGGTCCCGGCGCGGGCCAGAAGGTCCCGCACGATGGGCGTGACGTAGTAGAACGCGCAATCGGTCTCGGGATCGAGGGAGATCTCGACCAGCGTCAGTTCCTGCAAACGCAGGAATTGCGCTTCCAGGCTCGAAGCCTCTTCGGGGACACCCTGCCGCTGCATCGCGACGCCGTCGGCCAGCACCGGGATACGGAAACCTTCGAGCAGGTGCAACAGGTCAAGCTGGGGCGGCCGGACCAGGGCCAGCAGAGAGTCGAAAGCCAGGTTCTGCGCCATTTCTCGGCGGACCTCATCGGTCTGACTCTCGTACCTGGCCTGGAATGCCGCCAGGCTGGAGATGGCCTCCTGGCACATGCCGGGGTCCTGCTGGAAGCGCCGATCGAAGAACTCCAGCGCCCGGTAATTGCCGCCGAAGGTCCCGTGGAGGAGCTTGACCACCTCGATGAATTGCAGGCGAGCCTGACCGGCGGCGACCGTCCTGGTTCCGGCCACATCCTGCTCGTGGAGCCAGCCGGCGATGCGATAGAGGCCCAGGTGATGGCACTTGCGCCAGAAGTCATTGAGGCTCACCTGGTTGAGGTCGAACGCCGCGACCTCGGGAAAATCGGGCAGGGGATAGCGCGCCGTGAGGATCGTGTGGCCCATTCCCATGCCGCAGATCAATCGGATGGCGTCCCCGATATCCTCGTGCTCCGCCTTGAACAACTCGCCCGGGGCCGACTGGAAGGTCTCCAGGTTATCGAATACGAAGAGCGGCGCGCAGACCTCGCCCACACTTGCCACGAGGTACCGCAGCTTGTCCAGGCCCTTGCTCAAGCCATCGTAGGCCATGAGGTCGAAGTGGTTGCGCTCGATGAGAAAGCTCTTGAGGCGATCCAGAATGTCACCGATATTCCTGGTGGTCTCGGTGAAGACGAAGGGCTGGGTCCCGGGATTGGCGGCGATGAGCCGCTGGATCAGGTGCTCGGCCAGGACGGTCTTGCCGACGCCGCCCTGGCCGCGCAGGAGGATGGGCTTGCCGCCGTAGAGGGCCGGAAGGATGCGGGCCTTGTCCTTGCGCCGGCCGATGAAGCGGAACTGCGCCTCATGCCGCAGGACGATCCGCTCATTCTGCACGACGCAGCGGTGCGAGGAGAACTTCAGCTTCTCCTGCGGCTTGTGCCAGTCCACGAGGTGCTCGAGGGGGGACTTCAGGTACAGATTCGGAATGATCCACTGGAGAGCCTGCGGCTGCGGCACGTGGGCCTTGACCTGGTCCTCGTATTCGCATTGGCGCAGGAACTCCACCGCCTGGGTGAAGCCGGCCGGCACGTTCTGTCTCTGGGCGATCGCGCTATAGAAGCTGGCGGCGAATAAGGCGGCGTAATGGTCGGACACCGAGGCCCCCATACCGACGACCGCCGGCACGCCCGCCTGGAGCAGGCGATTCGTGACGCCGGCAAGGCCCTTTTCCACGTCGCCCTGGGCGGACTGGCAGCAGGAGAGCACCACGAGCGGCACGCGGTAATCCGCATTGCAGTTAAGCGACTCGGCGAACTCGTCGGCCGTGGCCTCCTGGGCCTTGAGGCTCAACGGATGCTCCAATTGCAGCATGCCCCGGCCCTCCTTGCACACGGCGTGGCCGGAGACGTGCAGGATGTGGTAGCGGTTGGCCTGGAGCTTTCGTTCCAGGGCCTCTAAGGAGCCGTCATCCGTGAAATCGACCTCCACCTGGCCGCTTTCCATCAGGGGCGAGAAGGCCTGCAAGATGAGGAACTCCTCGTCCTCGAACGACAGACGCTTGTCGTACTCGCTGTCGTCGGGCGAGGAGATCATCACGAGGACCTTCAAGGGTGCGGCCGGCAGGACCAGCGGTCCGGGACCGGCGTCGCCCGTGAGCTTCTTGGGGCACTTGGTCAGCATGAGCCTGCGGATCGTGGAGAGCGATTGATTCGAGACCGGGTCCGGCGCCATGCCCCAGGGCAGGTTCAGGACCTCGTTGTCATCGTGGAGCAGGCGAACGAGGTGGTGGTCGCCGCCCTCCTGAATCCGGTGGAGCACATCGACCCAGGCCGGGGTCTGTTGGACGACTTGCCCCAGCAGTGTTGCCATCTGCGACAGCACGCCGTGCTCGACGGGCAGATGGTGCTCAAGCTGCGGGACCAGTCGAGCGTTGTGCTCTTTGAGGGCCGTCAACTGCTCGGCTGTGATAATCGGCTCCACCGATATCGTGATGACCGGCATACTCCCTCCGATTTGCGTGCGTCACTCGACGTCGAACTTTCGTAGAATCTGCTCGTTCGGAGGCAGCTTGCCCTTGACAGTCACCTGGACGAAGTCATCACACTGGGGGCAATACGCCTGCACCTTGCTCTGGACATTTTCGCTGCCCGCCTCTATCTCGAAAGCAAAGGGGAAGACATGCTTGGGATCGTTGGGACAGACAACCTCATAGACGACTCTCTTGCGCTTGGCCATACTCTCGTACCCATCCACGAAGGACCGCTGCCATTTCCTCTCGTCGCCGGCGGTGCACGCCAATCACCGTCAGCGCGGGCCTCGCATTGCTCCGGTGCCAGTACGCGCGAAGTCTCAATTCCATCCAAGGACGCAACGCACAGCGTCCATCATAGCGAGCCGGCGGATGAAAGAAAAGGGGACATTCGACTTTTCCTCTCCGTTTCCTTGGGGGGATAGGCACGACGGACGGCAACGCTTTCCTGCGCGAGCCAGGACATGTCTACGCGAGCGTAGACATGGCACCCGGCCGGGAACGCCAATCTCCCGATTGGCCGTTTGAAAGAGACCGGGAACGCCGCTCTCCCGAGCGGCTCTTTTTAAGACGGCCAATCGGGAGATTGGCGTTCCCGGGGTCCCGGGGTCCCGGGAGCCTGGCCGATTTCTTTAAGCGGAGAGATAGGATTCGATTTTGGCTTCGCAGATCCTTTTCGTCAGGCGCTGGAGCTTCCTGACCCGCTCGGCGAGGTATTCAAGCTGGGCCTTGGTGATCTTGTAGGCAGGGTTGTAACGGGCTTCCACATACGCCCGCCGCAGGAGGTCGAAACACTCCTTCTCCTCCGGCGTGGCCTTCGGAAAGACCGGCAAAAACGCCGGATCCTGGCCGGCGACCATGCGACTGAGCTTCGCCAAGTCATGGATCCTCGGTTTGTAATTCGTGAAGACCAACAGCACGGCGGCGTAGAACCGCTCCACGGCCTGATGGAGGTTGAAGGCGGCCTCCATGTACGAGCGGTCATCCATTGCATGCTGATATTGCCTGTAGGCGTTTTTCGCGTTCGTGAACCACTGGTTGAAGTGGGCTCGGGCGAGCCCCCGGCGTTCTCTGGGGTCGAGCTTGCGGGGGCGGGCGAGCTGGAATTCGCCGCTATCGTACAGCAGGACGCCTTCTTTCTTGATGTCGCTGAAGAAGTACTGGCCGCGGGCCAATGCCTTGTTGACCCTCTCGCTCGATTCGACGATCAGGTTCGTCCACGTGTGGACCAGCCGGTGGGCCTGGGCCTCCGCGTGGCGCCACGTGTCGGCGCTGTTGGCGATTTTGTAGGACCGGACGATGACGAGGATATCGAAGTCCGACATGTATTCGTGCAGGATGTTGCCCTCGAAATGCCGGTCCTCGACCCAGTCGCCGCGGGCGTGGGAGCCGAACAGGATGATCATCAGGACGGTCGAACACTCGTCCAGGATGATCTCGGTGACGCGCTGGAGCTCGTCCCGTTTGTGCTCCGGCAGATGGCGCAGCGACTTCTTCATGGGGCGTATTATCCGCGCAGGGAGGAAAAGGGCAAAGGGAAAAAGGCCTGATCCCGGGAACGCCGCTCTCCCGAGCGGCATGAGAAAGACAGCCAATCAGGAGATTGGCGATCCCAGGGGGGGCCTGGCGTCCGCTACACCTGACGCAACCACCCGACAAAACGAGCGGCGCAACCGCAACCGCTTGACAATCTCCTCTGCGCCTCCGCGTCTCTGCGCGAGGTAGGCTTTTGGTTGCAGGCGTAGGCCGCGTTGGTGGCCTTCGTGGTTTGGAATCTCCGTTTGGATGGCCTTGACGGCTCGTTTATCGGTCGGTATTCTGGTCGGCCGAGGGGATGGGCTAAGGAATGCTAAACCATGAGCGGTAAAGAGATACCGTCAAGTCTGTTCGCGCCGGAGGCCATAGGCGGGAGGCCGGAGGCGGAAGGCAAACCCGTGGCGCGGGCATCCTGCCCGCGATTCGGGGGAACCGAGGGTGTCAGGTACTTTTTCGGGGTACAGTGCCGGCCCGTCAGGTGGTGGTGTCAGCCGGCTGGCGTGGAATCTGAGGACAGCATACTCAATACCGGGGCGAAATAAATAGGCTGTCCCCCGAATACGGCCCCCGAATACGGCCTCTCAACCCTGTCACTACTCTTGGATTCAGCAGAATCCTACCCCTTGTTATCGGCCGGAGCAAGGCCATTCTGAAAGCGAAAAGGCGGCGGCCGGTTGGATCTGGGCCAGGGCGTCAGTGTGTGGCTATCCTTCAACAACCCCTTGCGGCGGCGGTTCAATTTCCTCTACAGCATCCGCGGCGTGATCTGACCTCCAACGGGTCACGATTTCGCCTTCCTCATCCGCAGTTCATATAGTACTTGTTTCTCACACAGAGCCACGAAGTTGATAACCCGGTTTCGCTGTGATCCCCTTTGTGTTCTTCGTGCCTTCGTGTGAGTACCGGTTTTGGTTGGAGCCGCTACGAGTGGATTCCCGCCTTCGCGGGAATGACAGAGTCGTATCTGCGTTCATTGGCGTTCATCGGCGGTTGAATATCAGTTGGCAGTTGACGGTTCCCAGTTCTCAGTTCAGGTTGCCGCTTCCCGCCTCCGCGGGAATGACAATGCTCCGCTCGCCATGACGTGATCCGGGGATTGCCACGCCAGCCGCTAAGTCCCCTCTTTGACAATCGCGGCAAGCGTCTCGACCAGTTCCGGCAAATCCTGGTTGAGGATGGCCCACAGAATGTCAAAGTCAATCACATCGTACCCATGAATCAGCCGGTTGCGCAGGGCCACCGTCTGGCGCCACGGCACCTGGGGATACCGGCAACGGAAATCCTCCGGCACGCGTGCGGCCGCTTCTCCAACGACTTCCACCAGGCGCACCAGAGCCAGGTTCAACTGGCGATCGGTGTCCAGATCGCCGCGGGACCTGCCGCGAATCATCGCCACGGCCTCCCGCGCATGGTCGAGCATCTGGCGCACGCTTACCAGCGGATCATGGCGACTCATACAGCACCTCCGCTTCAGCCAGCGCCTCGCCCCGAAAATACGGGCTCAAGCAGGCCGGCGTATTCAGGTCCACCTTTCGCCCGAGCAAGTCCGACAGCTCCTCCTGCATCGCAAAGAAGGCCAGTCCCGGCGTATGTCCCGGCTCGAACGCCACCAGCACGTCCACGTCGCTTTGGGGCCCGAAATCCGCGCGCACGACCGACCCGAACAGCGCCAGCCGCCGTATGTGGTGCCGCCGGCAGAAGGCGGCAATCGCTTCCCGGGAAACCTCGATCTGGACGCTCATATCGGCATCTCCGCAAACTTGATCTAACGTACGTCTGCGTAATATATCCGATGGGGGGTCGGTTCTGTAAAGGAAAAAGCGGGGTTGATCTTGGAGCCTCCCTCTGTGTGTCCTCGGTGTCCTCCTTGGTTAGCTATCCGTAGTCCGTAGTCGGCTGCGAATCTGCGGAAATCGGTGAAATCTGCGGATGAACATCATGACTCTTACTTAGGACTTGTGCCTTGTCACATATCCCTGCCCGTTGCCCCTGCGACCCTCAGCGTCCTCTGCGGTTGCGTTCTCCGTGGCCTCCGTGCCCTCCGTGGTGAGCAAGCAGTTGTCGGTAGTCGGTAAGACAGGGGCCGGGGGTCAGGAGTTAGCCCCCTCTCGGGCGGTAGTCGCGCGGGTCAAGGCAATTATCGTAAGTCGTGCGGTTGATACGCATCCAGTCGGTCTTATCGATGCCACGGGTGTTGTCATACGTCGGGCTGACAGGGAAAGCACAGGCGACCTTGATCCAGCGGTTCTGTTGCATAGACATCGCGCGGACCTCGTCCGCAACCTCCGACAAGTCCTGGTCTTGGCTGAAGATCAGCGCCACATCGCACGCATTGTTCCAGGCCGCGGCGACGACATCCAGGGCCAGGCGAACATCGATGCCCTTCTCGCTGCCGACGAGGACGGAAGTCATCTGGCCGCCGGGGAGTTTGACGGTCTGATTGCGATACTTAAGAGGACGGGAGAACGTCTGGATGCCGACACGCCCCATCTGGGCGAGTTTGGCCGTCCAAAAGTGATTCCAGAACGACTCATCGTCCGGGCTGGGTACGCCGGTATAGAAGCAGGTCTTGAGCAGTTGCCAACCTTGCGCCTGGCAAACCGCCCGGGCGAGTTTCAGGGGGTCGTAGTTGGGCCACAAGTAGCCGAAAGCATATTTGGCGGCGTAGAAGAGATTCTGACCGTCGAAAAAAGCGATGGTGCGTTTGGCGAGGGGCTCAACGGGCATAGGCACCCCCTCGAGCCGGGCTGAGAAAAACAAAACCCCGCCAGAGGCCTTTCGGCGTGTCCGACGGGGAGTAGATCAATCGTCTTATTAACTCTACAATATAATTATCGGTTTGGTTCGCGCAGAAGTCAAGCGAAAATTGCTGAAAACAGTCGATCATGGCCGCGCTGGCGAGATCACAGATCCTGTCATAACAAACCCGCTAAATGCTCATCGAATCGCTGAATCCTACTCTCTATTATCGGCCGGAGCAAGGGGATTCTGAAAAGCAATAAAAAGAGAAAAGTGACAGGTGACAAGCGGGGCAGTTGGCGGTTGCAGAGCAGTTCACAGTTGGCAGTTCCCAGTTCTCAGTCGGAAATCTGCGGAAATCGGTGAAATCTGTGGATAACCAGCAGCAGTCGGTAGTCGGCGAGGAACGGGCGTCAGGGGCCGGGGATCAGGGGCCAGGGCTGGGGCCGGCCTTGACTCGTCCGTTCACTTTCGTGGCCTTCGTGGTCTGGAATCTCCGTTTGGATGGCCTTGACGGGGCCTTTATCGGCCGGTATTCTTGTGGGCCGAGGGGATGGGCTAAGGAATGCTAAGTCATGAGCGGTAAAGAGATAACGTCAAGTCTGTTTGCGCAGGAGGCCGGAGACGGGAGGCCGGAGGCGGAAGGCAAACCCGTGGCGCGGGCATCCTGCCCGCGATTCGAGGGCGGGACGCCCTCGACACAACCTCCAGCCTCCAGCCTCCAGCCTCCAGCCTGTGTTTCAGGCCGCGTCATTCGCGTGGCGGTCGAGTCTTCGGGGGCGGATGCGGAGTTCGACTATCTGGCGCCCGAGGGGCTCTGGCCGATTCGCGTTGGACAACGCGTCGAGGTGCCGTTCGGCAAGAGCAATAAGCTCGAGACGGGATTCTGTGTGTTGGCCGATGTGCCGGCGGGAGAGGCGTACGGGGGTAAGCAGGGGGGGCGGCAGCTCAAATCCGTGGCGCGCGTCATCGACGAGGAGCCGCTGCTGGGCGATCAGCTCATGGAGTTGGCCAACTGGATCGGCGATTATTATGTCTGCCCGCTGGGGCAGGTGCTGGCGGCGATGGTGCCGGGGGCGGTCAAACGGGCGGCCGGAATCAAGAAGCGGCGGTACGTGTATCTTGGGCCGGCGTGGGAGGAGATGGCCGACATTCTCAAGGGGCCCAAGCAGAAGAGGATTGTTGCGGTTTTGCGCGAGCGGCAGGCCTTTACGGCGGAGACGGCGGTGGAGGTGGCCGAGCTTTTGGAGACCGTCAATTGCGGGCAGCCGGCGGTCAAGCATCTGGCGGATGGGCAGATCGTTCGAGTGGTGCAGAAGAAGGTGTTTGCCAATTTGCCGATCGTGCCGGAAGGGATGCTGGCGGAGGCGGCCCCGCAGATCACTTTGAATGACGATCAGCAGCGGGCGCTGGAGCATATTTCCGCGCAGATCGAGTCAGGGCGGTTCGGGGTGACCTTGCTTCACGGCGTGACCGATAGCGGCAAGACCGAGATCTATATTCGGGCGATCGAGCAGGTCGTGCGCAAGGGCAAGGCGGCCGTTGTGCTGCTGCCGGAGATTGCACTCACGGCCCAGACCGTGCAACGGTTTACCGCCCGGTTTGAGCGGATTGCCGTGCTGCATTCGGGGTTGACCGCGGGGCAGCGGAATCAGGAATGGCAGAAGGCCAAGGCTGGACTGACGGATGTCGTGATTGGGGCCCGGTCGGCGATTTTTGCGCCGATTCCCAATCTGGGTCTGGTTGTCGTCGATGAGGAGCATGAGTCGAGCTATAAGCAGGATACGGCCCCGCGCTACCACGGGCGCGATGTCGCGATCAAGCGGGCCCAGTTGGCCGGAGCGCACTGCATTCTGGGCAGTGCCACGCCCTCGCTGGAGACCCTGCACAATTGCCGGACGCGCGAGAGCTTCAAGTTGGTCCGGCTGACCAAGCGGGTGATGGATTTGCCCACGCCCCAGATGCGGCTGGTCGATATGCGGGAGAGCAGCCTCAAGGAGAACCACCTGGACTTGCTGAGCATTCCGCTGGCGAAGCACTTGGCCGAGGTGCTGGCCCGCAAGGAGCAGGCGATTCTGCTGCTGAACCGGCGGGGGTACAGCAATTTCGTGTTCTGCTCGTCGTGCAAGCACACGCTCCAGTGCCGCAACTGCGATACGTCGCTGACGTTTCACAAGATTAAGACGCCCGCGACGCACATGACCACAGTCACCGGGCAACACATGGAGCACGGGTACGCGATGTGCCATTATTGCCTGGCCCAGACGCTGGTGCCGCGCGATTGCCCGATTTGCGGCAAGCGAATGACCATGATCGGGGTCGGATCGCAGCGGCTGGAGGAGGAGTTGGCCCGGCGGTTCCCGGAGGCCCGGATCGCCCGGGTGGACAGCGACTCGATGGCAACGCAGGACTACTACCGGCTGCTCAAGGACTTCGGCGAGGGTCGGGTGGATATCCTGGCCGGAACGCAGATTCTGGCGAAGGGGCTGCACTTCCCGAATGTCACGCTGGTGGGGGTGGTCAGCGCGGATACGTGCCTGTATCTGCCGGACTTTCGGGCGAACGAGCGGACGTTCCAGCTCACGTCGCAGGTCGCCGGGAGGGCGGGGCGGTCCGAGAAAAAGGGCGTTGTTTTCGTGCAGACCTACTTTCCGGAGCAGCCGGCCGTCAAGTTCGCGCTGGCCCAGGATTTCGAGGGTTTCGTCGGCGAGGAGTTCAAGCACCGCCAGGCCTGCGACCTGCCCCCATACTGGCGGTTGGCAATCGTGATGCTCCGCGACCCCAAGTACGACAAGTTGGAGGCGGCGGCCAACACCATGCGGCAGCGGATCGATGCCATCGTCCAGCAGCAGCGGCTCCATGCCAAAGTCCGCGGCCCGATGCCCGCCGTGATCAGCCGCATCGAGCGGTTCCACCGCATCCAGATCATCGTCCAGACGCCCGACGCCGCCACGATGCGCCGCCTCTTCACCACCCTTCGGGCCGATCGGCCTATCCGGCCCGCCGTAAAAATTGCTGTTGATATTGACCCGGTGAACCTGTTATAATTTGCACTCTTTCAAAACCGGCTGTACAATACACAACTTGATGACCGGGGCGTAGCTCAGTTTGGCTAGAGCGCTTGGTTCGGGACCAAGAGGTCGGTGGTTCAAGTCCACTCGCCCCGATTCTTCTCCTTTTCATCTGTCCGCCCATGACGACGTCTGTCTTCAAGCTACGAATCGGCAATTGCCATGTGGCGACGATGTCGCCATAATCGGCGAAAACTGACACTCGATGCCCAGGTGCGCTGCGAGAGAGCTTGAATGGACGTGGATAAGAACGAGAAGAAATGCTCGAGGCGGCCGGCGGCGGTGGTCGTATTGGCGGTGTGTGTTGTTGGCGGGGCCGGGTGGTTCTGGCGGGAGGTGGCCAAGGACCGGTTGATTCCCAAGCGGTGGGATGTCGTGGAGGGACACCGCATCTACCGCAGTGGTCATCTCTCGGTGTCTCTCGTCACGAAAACGCTCGCCAACCACGGCATCAAGGTCATCGTGGCCCTGACGTTCGAGGACGTGCAGGACAAGGACGAGCAGGCGGAGAAAAGGGCCGCCGCCGAGCTGGGCATCGAGTTGCTGCGATTCCCGCTCCTCGATGACGGCACGGGGGACGTCCATCACTACGCGGGCGTCCGCGCGGCCGTCGTCCGGGCCGAGCGGCAGGGCAAGCCGGCGTTGACTCACTGCGCCGCCGGCGTCCAGCGGACCGGCGGCGTGATTGCCTTCTACCGCCTGCTCGTGGACAAGAAGCCGCCAGCGGACGTGGTCCAGGAATTGAGGCGTCACGGCTGGAACCCCAAACGCAATCCCAACCTTCTGCCCCACCTCGACGACAACCTCGCCCGCCTGGCCACGACCCTTCACGACCAGGGGGTGATCGACGGAATCCCCGATCCCCTGCCCGTCCTGCAGACCCAATAGGCAACCTGCCGTACCTGCGCCGGCGTCGCCATTCAGTGCCGGAGACGACCCTCGTCTATTTCAACGCGTACTTCCCGTGCGATCTTCTACCGTTTATTATGAGCGGTTGTCGGCTGCAACTGCTTGGGGGAAAGAGGGGAGCCGGGAGGATAGAAGATGGGTATCGACTTCAGGCTGTATCTGGACCAGGCGGTGAACTGGCTCATCCGCAGCGGCCCCCGCATCGTGGTGATCCTGGTGCTGATGTTCGTCGGGGTGCGGCTGTCGCGGATCGCCGCCGCACGGATCTTCGCCGTCCTCGGCCGCCGCCGGAAGATGGACGAGGAATACCGCAAGCGCGCCGATACCCTCCGTGCGGTCGTCGCCTATGCGATCGGCGCCACGGTGGTGATGGTGGCCGCGCTGATGATCCTGGCGGAGCTGAACATTCAGATCGGCCCCATGCTGGCGGCCGCCGGGGTGGTCGGGGTGGCCGCCGGCTTCGGCGCCCAGCATCTCGTCCAGGACGTTATCAGCGGCTTCTTCATCCTCCTGGACGACGAGATTCGCGTGGACGACGTGGTGGAGACCGCCGGCAAGAGCGGGCTGGTGGAACGGCTGAACCTCCGCATGGTGGTGCTGCGCGACCTGGCGGGCAGCGTCCACTACGTCCGCAACGGCAAGATCGACATCGTCACGAACATGACGAAGGACAACCGCCGGCTCAAGCAGAAATTCGACGAGCGGAATATCGAAATTCCGTTCCCGCACGTGACATTATCCATCGCCCAGGACAAGGCCGGCCGCGCGGCTCCTCTGCCGGTGGTCGTCCTCGAGCGTCCGGAGGCGGGAGGCGGCAAAACAGGCGACCCAAGCGACAAGTGACAAAAGGCAAGAGCAGGTAGTCCGGCTTGTCTCCTGTCACTTGTCGCTTCTATCCCCCTAATCCCTATCTTGCCGGGAACTGCTCTGAGCTCCAGTCCCCGCAGGCCAGCCGCGGGCGGCCGCGTCGGGCCAGGTAGTCCATCGCGCAACCCGCCACCTCCTGCCTCCAGCCGGTCAGGGCAAACGCCAAGTCATTCGACGGCTCCGTCCCCATGTCATTGCGAGCTTGGGGCAGCCTTCGGCCGCAACCAAAACCGCCATAGCCGAAAGAAACGAAAGAAAGGCGAAAGAAGAGAGCAAGGAGGCGGAGCAGATTTGAGATTTGTCCCGGATTTTGTGCTTCGAGTTTGGGGATAGGCTGGCCCGTCGTCGCGCAGGTGTGCTGTCGAAGCAGACCAACTGCGCCGGCGCACGTCGAAGGAGGGCCTGCATTCGACGGGCAGGCCCTCCTCCGGGAATGGGACAACCGCATCCGCCGTACGGGCTGCGTTACACGGGTGAAGCAGCGCCGGCGGACTGTGCCGGGGCTAGGCGCGCTGCCATCTTCTCTTCGGCAAGGGCCCGGTAAGCCAGGCCGGCCAGCCAGGCGCCGACCAGCGGCGCAAGCCAGAACAGCCACAACTGGGCCAGGGCCCAGCCGCCCACGAACAGCGCCGGTCCCGTGCTGCGGGCCGGGTTTACGGACAGGTTCGTCATCGGGATGCCGATCAGGTGGATCAGGGTCAGCCCCAGACCGATGGCAATTGGGGCAAAGCCGGCCGGCGCCCGCTTGTCCGTGGCCCCCAGAATGATCATCAGGAACATGAACGTCAGGACCACCTCGGCCACGAGCGCGGCGGTCAGAGAGTACTTTCCAGGGGAGTGCTCTCCGTAGCCATTGGCCGCAAGCCAATTACCCTCCCGAATGAAGTCGGCCTTGCCGCTGGCGATGATGTAGAGCACGGTGGATGCCACGACGGCCCCGATGACTTGAGCAATGGCGTAGGGAATGACTTCATTCCAGGGGAAGCGCCGGCCGGTAGCGAGGCCGACCGTCACCGCCGGATTGAGATGACACCCGGAAATGTGCCCGATGGCATAGGCCATCGTTAACACCGTCAGCCCGAAGGCGAGGGCCACTCCGAGCAATCCGATGCCGACCTGGGGAAACGCCGCCGCCAGCACGGCACTGCCGCAGCCGCCGAACACCAGCCAGAACGTCCCGATGAACTCCGCCGTTAATCGTTTGGACAAAGGCATAACAGCCCCTCTCATTGTCGTTGGACCGACTCCGTAGACTTCTGTTGACGTCGAGTTACCGTCACGGTGTCTGGATCGGCTGGAAGGCGAACTTCTGTCCGCCGACGGAGGCCTCGTACATCAGGCCCGCCTCTCCCAGCGTGAAGACGGCGACGCCGTCGCTGTACTTCGCATTGGCGGACACCCCGGACTTCAGCGCGACCGCCGAGGCCTGGGCCGCAAAGGCGAAGTTGCCGGACTTGAAGCGGTCCAGCGCGGCCTTGGTCTCGAAGAAGATCAACTCGGTGTACTTCTGGCCGCCCAGGGCAAACCCGATGCTGACTTGCGTCAGCGTGGCGTAGCCCAGCAGCTTGCCGCCTTCATACACCTCGCCTCGGCCGTACGCGGCTCCGATGCCAGCGGCGCCTTTGCCCACCGACGGGAAGACGGCATAGCCGGCGGCGGTGTCGAAGAACTTCTGCAGCCCGGGGTCGGCCTTCTTGGCCATCTGGATCGCGTCCTCGGCTTTGACGGTCAGTTGGGCTTGCCCCTCCGCCGATTTCGGGGCGGTCGAGCAGCCGGCCAGCAGCAGCGCGCCGGCCACCACACACGTGCACACCCATACCATGGCTTTCATCGCATACTCCTTTCCTGGATTTCCAAAACTACCATCGGACGGCCTACACCGGCCGCCGTGAATGCCCGCCCGCAACGGTTCCCCGATGCCCGCAAAAACCATCACCCCCTAGGTCTTTATGCACGACATACTGTATCTCCTGACACAGGATGATGTCAATATCTTCTGTGACACACAGAGAATACTTGACCGTTCCCTGGCCGGTTCATCAGCCCGGCAAAAAACAGGCATCGTGACGGTGCCGTGCCGGCTCGGAGGTGCGGCGGTATTGTCTTGACCCCGGGAGAGACTGCCGGTATACTCGCTGCCTTCATGGTGTGGACGACGTGGACGCAAAGTGACTGTACCTTTTTAGGAGAATTAGGCATGAGAAAGTATATTATTGCAGTGTGTCTGTGCGCGGTCGTGCTTTGGGGGGGCGCCGTTGTTCTGGCGCAGGGCCAGGGCAAAGGGCAGGGCGGGGGCGACAAGGAGCGCGGCCCACAGGCGAGCAAGGCCCCGGGAAGCTCTCCAGCCCCGGATCAGGCGGCGGAGAAGAACGCCGGCAAGGGCAAGGCGGCCAAGTCGGCGGACGAGAGCGGAACCAAGCAGGGCGGCGCGCAGGGGAAGAAGGGGCCGGGGGCCACGGAAACGCCGGACAAGGGCAAGGGCAAAGGCCGCGACCAACAGGCCCAGGCGTTCCAGAAGCAGCAGCAGAAGGACCAGGCCAAGCACCTGGAGCGCCAGGCCAAGCTGAACCGGCTTCGCGAGCTGGCCGTCAAGAAGGGGGACACCGAGATGGTGGCCCGCGTGGACAAGCTGATCGCCAAGGAGAACGAAGTCCACAGCCGCAAGCAGGGCAAGATGCAGGGACAGCCGCGCGCCACGGGGACAATGGGCCCGGAGAAGACCGCACCGGCGACCACGGGACCGAATGACGCCGGGGCTCGGAAAGGCAAGTCGGCCACCGGCGAACAGAAACAGAAGTCCGGCAAGCAGGCGGTCGAAGGCGGGAAAGAGCCGAAGAAGACCGAAACCAAGTAGGAAAGCGCGAACCGTGAAAGGGGACGGCGCGAGCAGCGCGTCCTTGGCGTAGGTAGTTCGCGAATCCACGTGAGAATTAAGGGCTGAACGATGCGATTGAATAAACTCGTCCGATGGATCGTAGTGCTGGTCTGCGTGTGGAGCGTCTATGGTTGCGCGCGGAAACCCGCCGCCCAGCAGGAACCGACCAAGACCGCCGCCGAGTACAAGGCCGAGGCGGATAAGCAGATCGACGAGAAGAATGCGTCCCAGGAGTTGAGCAAGCTCGAACAGGAGGTCGCCGCCGACGAGGCCAATCAACCCTGACGGCGTCCCGTTCCGCAACCACCACTTTTCTTGTCGTGCACCGTAGGCGGCCGGCTTTCACCGGGCGCCTGCACTCCCTTTGTCATCCTGAGCGGCCTGTCACAAAACGTAGTCGCGCCTCAGGTGCCAGCGGGTGCATGACCGTTCTTGCGAGCCTCCGGGCCGAACGGGTGTTGGATCCGCGCGGGCGGCGGTCTCTGCCGGGCCAAGACGCCCGCACCAGAGCGGTCATGCACCCTGTGTCGGCGGTGGTGGGTCAGTTTCGTCCGACCGACCCTAAAAGAATCTTGTGTGACTGGTGACATAGCTCATTGACAACCGAATGCGACCGCACCATACTGCTCACCGGTCGTAGATGCTTGAGCGGTCAAATATTCAAGTGGACACGGTTATCGGTCGATGGTATAATATGGTAATGCCAAAGCGGTCAAGGAAGAAAGTGGATCTGAACCGCCTTGCCAAGTCGATAGTCGATCAAGCTACCACGGAGGAACAGTTGCAGGCGAAAGCCATCGAAGAGGGCAAGAACCCTGCGGCCGTCTCCCTTGGTCGGCTTGGTGGATTAAAAGGTGGCAAAGCGAGAGCGCTGAAGTTGTCGGCTGAAGAACGCAAGGAGATTGCAAGAAAAGCCGCCAGTGTGCGGTGGCAAAAGGGGGAATGACTTGCCAGCGTAGAGGGCATCGCCATGAGATTTCAGGGTGAGACAAAATCAGAAGCGCCAGAGCAAGACAAGAGTTACACTGGCATCTTGCATGAGCATGATGTTAGTCAGGCGCAACGGGAGAAGCGAGTAGAGCTACTCCAACAACTGTCTAAGCCGCAGTTTAACAGTGGAAATAAGGCCAATGCTGTTATCGCGCACTTGTCTGAGGGAGCATTGGAGGCGGCCGATGTACAGGCGTTAGTAAACATCTTGCTGAAAGTCGGAGAGGTTGACACGCTTAGCGTGATTCTCCATAGCCCTGGTGGGGATGGCACGGTCGTTGAGAGATTCGTTTCTTTGTGTCGTGTACAGTGCAAGCGGTTTCGTGTAATCATCCCGCATCAAGCGAAGAGCGCAGCAACTCTGATTTCTCTCGGCGCTGACGAGATTGTCATGGGGCCTACGTCGGAACTTGGGCCAATTGATGCGCAAGTTCGGGTAACGTCCGGCGGGGTTTGGAGGTACATCTCCGCGCAGTCTTTCATTAACGCGAGGGATGGCCTGATTAAGAAATACAGTGAGTTGTCGGCTGCTGGCGGCGATGTAACGCCCATTCTCCAGATGCTCGCTTCGGTGGATCTGCCGTTTACTTCCCATTGCGAATCGTTGATGGACTTTGGAAGGGACGTTGCCCGAAAGTTGCTATCCGAAGTACATGCTGAAGAGCTATAAGGATAAGAGAAAAAGGGTCAACAAGGTTGTGCGCGAATTGTCTTCGGTTGAGCGTTTCAAGGTACATGGACGCGAAGTCAACGGAAATACGGCTAAGGGAGAATTTGGCCTCAATGTGAAGTTGCTGGGCCTGAATGACCCGCACTGGAAACTGATCTGGGAGTATTATAATAGAGCATCCATCGCCTGTGGGCGTGGTAGCGTCGAGAAGTTTTTTGAAAGCGAGCACGAGATGCTCATAGCCCAAAAACCACAGGCCCCAGAAGGAGGATAGAACCAATGAGAACTATAAAAGAACGAACAGAAAACCCGTCGGCACAGCAAAAGCGCGCCGAGACGATAGCAAAAGAGCACGTATCAGAAGAAATGAAGATTGCTGCGCAGGCGGTGAAAAGGGCGAGATTAGTGCAAAACAGACTCTTTCAGCAGGAATCCAGTTCTGTCTATAGGAAGATTTTTTGAGAATTATTCTGGAAAAAGCTCTTGACATTGCTTGACCGCTCAAGCGTAATGGCCAGTGTGAATAGCCTGACCAAAGAAGAGTGTGTGCGTGTGATCGCGGCCCTCGTCGAGGGCAATTCCATTCGGGCCACCGTGCGAATGACTGGCATAGCCAAGAACACGGTGGCCAAATTGTTGCGCGACGTCGGCAAGGCGTGTGAGCGTTATCACGACAAGGTGATGGTGAACCTGCCCTGTAAGCGGCTCCAAGTCGATGAGATTTGGAGCTTCTGCCAGGCCAAGCAGAAAAACGTCCCCGAAACGCATCAAGGCGAGTTTGGCTACGGGGATGTATGGACATGGGTAGCCATTGATGCTGACACGAAACTCGTCCCTCAGTGGCTGATTGGCTTGCGGGATGCGGAGTGGGCCAACGCATTTATAAGCGATCTGGCCTACCGCTTGAAGAACCGAGTACAGTTAACCAGTGATGGACTCAAGGTCTATCTGAATGCAGTTGAGGAAGCATTCGGCGGTGAGGTGGACCACGCCAGACTGGTCAAACTCTATGGGAGCGAGAACGCTGATCCCACTGAGCCAGTAACAGCGCACAAGTACAGCCCTGGCCACGTGACAGGCTGCCAGTTAGCCGTGATTTCAAGGCAATCCCGATCCGCGTCACATATCCACGTCATACGTGGAACGGCAGAACCTCACGATGAGAATGTCCATGCGACGGTTTACCCGACTCACAAATGGCTTCAGCGAGAGAGTCGAGAATCTTGGTTATGCTGTGGCCTTGCACTTCACGCACTACAACTTCTGTCGGATTCATCAGACGCTGAGAGTCACGCCCGCTATGGCTGCTGGCGTGAGCGACCACGTTTGGGAATTGAGCGAGCTTGTGGGCCCAATTGACCAGTGAAAAATCAAAATGACCCACTACCGTGTCGGTTTGCGGCTTGACAGGCCGGCGGGGGCGGGCTACCTTTGTGCGTCCCTGTAGACGAATGTCCGGATCGATGACTGAATAGGGCGCAGCCTGGATGGCCTCGCGTTTTCTCACGAAGATCGCCGCGCTTTTCCGCACGAAGCCCATGGAGCGGCTGATCGCGGAGACGCAGGAGGGCGAACGCTCGCTGCGGCGGGTGCTCGGCCCCATCGATTTGATCGCGCTGGGCATCGGCGCGACCATCGGCGCCGGCATCTTCGCGACCATCGGCACCGCGGCGGCGGGGGACGCCTCCCGGCCCGGGGCCGGACCGGCCCTGATCCTGTCCTTCGTACTGACGGCGGTCGTGTGCGCCTTCACGGGCCTGTGCTATGCCGAGCTGGCCTCGCTGGTGCCCGTCTCCGGCTCGGCCTACACGTTCACGTACGTCACCCTCGGCGAGGTCGTGGCCTGGATCATCGGTTGGGACCTGATTATCGAGTACGCCATCGGCAACGTCGCGGTCGCGATCTCCTGGGCCAATTACTGCAACACGCTCCTGGCCGGCATGGGGATCGACTTGCCGCGCTGGCTCACCGTAGACTACCGCACGGCGGCCCAGAAGATGCCCGAGGTGATCGCCGCGGCCCCCCACGTCTTTGGCGTGCCCATCGTCTTCAATCTGCTGGCGATCGCTGTCGTAGCGGTCCTTTCGGTGATCCTGGTGTGGGGGGTGCGAGCGTCCTCCCGGGCCACTACGGTTATGGTCGTGATCAAGCTGCTCGTGCTGGGGTTTTTCGTGTTGGTGGGTCTGCGCTTCGTCAAGCCGGAGAATTGGCAGCCCTTCGCGCCGAACGGCTTTGCGGGGATCGCCGCCGGCGCGGCCATTGTGTTTTTCGCGTACATTGGCTTCGACGCGGTTTCGACCTGCGCCGAGGAGACGCGCCGGCCGGGACGGGACCTGCCCATCGGGATTCTGGGATCGCTGGCCGCCTCCACGCTGATCTACGTGATCGTCGCCGTGGTCTTCACGGGGCTCGTACCGTTCCCGGCGTTGCAGAAGATGACCGTGTCCGATCAGGCGGAGCCCTTGACGGCGGCCCTGCAGTACGTGGGCCGGTCCGATATGACCGTCGGCATCGTGGCCTTCGGCTCGGTCGTCGCCCATACGGCGGTGCTGCTGGTCTTCCAGCTTGGCCAGGCGCGAATCTTCATGGCGATGGCGCGGGATGGGCTGCTGCCGGCGTCGCTGGCCCGCATTCACCCGAAGTTCCGTACGCCGCACGTCGCGACGATCCTGACGGGTGTCGGCGTCGGCGTCTTGGCCGCGGTCTCGAACATCGACGAGATGGTCGATCTCACGAACATCGGGACGCTCTTCGCGTTTTTGCTGGTGTCCATCGGCGTCTCGATCCTGCGCTTCAAGGCGCCGGATCGCCCGCGCCCGTTCCGCGTGCCGTTCGGCCCTCTTCTGATCCCGGCCCTGGGGGCGTTTTTCTGCCTGGGGATGATCGCTCACCTGCCCAAGACTTCCTGGATTCGCTTCGGCGTCTGGCTGGCCGTCGGCCTGGTGGTCTATGCCCTCTACGGATATCGCCATTCGCATCTCCGCGCCCACTGTTTGCCCAAGGCCGCTCAAATGCGGTACAATGAACAAGCCGATTAGCGCCGGTGGCGGCCGGTGTGCAGCAACACGCCGCAGAAGGAGTCCGGCGCTACGGCCCTGAGGGGACGCTGATGGGGATTTGGCGATGGCTCAGACGAGCAGCCACGCGGAACACGCGCGGCGCCGGGAAGACGGCGCGAACTTGCCTCGAACCGCTGGAGCCGAGACTGCTTCTGAATGGCGATTTCGGCGCGGCCGCTCCGATCTTGCCGGCTGATGATGCCGCCGAGCCTGCTCTCCTGGTGGACCTGCCGCGGGCTCCCGCGCTGCCTGGCCTGGAATTGGTGGACACAGACCTCGAGCATCTGCGCGGACAAATCATCTATCTGGACGCCGACGGCGCGAGGAATGTCGCGTATCACGGTCCGGTGGCCGTGGGTCCGTTCGATGTCCCTGCGTTCCAAGCCCCCGCGAGTCTCGCCGGCGAGGAGTCGATGATCCTGGGTCAAGCCCGGGACCGCCTGCGGCAGATCTTCGCGGCGGCCGGCGTGATCTTCACCCGCGAACGCCCGACCGGTGCTCAGCCCTATTCCACTGTTTACCTCGGGGGCGATGATGCGGCCTTTGCCGCGTATGGTTCGTTCGAGGGGCTGGCCGAGACGGCGGATGTCGGGAATCGCCATGCCGGCGACGAGGCCCTGGTCTTTTCGCAGAAGCTGGGTGCCGGTGCGCCGGATTTGGCGACTTACGTATCGAGACTGGTCTACGTCGTCGCGCACGAAGTGGGGCACTTGCTGGGCTACGTCCATCGCGCGGCGGTCCTGCCGGCGTCCGCGGACGGCGTGGGACCTCTCGATCCGGTGGCCCACGCGACCGGTCCCGACGACAACCAGACGGCGGCGGGCAATGGCCCGGTACACCAATGGCTCACCTACAACGCCTTTCTGCTCTACAACTCCCAGTTCTCCGGCTCCGAATTGACGCAGTTTATCGGTGATTGGCAGGACTACGGGCGCAAGCACCATCGGACGAACGGGGACAACAACGATGTCATTGAAGGCGCCTTCGACGAGGACGTCAGTGCGCCAATCGTCTACCCTTTCGATAACGGTTTCCACTGGGACATCGTGCCCCAGAACCCGCTGGGACAGAGCATTCCTTACGAGCAGCATTTCGTCGCCGGGGGTGACGGCAACGAGATTTACGACGGCTGGAGCACGTACGCGTCCGCTGTGACGCAAGCCCTGAGTTATTGGCAGCCCTACGTCCTGGCGACCTACCCGGCGAACGCGGCGTTGTCCTACTACTATCTGGGGCACGTGGCCCATTTGCTCGAAGATATGACCGTTCCCGCCCACGTCCACAACGATGCCCACCCGATCCGGGATGCCTATGAGTACACCATCGGCGAATACGGCAATTACCTTTTGTGGGGATACGGCGCGGGAGTGCGGATCTCACCGGTAAACCGAGTCACAATACCGTCGGACCTGGTGTCTCTGTTCCAAGGGACGATCGACTACACGGAAGAGTACCCGAGCAATGGTCAGAACGGCGAGGACGTGCCGGAGATTCCGGACGCCGGGCTGCACCGGCCCGATCTGGTCTCGCGGGCCGGCGGCTTCACCGGCGATGGCGCGATCCTGAACGCCTCCAGCTCCAACGAGATCACCACCCTCGCGGACGATCTGATGACCTGGGCGATGGAGAGGGTGGCGACGCTGTTTCGCCTGTTCTACAGCCTCGTGGATACGACGGCGCCGGTCGTCAGTCTCGTGACTTCGTTCGGCGCCGATGAGGCCAGTGCCGTTCTGAAGCCCGGCCGGTTCCACATCGCGGCCTCGGCTCGGGATGACGGCAGCGGCTATGATACGGATGGATTCCTGTTCCGGATCGAGAGACAGAACGGGAGCGTCTGGGAGCACGTGCCGGTCAGCCTGAACACGGGCCGATTCGAATTCACCGCTCCCGGTGATGGCCTGTACCGTATCTCGGTGGAAGTCAGCGATGCGGCCCGTAACACCGGGCGCAGCAGCACCGGGTACTTTCGCGTGGACCAGGCCCGCGGATTGACGCCGGTCTATCGGTTCTGGTCGGCCGCGCTGTCCCGGCATTTCTACACGATCCGCACGACGGAGCGGGACAAGCTCATCAACAACTACGCCGCCACCTGGACTCTCGAGGGCGTTGCGTACTACGTTTTTGCGAGCGGTACGCAGCCCGGCGTCGCCCCGGTCTACCGTTTCTGGTCCGCCACGGCCCGTGCCCATTTCTATACGGCCAGCGAGAGTGAGAAGACCACGACGATCGATCTTCACTCCGACACCTGGACGTTTGAGGGGGTGGCCTTTTATGCCTACCCCGGCGGTTCTGCGCCGGCCGGCACGAGTGCGGTCTTTCGCTTCTGGTCGTCCACGTTGATCGGTCATTTCTTCACAATCAGCCCGACCGAACGAGACAAGCTCCTCCGCCTCTACTCCCTCGTGTGGACCTACGAGATGGTCGCCTGGCATGCCTACGAGGCGTGACCAGCGGGGCGCATGAGAACGAAAAAGGGCTGCGAGCGAATCGCAGCCCTTGAGAAATCCACCTTTGGTGCCCTCGGCGTCGAGCGCTACTTCGCCGCGGAGGGGACGATTTTGATCGTGTCTACGTAGATCAGGCCGGCGCCGGCGGCGGCGGGCTTGTCACGATTGCCGATGCCGATGATGATCTTCTGGACCGCCGCGGCGTTCACGCCGAACTGGCTCAGCGGGATGCGCCACTCGGTCCAGGTCGTCGCGGTCAGGAGCGCCGCATCAGTGCTGACGACGAAGCCGCTCTTGCCGGACTTGTCGGTCAGTCCGACGTAGAGCGGCTGGCTCGCGTCGTTCTGGCTCTTGCCCCGGACGAACAACACCAGCGTGTCGCCGCCGTTGACTGTCCAGTCCTGCGCGGAGGACCACTCGCGCTCGGCCTCGCTGTAGAAGGGCGGCTTCACGTTGTTGTAGTCCAGGGGCATCGACTGGCGGCCGCTCTGGACGACCACCTGCTCGGCGAACGGAGCGTCCGTGTATCCGACGCGCGAGCCGCTGTTGTTGACCCAGCCATCGATCCAGGTGTCGAAGATAGGGTTCTTTTCATCGTCGGTGTAGCCCTCGAAGTCATCGACCACGACGAAGTTGCCGGTGGTGAAGCTCCAGACGTTGCCTCTCCACGGGCTGTCGGAGGCGGCATCGTTGACCTCGTCCACGCGCCAGTAATACGTCTTGTTCCATTCGAGGCCGCCGGGGTCGAAGGAAGCCTGGCCGCGCGCCTGACGGGTGACGGGGGCGGTGCCATTCGCTACGGCTTCCTGGCTGTCGCCGAAGTAGATCTCGTGCTGGGCCGCCTTGTCGCCGCCGGTCCAACGGAGCACGACGTTCGGCGGCACCTCGACCGCGCCGTGGCCGGGGTACGGCGTGGCCACGCGATAGGGCAACTGGAGCGGGCCGGAGGGAATGATCTCGCGGGCCATCGTCGGGCTTTCCCACCAGAGGTGCGCGACGGCGCTGCCGGTATTCTCATAGTATTCCATCACGATCCGATACGTCTGGCCGGCGACGAGATCGACCTGGGCCCGGTTGTCGGTCGCGCCGTGATCGGTCCAGTTGTTGATGATCCGCCGGCCGTCGAGGAACAGACGCACGCCGTCGTCACTGGAGGTGATGAACGTGAAGGTCTCGGTCAGCGGGGCCTCCAGCACGGCGGTCCAGCGGGCGGAGATATTGTCCCTCACCTTCGCGGCCACGACGCCTTCGCCCCAGGAATGGGTGATCGGGCCCTCGGTCTGCGTCAGGATCGGGACACCGGAGACGCCCATGCCGTTGAAGTACTGGGCGATGACGCCGCCGCCCGGGCCGAGCGTGCTGAAACTCCAGACTTGACCGGTCTGCTTGGTTCCGTCGGCCAGGACCTCATCCACGCGCCAATAATAGGTGGCGTTCGACTCCAGCGCGCCGGGCTGGTATTCCGGGAGGACCTGGTTGCCTTTGAAGGTGCCGCCGGTGCCCGCCGCGACTTCGTCTTTGTTCATACCGAAGTAGACATCGTGCGATGGGGCCCCGGTCCCTGCCGACCAACTCAGTTGCGGCTTAGGACCGATCCACTTGGCCCCATCCCGAGGAGTGGGCTTGAAGGCGGTCTTCGGCGTGGCCGTGAAGGCCCAGACGTCGCCGGGATGCGTGGTGCCCGTGGCCTCGATCTCATCGACGCGCCAGTAGTACGTGGCGCCCGGCTCCAGCCCCGGGATATGATAGTACATGGGGAACGCCAGGCGGGAGGCTACCTTGTCCGCTTCGGTCAGTTCGGAGGTCTTGCCGAGGTAGACGTCATGGAACAGCGCCGTGTCGCCGACGGACCACTGGAATACGGGCATGCCGACCCCTACCGCGCCGTTGGCCGGGTTGGGGCTCTCGGCCTTGTAGATGTGATAGGCATCGATGTTGAGATCGTCGTAGTAGACGTTGGAGGCTCCGTTGCCATACAGGTCGATCGCCTGCAGCGTGCCGTGGGTATTGTCGTCCCACGGGCCGGCGTCAATCAGGGTGCCCCCGTAGTACTCTTCGAAGGTGTTCTTGTCGAGATTGATCACGAGCTTGATCTCGACCCACTGGTCGAAAAGGATCTCGGTAGCCTCGGTGGGGCCGTCGTTCCAGCAGGTGATGGCCCCGGTCGCCAGGTTGTACTGCGTCTGGATGGACCAGTCATTGGTGCCGCCGTCGGCATAGGTGTTCAGCAGGATAAAGTAGCCGATGCCGGTGCCGCCGGAGGGGATGTACTGCATGATCGAGAAGGTGTACTTGCCGCCGGCCAGCTTGAATTCGTGCACGAAGTCGGACGCGGCGACGATCTCGACCGATTTCGTGCCGCTGTGGGCAAATTTGGTGGACACCTTCGCACCGGCCCCGGCGACATTGTCCCAGCCTTTCCAGCCGTTCTTGCCGTGCAGATCGCCGACCGGGTAGGACTCGAAGTCCTCGGTGAAGACACTCGCTGATGCGACGCCGGAGAGGCCCGCCATCGCCAGAGTCACCAGAACCCATCTCAGCCTGTTCATATTTCACCCCTTCCACAAAGAACTATAGGTTATGTGGGATGGGCCGCGGCGACACCGTCACGGCCTCCAACTCTCTGCGATCTGCATGCTCGTTGCTCGCCAGCCCTCCCGTTCCTACGGACCGGTTGCCGTTTCCGGCCTCGGGCCGCGGATCGGCGTCTGTGTTCACCGGAGGCGCCGGCTCCGGGCCGGCATTGGGAGCGGCGGGCGGGAGCAGCACCGCCTGCTGGGCCAGCGTGGCGACCGTTGCCTTCACGACGTTCACCGCGAAGTCGTAGTCGTACGTGACGCCGCTGGGGCTCAGGACGTTGTTGGCCAGGGCATTGCTGGCGTCTTGGGCCGAGTGGTAGTAAGCGTTGCTGTTGCCGGACCAGACGTCCTCGGCCGTGTTTTCAATGGCGACAAAGGCCGGATATCCGGCGTAGACGAAAGGCCCCTGATCGCCGGCCTCCCAGATCACCGGGTAATGGCTGTTCGGATCGATGAGCAGAGAGGGGACGTAGGTTGCCGCCGCGGCGACGAAGGTCTGGACCCAGGCGGTGCAGAGGGGGGCCTCCAGGGTCTCGACCTCCAAGTCGTGGGGCTCATTGGCATCGCTGTCCCAGGCGGGCCGCAGAATCATGTCGAGATTGATCACGCCCACGATGTTCGCGTCCTTGGGCAGGGTATTGACGTACTCCTGGCTGCCCCTCATCCATTCTTCCTCGGCATTGAAGCCGATGAAGCGCAAGGTGGACCGGAACCGATACTGCGTCAGTACCCGGGCCGCTTCCAGCACACCGGCGGTGCCGGAAGCGTTGTCATCGCCGCCGGGCCGCTCGCCGCCGCCGGTGGTATCGTAATGGGCACATACGATGTAGATCTCCTGCGGCTTCTCGGCGCCGGGCCATTCGGCCACGACATTCCTGTAGATGCCCGCGATCGAGACGGTCAGGCCCATGGCCCGGAATTGGTCGGTCAGATAGAGCCGGGCCTCTTGGTTGCCCAGCGTTCCGGCGCCGGCCCAGCCGTCGCGATTGCGCCGTCCCTGGTCGTAGCGCGGACCGCCGTAGACTCCCAGGCCCATATTCTCCAAGCTGACTTCATAGGCCCGGTACCGCTCCACCGAGACGTCGTTGACAACATCCTGGATCGCGTCGGCCTGCGCCGGCGGCGCCACCAGGGCCGGAATCAAGTACGCGACGAGAACGCAGACACCGCCCCTGTGGAACCTTCTCGCTCTCTGCGCGGACACCCTACTCACTCCTTCCCCTCTCCCGTGGCCCGGCAGCACGGCCCCAGACGCCGGCCTGGGGTCCCCACCGGCCCTCTTTCGCCGGTGGGAGCCCTTCCCAGGCTGCCGCCATTGTAGCACAACGGGGTGGGATATGGCAAGGACAACAACAGTCTCAAAACGGACGGCTACAACGGAACACGGTCCAGAGGCCCGCCCGTTCGGAGTACCGGCTCTAGCCGGCTCTTCCCGGACCGCCTGAAGGCTGCCCAATCTCCTCGACACCCTGGGTTTGCTCTCTCACCCATGCGTGGCCAGACGGCTGCGCTGTATCGCCGCCGCCGCGGGGTCGAGCGACAAGGGTCCCCATCGCAAGGGGCTTCGGCGTCGTCCAACCGGAGGATTGGCCACCCTGGATGCGCCGCTTCAGGGACTACCGATATGCTTGGGAGACACCGACGAAGCCGCGTGAAGAATCACGGCTGGACCGGCGTTTGTCCCAGCCGCAGTCGTTCGAGGTCAATCCGGGCATTCAACGTCGCGACCCTTCCCTCATCCACCTGGACCTCGGTTACCCGGCCACTGGCGGCTTGCCGTTCGAGCGATTTCTCCTGCGCTTCGAACGCGTCGACGAGCTTCTCGTAAACCGCCGCGCGGTCGGCGTCCGTCGTACACAGGTCTGCCTGGGCCCGGTACATCGCGTTGGTGAGATCCAGGAAGGTCGGGATATCCATCCGGCCGGTCTTCAGCATGAGCTCGGCGTTCTTCATCGCATGCTGGAGAATCTCATAGCGCTGGGTCATGAGCTCGCGCAGCCGCTCGTTGGCGTTGGCCGACGGGCGTTTGCCGGAGCCGGCGCCCGACGCGAAACCGGCGGCGAACACCACGGCCAGAACCAACACGCAAGACAGGATCAGATGGCATGGAAGTCGAAGAGGCGTTCGTGTTCTGCACAAGACCATAGATATCTCCTTTCCCGAATGGTGCGAAGAGTTCTGTTTCCGCCGCGTGTCATGATCACCCACGAAGGCGTAGAAGACAAGAGGATAGCACCAGAGCGGACGCAAGGTCGCTGGGCGGATCACATTCATGTCATTGCGAGGAGCCCTGCGACGAAGCAATCTGCCACGCGGGGGATTGAGATTGCTTTCCCCACCTGCGCGGGAATGACAAGAGGCAGCAGCCTTCCGCTGAACCGTCGTTGTGTTGGAGGCTCTCAGCGGGGACTGGCATCGGCGGCCTTCAGCAATTCCGCCGCGTCCCTGTAACCCACGCGGGTGGCGGCCTCCAGGGCCGTCTCGTGCCGCCGGGTGTTGCGCGCGTGGACGGCGGCGCCGTGGGCGAGGAGCAGCTCGAGGACCTCCTTGTGGCCCTTCTCGGCCGCGTAGTAGAGCGGCCGGGCGTCCACGCGATCCTTGGCGTTGACGTTGGCGCCCTGCGCGAGCAGGGCGCGGGCCTGCTTGAGGTCACCCGTCGCGGCGGCCTGGTGCAGGGGCGTCACGCCGGTTTTCAGGAGGTTCTCAACGGTGGCGTCCGACACAGCGCCTTTGGCGACGAGCGCCGCGACGAGCGCGCCGTGGCCCCGCCGGGCCGCGTAGTGGATGGGCCGATCGCCGTCGTTGTCCGGCGCGTTGACCTCGGCCCCGGCGGCCACGAGCAGCTCCACCACGTCCGCGCGGCCTTCGAAAGCCGCCAGGTGCAAAGGGGTGGCGCCGTCGGCGGTCTTCGCGTTCACGTTCCTGCCCTTGGTGACGAGCAGGGCCACCGTCTCCGTGGGACCATCGGCAATCGCACTGTGCAGCGGCGTCCGGCCGGTTTCATCGGCGGTGTCTGCCTGGGCGCCCTTGGTGACGAGCAGCTCTGCCACGTCCTTGAAACGGCCCGGCGGCTCCGCGCCACCCCCACGTCCGGCGGCCTCATGCAGCGGGGTCGTGCCGTAGACGTCCCGCGCGTTGACGTCCGCGCCCTGGGCGACAAGCAGCTCGACCACGTCGTAGTATCCCCCGGCCGCCGCGATCTGCAACGGCGTCTGGCCCTGCCATTCGCTGTCGGGCCGGCCTTTGGGGCCGGTCTTGATGCGCGCGTTGACGTCCGCGCCGCGGGCCAGGAGCGGCTCCACGAGACTACGATTGCCCAATCGGGCGGCCCGGTGCAGCGGCGTCGAGCCGGAGGCCGTCCCGCCTACCGCCTTGGCGCCGGCCGCGAGCAACAGTCCGCCGATCTCTTCCTGGTAGTTCGCCAGCGCCTCCATGAGCGGCGTCACGCCGGAGTCATCCGCCGCGTCGATCTCGGCCCCGCGGGCGATCAGCAGCTTCACGATCTCTGCGCTGGCCCGTGCGGCGGCCAGGTGCAGAGCCGTTCGGCCGTCGCCGGTCTTCGCGCGGATCTCGGCCCCGGCGGCCAGGAGCAGCTCGATCGTGTCCTTGTCGCCCACCGTGACTATGTCGCGGGGCTGCCCGCCGGCCGCGGCCTCGTGCAGGGGCGTCCAGCCGTCGGCCGTGGCGACGTTGACCTCGGCCCCGTGCTCGAGCAGAAGCCGGACGGCGTCCTTGCCGCTCCGCGCGGCAATCACCTCATAGAGCGGCGTGGCGCCCTGCCCGTCCTGCGTGTTGACTGCGGCGTGCCGCTCCACCAGCAGGCGCACGGTCTCGACGTTGCCGTCCCGCGCGGCGACGTGCAGCGGCATTCGGCCCAGACTGTCCTTCGCGTTGGGATCGGCCCCGTGCGCCAGGAGCGTGGCGGTCACCCGGGTAAAGCCCTGGTCGATGGTGTAGCACAGCATGTTTTGCACGGCGGCCCGGTCCATCGCGCCGAGATCGGCGCCCTGGCTCACCAGCGTCTCGACGATGCCGCTGTGCCCCTGGGCGATCGCGTAGGACAGCGGCGTCTGGCCGTTCTTGTCCTTGGCATTCGGGTCGGCGCCTCTGGCAAGGAGGGCTTCGACCACATCCTGCTCCCCGCGGGCGGCAAAATGCAGCGGCGTGTTGCCGTCCTTGTCCCTGGCAGTGACGTCCGCGCCGCTGGCGATCAGCAGCTTGGCGAGGTTCCGTTGCCGGCGGAAGGCCGCGTGGTGCAGCGGCGTCGCGTTCGCCTGGTTCCGGGGACTGACGTTGGCGCCCTTGGCGATCAGCATCTCGGCGATCTCCAGCGGGGCCTGCGAGGCCGCCATGTGCAGTACCGTCTCGGTATTCGTCGCCTTGGCGTTGATATCGGCCCCGGCGGCCACGAGCATCGTCGCCACCTCCGTGCGGCCCCGGAGCGCGGCCCAGTGCAGCGGCGTGCGGCCGGCGCTGTCCCGGGCGTTGACATCGGTCCCCCGGGCCAGCAGCGACTGAACCCGTCCCACATCCCCATCCCGGGCCGCCTGGTGGATCGGCGGCCCACCCCGCCGCGGCCGTTTGTCGCACCCGACTGCGACAAGCACAACCGCCACGATCAGACATGCATATTGACTGAATCTCACCACTCGTGTCCCACGCAACAACACCATTTCTCGGCGTGATTCTCATCACGTCCGCCGGCGAACGCACACGTTAGATTACCATGTATAGTTCGTGTTGTCTCTATGTTCCCGCGCGTCTCATCCTTGCGGGTGTGGCCGGCAACCGTTGGTCTGACAGGCGGAAATTGGCTTTGTTTGTACCGCCGACCCCTGGGGCCGGCCGGTTCCCGGAAATTGGGTTCGTTTCGCACCATCGGCAACGGGCTGGAATGGTGAAATGATGGAATACTGGAATAATGGGGGCTCTCGACGGTCGCCATGGCCGAAATTGGGTTCGTTTTCCATCTTTTGCTCGTCGAGGCCTCCCGGCCCCGCCCGCGCCCATTCCTGGGCGCTCGGCCCAAATTGGGTTCGTTTCGCGCATTTGCCTCGCGTCCCACGCCCCCCGCCCCCGAAATTGGCTTCGTTTGTACAGAGAGTCGCGTCGGGGGCGGGCGGAAGTTTGAAGTGTGAGGTTTGAAGGAGGAAGACCCGGAGGACCTGAACAGGACTCTCCAACTTCACACTTGAAACTTTACACTTGAGACTCTTATCCTCACTTGAAACTTCTTCCGAACTCCCATCGGAAAAGTCGGAGATGGCAGAATTCCCCGTCCTTCGTGACGCACCTGACCCGTGGACTCCTGGGCATTGAGATAATTGGCCCGAAGCTCTGGTTTGGTCGCCACGATGATCCCTCCGAATTTGAAGTTGTCAATCTGTCGCCCCACGGGCGGCAAGCATGTATATTATACCATATTACGACGCCGATTTCAAGAACAAAGCTAAAAACACGCGCATGTTTTGTTCTTCCTAAACCCTTGTCCAGCGGGGCTAAGGAAAGCCTCCAGGAGAATCTTCCCCGCCCTTCCTTGTCATTCCCGTGGAGGCGGGAATCCAGGCTTCTCAACCGCGAACCACGCGAACAAACCATGTAGGACAGCCGCCCTCGGCTGTCAAAACAACCGGCTACCGACTACCGACTACTGACAGCTAACCACGGAGCGCACGGAGAGCCCGGAGGAAATCATCAATCATAGATCATCAATCTAGAGCCCCCCGTCCCTCGCCCCCCAGGCCCCGTCCCGGTCTTGCCGCCTCCGGCCTGCCTTTTTCTCTTTGTCCTTTTCCTCTATCTGCGGATAATACTCTCCCATGAAGAAGTCGCTACGCCATCTGCCGAAGCACAAGCGGGACGAGCTCCAGCGCGTCACGGAGATCATCCTGGACGAGTGTCCGACCGTCCTGATGATCGTCCTGTTCGGCTCCCACGCCCGTGGCGACTGGGTCGAGGACCGGCACGTGGAGGACGACGTCCTCTACGAGTACATGTCCGACTTCGACATCCTCATCATCGTCCGCTCCCACAACCTCGTCACCAGCTCCGACACCTGGCACCACGCGGCGGCCCGGGCCCGGCGTCTGGTCCACACCTGGACGAACCTGATCGTCGAATCGATCGAGACGGTCAACAAAGCCCTCGCTCACGGCCACTACTTCTTCACCGACATCAAGAAAGAAGGCATCCTCCTCTACGACACCGGCGAGTTCCAGCTCGCCCGCCGGCGCAAGCTGAACCCCAAGGAACGTCGGGGAATGGCCAAGGCCCACTTCAAGGAGTGGTTCAGCAGTGCGAAGGGCTTCTATGGCCAGTTTGAGTATGCCTTCAAAACGGGCGAATACAAAATTGCAGCCTTCGAGTTGCACCAAGCCACCGAGCGGTTCTACGCCGCGATTCTCCTGGTTTTCACGAATTACCGGCCCAAGATCCACGATCTGGAGACGCTCACGCACATGGTGGGCGGCTGCGATCCGGCTTTTCTGACGGTTTTTCCGCGGGCCACGGACGAGCAGAGAGAGTGTTTCGACCTCCTGAAGCGCGCGTACATCGAGGCCCGCTACAGTTCCGCCTACCAGATCACCAAAGCGCAACTCGAATACCTGGGCGAGCGGGTCACGGAACTGCAGCGTCTGGCCCAGGAGATCTGCGCAGCGAGGATCGAATCCTATCTATCGACGTGAAGGGTCCGCACCGCGGAACTTCCTTGAACCGTTGAGGCTCGACGCCCCGGTTTCCCCCTAATGTCAAGAGGCGTTCCGCCAACAGCCCGTGAAGACGTGACCCCGGCCGCCACCGGTCGCCAGCGTTCGCGAACGCCAGACACGGAGTAGTTCGGCGGAGGGGCCGATGAAGATGAATTTCTTCACTGGAAAGTTCTCGCATTACGCGGGGGATAGAATAGGATAGTGGTCCAAGGCCGATTGCGTCGGCCGGCCAACTGGCTGAACAGATATGTTCACTTTACCCTTGGTCGCTGCTGGATAGCGGTTATAGACATCGAAGGAGAAAGTTGCCATGGCCAAGACTGCGGAGAGGACTACGAGGACACCTTGGGTGGAGCTTTTGGTTCCACTGTTGCCGCAAGCACTGTCTGCCTTTTTCACCAGTATTACTACCATTCTCGTTCCCTTGGCATCACCCGCTCTCGCTCTCGTCGTCGTGATCGCGCAATTCCTCCTGTTGTGTTTGATTTTCGGGGGCCTAGCCTACCTCGCCTCGCCCAAGAAGGCGAAAGATCGCATTCGCGATGTGTTTAGGACGCAGCGGAGGAGTGTGGCTCTTGTTGTCACTGCTGGAGTAATCGGCGGAATAGTTGTCGTAACCCTCTCTTGGTCTCACCGGATCGTTCCTACTCCGGATTTGATTGGCAAGAACGTCGCTCAGGCGAATATCGAGCTTCGCAACGCCCGCCTGCTACCGGAAAAGTACGTCGTACCTGGGTCCGACGATTTCTCGACCATAACTCATCAGGAGCCCAATCCGAATGTTCGGGTGATGAAGGGCAGCATCGTGAAATTCGTCGTCGGAGTATTGGTCGTGAAGGTCGAAATCACTGACCCGACGGACCAGGCGTCATGCAAGCAGGCCACGGTCGTTCGGGGCACGAGCGAAGGTATCGTCGAGTCCCGGGGACGGCTGCGAGCCAGCCTGTTGTTGCATTCGTTCAACGCCGACGGGTACTGGGTATATGGTCCCCTGGCCGTCGATGCGGCCGGCAACTGGCAGCACACGGTTTACGTTGGGCAGCCGTCGGAGGTCGGCCGGAGGTTCCAGTTGCTCGTGGTCGTAACTCAGGAACCGTTAAAGCGCCAGGGGAGCGGCGGCGGGCCACCGGAGTACCAAGAGATCCCGCCCCACGTTGCCATAGGCAAACAGGTGGTCGTTACACGCCACTAAAGGTCTAGCTGCGCGGCAGCGCCGGTTCTGCGTCGCAGGTTGGGTTGATTTTCCTCTCATTCACGACTGGAACCTCGACCATGAAGACACATTCGCAACCGCTCCGAACGATGGCGCTCCTTGCCTCGTGTCTGTTACCGAATAGCGGGCATCTGCTCGCGGCAGAGGCGTCAAACAGACCCGGTGCTCGCGTTGTTCGGGAAAAACCGGAAAAACCGGAAAAACCGGAAAAACCGGGGACAGGCACCAATTAAAAGAGGATAGCTATACTACACAATATGGGAAACCGGGGACAGGGCTTCGGCGGACGGAGGCCTAAACGCTTGGGAAACGTGAAATGGGTAGGTGTGCTCCCCTATAGGCTCACAATCCCAAGAACTTGTGCGCCTCGTCTCCTCTGTTCCTCCAAGAAAGGCGATTCTTCTCGTCCTTGGACGATGAGAATCGAGGGCGGGGTCCCGCGAGTCAACCAATCCCATTCCCTTTGGGGCGCGCGAGCCTTCCCGCGATGCTGGAACATTGGGGAAGGCCGGCGTGCCCCGGGGCTTGGGTTCCCCAGCGCGATTCCCGCCTTTGCGGGAATGAACCCCCTGCGTAGGCAGGGGCCGCGCGGGGACTCCCATCCGAACACGTTTCACCGCGTTCGGCGACCCCACATCACCGCTCCGCATCACCCTTCCCCGTCCCCTCCATCTCCCCTCCGGGCCGGACACCCAAACGCGCTTCCCGCCTCCGCGGAAACCACCCCCTGGCCCTGCCTTCGCAGGGCCGAACTTGCCCCCGCGCAGGCGGGAGTCTAGCGGGGGCCCCGTTTTGGGGTCCTTCCGCCCCTCCTCACCGGGGACCGGAACATGCCGTCGTGCATCTCCCGGCTCCCGTTCGAGCAGGTGCCGCGCTCGTTTGGCACCTACGGGCACGGCCCATCCTGCTCGTTGCCCTCCGTTGCTGATCGCTGGCCGCAACGAGCATGATGGTGCTGACGCCGTGCTGCTGATTCTTTACTCTCACCTTATTGCCCGACCTTGCGCGACCAAAACGGTGGCTGCACGTGGTGCAGGCTCACGCTTAGAAGTGTACGCGAACGTCGCTGGATTCGACATAGGGGAAATACTCAATTCTGGCTAAGTATTTCCCTGTACGCACCGCCTGGAGCTCTGCTGTGAAAGCGGCGTTCTTTCCACTGGGGGCAAAGAGGAATTGGGGCCGCCGCGGCGCTACGGGTCCGACCGAATGGGCTTGCAGAACCTGCCGGCTTCGGTTAATCTGCCGGCTTTCCAGCGCTTATGCGCAGGCGGGAAGTACCGGCATTATGGTTAAGACAGACCAGATACAGGTGACGACACATGGCAACTGTCATGTGGTTGATATCACGCCTGAGGTAGCCGCGGCGGTGGCCGGATCGGGCCTGAAGGCGGGTGTGGTCACCGTGTTCAACGTCGGCTCCACGGCGGGGGTCACGACGACGGAGTATGAGCCGGGTTTGGCGAACCACGATCTCAAGGCGGCGTTCGAGCGGATCGCTCCGACGGACGGCCGCTATGAGCATGAGAACACCTGGCAGGATGATAACGGCCATTCGCACGTGCGGGCTTCGCTTCTGGGACCCTCCCTCGCCGTGCCTTTCGTCGAAGGCCGGCTGACGTTGGGCACCTGGCAACAGATCATCCTGGTGGATTTCGATACGCGCGCCCGCACGCGCACCATCATCTGCCAGATCGTCGGCGAATAGCCGTCTGTGCGAGCAGACTCCCGCACGAGCCAAGGTTGTTGAGAAGCGGTGTTCGGGTCGGCTGGAGGCATTATTGCACCACCTTCGCCGACAGCGGACTTGACGTGCGTCCTATAATCCATTAGCATTGCCATGGGTTTGATTCATCCAGATCCTATGGTTATGGCGATATCCGGTAGTGTATGAAATCACAGTCCAAGATACCCTCGTCGTTCGTGCGGAGGCTTGGAAGAATGGAATACGGGAATACTCGACTATTGGGCAGGGGGGGCCGCTCAGGTGTTATTCCGGCATTCTACTCCTGCAACATTCCAATCCCGCCGGGCTTGATGCTATGCCTGGTGGGTCTGCTGTTGGCGGTGGGCGGCTGTCAGAAAGGGCAGAGGGCCAAGGCCGGCTCCGCCGCACTGACGCCCCCGGCGGAACTGGGAGTCACAATCGGCTCGCTGGCGGAAGTAGTCAAACCCGAGCCTGTCGCGGTCGAGGGCTTCGGGCTGGTTGGCGGGCTTGCCGGCACGGGTTCGGCGTACTGCCCGCCGGAGATTCGCGCGTATCTGCGGCAGTACATCGCGACCCAACTTCCAGACAATCGCGTCAACGCCGATAAGCTGATTGACAGCAAGAACACCGCGGTGGTGCTGCTGGAGGCCATGATTCCGGCAACGCCCTCCAAAGGGGAGCATTTCGATGTCCGTGTGGCCCTGTTGCCGGGCTCCGACGCAACGTCGATCCAGGGCGGTTGGCTGTACAAGGCGGACTTGGTCGTCCGGGGTACTTTTGGGGCTCACACCAGAGCTTTGGCGACCGTCGACGGGCCTGTCTTCATCAACCCGATCGGCACGACCGATCTCGACCCCAGGAGCGGCTACATCCTGGGCGGGGGCCGGACGCTCTACGAGTATTCGGCCTTGTTGAGGCTGCGAAAGCCCAACTTCCGCGTCACCAGCCTGATCCGCAATCGTCTGAGCGAGCGCTATGGACCGGGCATCGCCCAGGCGGTCTCGCCGGGCGATATCGAGGTGCGGATTCCGGCCGACTACCGCCGGCGGAAGTTACGGTTTATCTCGATGATTCCCGCCACCTTTCTGGAAGTGACCAACGAACTGACCGCTGCCAGAATCAGTACTTACGTGGACCGGCTGGCCGGGGCTGGCGAAAAGGAAAATAGCGAGGTTGTTCTGGAGGCGATCGGCCGGGAGAGTGCTGCCGGGCTTGGCGGTCTTCTCAATGCCTCCGACGCGGAGGTCCGTCTGCGGGCGGGCCGATGCCTGTTGGGCTTGGGCGACCAGCGCGGCCTGGCGCCGCTACGTGACATGGTCTTCGACGCCAAGTCGCCGCACCGGCTTGAGGCCCTTGAGGCCATCATGCTGTCGGCCCGGCGGGACGATGCGGCGGCCGTGGGCCGGCGGCTGTTGCGGGATGAGGACGTGCAGATCGTACTGGCCGCCTACGATCAGCTTCGCGAGATGGGCGACGCGGCTGTGACACGGGACATTATCGGGCGCAGTTTCCTGCTCGAACAGGTCGTCCAGAGCAGTCACAAGGCGATCTTCGTCTCCCGCCGTGGCGACCCACGCGTCGCTCTGTTTGGGGCGCCGCTGCGATGTCGCGACAACCTCTTTGTGGAGACGCCGGATGGCGCGGTCGTGCTTGATGCTCGGGCCGGGCAAGGATATGTCTCGGTCATTCGTCAGCACCCCAAACGCCCCGGTGTGATCGGGCCGATTCGAAGCTCGCCCGACGTCGGCGATCTGGTCCGGACCCTGGGCGGGGAGGCTGTGGCGGGACCCGCCGGACAACTCCTGAACGCCGGCGTTCCCTATACCCAGGTGATCGCTTTGCTGGAGCAACTAACCGTGAAAGACGCGGTGGCCGCGGCTTTCTGGGCCGGTCCGCTCCCGAAGATCGACCTTCCTGTCAAGAAATGAGACTTCTTAGGCCGATAAAAGAGAAGCACGCTGTCCCGGAGCCGCCAGAGGATGGGTGCCTCAAGGAACGGATCGTGGCGCGTTCGTCGGTTACGGGGCTCGTTACGGGTGCCGGCGGACGCCTTGCGTGACGAGCGGCCCGAGCCGTTGAGGCTGGAAATCAGGATGATTAGGTAGGCCATGCGACTTGAAAAGATCATACTCGACGGATTCAAGAGTTTCGCGGATAGAACGGAATTCGTTTTTAGCAGTGACATCACGGGCATTGTCGGACCGAACGGCTGCGGCAAGAGCAACGTGGTCGATGCGGTCAAGTGGGTGCTGGGCGAGCAGAGGGTCAAGAACCTGCGCAGCACCGAGATGGCCGATGTGATCTTCGGGGGCAGCGGCAGCCGCAAGCCGCTGGGCTCGGCCGAAGTGACGCTCGTGCTCTCCAATCCGCAGGGCGCCGCCAGCGGGCGCCTGCCCATCGACGCCGAAGAGGTCGCGGTTTCCCGTCGCATCTACCGCAGCGGCGACTGCGAGTACCGCATCAACGGCAAGCTCTGCCGGTTGAAGGACCTGCGTGAGTTGTTCATGGATACCGGCGTCGCGACCCGTGCCTACTCGATCATCGAGCAGGGCCAGGTCGATCAGTTGGTCAGTGCCTCGAAGGTGGACCGGCGGATCGTCTTCGAGGAGGCCGCCGGCATCAGTAAGTACAAAGCCCACAAGAAAGAGGCCCTCCGCAAGCTGGAGCACACCGACCAGAACCTGTTGCGGCTGGCCGACATCCTGGAGGAAGTTGCCAAGCGGCTGCGCAGCGTCAAGCTGCAAGCCGGCAAGGCCCGCAACTACCTGGAATACACGCAGCGGCTCAAAGAGCTGCAAGTGAATTTCTCGCTCGTCGAGTACGGGAAGAACAAAGAACATCTCGATGAGAAATCGGCCGTGCTGCGGCAGGCTTTGGAGCAGTTCTCCGCGGTGGCGGCCGAAGAGGCGGGCGCCGAAGCGGAAGCGAGCCGGCTGGGAAACGACATCATCGACCGGGAACATAAGCTCAGCGAGGCCGGCAATTCGCTGGTGGCCGCGCAGAGCAAGATCGATCAAAAGCTGCAGCGGATCGAGTTTCTGCGTTCGCGGACGGTCGAGCTCGAACAACGCCGTAATGTGGCGGCGCAGGAGATCGAGAGGCTGCGGGCCCAAGGCGAAGCTCTCAAGTCCGACCTGGCGAGCCATCGCGATCAACTGGACGGCTGCGATCGCACGGTCGCCGAGAGAAACGAGGCCATTGCGGAGATCCAGAAGGTGGCCCGCGAGGTCGATCTCCAGATCGGATCGCTGCAGGCAGAGCTGGAGGACGAAAAATCCGGCATTATCGACATCGTGCGGCGGACGGCCCAGCTCCATAATGAGATTCAGAGCCTCTCTAGTTACCGTGACAACCTGGCGAACCAGAAGCAGCGCTTGGCGGGCCGGGCCCAGACGGTCCGTGCCGAGCTCGAACGATGGTTGACCGAGAAGGCCCAGCACAATGCCCGGCTCGGCGACGTCGAGCGGGTGATGGTCGAGCTGGACCAGAATCTGGAGTCCAAGCGGCAGGAAATGGAGAAAGCGGAAGGCCAGATCGCGGAGGCCGGCAAACACCTGGCCGGCAGCAAGGAGGCGCGCAGCGCCTTGAGCAGCGAGTTGGCCGTGCTGACTGACATGGAGCGGCGGTACGAAGGTCTTGGCAACGCGGTCAAGAGCATCCTCAAGGCCCAGACGGATGAAAGCCGCAAGCTCGACTACATCGACGGGATTCTGGCCCAGAAGATCGGCACCGATGTCGAGTACGCCGGCGCGGTGGAAGCCGCGCTGGAGGGACTCACCGATGTGCTGCTCGTCAGTGACACCGGCAAGCTCCTGCAGGACCGCGAGATGCTGTCGAGCCTGGAGGGCCGGGTCCACTTTCGCGGCCTGGACCGGGTCGAGCCGTTCGTGGACGGCAGGGATTTCTCGAAGTATCCGTTTGTCAAAGGGAGGCTCGTCGAGTTCATCCGGTGCGAGAGCCGCTACGCGCCGTTGGCCTGGAGCCTGCTGGGTAAAACTCTCGTGGTGGATTCGCTCGACGCGGCCGGGAGCCTGGCGGACGGCGTGCGGGCGGGATATTCCTTCGTAACGCTGAGTGGCGAGTGCCTCAGTGCCGATGGGCTGTTGCGCCTGGGACCGCTGGGCAAAGCGACGGGCCTGATCTCCCGTCGCAGCCGGATCAGCCAACTGGAAGAGACCATCGCGGGCATCAACACCGAGATCGGCGAACTGGAGACCCAGATTCAGCGGAACACCCAAACGAAGGCGCATCTGGACAAGCTGTGCAAGGACCTGCGCACGGCGATCTACGAAGTGAGCACGGAGAAGATGCAGATCAACTCGAAGCTGGCGGTCTACGAGCGGGACATCAAGCGGCTCAAGGACGAAGAGCCGCTGATCGCCAGCGAGCTGGGCACGCTGGAAGCCCAGATCGCCCAGTCGGTGCAGAAGGAATACGACTCGAAGCAGCGGCTCAGCGAGTTGGAGGCGGTCAACAACGAGCGGGCGGCCCACATCAAGGAGCTGGAGGGCCGTTACGACGAGCTTAGGGGCCAGCAGCAGGACCGGATGCAGGAACTGACGGACCTGAAGGTCCGGCTCGGGCAGGTCCTGGAGCAGCAAAAAGGCCTGCGGCAGATCATCGAGCGGCTCCAGGGCCAGATGCAGGCGAGCCTGCGCACGCTGGCCGCCGCCGAGGAGGAGATCCGGGTCGGCGTCGGTCAGTTGGCCGAAGCCCAGAGGGACATCCTGGACTGTGAAGCGCGGGTCTCGGACCTGTTCGTGGAAAAGGAGAGTGCCCAGCGCGACAATCGGCTCCTGCAGGAAGAGCTCGTGGGACTGGTCGCCGGGCAGCGGCAGAAAGAGGAGACGGTTCGGGCGAAGCGGGCCCAGAAGGCCGAGGTCGAGCAGAAGATCGGCGCCGTCCGCGTGGAGGTCGGCCAATTGGAGGTTCGCCAGCAGGACCTGGTCGCACGCGTGAAAGACGAGCTGCAGCTCGACCTGGCCGAGGCGTATGCCACCCGCACCGCCGGCGACGTCGATTGGGAGCAGGTGAAGAACGAGATCACCGAGCTGCGCGGCAAGATCGAGCGGCTCGGCAACGTCAATATCGACGCCATTGCCGAGCAGGAGACCCTCGAAGAGCGGCACAACTTCCTGGCCAACCAGGTCAAAGACCTGAGCGAGAGCAAGAAACAGCTCGAACAACTGATCGATAAGCTCAACAAGCAGAGCCGCGAGAAGTTCGTCGAGACGTTCGAGCAGATTCGCGTAAACTTCCAGCAGATCTTCCGCAAGCTTTTCGGCGGCGGCAAGGCCGATATCGTTCTCGAAGAGTCCGAAGACGTATTGGAGGCAGGGATCGAGGTCATTGCCAAGCCGCCGGGGAAAGAGACGCGGAGCATCTCCCTCCTGAGCGGCGGGGAGAAGTCCATGACGGCCCTGGCGCTCTTGTTCTCGGTGTTCCGGAGCAGGCCCTCGCCGTTCTGTTTCCTCGATGAGGTGGACGCCGCGTTGGACGAGGCGAACAACGAGCGCTTCAACCTGCTCCTGCGGGACTTCGAGATCGACAGCCAATTCATCGTGATCACGCACTCCAAGCGGACGATGAGCATGGCCCAGATGCTCTTCGGCGTCACGATGCAGCAGCAGGGCGTCAGCAAGCGGATCGCCGTCCGCTTCGACGACTACGACCACGAAACCGCCGCGGCGTAGTCACGGGAAGCTCCTTGACTATCCACGCGGAGATCTTGCTCTTTTGCCTGCCGGCGTTCTCTTGGCATGAACCAGAGGATTCCTTGGGTCTCGCTCGACCTTCCTGATCTCCTTCATCATGCACCCGAGGTCGTAATGGCACCGCTTGGCAAACGCATCCCTATTGCGCCAGACCTCTTCCAGGATCTCGTTCTTCATATCAACGAAGCTCCATGATTTCGAAGGGCGTGCAGATTTCCGGACAACGGTAACCTTCCAAGCCACAGATCTCGCGAACACGCGGCTTGGTCGCCGGGTTATCAATGGGGCGAAGGTTCCACGGCAGCAGATAGTCGATGGTGTGCACGGCGGCAACAGCAATGTGCAGTGCGTCGGCTTGGGCTCTCTTCGGCAGGGCGCCTTTGCCAGTCAGAGTCTCGGCAAGTTGGCGCGCTTCTTCGGTCAGCTCAACGGCGCGGATGGCCCTCAGCAAATCAAGTCGCTTCTGCGCTGTGTGTGGGTCCCCCTCGCGTGATTCCAGAACCACCAGATCGGAAGTGACGACATCGGAAGACTCCCGGGACGTTTCCCACCACTCCGTGGTGACCTGCTGACTCGCGGCAATCATCAAGTCCCGGCTCGGTCGAGCTGTCAGATAGCTGATGATCGACGTCTCGATGTAGATGCTTGCCTTCTTCATGTGCGATAGTATACTCCCCCGTTCTCAGGGCGTAAAGCTTCACAGGCATCCTGTGAGGAGTAGGGAGAGGACCTGCCACGGTCTGCCGGGGAATTCCTGGTTGAAGGGGATCGGGCGAGGTGTTAGAATCCGAGCGTGCGTGAAACCCGGATGGTTTGCGCGGCAGCCGTATGAGATTACTTTGGCGGGTTGTGCGTGGAGCAGCGGATTGACAAGTGCGTTTTGCCGAACGGCATGGTGGTGCTGGGGGAGCCGATGCCGGGTGTGGAGTCGGTGGCATTCGACTTCATGCTGCCGGCCGGAGCGGCGTGGATGCCGCCGGGCTATGGCGGGGCCGCCAATGTCATCTCCGAGTGGGTCTTTCGCGGGGCCGGGAGCCGGGACAGCCGGCAGTTGGGCGATGCCCTCGACGGCCTCGGCGTGCAACGCTCGACCTCCATCGGCAGCTCGCACCTCTATCTCGGGGCGGCCCTGGAGTCGAGCAACCTGGCGCCGGCGCTGGCTCTGTACGCGGACGTCATCCTCCATCCCCACTTGACCGATGAGCAGTTCGAGCCGGCCCGGCAGCTTATCATCGAGGAGTTGCAGTCGCTGGACGATGAGCCGCGCCAGCGGGTGTCGATCGAGCTGAAGAAACGTTTCTATCCCGACCCGCTCGGCCGCAGCAACATGGGCGAACTCGAGGAACTGCAAGTCCTGACGGCGTCCAAGACGCGGGAGATCGCCAACGCGTACCTGGATGTCCAGCAGATCATCCTGACCGTCGCGGGCAAGTACGATTTCGACGCCCTCTGCCGGCAGATCGAGAGCGTATTCGGGCCGTACAAGGCCAAGCCGATCAGCGCGATGGAGATTGGCGAACGAGGGCCGAAGTACACGCATGTCCCCCACGATGGCGCACAAGTCCACATCGGCCTGATGACCCCCACGGCGCGGTTTGTCGACGAGGCGTACTACGACGCCCGCCTGGCGGTGTCGGTCCTCTCCGGCGGCATGAGCGCACGGCTCTTTACGGAGGTGCGGGAGAAACGCGGCCTGTGCTACGCCATCGGGGCCAGGTACCACTCGCTGCGCGAGGCGGCGGGGATCGCCTGCTACGCGGGCACCTCGCCGGACAAGGCCCAGGAGACCTATGACGTGGTTCTCCGCGAATTTCAGCGACTGGCCGAGGGCATCAGCGAAGAGGAAATGGCGCGGGCCAAGATCGGGCTCAAGTCCAGCGTGATCCTGCAGAGCGAGTCGTCGAGCAGCCGGGCCGGCACGATTGGCAGCGATTATTACATGCTCGGCCGGGTCCGCACGCTGGATGAGATCAAGCAGAAGATCGAGGAAACCTCCGTCGATTCCGTGCTCGGATTTCTGCGGAGTCACCCCTTCCAGGATTTCACGGTGGTTACCATCGGACCGAAAGAGGTCCGCGTTGAGTAGAGCGATGGAGTTCAGGCACAAGACACTCTCGAACGGCTTGGTGTTGATCGGCGAGGTCAACCGGCCCGCCAAATCGGCGGCGGTCGGGTACTTCGTCCGGACCGGGGCGCGGGACGAGACCCTGGACATCAACGGCGTGTCGCATTTCCTGGAGCACATGCTGTTCAAGGGCACCGAGCGGCTCAGCTCGTTCGAGGTCAACGAGGCGTTCGACAGCCGGGGAGCGCAGTTCAATGCCTTCACCAGCGAAGAACAGACGGTCTTCTATGCCTCCGTGCTGCCGGAGTACCTGACGGACATCACGGCGTTGTGGGGCGAGCTGATGCGGCCGGCCCTGCGCGAGGACGACTTCACCATCGAGAAGAACGTCATCAAGGAAGAGATCGCGATGTACCAGGACACGCCGACGTTCGACGTGATGGACCGCTGCCGGAGCCTGCACTTCGGGACCCATCCGTGCGGGTACAGTGTCCTGGGGACGGTCGAGAGCATCGATGGTCTCACCGCCGAGCAGATGCGCGTCTACTTTGCCCGGCGCTATGCCCCGAACAACCTGATCGTCGCCTGCGCGGGCAACTTCGATTGGGACGGGTTCTGCGGCGTGGTGGAAGCCGCTTCGAGCCGGTGGCCGAGCCAGGAAGCAGGACGGCCCCTGAGCCACTTCGAAGGCACCCGGCAGAAGGTGCGGGCCGAGAAGCCGAATCTCAAACGCGAGCACATCTGCCTGATGCACACGGGCGTCTCCGCCCAGGACCCGCGCCGGTTCGCCGCGTCGCTGCTGAGCATGATCGTGGGCGACGACTACGGCTCGCGCTTCTACTGGGAGCTGGTGGACAAGGCCCTGGCCGAGGAGGCGGCGATGCACTTCAGCCCGATGGACGGGACCGGCACGTTCTACTGCTACCTTCGCTGCGGCACTCCGAACGCGACCAAGGTTGTGAACATCGCGGATGGTATCTTTCGGGACCTCGTCCGCAGCGGAATCGCCGCGGAGGAACTGGTCAAGGCCAAGAACAAGGTCCTCAGTGCGTTGGTTCTGAAAAACGAGCTGCCGATGGGCCGATTGGGGGACCTGGGCTCGAACTGGATGTACCTGGGCGAATACCGCTCCATCGAGCAGGACGTCGAAGCGGTCAAGGCCGTGACGGTGGACGAGGTCAACCGTCTGGTCCATGAGATCGGCTTGGATCGCTACACGCAATACGCGCTCGGCCCGGCGATTTCCGTCTAAAGGCCCGGACTTCATTGGGATGGGGGGACTGCGAAAGGGATGTTGTGCAAACCAGAAGGCAGTTCCTGGGGGCGCTGGGTGCGGCCGCGTGTTGGTGGGGCAAGCCCCACCCTACAGAAGCGTCCACAGATGCGCAAAGGCCGCCAAACGTGGTCCTGGTGCTCACCGACGATCAAGGCTACGGTGACTTGGCGTGTCTGGGCAATTCCATCCTTCAGACGCCGAACATTGATTCTCTGTATCGGCAGAGTGTTCGCCTGACGGATTTCCACGTCGGGCCAACGTGTGCGCCGACGCGGGCGGCGCTGATGACCGGGCGCTACTGCAATCGTACCGGCGTCTGGCACACGGTGATGGGGCGGTCGTTGCTCCGCCGGGATGAAGTGACGATGGCCGAGGTCTTCGCGGCGGGGGGCTACCGCACGGGCATTTTCGGCAAGTGGCACCTGGGCGACAATTATCCCTTCCGGCCGCAGGAGCGCGGGTTCCAGGAGGCTCTTGTTCACGGCGGCGCGGGCGTCGGCCAGACGCCGGACTACTGGGGCAATCATTACTTCGACGACACCTACTGGCACAACGGCGTGCCCGAAAAGCAGAAGGGCTATTGTACGGATGTCTGGTTCGACGCGGCGCTGCGCTTCATCGAAGCCAATCGCGACCGGCCCTTCTTCGCCTACATTGCCACGAACGCCCCGCACAGCCCCTACAACGTCGCCGAGAAGTACAGCCGTCTGTACGCAGGCAGGGACGTCCCGAATGCCAGCTTCTACGGCATGATCACGAGCATCGATGAGAACGTGGGCCGGTTGCGGAGCAGACTCAAGGCCCTCGGTCTCGAAGACAACACGATCCTCATCTTCATGACGGACAACGGGACCGCCGCCGGGTTCCAGGGCAAGCGAGGCTTCAACGCCGGCATGCGCGGAACCAAAGGCAGCGAGTACGACGGCGGTCACCGCGTGCCATGTTTCATTCGCTGGCCGGCAGGGGGGCTCGGGGGCGGCAAGGACATCGGTCGCCTGACCGCGCACATCGACCTGCTGCCGACCCTGATCGCACTGTGCGGCCTGCCTCAGCCGAAGGACGTGAAGTTCGACGGCACCAGTCTGGCACCGTTACTCAGGAGCGCCAACGCCGATTGGCCGGACCGCATTCTGGTCACGGACTCGCAGCGCATCGAACATCCGGAAAAGTGGCGCAAGAGCGCCGTCATGACCGACCACTGGCGACTGGTCAACGGAAGAGAGTTGTATGACATCCACGCCGACGCCGGCCAGAAGAACGACGTTGCCAATGAACATTCCGACGTGGTGCAGAAGCTGCGCCGTGCCTATGAGGACTGGTGGGCCGACGTCTCGCAACGGTTCGATGAATACTGCGAGATCGTGATCGGCTCGGACAAAGAGAATCCCACAAGGCTGACCAGCCACGACTGGCACGGCGGCGATCTGCCTCCATGGGATCAGACGCACATTCTCAAGGGCGAGCGGGCCAATGGCTTCTGGGCCGTGGAAGTGGCGCAGGCCGGCGAGTACGAATTCGTCTTGCGTCGCTGGCCGATGGAAGTCGATCGGCCGATGGATGCCGCCATTCCCGGCGGCCAAGCGATTCAGGCGAGTACGGCGCGACTGACCATTGGCGAGGTTGACCTCACCAGCCCCGTTGGTGCAGAGGCAAAGGAAATCGTTTTTCGCACTTCGTTGAAACCGGGCAAGATGAAACTCCAGACGTGGCTGGCTGACGCCCGCAGCGCCCGGGAACGCCGATCTCCCGATCGGCAAGACAGCCAATCAGGAGATTGGCGGTCCCAGGGCGAGGACGGCACGTCGCGTGGGGCGTACTTTGTGTACGTCAGACGCATTCCGGCTCACGCGTAGGGGCGAAGAATTTTTCGCCCCGACGGAGCGGCCCGGCCGATAAGATGAGAAGAAATGGCATATGTAGGGGCGACGCATGCGTCGCCCGTACCTTCGGTTTTCACCGGGAGGTTCACTCGACCGTGGACGAAATGGATCATAGTAATAAACCCAAACGCGGGAGGGTGCTCCGAGCGATGGATGTGATTCCGCCTTTTGACAAGAACGCCCAGCCCCCGGAGGACGGCGTGGAGATACCATCCTACGACCTGGCAGAGAACATTTTGGCCGAGCAGCGCCGGGCGGCCGGCCAACGGCGGCGCGGGCCGGGCCGGGCAGAGGCCGAGTTGATAGTCTCCGCTCGCGCAGGGGCAAGGGATCTTTCGCCCTTACCCTCCGGTCCGGCAGCACAGGACCTGCTGGAGCTTCAGCGCGTGGTCGCCGAGATCGTGGCGCGAGACATCGAGCGGCTCTGCCGGAGGCCCGACCGCTCGTCCTACGTCCGGTTATCGTGACCATTATCCTCGCGTTGAGTGCGTAGGGTGCGTACTACGCACCGGCTTTCCCCGAGGGTGGAATGGTGCGTGATGCGCACCCTGCAGATCACCCTCATCGTGCCGATAGGGGCGACGACGTTTTTCCCTCCTACTCCGCCGCTTTGATACTCTCTCCAGAAAGGCTTGAGTCTGCGCGCCCCGCCCGCCGATAGGTTCTGGTGAGTGATCAATTCCTCCGGCAGAGAACCAGTAGGGGCGAAGCATGCCTCGCCCCCACCTGAACAGGTGTCCGCCCATGCAAGGACTATCGGGAAAATCGCTGATTGTTACGAGTCTGTTCGCGGCCATCAACATTACCGGCCTGGCTTTGATTCACCACGATCTCACCAAGACCCCGAGAGCGACGGTTCGTGTTCTGTCGGCCTCGTTACAGCCTGACGCGGACAATCCGGATCGGATCAAGCTGGCGTTCGATCGGGAGATGGTTTCCGAAACCTCGGTCGGCCGGATCGAGAAGGCCGGGGTCTTCACGTTTGCACCCGCGTGTCCCGGCAAGTGGATTTGGGCCGCTCGCGATACGCTGGAATACCTCTTGGATCAGCCCTTGCCGGAGGGTCGCCTGGTGAAAGTCAGCGTCGCGTCGCGTCTGAAGGAGGCGACGGGAAGAACGCTGGAGGGGGTAGGCGAGTTTGAACTGGCGGCGCGGCCGCTTCGGCTCGTGTCCACCGACATCGTGGCCTCGGACCAAAGCGATATCACGTTTCAGGTGACGTTCAGTCAGCCCGTTGATCCGGGCGAGTTCCTCCGGTGGGCGACATTCCATGACGTCAAGACGCGAGTCAAAGTCGATGAGCCTCTGTGCCTGACCAAGGCGCCGCAGAAAGAGCTGGTGCTTCGGCTGCATCGTCCCGGGTCGAACGAGTTCCGGATGTCGCTCGATGAGCGTCTGACGGGATATGGGGCCGAGGTCGGACTGGGCGGGCCGGTGGCGGTTGAACGTCGAGTGCCGCGCGAGTTCGCACTCGTCTCTGCGGGGGTGAGCGGGCCGGCCGTGGATCACGGCGCTTCGGTGCAACTGCGCTTCTCCCATAAGCTCAGCGACAAACAGCAACCGCCGAAGCCCACCATCGAGCCGCCGGTCGAGGACCTCCAGGTACACCTCGTGGATCGCTCCCTCCGTCTGACCGGCACTTTCACCGCCGGCCGGCGCTACACGATCACCGTGCCCGCCACGTTGCTGTCGGAAGACGGCAAGACGCTGAGGGAGGACGCGTCCGCCATGGTGCAAATCCCCGAGTATGAGCCCGAGATACGGTTCAACCATCGTCAAGGGATTCTCTCCCCCTGGGGCAAGCTCACGCTCGATGCCAAAGGCGTGAACATAGAGCAGTTGGAACTCCGGACCTGGCACGTCCACACCAATAACCTTGTATCCTATCTGCACGGGGCCCGGGTGGATGAGACGTCCCAAAGCCTCGCGGATAAGACACTTACGGTGAATCTGCCCCACAATCAGCCTAAGCCGCTGGCTCTGGACCTGGGCGAACTGCTGTTGCGGCCGCGAGGGATCTATCGTATTGAGGCCAAGGCCGCACAAGACCACTGGACCGAAGACTGGGCCATCGTGACCGTCACCGACTTGGCCCTCACCGCCAAGCATCATCGCGATGGATACCTGGTCTGGGTCACGTCGCTGCGAACGGCCCAGCCTGTCTCAGGTGTTGTCGTGGAGGGCCTGACCTACAACAATCAGCGGGTCGCGACAGCCAAGACGGACGCGGACGGCATCGCCCGGCTGGCGTTCGCCACCGGTCATCCGGATGGAGGCATTTGGGTCATCACGGCGTCCAAGGACGGCGACCAGAGCTACCTCGTGCCGGATGAGAACCAGTGGGTGGCCGATGGGGTAGAGCAGTCCGGCAGACCCTACGCAAGTCATTACGAGGCAATGCTTTACTCGGATCGAGGCGTCTACCGGCCCGGCGAGACAATCCATCTGACGGGCATCCTTCGCGACACCGCTGGGATGATCCCTGGGCTGTTTCCTCTTTCCGCCAAAGTCCATCGGCCGGATGGTCGCCAGGTGGCCGATTTACCCATCCGCCGCCGGGAGAAGGACCAGGGGCTTTTTCACGTAAGCTTCACTCCCTCCGTTCAAGACCAGACGGGACGATACCAGTTCTGCATCACGCTGCCTGGCTCAAGCGATTCGCTGGGTGCTGCTACGGCGCTCGTGGAAGCCTTCGTACCTGTACGGATGGAAGTGAAGGCGGTGCCCTCCCGCGAGCGGTTTGGCCCGAATGAGCCGCCGGCGGTTCAGGTCAGCGGCCGCTATCTCTGGGATCAGCCTGCCGGCGATTTGCCGGTGAAGCTCGAAGGCACGCTCCTGCCGACCCGGTTTGAATCCAAAGCTCATGCGGACCTCCAGTTCGGTCTGGACCGGCGGGAAGCTCCCGTCCAGTTACCGACAGTGGACGATCAATTGGACGAGCAAGGCCAGTGCCGGATGCAGGCGGAGTTGCCGGAGACTTTGAAGGCAGGACTCTATCAAATGCGCTTGTCCGCCACGGTTACCGAGCCCGGCGGCCGGTCTGTGTCCTCCAATACCGCGGCTACTCTCGATCTGCTGGGCACCCACGTCGGACTGCGTTCGCCGAAAGGCCAAGTGGTTCCGATAGGCGAGACGGTTAGCGTGGAGTGGGTCCGATTGACAGGCCAGGACCTGCCGGCGGCCCCCGGCACAATGACCGCACAACTCGTGCGGGTCGAGTATGACACGGTCCTGAAACAGGTCGAGGGCAAGTACGTCTGGCAATCTATCGAGAAGACCGAGAAGGTAGGGGCCGATCAGGTCATTTCGCCCGCGGGCCCCGCCGGCTCATTCCATATCACTTGTCCGGACTGGGGCAGCTATCGGGTGATCGTAACTGATGGCACGAGCACAAGTTGCACGTGGCTGTCGCTCTACGCGTCCCGAGGCGGCGACGGTCCGGAAAGCCTACCGATGAATCAGCCTCAGCGCGTGGAGATCGTCACGGACAAGAAGAAGTATGTGCCGGGCCAGACCGCCAAGGTCGTGCTGCGCAGCCCCGTTTCCGGCACTGTTCTTCTGACGCTCGAGACCGACCGCGTTATTGCCCACCAGATCGCAAGAATCCAGCAGAATACCTGCGAGGTGGACGTGCCGTTGCCGGCCGATCTTCGAGGCAGTGCGTTTCTCACGGCCGCGGTCGTCCGGGCCGTCGATCCCAACCAGGAGAGCTGGCAGCCGCACCGCGGACTGGGCACGATCCGGGTGCTGATGGATCATACGCCACATCGGATGCCGGTGACGATTGACGCGCCGGCCAAAGCCCGGCCCGGTGAAAGCCTCTCGGTCACGGTGGACACCGGTCGTCCCAGCGATCCTAATCGACCCACGCTGGTGCACGTGTGGGCGGTGGATGAAGGGATTCTGCTGGCCGGCGCTTACCGGACGCCGGACCTCTTCACGTTCTTTCTGGGACCGCGAGCACCGGGCGTCTGGACCGCGGATGTTTTCGATTGGCTGCTTCCGGACTACAGGAGGCCGAGCAGCATGGTGCGGATCGGCGGCGATGGAGATGAGCTTGGCGCCCTGCGCCGTAATCCGGTGCCCACTCGCACCCGTGCTCCTGCCGTCGTCTGGCGGGAGGCTGCTGCTGTTGACGACACGGGCAAGCTGACGATTCAGATGCCGTTGCCCGACCTGACCGGACAGTTGCGGATCATGGCGGTTGCGGTGGATCAGAACCGCTACGGCACGGCCGAGCACGCCGTCACGGTCACCGCGCCGGTCTTGGCCGAAGCGAGCTGGCCGCGTTTCGTCGCCCCCGGCGACCGCTTCACCGTACCTGTGAAGATCTTCAATTCCACGGACCAGCCTTTGACCCTCGGGATCAAGACGGAGGTTTCGGGACCGGTGGAACTAACAGCGGAAGGGGGAGACGTCACCGTCCAGCCGGGCAAGCCTGCGACGCGACTACTACAGGCACGGGCGACTGGGATGGGGCCGGTCGAAGCCAAGGTTGAGGCGTTCCCTCGCGACGCGACCGACACGTCCCTGATTGCTCGAAACACGGCGGCCCTGCCCGTCCGTCCTGCGACGGCGCTGCACACCGTGGTCGAACTGAAGGCTTTGCCCGCAGGTCAACAGATGCGCATCGAGCCGCCTGATGTCTTTGTGAAGGGGACGGCCCAGATAACCATTTCCGTTAGTCCCCGGCCGAGTGTCGAGTTGGCGGCCGCCTTGGAAGAGCAGATTCGCTATCCCTACGGCTGCGTGGAGCAGACCGGCAGCCGCCTGCTTTCGCTGGCTTATGCGTCGCGTATTCTGGGTCCGAGCCGGGCGGCGGTCATTGATGACATGGTGAAAGCGGGTGTCGCGCGGCTCTGGTCCATGCAGACGCGGTCCGGAGGGCTCAGCTACTGGCCGGGAGAACCGTTGGCCAACCTGTGGGGCACGGCGTATGCCGCCTCCTGCCTGCTGGAAGCGAGGAACGCCGGATACGAGATCGATCCGCGCTTCACCGGCGATCTGGCGAAGTACCTGGAGAGCCACCTGCGGGCGACCACGGAAGACGCTCCCGATCTCAACACCAGGGCTTTGATATGTCGTGTGCTTGCGACGTTTGGGCAGCCGCCGCATGGCTGGATGGCGAGACTCGCCGAGCAGAAGGACGAGTTGGACATCGCCGGCCTGGCGCATCTGGCCCAGGCGTTCCACGCCGCGGGTAGCAGGGACAAAGCCTTGTCCTTGCTTCCTTCCAGTCCGCCGCAAGAGACTGTAACCACGACGACAACCGAGCGGCTGACGACCCAGGTCCAGCAGGAGGCAGTCTGGCTCAGTGCCTTGCTGGAGATCGAGCCCAATCACCCTATGACGGCGCCCTTGGCGGCGAACTTGAACAAAGCTCGATCCAACGGCCAGTGGGGCAGCACGTTGAATAATGCCGCTGTAATTGCGGCCCTGTCTCGTTACCAGGCGATGACCAGAGGAGAGCCGCCCCAGTTCACGGGCATGATCGAGCCGCCCGCCGGTCAGGCCATGCGCTTCACTGACAAAGAGCCTGTGTCGCTGGAGCTCCGCCAGGTGGAGGGGCCGGTCCAACTGTCCTCCGAAGGCCACGGAACGGTCTACGTTATCGTGACAAGTCGGGGGTTGATCCGAGAGGACCTGATCCAGCCCTACCAGCGGCAATTGAGTGTCGAACGTCGCTGGACCAACCGTGAAGGAAAGCCGGTGGACGCGAACGACTTGACGGTCGGGGACCTTGTGCAGGTGGCAATCACGATAGAGACAACCGGCGAACCCGTGCACAACATCGCCATCGTGGATGCACTTGCCGGCGGGATGGAGGTTGAGAATCCTCGATTGGCTACATCGGCCCGGATGGGCGAGTCCGAAGGCGACGAACCCGACCATGTGGAGTTCCTGGACGATCGTGTGGTGCTATTCTGCAGTGCCGGGCCAGAGCCCAGTACCTTCCGATACGCACTTCGCGTGATCGCGGCCGGCACGTTTGCCCTGCCTCCCATCCAGGCCTCGTGCATGTACGACGAGTCCGTGGCGTGTCTGGGCAAGGCCGGGCGAGTGACGGTTCACGCTCGGTGAGTTGGTAGTTTCAGATGCAAGGCGATAGGTGCAGAAGAAGGTCGGTCCGGAAGCGTATCCTGAAGCTTCTGCTATCAGGTTTTGCTCTCTTTCTGGCCGTCTCCGCCACGCTCTTTGCGCTGGCCTGGCATCTGTGTCCGTTCCCGATGGAACGTCTGCGGCGGTGGCCCTCCAGTCCGCTCGTGCTGGATGTCAAGGGCAAGCCCCTGTTTGGCGTCGTCGGCCGGGACGAGCAGTGGCGCTATCCGGTTCCGCTCTCCGATGTCTCACCTTGGCTCGTGGAAGCCACGATTGCTGCCGAGGATCGGCGATTCTGCCATCACCCCGGCATCGATCCCTGGGCTCTGGTGCGTGCCCTCGGGCAGAATCTGCGGGCCGGACGAATCGTCTCCGGAGCCTCCACGCTGGACATGCAGTTATGCCGCATGATGGACAACCGACCCCGGACCCTGCACGCCAAGATCATTGAGACGTTCCGGGCGCTCCAACTGGACCGCCTGATGAGCAAAGACGAGATTCTGGAAACGTACCTGAACATCGCCCCCTACGGCGGCAACCTGCGGGGCGTGGAAGCGGCATCCCGGAAGTACTTTGGCAAGCGGGCCGGGGACCTGTCGCTGGCCGAGGCCGCCTTGATCGCAGGATTGCCGCAATCACCGAGCGGATACTATCCTGACAGACACTTGGAGGCTGCTTTGAAGCGGCAGCGGGTTGTTCTGCGCAGCATGCTCCAGGCCGGAATGATCACCGCCCAGCAGTTGGAGGAAGCCCAGTCCGGCCCGGTGCCGATCTGCGGGTCGCCTCGGGCCCGATATGCCACGCATGTCTGTAGCCTGGCGTTGAGCCGTAGACCGGCAGGAGGGCAAACCACCATCGATCTGGATATCCAGGAGCAGGTGGAGAAACTGGCTCACAAGCACTTGGAGAGTCTGCCGGACAATACCGAAGTGGCCGTGATTGTCCTGGATGTCGCCGAGTCCGCCATCGTGGCCCTGCTCGGTTCCGGCGACCCCAGCGATCCTGTCGACGGTCAAGTGAATGGCGTGCTGGCCCGACGGAGTCCCGGTTCCGCCCTGAAACCGTTTATCTACGCGGCCGCCTTCGAGGCCGGGCGCCTTAACGGCCAGTCCACCGTCTACGATGTGCCGATCACGCGGGGTGCCTGGAGCCCCACGAACTTCGACAAGACCTATGCGCAGGAGATCACCGCCGCCGAAGCCCTCCGGCGGTCCCTGAACGTACCGGCCATCCTCGTGGCGGAAGGAGTTGGCCTGGCCCGATGCTGCGGGATACTGGAGGCGGTCGGCGTCTCTCTCCCGGCGGATGCGCAGCAACGAGGCGGATTGGCCCTGGCCGTGGGCGGAGTCGAGGTGACCCTGCTGGACCTGACCAACGCCTATGCCACGCTGGCCCGCCGAGGGGTTCGTCGCCGGCCCCGGCTCTTCGCGGATGAGTCCGGCGGTTTAGCCGCCGGGGCGAGAGACTCCCGGCCCGTTCTGAAGCCCCAGGTTTGTGCCTCCATCAGTGAGATCCTCTCATCCCGGCACCGGCAACCTGCCGCCACGGAAGGCATGTCGGCCGGGGAAATCCCTTGGTTCATGTGGAAGACCGGGACCAGTTCCGGCCGCCGGGACGCCTGGGCCGTGGGTCACAACTATCGATATGCGGTCGGCGTATGGATGGGGCGGTTTCGGGGTACGGGCCGGGCCGAGTACATCGGGGCCCAAGCCGCCGAGCCGCTGCTTTGCGCGCTTTTCTGCCTCCCACGGATACGAACCGATGCGGACCCGCCGCCGCCCCAAGCCATTGAGACGTGCGGACCTCCCTTGCTGCCCAAGGAGCTGAGGCAGAGCCTGCAGATCACCGCCCCGGGCGCGGGTGAGGTCTTTGTTGCCACGGGCGGCACGGCCATCGTCCACGCCCGCGCCAATCAGGACCAGGGGAATTCGTGGTTCCTGAACGGAAGACTCGAGGGCGGCGGCCCAGCCCGGCGGCTTGTCTTGACGCCCGGGGTCTACGAGCTTCGTTGTGTGGGCGAGCAGGGATCGTCGTCAACGGTGAAGTTCACGATCTGCCCACCTGATAGCCAGATTGTCAACCCCGCCCGTTCCACACCAGAACCTTCCCCGAATTTTGTTGTACAACCGGCCGGTTCGAGGTAAACTAAGAGGGTGCCTGGGAAGTAGCACGGGTATTCTGCCCGTGTGTATCACGGGCGTCTCGCCCGTGAAGGCAGGGCCAAGATGGCCCTGCAACTCATGGGCAAGATGCCCATGCTACGATGAGTCGGCCTTTGCGGGCTGGCGTGGACTTGGGCCGGAGTTCGGGTCTTGCCGTGGCAAGCAAGGTGCCCGGAATCGGCGTGGTAGGGACGAGGCATGCCTCGCCCGTACTACTTGGCAATTGACAACTTGGAGAGGTGGCCGAGTGGCTTAAGGCAACGGTTTGCTAAACCGTCGTAGGGGGTTAACCCCTACCCCGGGTTCGAATCCCGGCCTCTCCGATCTCCCTCGTTTCTGGATCACGCCAGCACGGGTTTCAGCGACGCCTACCGTTGCGGCTCAGATGCCAAAGTCGACATCAGCGCCACCAAATCCACTGATCTTCTCTGACTTAATTATACGGATTCTGATTGATTCGTGCGCGGTATCCATGCCGTGCGACAGATCGAACATTACTGTTCGGGCGTCAGATGCCAGATGTTGGCGCTACCCTATTTTAACAGGCGCGCAAGAACTTTTCCGAATCCGTACTACTTGTCGCTTTTCGCTTGCCACCTTGCCGCCTCGACGGCTTGGTCATCACCATATGGAAACTCCTCAGCAAGGGCCAAATCGTTGCGGGTTACACGGGGGTGAATGCGCGCAAGTTTACCCATAAGAAGCTGCGCTGAGCCCCGAGGTCGCCGGATGCCCCAGAGGAACGAATGCGGGGCGGGTTCTCCGCCGACCCGTCGAGCTATCTCGATACCCCGTCTGTGTCTTCCTGTTGCCGAAACTGCATGACGAATACACACGCCAGCGTCACTATTGTGACCAGTCCGAGAGCGGCGGCCATCGCGTACAGCAGGTACGGCGGATGCGCTTTTCGCCACACTTCTGCCTTGTGCTGGCGGACGGCGAGCTTGAGCGTCGAGACCAGGGCCTCCGGCAAATCGGCCGCCTTGTTGACCTGGATCAGCTCGCCCCCGGTGGCTCGGGCGATCCGCCTCTTGGCGGCGACGGCGCTATTCAGGAATCCTGAGCCTTCCTTCGGTAGAAGAATCGGATAAATGTGAACGGGATCCAGGTCCTTTGCGACGCCGGCGACATCCTCCAATTTGCGACCCTCCCAGTCTGGATCATCCTGCGGCTCGTCGCCCATCGTGATGATGATCTTGGCCGCCCCGGCGCTGTCGCCGAGGTCAATTGGCGTTCCGGTCGGGGCCGGGTTCTGCGAGGTCGCCGCCGCCCCTTTCCTGCCGCCGGTGCGCCAGCCCATATCGATCTGCTGGCCGCCCACGGTCTGGCTCATGGCGTACATCGCTACGCCGTATGTGTCTTCATTGCCCCCCTTGCCCAAGCCGGCATTGGTGATTTTGATGGCGTTGATGTGACCCCGAAGCGAGGCGACGTCGGTCGTCAGCGTGTCCGCGTGCAGCCAGCTTGGCTCGTCGTGGCGGGTGTACGTGACCAGGCCGACCTGCAGACTGATGTTGTTGGCCGCGGCGTACTCGCTGAACTTCGCCAGCGTCTCGACCGATTCTTTCTGCACCGCTTGAATGTCATCCATCATGGAGCCGGACACATCGATGCAAAAGACAACATCGAGCTTGCCTTGCGCCGGGATAGACTCATCTTCCCTCGCGAAGTCTAGTGTGAAACTCAGTTGACTAGGCCCCTGGTCGTCAACCCTGCCGACAATGATGACGGTTCCGCGTGCCTCCTCCTGTGAAAGCCGGACGGAGTTCCCAGGGTTGATCCCTGTCCTGCGATTCGGATCACCTTTGGCAAAGAGGACACCGAAGAGCCCTGAGTCCGAGATTCCAGATTCGAGCATCAGCTTGAGGTTGCCCTGCCAAGACGCATCAACCACGAAGTATTCAGCGCTCCATTTCTGAAGGTTGCTCGGGCGTCGATCACTGGAGGATGTTAGCTTCGTCGGTTCCTGGATCCTCCTTAGAACGCCCGAAAGGAAGGCGAAATCAACCCCCCGACCGGTCTGAGGATCTCGACAAATGCTCGATGGATATGTTTGTCGCCCCTGGGATTGAAAGTAGTTCGCCGCCAAGTATCTCGTGAAGGCCTCCTCCAAGCTAATGCCTAACATATCCCGGACCGTTGTTCGCAACGAGTCCATGGGACCGGATAGACGGGTCTCACTGCACTTCTTCCAGAAGCGGCACACGACGTCGGACGTCTGACCTGCAGTGGTTTGCAGAAAATACCACAGGAGAGCCGTGCCGTAACCTTCCGTAGGCGCACCCGGCTGGTCAAACACATTCG
>Ga0315289_10000594_pt1 | contig 55716 bp, 41 predicted proteins | sample YL17G11_40_MG_FD_203452 | JGI IMG/M metagenome (GOLD analysis project Ga0315289, IMG submission 203452) | Sediment microbial communities from Yellowstone Lake, YNP, Wyoming, USA - YL17G11_40 | ecosystem: Environmental > Aquatic > Freshwater > Lake > Sediment | place: USA: Wyoming | collected...
ATGAAGCGGTACACCCGCGTCTTCCAGTGGTCCACCGAGGACCGCAGCGTCGATGTCTATCACCGCATGTGCGAACTGGTTCGCAACGGCAGAATCGGCAAGGTCCACACGATCAAAGTGGAGCTGCCGAGCGGCCCGGCTGGGCCCGGGAACCCTGCGCCCATGCCGGTGCCGGAGGGTTTCGACTATGACATGTGGCTGGGACCTGCGCCCTGGGCGCCCTACACGAAAGATCGCTGCCACTATGAATTCCGGTGGATTCTCGACTACTCCGGCGGCGAGTTGACGGACTGGGGGGCCCATCTGCTCGACGGCGCCCAATGGGGCAACAACACCGAGCACGCCGGCCCGGTCGAGGTCGAGGGCAAAGGTGTCTTCTGGCGCGAGGGCCTGTACAACACGGCCAAGGAGTACCACATCGAGTACACGTATGCAAACGGCGTGAAGCTGATTGTCGATTCCGGGACGCCGAGCCTACGTTTTGAAGGCTCCGACGGCTGGATCGGCAATCGCGGCTGGCGCGCCCCGCTCCAGGCCCAGCCTGCGTCCATTTTGAGTTCTGTCATCGGGCCGGATGAGACCCATCTGTACACCTGCCCCGGAGGCGAGCAGCGGAACTTCCTGGATTGTGTCAAGTCGCGGCAGGAGTGCTATTTCCCGCCGGAGATCGGGCACCGCTGCTTCACGATTGCCCACATCGGCAACATCGCGATGCTGCTCGGCAGGAAACTCAAGTGGGACCCGCAGGCGGAACGATTCACCGATGACGAGGAAGCCAACCGTATGTTGGGTCGGGCTATGCGAAGTCCATGGCACCTGTTGTGAGAGGAGAACTACGATGACAAGACGAATCTGGGCCGTCCGAACGGTTGCTGCTGTTGTCCTGCTTTGCACCGGTTTTGCGGCAGGTCGCGATTGCAGCGAGTGTCATAAGCGGCATCTCACCGGCGGGGATTTCTCGGCCTGGCAAAGCAAGACAGGCGACTGGCAGAATGCCGGCGATGCGCAACTGAATCCGGAGAATGAGAAACTGCTGATGACCCGATCCGGCAGCGGCGCGCTTGTCAACGGGCCCACAGGTCGGACCGTCAACCTCTTCAGCAAGCAGGAATTCGGCGATCTCCGCGCGCATGTCGAATTCGTCGTGTCGAAGGACTCGAATTCGGGCGTATACTTCCAGGGCCGCTACGAGATTCAGGTCTACGATAGCTGGCAGAAGCCCTCGGAATATCCGGGGATCGAATGCGCCGGGATCTACCAGCGGTGGGACGACCAGCGAAACCCGCAGGGATACGAAGGACATTCGCCCCGAGTCAACGTCGCGCGGCCGCCCGGCAAGTGGCAGACCCTCGACGTGGTCTTTCGGGCGCCGCGCTTCGATAAGACAGGCCACAAGATCGCCAACGCCCGGTTCGAGAAGGTCGTGCATAACGGCGTCCTCGTCCACCGCGACGTCGAGTTGACCGGACCGACGCGTGCCAGCGCGTACAACGACGAGAAACCGGTCGGGCCGCTGATGCTCCAGGGCGACCACGGGCCCGTCGGGTACTGCAATATCTGGGTCGCCCCTGCCGGACCGAATCCGTTCTTCGCGTTCGACAACGCCGCCGAGGACGCCAAGCACAAGACGATCCAGGAACAGGCGAAGATGCTCAGGGAATTGGGCTACGCCGGCATCGGTCCGCACTACGCCGGACCCGGTCCGATGGCGGAGATGCTGAAGGAACTCGATGAGAATAGCCTCGAGATGTCTGCCGTCTACACCGGCATCAATGTCGACTCAGGCGGGCCGCCCTACGATCCTTCCCTCAAGGAAGGAATGAAGGTCCTTGCCGGGCGCAACACGATCCTGTGGATATTTGCACAGAGCAAGCAGTACAAGCCTTCGGCCCAGGGAGGCGATGGCCGGGCGGTCGAGATTCTCCAGGACCTTGCCGACGAGGCGGCCAAGCACCAGGTACGGATTTCCCTGTACCCGCATACGGGCTTCTGGATCGAGACGATGGACGATGCGGTACGAATCGCCGAGCGGGTGGCCCGCCCCAATGTGGGCGTCACGTTCAACCTGTGCCACTGGCTGCGCGTCAACTCAAGTCGGGATGCGAAGGCCGTTCTTGAAAAGGCCATGCCGCACCTGTCCGTCGTGTCCATCAATGGTGCGGACACTGACGGCAAAGACTGGAAGACCTTGATTCAGACGCTCGACCGCGGTACTTTTGACGTGAAGGGCTTTCTGGAGACCCTGCGGGACGCCGGCTATACCGGCCCCATTGGTTTCCAGGGGTACGCCATCGGCGGCGACGCCTACGACAATCTCAAGCGCACGATGGCGGCCTGGGAGAAACACTCCCAGGTCCTGCGCGGCGATGTGACGCCTTTTGGAGTGCCCCGGAAGGCACAGTGAAACAGATGGCTCCCGTAGTCCCATGGGTCCTGTTCGTCCTATAGGTCCTATTGGACTTCGTGGACACAATGGACTGATAGGACGGATAGGACCGGTATGGACACACTGAAACTCCTGCGTGACTACTTCCCGACGGCGGTCTACACGGGCAAATGCCTGGTGTTCATCAGCGAGGAATGGCGGGTCGAGCTGACCGAGCACAAGGACAGCGACTTCAGCAAAGGCGCATCCCAGCCCTCGATTATCCGCGTGCGAATCTTCAAACGGGCCCTTAGCGGCGAGTTCATCCCGGGTTTCTACGAGGATTTCCAGTTGCCTACGCTTGGGGAGCTCGCCGAGCAGATCGAAAAGTACGTCCAGCAGGCCATCGGCTCGAATTTGCGTGAGAATGTCGAATGACCCCTTCCCCGTCCGGTCCGGCGATCCTCGAAAATGCGGACGGCGTGGTCTTCACGGCCAAGATCGTTCCGGGCAGCAGCCGAACGGCCGTCGCAGGCACCTTGGGGGACATGATCAAGATTCGCGTGGCGGCGCCACCCGAAAAGGGCAAAGCCAACGAGTGCCTGATTGCCTATCTGGCCAAGCAACTGGGCGTGAAGAAGAACGCCGTCGAAATCCTCTCCGGGCACACCAATCCGGTCAAGCAGGTCAGGGTCGCCGGCGTCCCGGCCGCCACACTGCTGGCCAAACTTGGCTTGAGCAAGCCAAACCACTCGGGATGGCAGGGATGAGGGGTGGCATCGCCGGGGCGCAGCCCTTGACGATGGCGCGACGAAGTACGGGAAGCCCATCGTCAAGGCCAAAGGCCTTGGCGATGCCACCCGGAGGAACTACACTATAGCTTGCCCATCATTGCGTTTCTTCGGGCAACTTCTTCAGCTTGATGTTCCGGACCGCGCCCGCCGTGTTCCACGTGGCGATGCCCAGTGGTTTCGATTCCTCGACTTCGATCCGGATGTCGATGTTCTTGCCGGTGATGTCCTCGTCCACGAGGACCTCCTCGTTCAACCACGCCTGAATCCGGTTCGGGACGACCCGCAGCCGGACACGATACCATTTACCGTTTTCGAAGCCGATCATTCGCGTCGTCGAATTCTCGGAGGCGTCCATGTGGTCGATGCTCGACAGGCCGCAAAGACTGCCGCCCCAGCCGCCGAGGATCAGGGTACAGGGCTTCTCGCCGACCGGGAACGTCAGGCCGCAAAAGAAATCACTCCCCTCGACCCGCATCGCCTCCAGGGCGATCTCGTAGTTCATGCGGACGACCGGGCCGGTCCAGTTGATGCCGGTCATGTAGCTGCCCGTCGCCATGTGGATCGCGCCGTCCTTCACCGAGACCTCCCCCTGTCCGCCGAAGTCCGTCGCCTTCCATTGTCCCAGGGTCTTGCCATCGAACAGACCGATCTCGCGGCCGCTCTCAGAAGCTGGCGCGGTCTTTGCCTCGGTCTTCTCCGCGGTCACGGCCGGCGCGGCCTGGACGGGCGCGGGTTGCGGCTGTGCCTGGGCCTGGCTCGGCCCGGTCTTCTCGGGTGGCTTCGCGGCCGGGTGGCATCCACCCCACAGCAGGCCGGCGACGATGACGGCGACGAGACTGGTCACTCTCATGGTGTCCTCCTGACAATCGGGATTTTGTTTGAATAGACTACGGACGCGGCTACAATTGTGCAAGAGGGAATCGTAGAAAGGAGTCCATGAAGAGCGTCCTCTGGAGTATTGCCGTTCTCGTCGGCCTGGCGGGCCCGGTAGCGTTCGGGCAACGAACGGAGCTTGCCAATGCCGGCAAGATGGGATTGAACGTCACCTCACTCGAAGAGGTCCTGCGGCTGTCGGAAGAGCAGATCGACCTGGCCACCGCGACGTTGATCTCCTCGGAGTATTGGAGCGACTTCGTCCAGGGTCGCCGCTACCTCGAACGGCTGGACGCGATGGCGATGGTGATTCAGACGCGGCTGTGGCAACGGCGGCTGCCGCTGGACCATCGGGCCATTCCCGTGATCAACGAATACCTCTTCGACGAGCTTGGCTTCAAGTCGGTGGTGCACCCCCACGATCCGAACGATCTGTTCCTTCATTGCGTGATGGATCGGCGGGAGGGATACTGCCTGAGTCTCTCGATCCTGTACCTGGCTATCGGAGAGCGTTTGGGCCTGGACCTTTACGGCGTCGTCGTCCCCGGCCACTTCTTCGTCCGCTATGAAAAAGGTCGCATCCGTTTCAACATCGAGACGACCAGCCGCGGCGCCAGTCCGCCGGACGCGCACTACCTCAAAATGTTCCATGTGCCTGAAGATGGCGGCAACTCCGCTTACATGAAGAACCTGACCAAACGGCAGACGATCGGCTGCTTCTTCAATAACCTGGGGACGGTGTACCTCGAGATTGGGGACACGAACACCGCGCTGGTGGCCTTGGAGAGAGCCGTCGCCATCAATCCCACCCTCTCGGAATCCCGGACCAATCTGGGCAATATCTATCTGCAGAGAAGCCGGCTGAACGAGGCCGTGCAACAATACCGGGCGGCCCTGCAACTGAATCCGCGCGATCCCAAAACGCACTACAATCTCGGCAACGCCTACCTGGTGCTCGATGAGTTGAATGCCGCCGCCTCCTCCTTCCGGCAGGCCATCCAGTTCGATCCCAATTTTGTGGACGCATATCGCAGTATGGCGCTCCTCTGTACCCGGCAGGAGCAATACGGCGCGGCCCTCTCGGAACTGAATCGGGCCCTCGCGCTCGACGGCCGCAACGTCCAGGTGTATCTCCAGTTCGGCGAGTTGTACTACCGGATGGGGCAATATGACAAGGGTCTCCAGCACTTCCGCAAGGCCCAGAGCCTCAAGCCCGACTCGGCGGAGGCCTATCACGGTATGGGAATCTGCCACAACAAGCTCGGACGTGTCAATGAGGCCATCCAGGCATTGACCCAGGCCCTGGTGCTCAAGCCCGGCCTGCTGCTGGCCCTGGCGGACCTGGGGGGAATCTACTTCAACCAAGGCAACTACGACCTGGCGATTCAGTACTACCAGCGCGCGGCCGCGGTCCAGCCGGAAAACGCGGGAGTCCTCATTAATCTCGGCTCGGCATACCTCAATAAGGGCGACTTCGACCAAGCCGTCAAGACGCATCTGCAGGCGGTCAAAGTGGACCCCAAGAACGGGGACGCGCATCACGCGCTGGCGTACGGACTCTACCGGCTCGGCAAGTATGACCTTGCCTGGAACCATGTGAATACGGCCAAGAAACTCGGGGTCAAGGTGTCGGAGGACCTGGTCAACGCCATTGGGAGCCGGTTGAAGGAATCCAGGTAAAGAAATGATGCCGGAGCCTCTTGACACCCGCGCAGGCGCCCGGTACAATAGCGGCGCTACATGGGAGTAAGCAGTCTGACTGCTTCATGGTGAGCAATCCCAGGAAAAAGCCAATTATCGGGATTATTGGCGGTATTGCGTCCGGCAAAAGCACTGTCGCGGCGGAGTTCGGAAAGCTGGGCTGCGCCGTCATCAGTGCCGACGCGATCGCCCATGATCTGCTGGAGCAGGAGTCGATTCGCGACCAGCTCGTGCGGCAGTTTGGCGGGGAGATTCTACACTCTTCCGGCCGGATCGACCGCGCCAGGCTGGGGCAGATGGTCTTTGCCGACGCCGAGAAACTGTGCGCGCTGAACAAAGTGATTCACCCCCGCGTACTGGAGCGAACCGAGGAGCTCATTGCCGAGTATAACCAATGTACACACGTCCAAGCGATTGTACTTGATATGCCTCTGCTGGTGGAAGTTGGATGGGCGAGCCGTTGCGATAGGCTGATCTTTGTGAAGTGCAATGTCGCGCAACGGACTCACCGCGCGAAGCAGGCAGGCCTCCTGGATGAGCGAGGAATCAAAATTCGCGAAAAATTTCAAATTTCGCTGGACAAGAAGTCTCAGTTGGCCGATAATACGGTGGACAACAACTCTGACTTCTCGACGTTGGTCAGGCAAATCCAAGATATCTTCTCTGATATAGCTAGAAGCAGGTAGTCTGGCTCATTTGGAAGTCGTGCGGCGGAACCCGCTTTCGTGAGCCATACTCCTTGGTGGTGTAGCTCGAGGCTCCAATCCCGCCGAAGCATCAAGAGAAGAACGCTGCACGCCGCGGCGACAGGCGTGTTGCCCGCATCTGTGGGGGCAGGTTCCTACCTGCACAAACAGGGGCAAGGGTGACAGAAGAATCACGTAACAGGAAAAGGAGTAGTTATGGCTAAGGCCAGAACAACCAAGCGGAAAGGAACAAAGAGGAAGCCGGCAGACGACGAGCTGATAGAGGAGCAGGTCGAGCAGCCAGAGGAGATGCCGGAGAGCGATAACGTCACGGCGCTGGAGGACGATCCACCGGTGGAGGTGCAGCCTGAGGCGGAGACGGAGGCGGAAGCAGTCGAGACTCTCGACGAACCTGCCGAGACGGTGGAAGTCTCGGAAGAAGGGGTCGAGCTGACGGAGGAGGAGTCCACTCACGCCAAGTACGAGCGAATCAAGAAGGGTAATCTGTACTTGACGGATTTGCAGCGGCTGACCGTGGCCGAGCTGCACGAGATGGCGAAGAAGGAAGGGATTACGGAGTACAGCGCCCTGAAGAAGCAGGACCTGATCTTCCGGATCCTCAAGGAGCGTATTCGTCAGAACGGCCTGATGTACGGAGAAGGCGTTCTGGAAGTCCTGCCCGATGGGTACGGCTTCCTGCGCAATCCCGACTACAACTACCTGTCCTCCTCGGATGATATTTACGTCTCGCCCTCCCAGATCCGGCGTTTCGGCCTGCGGACGGGCAACATCGTTTCCGGACAAATCAGGCCGCCAAAGGATTCCGAAAAGTACTTTGCCCTGCTGCGCGTCGAGGCGATCAACTTCGAGAACCCCGACCTGCTGGCGGACAAGATCGTCTTCAGCGACCTGACCCCCCTGCACCCGGAGCAGCGACTGATTCTCGAGACGACCTCCGATGAGCTGAACATGCGGATCATCGACCTGGTGACCCCGGTGGGTAAGGGCCAGCGCGGTCTGATCGTGGCCCCGCCCCGGACCGGTAAGACGATCCTGCTGCAGAAGATGGCGAATGCGATCAGTACCAACCATCCCGAAGTGAAGTTGATCGTGCTGCTGATCGACGAGCGGCCCGAGGAAGTGACGGAAATGGAGCGCAAGACCGCCGACACCGTCGAGGTCATCAGCTCGACCTTCGACGAGCCCGCCGCCCGGCACTGCCAGGTGGCCGAGATCGTCATCGAGAAGGCGAAACGCATGGTCGAGTACGGCACGGACGTCGTGATCCTGCTGGACTCAATCACCCGTCTGGCGCGAGCCTACAACAATGAGACGCCCCACTCCGGCCGCATCCTGACGGGTGGTGTCGATGCCGGCGCGATGCAGATGCCCAAGAAGTTCTTCGGCGCCGCCCGCAAGATCGAGGAAGGCGGCTCGCTGAGCATCTTCGCGACCGCCCTGATCGACACCGGCTCCAAGATGGACGAAGTGATTTTCGAGGAGTTCAAAGCGACCGGCAACATGGAACTGCACCTGGATCGGCGGCTCGTCGATCGGCGCGTCTGGCCGGCCATCGAGATCACGCGCAGCGGAACACGCAGGGAAGAGTTGCTGCTCGATCCGAAGGAGTTGGAGCTCGTCTATCGGCTCCGCCGAGTTCTGAGCGACTTGAACCCCGTCGAGGCCGTCGAGCTGCTCAAGAACCGATTGAGCAAGACGCGGACCAACGCCGAGTTCCTCATGACCATGAACCTCGACTAACCGGTCCAGTGCCTGCAAGGAGCGATGGTTCACCTCGCTCTTTACAGGGGACCTCTACCCGATTAACATGACCTCCGGCAGACACGTGTCTGCCGGATTTTTTTTGGCTGTACTTGAGTGGGATGCGCGATGACAGAGCAGTTATCCAAGGTTTACGATCCCAAGACAGTGGAGAAGCAGGTCAATGATCTCTGGCTGTCGAAATCCTATTTCCACGCCGAGCCGTCCCGCAACGGCCAGAAGCGCAAGGCCTTCACCATCGTCATCCCGCCACCCAACGTGACGGCGGCGCTGCACCTGGGCCACGCGCTGAACAACACGCTTCAGGATATTCTGATCCGTTTTCGCCGGATGGAGCAGTATGAGACGCTCTGGATGCCCGGCACCGACCACGCCGGCATTGCCACGCAGACGGTGGTCGAGAAGCGCATTCTCGCGGAGGAAGGTAAACGACGCACGGATTTCCCGCGCGAGGAGTTCGTCAAACGCATCCAAGCCTGGAAAGACGAATACGAAGCGACCATCCTCGTCCAGCTCAAAGCGATGGGCTGCTCGTGTGACTGGCAGCGGACCCGCTTCACGATGGACGAGGTCTGCGCCAGGGCGGTCCGCGCGAACTTCTTCAAGCTCTTCAAGGACGGCTTGATCTATCGCGGCAAACGCCTCGTCAACTGGGACCCGGCCACGCAAACCGTCCTCGCCGACGACGAAGTCGAGCACGAAACGATCCAGGGTTTCTTCTGGTATCTCAAGTACCCGCTCACCGAGGCAGTCGAAATTCCCCGTGGCGAGGGCGTCCCGCCTTCGGAATCGGAAGAGGATCAAGACACAACAATCGACAAGCGGAAGGGCCGCTATCTTCCTCACTGGGCAAAGGAAGGCGCAACTTATGCCGTCACTTTCCGCTTGGCCGACGCAGTGCCCAAGGAGATATCGGAAGCGTGGCGCATTGGACGTCAGAGCATCGTCCAATGCGCTCAACAGCAGGAGCGTCCGCTCACACCTCATGAGCTCATGGAACTACAGAGGCTTCATTCGACAAAGATCGAAGCCTTCCTTGATGCAGGGCATGGGCAGTGCGTCCTGAAAGATCCGCAATCCGCCGAGGTCGTGCAGAACGCCTTGAAACATTTTGACAAGGAGCGCTATGATCTCGTGGCATGGACAATTATGCCCAACCACGTTCATGTGATCCTCAGACCATTCCCCGGACAGGAGTTGTCCGCGATCATCCATTCGTGGAAATCATACACGTCCAAGGAAATCAACCAAAGGCTTGGCCGCCATGGCTCCCTGTGGATGGATGAGTACTACGACCACTTGATCCGTGATGAGAAGGATTTCCGCACCCAGATCAACTACGTGCTTACAAACGCCGAGAAGGCGGGCCTGCAAGATTGGCCGTGGCAAGGCGTCATCCCCTCGACACCCGATGAAGAGCGAGGGCAAGATGCCCTCGACACGCGCGGGCGGGACGCCCGCGACACAGTTACGGTTACCCACGTAACCGTCGCCACGACGCGTCCCGAGACCATGCTCGGCGATACCGCTGTCGCCATGAACCCAGCCGACCCGCGAGCCAAGTACCTCGTCGCCAAGATGGTGCGGCTGCCTATCGTCGGGCGCGTCATCCCAATCATCGCCGATGAGCACGTGGTGCTGCCCAATCCCGAGAGCGAGGACGAGAAGGCCCGTTTCTCCACCGGATTCCTGAAGGTCACGCCCGCCCACGATCCGGACGACTGGGAGATCGGCAAGCGGCACAACCTGCCTGTCATCAACATCATGGCACCCGATGGCTCGATCAGCGACAAGTATGGCTGGCAGGATGCGACCACACCCGAGGCTCGCAATCTGCTGGGCATGGATCGCTTCGAGGCCCGCGAGGCCGTCGTCGACTGGTTCCGCCAGGAAGACCTGTTGGAGGAGATCCGCGACTACGCCCACGAGGTAGGCCACAGCTACCGCAGCCATGTCCCCATCGAGCCGTATCTGTCCGACCAGTGGTATATCGCGGTCAAGCAGCCTATCACTCATTTGGCTCAGAAGCTCGGCCAGGGGCGGATCGAAGGAACGGATGTTCCGGTGAACTCCCTCGCCGGCTTGGCCCTCAAGCCCCTGCTCGACGGCCGCTTGCGCTTTATCCCCGAGCGCTACGCCAAGACCTATCAAACGTGGATAGAGAACCTGCGCGATTGGCCGATCTCACGTCAGCTCTGGTGGGGCCATCGCATTCCCGTCTGGTCGAAATCCGCGAACGATGCCGATCCGATCCAGGGACTGTCGGACATGTCGGAGCGGATTCGCTCCGTCGTCGTGGAGACAGACGAGGGTCCGGTCGCCTTCGTCTGCGTGGAACCCGGAAACGAGGACGTGGAGAAGAGCATTGAGGCACGAGGCTGGAAGCGGGACAGCGATGTGCTCGACACGTGGTTCTCGTCGGCGCTGTGGCCGTTCAGCACCTTGGGGTGGCCGGAAGATACGCCGGAGTTGAAGGCGTTCTATCCCGGGGATGTCCTGTGCACGGCCCGCGAGATCATCACACTGTGGGTTTCGCGCATGGTGATGATGGGGCAATACTGCATGGGCGATATCCCCTTCCGCGATGTCTACATCCACGCCATGATCCAGGACGGCGAAGGCCGCAAGATGTCCAAGAGCCTGGGCAACGGCATCGATCCGCTGATCGCCATCGACAGCCACGGCGCCGACGCCATGCGGTTTACCTTGGCGACCATGACGACGGATACGCAGGACATCCGCATGCCCGTGGTCCCGATGACACTGCCGGACGGCCGCAAGGTCAATACCTCGCCCAAGTTTGACGTCGGGCGCAACTTCTGCAACAAGCTATGGAATGCGTCGCGGTTCGCCATGATGAACATCGAGGGCCTTGATCCGGCCGGCTTTGACGCGGCCCAGATGGATATCACGGACCGTTGGATTTTGTCGCGCCTGGCGACCACGCGGGATGAGGTCACCGATTCTCTCAATGCCTTCAGGTTCAGCGAGCCGCTGGGGCAGTTGTATCACTTCTTCTGGAATGACTTTTGCGACTGGTATCTCGAATGGATCAAGCCCCGGATGCGGGACGATCAAAGCAGACCGATTGCCCAGAATGTCCTGGCCTTTGTTTTCGATGCCACGCTGCGCTTGCTCCACCCGTTCATTCCGTTCATAACCGAGGGCATCTATCAGAAGCTCAATGAGTTGGCCCCCGTGCGCGAGATGAAAGGGATCGCCGCCGCCGACCGTGCCGCCGCGATCACGATCGCCAACTGGCCGGCCCCGCTGGGAGCCCTGAAGGTCCCGGAAATTGAGGAACAGATCCGCTGGGTCCAGGAAGTTGTCCGCGCTATTCGCGACATCCGCAGCCAGTACAACCTCCCGCCGAGCGGGAAACTCACCGCCTCCCTCAACGCTCCCCAGGGCATGGGCGACGCGATGAGCGCCAACACCGGCCTGATCTGCCAATTGGCCGGATTGGAGAGCCTTCAGCTTGGGGAGAATCTGCCCAAACCGAACAATGCCGCGACGGCATTAGTAGAAGGGACGCAAGTCTACGTCCATAACGTGATCGATCCCCAGGCGGAACGCGCCCGCCTCCAAAAGCAGAAACAGGAGATCGAGCTGGCCAAAAAGGCTGTTGAGAATAAGCTGGCCAACCCGAATTTCGTGGCCAAGGCCAAGCCGGAAGTCGTCGCCCAGGCCCGCGAGAAGCTGCAGCAGCTTCAGGAACAGTTGCGGGCGATCGAACGGCACCTGAGCGAACTCGAAAGCTGATCTATTGAGGAAACCGACATGGAAGTGGAAGTGGAATTGTCGCGCATCATCATCAATGAGACTTCCGATCAGCAGGTGATCGTCCTGAAGGAGCGGCACGGCACGCGCGGATTTCCGATCGTGATCGGCATCGTGGAGATTTTCGCCATCGACCGGCGGCTAAAAGGAATCAAGCCGCCCCGGCCCATGACGCACGACCTGCTCGCCGACATCATCGAGGGTCTCGGCGCCAAGGTCGAGCGGATCGTGATCGACGACCTCCGCAATCATACCTTCTACGCCAAGATTCATCTCAGTATCGACGGCCGCAGTGTCCAGGTGGATTCGCGTCCCTCCGACGCCATCGCGCTGGGCGCCGCCATCGACGCCCCTATTTTTGTAGCGGAGCATGTGTTCGATCTGACGAACCAGTGAGGCAGGTCGCGACGACGAGCAGCCCGACCGCGACGCATAGCATGGTATCCGCCACGTTGAAGGTGTGCCAGTGCCGGCCCGGCCAATAGACGACGTCGATGAAATCCCGGACTTGCCCGCCGTTGAAGAGCCGGTCCCACAGGTTGCCGCTGACGCCGGCCGCAAAGAGCCCCAGCGACACCTGCACGATGCGCTGGCGCGCCGAGGTGAAGAAGAAGACGCCCAGGATGATGAGCAGAGCGACCACCGAGACGCCGACCAGGAAAGGCAGGTGGCCGGAGGCGATTCCAAAGGCGGCCCCCCTATTCAAGGCCATTCGGAACGAGAGGAAGCCGCCCAGAATCTCGACGCTCTGGCCCAGCTTGTGTTCCAGCCAGGCGAAAACGGCTCGTTTCGTCGCAAGGTCCGCCAACAGGCCGGACAGCAAAATGGGCCAGAAAATCAAGTGCCCAATCGCATCGGGAAGCTCCACTTTGAAGCGGTCCTCCGACCGGGTGCATGCGGTAGTCTGAACGGTCCTGTCTTGATTGCCTGATTCCATGGCTTTAATAGTTTAGCCCCTCTAAGGAATTCTGCAACTTGGAATGCTCGCGAATCAGTTTTTCGAGCACCTCGCGCTTGGGCTGATCCGGCCTGAGGAGCAGAGAACGCCGCCAGTGGCGGACGGCCTCAGCCTCCAGGCGGACATCCTGCATCTCGCGGGCCTTCAGCATCACGGCGACGCCCAGACCGCGATAAGCCTCCCAGTCCTTGCCGTCGAGATCGACCGATTTCTGGTACATCTGCATGGCCTGATCGATATCCCCAAGCTTGACAAAGCAGTAGCCCAGATCGCGAAAGGCGGCCCCATCCTCGGGCCGTCTCTGGGTGACCAGAGCCAAAACCCCCCTGGCTCGGTCGTACTGCCCGGCTTTCATGTAAGCTACGCCCAGAGACCGCAGCACGTTCGGATCGTCTCCGTCGAGCGCCAGCAGACGCCGATAGACCTCAATGGCCTGCTCATAATCTCTTTGGGCCTCATAGGCACGAGCCAGCAATAACAGCGCTTCCCCGGGCTTGGCCCCCGCTTTCTCCGCCAATTCACAATACATCTGTGATTTTGCATACTGGCCGGCCTTGAGGTAACACTCGGCAGCACCCGTAAGGGCTTCGAAGCTCTTCGGGTCCAGTTCGGCGGCCCGGGCATACGCCTGGGCGGCCGGCGCGTAGTTGCCGAGCGATTCGCGGATTCGGGCCAGATTCAGATGGTCCTGCGCCGACCAGGGGGCCAGTTTCGCCGCCTGCTCGAAGGCGGCCAGAGCCTTCGCCCGATCCCCCAGGGCCTGGTAGGCTTTGCCCAATTCCGCATAGGCTAACGCGAAACTGGGATCGGCTGCGATCACGGCATTGAGCTTGCTGACGGCCAGTTCATTCTGCCCCAGTTCGCGGAGGGCTACGGCGTCCACGTACAAATCCGTCGCCGGCCGCCGCGGCGTACAGCTCAGAAGCAGGCAGAACCCCAGCGCCAAGATACCCCACCGCGCCGGAATGACCCTGTTGTTTCCCTCGGACACCGACAGGCCGCCTTTCAGACCAGAGGTGAGGCTCGGACGCCTTCCTGTCCGACCTCGTCATTTCTACCTGCTTTGTATTATACCCGGCCCCGCCACACCGTCAAAGCCCCGCCGACGGGACATGCATTTGACACCGTCGGCCCCCGCTTATATGATACGAAGCCCTTGGAGTACTTGGCGGGACCCATCCTGCGCCTCGCCCGAAATGCGACCAGTTGAAAGGCACGCTCTACATGGCAAAAGAGAAGATCGCGCTGAAGAAAAGGCCGTGCGTTCTCATCATCCGCGACGGCTGGGGTTATAATCCGGACCCGAAAGAGGACCCCTACAACTCCATCAAGCGGGCCCGCGTCCCAGTGGACACCATGCTGATGGCGGAGTATCCGCACTGCCTGATCCACACTTACGGCGAATACGTCGGCCTGCCGGACGGCACGATGGGCAACAGCGAGGTCGGCCACCAGAACATCGGCGCCGGACGCATTGTGCCCCAGGAGTCGGTTCGGCTGACGCACGCCATCCGCGACGGTTCCTTCTTCACGAACGAACAATTCTTGAAGCTCGTCGATTTCGTCAAGAAACACCAGGGCAAGGTCCACTTCATGGGCCTGTGCAGCGATATCGGCGTACATTCGCTCCTCGGGCACCTTTACGGCCTGCTGGAGCTGGCCAAACGCCACGACTTGAAGGATGTCTTCATCCATGCCTTCACGGACGGGCGCGATTCGCCGCCCGACAGCGGGCTGGGATACGTAACCGAGGTCGAGAAGAAGGCCGCGGAAATCGGCGTCGGGAGAATTGCGACGGTAATGGGACGCTTCTACGCAATGGACCGGGACAGCCGCTGGGACCGCGTACAGAAGGCGTACGAGTGTCTGCGGTTCGGCAAAGGTCTCAAAGCCCGCAGCGCCACGGAGGCGGTCCGGGAGAGCTACGGCAAAAAGGTGACGGATGAGTTCATTGAGCCGACGGCGATTGTGAACGAGAACAACGAGGCCATCGCCACCATCTCCGACGGCGACGGCGTGGTGTTCTTCAATTTCCGGGGCGACCGGCCGCGCGAGCTGACCCGTGTCCTGGTGGACCCGGCCTTCAAGGAGTTCCCGAGGACAACAAAACCCGATGTCTATTTCGTCTGCATGACCGAGTACGACGCGTCCATTCCCGCGCCGGCAGCCTTTACCAAGCCGCCCAAGATGAAGAATATCCTCGCGGCGTACTGGAGCTCGCTCGGCCTCAAGGAGTTTCGCTGCGCCGAGACGGAGAAATACGCCCACGTGACCTTCTTCTTCAACGATTACACGGAAAAACCCTTCAAGGGCGAGGACCGGCAGATCGTTCCCTCGCCGAGGGTGCGGACGTATGACCTCAAGCCCGAAATGAGCGCCTACGAGGTGGCGAGCGTCGTGCTCGAACGGCTGGACTCGAACAAGTACGACGCGATGGTCATCAACTTCGCCAACCCCGACATGGTGGGTCACACCGGGGACCTTACTGCGGCGATCAAAGCTGCCGAGACGGTTGATGAGTGCGTGGGCAAGATTCTCGACAAGGTCAAGGGCATGGGTGGCGCCGCGATTGTCACCGCGGATCACGGCAACTTCGAAAAGATGATCGACGGCTCACCCGAGAACCCGCACACCGCCCACACGGTGGGCGACGTGCCGCTGATCGTCTTCGACGACCGCTTCCAGGGCCGCAAGCTGCGGGAAGGAGGCACGCTCGCCGATATCGGGCCGACGCTCCTGGAGGTCATGGGCTTGCCGCAGCCTCCGGAAATGACCGGCCGCAGCCTGCTGCAAGAGTGAAGACGCGTAGGAATTCGCAGGGTGGGTTCTTAACCCGCGCGTCGTCCCGATCGAGGCGCACGGAACGCGTGGGTTGAGGACCCACCCTACATGCTTCGGCCATATGCTCCTCGTGCAGCGATTACGCACCATTTTGCGATCGGGACTGTATCACGCTTATGGGTCGGATCATTCAGCTTGATCGGAATATGGTAAACCTGATCGCCGCCGGCGAGGTGATCGAGCGCCCGGCCAGCGTGGTCAAGGAATTGGTGGAGAATAGCATTGACGCCGGGGCGACGAAGATCGTCATCGCCATCGAAGACGGCGGCCGCAAGCTCATCTCCGTCGTCGACGATGGCTCCGGCATGGATGCGCAGGACTTGGCCGGCGCCTTCGAATCCCACGCGACCAGCAAGATCCATGCGGTTGAAGACCTGCACAAGATCTCCACCCTGGGCTTTCGCGGCGAGGCCCTGGCCAGTATCGCCTCGGTCGCCCGGGTCCGAGCTATCAGCCGGACGCGGGATTCCGACCAGGCGAATTGCCTCGAGATCGACTGTGGCGACAAAGGCCCCGTCAATCCGTGCAGCGGCGATCACGGCACGACGATCCAGGTGCGAGACCTCTTCTACAAGACCCCCGCCCGGCGCAAGTTCCTGCGAACCGCCAACACGGAGATCGGCCACATCAGCGAGCAGTTTGCGCGCGTGGCCCTGCCGCAGGGGCAGCTCGCCCTGACGTTGACCCATAACGGCAAGGAGCTCTACCGGCTGCCAAAGACCGCCAGCCTTAAGGAGCGGGTCGGGCAACTCTTCCCGATGCTGGCTTGCGAACCCGGCGACTTGATCGAGACCCAGAGCGATGAGAAAGGCATCCGCATCCGGGCGCTGCTCGGCCGGCCGAGCGTCTCCCGTACGAGCAACCAGTTCCAGTACCCCTTCCTGAACGGCCGGTTCATCCGCGACAAATTCATCTCCCATGCCATCAGGGAAGCGTACCGGGGCATGCTGGAGCCGAACCGGTTCCCCGTGGTGTTCCTCTTCATCGAGATGCCCTTCGACGACTACGACGTGAACGTCCATCCGACGAAGATCGAGGTGCGGTTCTACAACGCCAACCTGGTCCATTCGCAGGTGCTCGGGGTCTTGCGCGAGCAGTTGCTCGGCATGGACCTCAACACGCCGGCCCAGTTGCCGACGGAAGCACTGTCCGGGGCCAGTGGCGAGGTCGCCGGCCAACACGTCAGGAGACAGCAGATCGCCGAGGCCATGGCGGAATTCTTCAAGAAGCACCGGCCCGCGCAACAACAGCAATTCGATCTGCGGCCGGAAAGGATGAGTGAGCACCGTGGACCCGACCACAAGAGAACGATAGCCGACAGGTCCGAACCCGCCGGCCTGCCCCCGTTGCAGGACCATCGATACATCCAGATCCATGACAGCTACATCGTCGAGCAGACCCAGGACGGTTTCGTCATCATCGACCAGCATGCGCTGCACGAGCGCATGCTCTACGAGACCTTGCAGCGGCGGTTGCAGCGGGACAGCCTCGAATCACAACGGCTTCTTCTGCCCGAGAGTTTCGAGGTGACGGATGCCCAGGCGGGAGCGATCGAGAGTCATACCGATCTGTTGGCCCAGTTGGGGATCGAGTTGACCCCCTTCGGCCCGCGCGTCTACGCCGTGCAGACCTTTCCGACCCTGCTGGCCAACGTCCCCCCCACCGAGTTCGTTCAGGACCTGATCGACATGCTCGTCGAGCGGGGCGACGCGGTGGCCAGGCAGGACCTCTTCAACGACATCCTGAGCATGGCGGCCTGCAAAGCGGCCATCAAGGCGGGCCAGCGGCTCACCGATAGCGAAATCCAGGAACTACTCGCCGAGCGTCAGCAGTTCGAATCAACCAGCCGATGCCCACATGGGCGGCCGACGACGATCCGATTCTCGATCAGCGATCTGGAGAAGCAATTCAAGAGGACGTGATGAGCAAATGGTGGCTCTTATTGGCGGCACTCGTGCTGTGGCTCGCGGGCGGATACCTGATGCTGGAGCCGCGGCAGGCGGACGCGGAAACGAACACACGCAGACTGAGCCGGCCGGCGCGGATTGTCTCCATGGCGCCGAATCTCACGGAGATTCTCTTTGCCCTCGAACTCGGGGAAAGAATCGTCGGTGTCACCCAGGACAGCGACTATCCCCCCGCCGCCCTGGCCAAACCGAAGGTCGGCACGTTCTGGCAACCCAACATCGAGGCGGTCATCGCCACCAAGCCTGACCTCGTCGTGGCCTTGGCCTTCGAGCAACAGAGGGATCTCGCCCGCCGACTGAAGCGGATCGGTTACGACTGTCTGGCGGTCGAGATCGAGAGGATCGACGATCTCTTTGGTGCCATCGCGGCCATCGGCAAGGCCGCTGAGGCCCAGGACCAGGCGCAGGAATTGTCGAACGAGATGAAGGCCGCGATCCATCGCCTCCAGACGGCGACCGCCGGACTGCCAAAGGTGAAGGTCCTTTGGGTCGTACAGCGAGAACCGCTACGTGTCGCCGGCCGGGAGACTTTCGTCAATGAGATGATCGAGTTGGCCGGCGGGGAGAATGCCATCGGCCCAACGCTGCACAAATACCCGCCCATCGGGGCGGAAGAGGTGATCGCGGCCAGGCCCGAAGTCATAATCGAGCCTGCCATGCTGCCCGGCGCACTGGACGAGCAGCACCGGCAGGCGATCTCGTATTGGAGCAGGTATGCGAACCTTCCCGCGGTTACTAACGGACGGATTTGCGTAATTGACGGCGATACCGTCTCGCGACTCGGCCCCCGCCTGTACCTGGGAATCGAGGAGATCGCCAAGTGCCTGCGACCGGAGCTATCGGGAGAATGAGAACGTGCCTGGGACCCTCACGCCTCGAATACTGTTGATCCGGACCGGCGCGGCCGCCGTGCTGCTGGTTCTGGTCATGCTCTTCTGCTCGCTGGTTGGCCCTCAGACTATCTCCTTGAAGGCAGCCATTGCCGCCCCGGCGACTCCAGTGGCGCCGAACCCCGACTATGAGATCTTCGTTCGCATCCGTGTCCCACGAATCCTCCTGGCGGCCTTCGTGGGACTTGCCTTGGCCAGCGCCGGCGTGGTCTTCCAGGCGCTGCTGCGCAATCCGCTGGCGGACCCCTATATTCTCGGCATCTCCAGCGGCGCCGGTCTGGGCGTGATCCTGGCCATCATCGGTGGGCTCAGTTGGACGCTGTGGGGACGCTCGCCGGTCGCGGTCTGCGCCTTCGTGGGAGCCCTCGCCACGGTGTGGCTGGTCTGGGGCATCGGCCGCATCACGGGCAAGTACCACGTCACCGGCCTGCTGCTGGCCGGGGTCGTCGTCAACGCTTTCCTCTCGGCCATGATCATGTTCCTGACCTCCATCGCGAAAGGCCAGCAACTCTACGCGACGATCTTCTGGCTCATGGGCAACATCACGGAGGAGGACTTTCTCGTGCTTTGGGTGGGCGGCGGCTGCATCGTGGCCGGAGCGATCGGTCTCTTCTTCCTGAGCCCTCAGCTCAACATCATCAGTGTCGGCTATCACGACGCCCGGAGCGTGGGCGTGCCGGTCGAAAGGATCGAGTTCGCTGCCTTCGCAATCGCGGCGTTTATCACCGCGGTTGCCGTCAGCCTGAGCGGCCTGATCGGCTTTGTGGGCCTGATCATCCCCCATGCGGTGCGGCTGGTGTTCGGGCCCGACCACCGCCAACTGCTGCCCTTGAGCGGCTTGGCGGGCGCCATGTTCCTGGTCGTGGCGGACACCATCGCCCGCACGATTGTGGCCCCGGCCCAGTTACCGGTCGGGGTCATTACCGCCATCCTGGGCGGCCCCTTCTTCCTGATCCTGCTGATCAGGTACAGTAGAAAGGTGTACTGGCTGGCATGACACCCGCGATTCAGACAGAACACGTTACGTTCGGCTACGGCCGGGGCAGGCCGGTCCTGCGGGACGTCAGCTTTGAGGTCCAAGCGGGAACGTTTCTGGCCGTCGTTGGACCAAATGGCGCCGGCAAGAGCACCTTGATCAACATCCTGGCCGGCCTGCTCAAACCTCAATCCGGCGTAGTCCTGTTGGAAGGGGCGAACCTGCGGTCTTCCCGCGTGCAGGACATCGCCCGAAGAGTCGCCGTGGTGCGGCAGGAGTTCATCCCGGTTTTCGGGTTTTCCGTGATGGAGACGGTTCTGATGGCCAGGACGCTCCACTACGGCCGCCTGGGTTTCGAGAGCAAGGCCGATAAAGAGCTCGTGATGCAGGCTCTGGAACTCACGGAAACGGTCGAGTTCGCCTCGCGCTCGCTCGACAGTCTCAGCGCCGGCGAACGTCAGCGGGTCTTCCTCGCGCGAGGCCTTGCCCAAGACAGTCCCATCCTGCTGCTCGATGAGCCGACCTCCTTCCTAGACCTGAAGCACCAGGTCAGAATCTACGACCTGCTGAAGTCCGTCCAGCTCGAGAAGCGTACGACGATCGTCGCGATCACCCACGACCTCAACCTGGCTACCCAATATTGCGAAGAGACTCTGCTTTTGTATCCTCGCGCCGGCCGGCCGGCCGAATCCCCCTCCTGTCGCCTCGGAACGACCCGTGACATCCTCACGCCGGAAGAGATCGAACGCGCCTTCGATGTACGCGTATTTTCATCAATAGTGGGCGACGAGAGATTCCTGATCCCCTTGGCATCCCGAGCCAGAGGGTCGAATCTCTCGGGGCAGGCGTCGCAGGATTCGCCTCCCCGGCAGTCGTAAGTCCCATGTTGTCAAGGATTTAGGTCGAACTGAAGGTTTTGTTGATCGTCCGAAGGATGAGGGCATATTTTTGGCTTCCTCGGGCCTTTCTGCCGTCAATTAGACTACCAGGGGAAGAGACTTTGTGGTATAATACAGTGCTCGACAGGTATAGCTGTTTTTTCAATACCAAGAGGTGCGTATAAGTGGCAGAGAAACGAAAGAAGACGCCGAAAACAGAGGTCGAAGAGCGGACTCCGAAGACCCGCCTCAGTTCCGGGGATCTGCAACATTTCCGGGAGTTGTTGCTGCAAAAGCGAAAGGAGATTCTCGGCAATGTATCCGAGATCGAGGGTGAGGCGCTGCGAAAGTCCAGGCTGGACGCCAGCGGCGATCTATCAAGTATGCCCATTCACATGGCCGATCTCGGCACGGACAATTTCGACCAGGAGTTCTCGCTGGAATTGATGGATGGCGAGCGAAGGCTCCTCGTCGAGATCGACGATGCGCTGAATCGAATCACGGCCGGAACCTACGGAATCTGCGAAGGCACGGGCAAGCCGATTGCCAAGGCGAGGCTTGAGGCTCAGCCGTGGGCGCGCTACTCCGTCGAATACGCCAAGATGATCGAACAAGGACGCGCGAAGGAAGGCCAATAGCCGGCGTTCGACCGTCGGCGGCCGAACGCCGCCGCACACCCGAAAGCAGCGCGGCATGCTGCGCGAGACGGGTGGGAGTATCGAGAACCAAGATGCTGCGGAATCGCAGGTGCGTCAGGCATGGATTCTTCCGTGCGTCAGGCCTGCGGCTCGCGATGAAGATGGAGTTGGAGCGAGATCGTCGAATGGAGGATCGAGACCAAGCCAAGCCCGACAAGCCCCGGTCGTACCTGCAGTTCACCTGCCCCACCTGCAAGCGTCGAATCCGCGTGTTGCAGGAAGACCCCTCGAAACTGCCGAGGTTTTTCCCCTTTTGTTCCGCACGGTGCAAATGGATCGATCTGGGGGCCTGGCTCGATGCGGGATACCGGATTCCCAGCAAGCCGGACGAAGAGTCCGAGGACTCCGCCCAGGAAGATTCCTCCCGCCGCGACGCAAGCTCACCCCAGTAACCGGGAGTCCCGCCGGGCAAAATCCTGTGGACTGGACCGCGCCGGCGCAGTACCATGCCAGGGGTTACGCGGTCATTCAAGGTCAAGAAGATGTGGAATTGTGCATGGGAAAGGAGCCGGCATGGTCCACGAAAAGGAGCCAGTACTGCCCCGGGGCAACTTTCTGTTTCCCAAGGTCTTTCAAGCCTTTCGTATCGCGATCCGGCCCTCCAACCTCGTGATTGCCTTTGGCGCTCTGACGATCCTCTGCCTGACGGGCGCGATCATGGATTTGAGTCGGACCGTCGTGGTGGCTCCCGGCTTTGCGACGGCGGCCCCACGTGACATGCTGCGCCCGGGGACCGCAGCCGCTCCGACCCGCGGAACATCGCCCGAGATCCGCAAGCCGCGCGGCGTCACCGAACTCGACCTCTACCTGCTGCCGGATACGACCCTGACGAAGAATTTCATCGAATCGAGGAAGGGGTTCGTCGAATCGAAAGAGGCGGAACGCGCGGGAGTTTTCACCACGCTCTGGCGCTTCGGCGATCAGGAATTCCACAACGCCCTGTACGCAATCTTGTCGTGGAACATTCCCGGCCTCGTTCGCAGCATCACCCACTGTGCCAAGGCTCTGGTTTGGGCGTTCCGATGGCACACCCTTTACAGCCTCGTCTTTTTCACGGTTGCTTTCGTCGTTCTGTCGCTGGCCGGAGTTGCCATCTGCCGCGGCGCGGCGCTGCAATTCGCGCGGGCCGAAGGACCCCGCCTGACACAAGCCGTACGTTTCGGCCGTCGAAGACTGCTCAGCCTGCTCGGCGCCGAGATCGCTCCGGTGGCTCTCATTGCCGCGTTCGGCCTGCCGACCATCCTGTTGGGTCTCCTCGGCAACGTCCCGTTTGCCGGACCGTTGCTCACGGGCTTGTTCCTGCCCTTGTCGTTGCTGGCCGCCTGTGCGGTCGCCGTCGTTCTCATCGGCCTGGTCGGCGGAGCGAGCCTGATGGCCCCCGCGATCGCCTACGAAGACTCGGACGGCTTCGATGCCGTCGTCCGCTCTTTCCTCGTCTTCAGCGAGCCTTGGCGGATGGGCTTCTACACGCTCGCCGCCGCTCTCTATGGAGCCATCTGCTACGTCTTCGTGCGTCTGTTTGGCTTTCTCCTGCTGTGGACGACCTACCGCTTCCTGGCGATCGGCTCCCTGAAGCAGAACGTGGACCTCCATGCGATCTGGCCGGAACCGACCTTCGCCAGTTTCGCAGGACCGGCCGCGGCCACACCGGAGGCTTGGTATCTGGGGCTTGCCGCCCTGCTCATTCGCCTGTGGGTTCTGGTCATCATTGGAGTGACGGCGTCGTTCGTCATCAGTTTCTACTTCTCGGCGAACACGATCATCTACGCTCTTTTGCGCCAACGCGCGGATGGTATCGCTTTGGAGGAAATCTCCACCGGTTCCGAGGAGGCAATCGTCGAACCATGGTTGTCCGAAACCGGGCCCGAAGCAGCCGCTCCCGTGCCGACGACGGCCATGAACGGGGGATCGGAACAGGAACAGGGATCCCACTCTGTGTCTGGGGACCCGCCGCAAACGTCCGGATAAATCGACCGGGGCCGGTCCGGTCAAGGCATTCCCTTCCGGGTGAACCGCAAGGGAATTGGGGGCCCCAAGCGCGACGGATTGCATTGGGGAACCCTTCAACCGCTTGGCGCCTTGTGCCGATGATAGAGCCAGCCGCGTGATGGCTGCCGGGTCTGCCTCTACGCGTGAACGTGTTTTGCACAATGCCAAGAGAAAATGCCTGACCGACACACCCAGACCGATGCGCGGGGCCACGGCAGCCGAGAGTCCCGTTCTTCCACGCCGGGCGAGGGTCTTCTGCTGACCTTCCGCAAGCCGCTGATCGTTCTGGCCCACATCGCCGCCTTCGCCGCGTCTCTGATGCTCTCTTTTCTCGTCGCCGGCAACATGCAGTTCCGGCGTGAATGGCTGGTCGCGCAATACCCGTTTCTGTTGCTCTTGTCGCTGGCGATCAAGCTGCCGGTGTTCGGTCTGTTCAAACAGTATCGTGGCTGGTGGCAGTATGTCGGCATCTCCGACCTCCTGGGCATCCTCCGCGCCTCGCTCGTCAGCACGCTGATCCTCGTCACGATCTGGTTCGTCGTGATCCTGCAAATCCCGGCAGTCCGCCGCGCCCTGCCGCCCGGCATTCCCGCCATCAGTCAAGGGGTCTTCATGGCGGACCTGTTCGGCACGATCCTGCTGCCGGCGGGCCTGCGGATGATCATCCGTCTGTATCACGAGGAATTCCGCACCATCGAGGGCGGACGGCTCAAGCGCTTTCTGATCGTCGGGGCCGGCAACGCCGGCGAGGCCCTGCTCCGCGAGACCCTCCGCATGCCGATCGTTCAATATGATGTGGTCGGCTTCATCGATGACGATCCGGTGAAGCAGGGCATCCAGATCCACGGCATCCCCGTGCTGGGAACCGTCGAACAGTTGCCGCGGATTTGCGAGGATCGCAACATCGAAGAGATTGCCATCGCCATGCCCTCGGCGACCCGGCAGCAGTTGCGCCGGGTCATTCAGGCCTGCGAAGGCGCCAAAGTCCGATTCCGTACCGTCCCTTCCATCACCGATATCGCCTCCGGCAAGCTGCGCGTCTCCCAGATTCGCGACGTCGATATCAACGACCTGCTCGGGCGCGAGGTTGTCCAGCTTGACCTCGACTTGATCCAGGCGTTCGCCAGGAATAAAACCCTCCTGATCACAGGCGCGGGCGGGTCCATCGGCTCGGAGATGTGCCGGCAGATCGGCCGGTTCGAGCCGAAGCTCCTGTTGCTCGTCGAGCAGGCGGAAAATCCCCTGTTCTATATCGAGCGGGATCTGCGCCGGCAGTTCCCCAGCCTTCCCCTGCTGCCGGTGATCTGCGACATTACCGACCGGGCGCGCGTGGAGGCGATCTTCGAGCGGTACCGGCCCCAGGTGGTCATCCACGCCGCCGCCCACAAGCACGTCCCTCTCATGGAACTCAATCCCGGCGAAGCCATCAAGAACAACGTCCTGGGCACGCAGATGGTCGCCGATGCCGCCGACGCGCACGGCGCCACGAATTTCGTCATGATCAGCACCGACAAGGCCGTGAACCCGACCAGCATCATGGGTTCGTCCAAGCGGATCGCGGAGATGTACATCCAGGACCTCAGCCGGACCAGCACCACCCAATTCGTCACCGTGCGGTTCGGCAACGTCCTCGGCTCCGAGGGCTCCGTCGTCCCGATCTTCCAGAAGCAGATCGACGCGGGCGGTCCCATCACGGTGACGCACCCCCAGATGCAGCGTTACTTCATGACCATTCCGGAGGCCAGCCAACTCGTCCTGCAGGCCGCCACCATGGGCAAGGGTGGCGAGATTTTCGTGCTCGACATGGGCGAGCCGGTCCGCATTGTCGATCTCGCCACCATGCTTATCCAACTCAGCGGCCTGCGTCCCGGCGAGGATATCGAGATCGTGTTCACCGGCCCCCGCCCCGGCGAAAAGCTCTTTGAAGAGCTGCGGATCGAAGGCGAAGACATGCAGCAGACCGGCCATCCCAAGATTCGCATCTGGAAGAATATCGTCATGGATCGCGCGAGACTGCGGGCCGGCATCTGCGAGCTGATCGAGACCGCCGGCCGGCAGGACCCTGTGTCGCTGGCCGCCCAAATCAAGGAACTCGTGCCGGAATACTCCCCCGGCAATCATGCCTGACACGACTGCGCCGCCGGCCATCCTCTCGACAGGAGCGTTCTCCAACGGCCGTCGTGCCAAGGCAAGAAGCAAAATCCCCGCAATTCCCGGAATTTTCCCTTGATTCTGCTCTGCGGGCGCACTATAATATAAACGAAAGGATTCGAAAACCATGAGAAGGACACTACGGTTGTGAGGAGGAGTGCTCCAAGCTGACAGATGGCGGCTGCTGTCCCGTGTTTCGGGACCGCGCGGTCGTGAGCAGGCATTTGCTCTGTCGCATGGTAATGCAAGCGTGCTGCTGTCACCTTGGGGCGAGATGCCAACATGGGTGAACAGTACGCCATCGTCACCCCGGCCTACAACGAGGCCAGCCACATCGCACGCACGATCGAGAGCGTGATCGGGCAAACCACCCTGCCCGCCCAATGGGTCATCGTCGATGACGGCTCCACCGACGAGACGGCGGCCACGATTCAGTCGTATGCACGGACGCACCGCTTCATTCGGTACGTGCGACGCCGGCGGGCGAAAGAGGATGCCTACTTCGCCAGCAACGTGTACGCGATTATGGAGGGGGTGCGGCACCTCCAGAATCTCGGCTACGAATTTCTGGCCGTGCTCGATGCGGACATCATCCTGCCTCCTGACTACTATGAGCAGATCCTTCGGCAATTCCGCGCCGATCCCAACCTGGGAGTGGCCTCGGGAATCTACGAAAATCTTGTGAAAGGCCGGCTGCGAAAAGTCCTGAACGATCGTCGCTCCACGCCCAAGTCGATTCAAGTCTTTCGACGGGCCTGCTTTGAGCAGATCGGCGGATACGTGCCGCTGATCCATGGCGGGGAGGATACCTGCGCCTGCGTCATGGCCCGGATGCGTGGCTGGACCGCCTGGTCCTTTCCGGAGCTGAAAGCGGTGCATCAACGTCCGGCCGGGGTACGCAATGCGCGCAGTCTCCTGCGCAGGCGTTTCCTACAGGGACTCTGCGAGCACGACCTCTCCACTCATCCGCTGTTCATGATTGCCAAATCCTTGCGTCGCTGTTTTCTGGAGCCGCCGCTGCTCGTCGGCGGGATGCTGCGTCTGGGAGGGTACCTGTACGGGTATCTAAAGCGGGAGCCTTGCCGGATCCCCGCTGAGGTGGCCGCGTACGCACGGCAGGAGCAGGTCAACCGCGTGCTCTACTTCAACCATATTCCCCAGAGGGATAGAGCCCGTACCGGCTCCATGTGAGCAAGCCTGCCAACGCGCGGGCGCACGTTGGGGAACCTTTCGCCTTTCGCGATTCGAGCTTCCGCCCGCTTTCGCGTCTCGCGTTCAGCACAGCCGGGCGAGCAGACTATCGAGGGGAACGGTCGCGAACCCCGTGGCGGCATCGCTGATTCCGTAGGGGACGACCAGGATACCGTTGTGGACGAGGCTGCCGCAGGAGTAAACCACGTTGGGAACATAGCCCATGCGCTCGTCCGGCCCGGGCGTCAGCAGCGGCTCCTCGAGCCGGCCGATCAACTTCGTCGGGTCGTCGCGGTCGAGCAGGGTCGCCCCGATGCAGTAGCGGCGCATGGGGCCGACGCCGTGGGTCAGGAGCAGCCAGCCCGCCTCCGTCTCGATGGGCGAACCGCAGTTGCCGACCTGCACGAACTCCCACGTGAAGCGGGGCTGCTGCACCAGCGTGGCCTGGTCCCACACGCGGACCTTGTCGGATTCGAGGATGTACAGGTTCTCGCCGTCGATGCGGCCGATCATCCTATAGCGACCCTGCACCTTGCGCGGGAACAGGGCCAGGCCCTTGTCCTTGGCGCAGCGGCCCTGCAGAGAGCGGATGTAGGCAACCGGGCCCCCCAACGCGGAATTCGGCGTTGGAGACCCGGCCCCGGGGATGGGAATCTCCATCATCTGCGGGCGGGTCTGGTAGCCGTTGAACGCGGTGTAGGTCCCGTAGTAGCACATCGTGCCGTCGTCATTGGTGAAACGCACGAGCCGCATATCCTCCATGCCCCGGCACTCCGGCTCACAGATGGGAAACAGGATCACCTGGTTGAGGTTGACATTGGGGGGCATCTCGACATTATAGTCGCAGGTAGCCAACCACTGGACCTGGCGGATCTCATCCTCGTAGATCCGCAGGCCGTGCGGGTCGGACTGCAGGCGATACAGGCGGGTCTGCAGCTCCTGCATGGTGAAGGGATCGTCCAGGCGGGCGAAGACCTCGTCCAGAACCACGTCGCGCAGGCCCAGCGCCGCCAGCTTGGCCCGCGACTCCGCCCGGCTGAACAGACGCTTCTCCACTTTGCGTTTCGGTTCCCGGTAGGGACCGGCGGGCTCCAGCGCGACCTCGCCGGCCGCATCGACGATGCCCCGCCGGAACACGATGCTGCTGATATGTCCCTCGCCGACGCACCGCAGGCTCATGGCAAAGCGCAGGGCCCCCGGCGGCACCCCCTCCTGATCGATGGCCGGGGCAATACACGGGTTGAACAGGGCCGCCGAGGCAAACGCATACTCGAGGGTGAAGTAGGCCCCGATCAACTGCTTTCTCGCCACCGTCAGAGACGACGGCATGATCACGCGCCGGGCCGCCTCCTCGTAATGGCTCAGAAAGATCTCATCCAGCTCGATCCGCAGGTGGTTGAAGTCCTGGACCGTCGTCGCCAGAAGCTCCAACACCTGTGCTTCGTCGAGCTCCATGACGCGGTCGATGATCTTCCTCGCGCGGGCCGAGCCCAGCCAGAAGAAACGGGTGATCGTGTGCGTGGGGTCCCGTGTCAGTCGCAGCGGCAACCGCCGCACAGCCAAAGATTGCATACTTGTGTTCATCGAAAACCTGGAATTCCTGCTGCTACGCCAGGCACGCCCGGCATGTTCGACCCAGAAGCGAATTGCCGCCGATGCCGTGACCCATAGATTGATTGTCTCGGCAACTCACCGCGCCGTCCTTGACAAAAAGGCTGGGGCCCACTACATTTCCGCCTTCATAAATGCGTCGACGGGGTCTTCGCACGCGGGCCGTCGCGCGTGAGGCCCCCGTCCATGGCCGCCTATCATGCAGAAACTGCCGCGCACATTCTATGACCGAGACACCATCGCGGTCGCCCGGGAACTGCTGGGGAAGTACCTGGTCCACGCGTCTGGCGGCGTGGAGCGGATCGGCCGGATCGTGGAAGCCGAGGCCTACCTTGGACCGCACGACCGCGCCGCCCATTCCGCCCGCGGATTGACGGAGCGGACGAAAATCATGTTCGGGCCGCCCGGCCACGCCTACGTTTACTTGATTTATGGAATGTACTACTGTATGAACGTCGTGACGCAGCCCGAGGGGGTTGCGGCGGCGGTCCTGCTGCGGGCGGTCGAGCCGGTGCAGAACATCGACGGCCGAACGCAGGGCCCCGGCCTGCTGTGCCGCGCGATGCACATCGACAATCGCCTCAACGGCCACGACCTGCTCAGCAACGATTTCTACCTCGCCGATCGCGGCACGCCGGCGGACTTTGCCATTGTCAAGCGGCCCCGGATTGGCGTAGACTACGCCGGCCCTTGGGCCAAGAGGCTCCTGCGGTTCTATATCAAAGGCAACCCCTACGTCTCAAGGCCGTGAGTCGGGTGGGGCATAGAAAGCAAGAAGGAGGACCCTATGAAACGTTGCGCCGTGTCTGTCGTCGGAGTGGGGATGATTCTGCTGCTGGCCAAGTCGGTGCAGGCCGAGACCAGGATCGTTGTCGATCGCGGCGGCCCCGAGTCCGCCGCAGCCCAATTCCGGTTCAAGAAGGTCCCGTCGCCGTCGCAGAACGACGCGGCGACGAAAGCCCGGTTCACCCTCCTCGACGGCAGAAGGGACTGGAACGGCGGCGATCTCACCGAGCTTCACGACGGCCGACTCCCCACGGAGGAAGATCAGCCTGCAGAGAACTTCTTCTTCAACACCGGCACAGACGGCGGCCGGCTCCTGGTGGATTTGGGCAGCATCATCGACATCAAACAAGTCAACACGTATTCGTGGCATCCCGGCGCGCGCGGGCCGCAGGTCTACGCTCTGTATGCCAGTGCGGGCATCGCCGATGGCTTCGACGCTCAGCCGAAGCGGGGAACCGACCTCCAGAAGTGCGGCTGGAAACAGATCGCCCAGGTCGATACCCGATCGAAGGACAACGCCAACGGCGGCCCATACGGCGTCGGCATCAGCGATTCGAGCGGCACCCTCGGCAAGTATCGCTATCTTCTCTTCGACATCTCCCGCACGGAACAGACCGATTCATTTGGCAATACCTTCTACAGCGAGATCGACGTTGTCGATTCCCAGACGCCGCCGGTCGCGGCCGTGGCGGCCACTCAGGCGACCGGTGAGGTGCGCCGAGAGACGGTCGAGGCAGAAGGCGGAACCTACAAGATCACCATCGATACCTCCGAGACGCCCGATCTGACCGACTGGGCACACAAGGATCTGGCGCCGGTCGTGCGGGAATGGTATCCCAGGCTGGTCAAGCTGCTGCCCAGTGAGGGCTACGAGGCTCCGAAACAGGCCACCATCGTCTTCAGTGCCAGCATGAGGGGCGTGGCCGCGACCGGCGGGACGCGAGTACGCTGCGCCGCCGCGTGGTTCCGGCAGAATCTGCAGGGTGAGGCCAAGGGGGCCGTCGTGCACGAACTGGCGCATGTCGTGCAGAACTATGGCCTGGCCCGCCGGACCAATCCCAATGCCACCCGTACTCCCGGATGGATCGTCGAAGGGATTTGCGACTACATTCGCTGGTTCCTCTATGAGCCGCAGACACGCGGCGCCGAGATCACCAGCAAAAACATCGCCCGCGCCAAGTACGACGGCAATTACCGCATCAGCGGCAATTTCCTCCATTGGGTCATGCAGACCTACTGCCAGGACATCGTCCAGCGATTGAACGCCGCCGCCCGCCAGGGTAAGTACAGCGAGGAGCTATGGAAGACGGCCACCGGCCACACCGTGCAGGAACTCGGCGACGAATGGAAGGCGAGCCTGGAGAAGAAAATCACCGCCGAAGCAGCCGGGGCCGCCAAGGCTAACACGGTCTCCGACGAACAATAGAAGCCCGGCTGGAAGCTGCTCTTCAACGGCAAGGGTAAAGTCCGAGAAAAACACAGGAAAGCCCACCGCGAGGCCAACCATGAGCCGCTCTGGCGGCCATCGCGGCGGCTCGTGCGGGGCCCCCCCACCGGCTCGGGTACTCCGCACAGACGTGCGGCCGCACGGCGTACTTTCGCGTCGTTTTTGGTCTTGGCCGTGCTGCTGCAATCTGGTAAAATAGAAGCGCAGTATCGTGGTAGGTTGGCAGTTTCTCAGGGTGTCCGCGAACCTGTGCAGTGAGATAGGGTCGGAGTTGGGTGATCGGAGCCACGGACCGCGCACGGTCCGTGAGGTTGGGAGCTCTCTCCATGCGATCCCGCGGCATTGGATCCCCAAGCCCCACAGGGCGCGTCCGGGGTCCCCCTTGAGCCGATTACGCAGTGCGATTACGGGAAACGCTTCGTCAGTTTCTGCGACCAGCGACGTAATTGCCTGTACGATCCGGTCGTTGAAAACGATGATCAACCTGACACGGTCCCGAAATGCGACGGATCGCGTGGAGGGCCGGTGCAGCTTTGGAGTGTAGCCATGACAACTCGTGTGCTCGGGAGACTATGCCTGACGGGTCTGCTGTTTCTCCTGCCGGCCGCGGCCGGATGCCGGGTTATGCCGGATAGCGCCCTCGCCTGTCCGGCCAACCAGGTGATCTATCGCGGATTCGACGGACCGCCGCGTGTCCGGTTCGGGTCTTATCCGAGTTCCAACATCGGCACCTTCTTCAAGGGCCCGAATCTGGGCACGCACGGGTACTGCTTCCGTCTCTCGGAGAAGGACGGGATTGCGTACACCTGTCGCGGCGGCACCATCGACGTCATCCACGTTCGGATTGCCGCCGACTGGACGGCCTACCTCGCCGCGGTAACCTACCGGCATCTGATGAACCACGACGACAGCTTCTCGTGCGGGCTCGCCGTGGACCGGTCCCGCAGCTACATCACGTTCAGGTATCCGGAGAACTGGGGCAGCCTGCCCAAGCTGGAGCAGATGGCCATTGCCCGAGAGGTGGCGCTGGCGGTAGGACCGTATCTGACGTTCACGATGACCAGTTGGCACGAGATGATCACGTGGTATGGTTTCAAGTGCATGGGGCCGTTCCCCGAGTTCCCTTCCGCCTTCTCCTGGGAGGACTCGTACTCCAATCTGCTCGGAACGATCGTGGCGGTCCGCGCCCTGCAGGATCCGGAGCATAAGTACAATGAGGCCGTGAGGATCGCCCTCGATCGGGAGATGCAGACGCTGGGGATTCTGCCGGCCAGCGCGGCAAAGCGGATCACGAACACCATGCGCGGCCGGTGGTGGACCGGGAACGTCATCTTCCATGTCAATATGAAGAAGCGAAACTTCGACATCGGACTCAACGACGGGTACATCACGCCCACGCTCATTCCCGAAGTCTCGGAATGCCCGGACGTCGAGCCCATGCCCTATCCGGTGCCCCGGCTCGACAGCCTGGCCCAGCACGGCTTCACGGCGAAGGTGGAAATCGAGCCCCACGAGTGGGAAAGCGGCAAGATCCTGCGTCTCGTCTATGGGGATCGGCCACAGAAGCGGATCAACCCGGAAGAGCATTTTGCGCTCATCATGAACGACATCCGCCGGGAGGCCGTGGCCAGGTACGGCCCCGAGTACGAGCCGGCTCCCCCGCGCGACATCACGCAGACCACGGCCTACCGAGCCCGGTGACAGGGACGCACTGCGTCACCGGCCGCACGGTCAGACTTGTCCGACCGGCGGCGCCGCGGCGCACCCCCGCATTTTTCCGGCCCGCGGCCCGCAATTTGGTGGAAGATCCCCGGACGCTCGCTATAATGGCGGCTCTCTGGGTCACCGGCGCACCGGCGTCGGTGACCGGGGACGCCGCAGGTAGATAGAGTGGTTGGCTGTGCACGGGTTCGCGGGGCGACGGTGCCCTCGTGGTTGGGGCCTGTGAAGCGATCACGCGATTCGACAGCGTGAAGTCCTTCAATGGTCCCATTCTCTGATGCTATGGCTGTCGGCAGGGACGGCTCGTGCAGACGCGGCGGGCCGGCAGCTGGCTTGGGAGTCTCGTCATGAGCAAAAGACATGGATGTTCGAAGCTCTCTTGGGTGGGTCTTTCCTTCTCGATTCTGGCAGCGTCTGGATGCCAGATATTCCCCGACAAGGGCCTGTCCTGCCCGGGGGATCAGGTGATCTATAAGGGGTTCCGCAGGGCGCCGCGGATGCGCGGCGGCGCTTATCCAGCGGCCATCCTGGGCACGCCCTGGCTGGGCCAAGACCTGGGCACGCACGGGTACTACTATCGCCCGTCGGAGAGGGATGGCATCGTGTACACGTGCCGGGCCGGCCACGTCGATATCGCACATTTGCGGATCGGCGTGGATTGGACCGCCTACCTGACCGCGACGACGTACCGGCACCTGATGAAACACGACCGCAGCTTTTCCTACAAGCTGGCGGTGGATCGATCGCGGGAGTACGTGCAGTTCACCTATCCGCCCGACTGGGACAGCCTCCCCGAGCCGCGGCGCCGCCAGATCGCCAGGGAGATTGCGCTGGCCGCCGGACCGTATATGACCCATACGATGACCTCCTGGCATGAGATGCTCACCTGGTTCGGCTTCAAGTGCATCGGGCTGCCGACCGAGTTTCCGTCCGCATTCTCGTGGGAAGACTCGTTCTCCAACCTGCTGGGCACGGTCATCGCGGTCAACGCTCTCCAGGACTCTCAGCATCCCTACAACGAGGCCGTACAGATGGCGCTGGACCGGGAAATGGCCAAGCTCGGCATCCTGCCGGCCAATGTATCCAAGCAGGCCGCCGAATCCGTCAAAGGCCACTGGTCCACCGGCGATGTCACGATGCTCACAACGATCAGGAAAAGGAACTTCGACATCGGGCTGGGCGACGGCATGGTCACGCCGACCCTGGTCCCGAACGTCCCCGAGTGTCCCAACGCCGAGCCACTTTCGTATCCCGCTCCCAAGCTCGACGTCCTGGCCAAGTACGGCTTCGCGATGACACTGGAGATCGAGCCGCACGAGTGGGAAAGCGGCAAGATCCTCCGCATCGCTTACGGGGACAACAAACCCGAGAAGCGCATCCACCCCGAGCGACACTTCCCCATCATCATGGAGTACATGCGGCAGGCCGCGACGGCCTTATATCCCGAATTCAATTACCCGGCCTACGAGGACGGAACGGCGCCGCAGGTGAAAACGGCCGGCCCCTGAACAGATCAGCTTTCGGCAGGGGCAAAATGGGCGATTCGCCTATTGCCCGGTTTTCGCGAGAATTCTATTTTATAAAAGGTGAGTGAGGGTGTTGCGAGTTGGGTCGTGATTCACGGCTCCAACAAACAGCACAAACTTGCTCATAGGCGTTAGGTGGCTTCGGCCGCCTAACGCCGCTTTTTTAGGGCCGCCAAGCCCCGCACGGCGGCCGAGTATTCTCTTCCCTCCTGACGTTCCGCGGGCCATAATGCGCTCATCGAAGAGACGTAATGGTCCGGCAACAACCAATGGCTGTGGAGAGACCATGTACCGTAACTCGTTGACACCACGGAAGTTGTTTGGCCTTGTCCTGCTGTTGTTTTCCGGCACGACCCTGTCGATCTGGGCAACGGGACTCGTGACCTTGGAGACACCGGCGTTCGATGCCCGGGGCCTGATCCTGTTCGGACTGGGTGCGGGCCTGCTCATCCTATCGCTCCTGTTCTTTCGTCGAGTCAGATGGGTGCGCGTCGCTATGTCGGTCCTGATGCATCTCCTCGGCTTGGCACTTTTGGCAACACTGCTGTATACCTTACCTGCTGTGGAGACCACGGTGGAGCACGTGGTGGTAGTGGCTTTCACCCTGCTCGGCGTGGGCCTTTCATTCGTGGCGATTCTCATTCTGCATGGCAACACCACGAGAAGCGATTTTGCGGCGGCGCCGGTCCGCACCGCCCGTCCGCGCTGGCGTCGCTACCTCGTGATTACTGCGGCTGGCACGCCGCTGCTTCTAGTGCTGGCGACGTGGCAGGTCGTGCCTCGGCTGCTGGCGGAGCCCACCATCACTGTGGATTATCTGTCACAGGCCAACCGGGCCAACCAGCCAGCCGATTATGATCCCAACCGCAACGCTGCTCCCCATTATGAGAGATTGTTCTCGCAGTTCACCCTCCTGCCGGAGGTCCTGAGGAGCGAGAACCGATGGAAATCTTGGCCTACCGATCTTGACCCCAATGAGTACAAGGCGCTGCAAGACTGGGTCCCGACTAATGAGGCTGTCCTGCCCACACTCGCCCAAGCGGCTGGGTGCCCTTACTGTACGGGCACGACAGCATACAACGCACCTTCACCGATGACGGAAACGGCACCGGTCGGCTGATTCCCGCACGATTGTACGAGGACAAGAAGAGAGGACCCCACCTGTACACGCGGCCGATTGCCTATCTTGATGCGGTTCGTATCTGCCTGACGCATCCCGATCGTCAACAGACCGTTCAGTTATTCGAATCGTACTTTGCGCGGGTGAAGGAACTCACCCGAAGGACACCCTGGGAATTGCGTGCGGAAGGCAGCAGTTATAAAGAGCGTTTGCAGGAGTGGTTGTCGGGCAACTATTATCTTCAGGATGGATTTTTGGCGATCGCCCAGTGCATCCAGATCGGTTGGCGTGGACGGGTATCCGGCGAAGCGACGGTAACGGTCCTGGCCGTCTTGACCTACAGGGCACAGGAGGGCCAACTCCCGGAATCTGTCAGAATGTTGGTGGAGAAGGGTCTGCTGCCAAACGTCCCGATGGATCCGTACAGTGGCGGTCCGCTCGTCTACAAGGTGAGCGGCGACAGCTTCACTCTCTACAGCGTGGGCGAGGACTTCGTCGACGACGGCGGCGTCCCTTGCGAGTGGAACGACGAATCGGGCGGCGACCACGTCTTCTGGCCGACCCCCGCGGCGCACCAATAGCGGAGGCATCCCACGCCACCACCGACGAAGATCAGCTTCTGGAGGGGGCGAAATGAAGGATTCGCCTATAGCCCTGCTCTCGCGTGAGTCGTAATATGCACGAGGTGAGTGAGGGTGTTGTAAGCTGAGTCGTGATTCACGATTCGGATAGACAACACAAGCTTGCTCATTAGGCGTTAGGGAGCTTGCCTCTCTAACGCCGCTTTTTTTTGCGCCCCTCGTGCCTGTGGTGGTGCCCCGGCGACGACGTCTTTCGATTCTTCCGCCATTCACGGGCTTTTCCCTATTGAGCAAACGGCGGCGATCTCCATGCTGTAGGGTGTGCCAAACCACCGTGAAGAAAAGGCCAAGGTGCCCAGATGAAAATTCTCCAAGTGACTGCCCAGGAACTGTTGGACTCTCGGGGCAACCCTACCGTGGAAGCGACGGTGCACTTGGACAACCACATGAAGGCTTCCGGCATGGCGCCTTCGGGCGCCTCCACCGGCCGGTTCGAAGCCCTGGAGCTCCGCGACAATGACCCGCAGCGGTACTTGGGCCGGGGCGTGCTCCACGCGGTCCAGAACGTCAATGCCATTATCTCGCCTGCGCTCGTCGGGCAGGAGGTGACCGACCAACGCTCCATCGACCACATCCTGCTGGAGCTCGACGGAACCGACAACAAGTCCTATCTGGGGGCCAATGCCGTGCTGGCCGTCTCGATCGCGTGCCTGAGGGGCGGCGCCTGTGCCCAGCAGATTCCGGTCTATCAGCACGTGGCCGCGTTGTGCGACCGCCCTCCGGCGGGGCCTTACACCATGCCGGTGCCGCTGGTCAATTTGATCAACGGCGGCCGCCACGCCAGTGGGTCGTCTGACTTCCAGGAATATATGATCGTGCCCCTGGGAGCCCCCACGCTCGTCGAGGCCGTCCGCTGGTCGGCCGAGATCTTCCACCATCTCCAGACCGTGATCGAGAACCGGGGCTGGCCCACCACCGTGGGCGATGAGGGCGGTTATGCCCCGCCCGTGATCTCGAACGAAGAGCCGCTCCAACTGCTCATGGCCGCCATCGCGGAAGCCGGCTACACGCCGGGGGACGAGGTGGCGCTGGCCTTGGACCTGGCCGCATCCGAACTCTACGAGGGCGGCCGGTATCACTTGACAAAGGACGGTGTCGTACTCACCTCGGAGGAACTCGTGGACCTGTTGGTGGACTGGACCGAGCGTTACCCCATCGTCTCCATCGAGGACGGGCTGGCCCAGGACGACTGGGACGGATTCGCCCTGCTCAAACACAAAACGGAGAACCGAATTCAGGTTGTTGGCGACGACCTGTTTGCGACCAATCCTGCCAGAGTGCGGATCGGGGCCGTGAAAGACGCGGCTAACTCGGTTCTGATCAAGGCCAACCAGATCGGCACGATCACGGAGACCCTCGGCGCGATCCAGCTTGCCCACGAGTCCGGCATGACCGCGATCGTCTCCCATCGTTCCGGCGAGACGGAACTGCCTTTTGAGGCCTGCTTCTCGGTAGGCACCGGGGTCGGCCAGGTCAAGACCGGCTCGATGTCCCGGTCCGAGCAGGTGGCCGAGTACAACCAACTGATGCGGGTCGAGCGACGCCTGGGCTCCCAAGCCACCTTCGCCGCCTTCCCCTTCGCCCGCTACGCCCAAGCCAGACCGTAGGCCCTGGCGGACGCAGGAAGGACAACTGCCGAGTCCGCGCCCGGGTCCTGCAAGATCTCAAGGAAGACTTGCCTTTTCGAAGACTCCTGTGGCGTTGGACAGCGCCAGACCTGTTTGATCCCGGCGGACCACGGCCGTACCTACGGTCACAAAGCCCCTTTTCCTGACGTCGTCGGCGATCCGGATCTTTTCACTGGGGCCGCTGCCCCCCGCCTGAGCCGGTGGGCCGCCCTCTTTGAGGATAGTAATCTGCTTGAGTTCCAGATCGATGCGGCCCGGATAGACGGTGGCGACCAGGTAGCTCACGGCAGCGAGGCCGTTGGGACCGTGCCACAAACCGCCGTGGGCGACCTGAAGGACTCTATCGGCCCGTTGGCACGCCACCGCCTGGGTCTCCCCGCACAGGTACAGGTCTGTCGCGCGCGTCTTGAATGCCTGCCACAGGGGGGACTCCCGGCCCCCCGCCAGCATCAGAGGGTCGGAGCTTCCCGGGGCAGCCGCACCGAGGATCGGTGTGTGGCCCATCGCCACGACGTGCTCAACGCCAGGATTGTCGGCGAGGGTCTGCTCGAGCCACTGCAATTGCTCGCCCGTGACCTGCGGGAGGATGCCGGCCTGCGCGCCGCTGCCTCTTTCAAACACGTCCAGGGCAACGAACAACGTGTTCTCGTGCACGACAGAGTAAGCCGTGCCTTTCAGACGCAGCGGCCCGTTGCGCGGCATGTTCAGATACCTCTGGAACTGCCGCTTGAAAAGGGGCACCAAGGCGGCTTTGTCGTCGGGCCAGGAGCTGCCGCCGATTTCCCCATCTCCCACGGCGGCGTAGAACCGCAAGCCGTGATCCTCCATCCGCTTCACCCACGCGGGATACTGGACCGCCGCGCGCTTCTCCACGGCCACCTTATCCGGCCAGCGGCCCGCGATCAGGTCGCCGGGGACGAGGACGAATTCCGGATTCTCCGCCTTGATCGCCTTGAGGACGTAATCCAGCGTGTCCTCCCACCCCGGCTGGGGATAAGCCAGATCGGCACCCACGAAATTGGGGATACTGACGAACCGCCACGTGGGAGCAGAAGAAACGCCGTCCTTCGGAACCTCAACCTTGGCCACCCACAGAATCGCATTCAGGACCAGCTTGCGGAACGGCTCCATGTGCCAGTTGCTGGTGTAGTGGCCGCCGGCAAACCCGAAGCCCCGGCCCCCGCCGGGACGCGTGTAGGCCCAGGCCAGGACCTTGTCCTGCGGATTTCGGGGCGGCAGTTTGCCGGTCATGATGGGGACCACGTTCGCGTCGTTCGGGCGAAAGCGTATATCGAAGTACCACTCGTCTTCGGCAACGTAACCGGTGCAACCCCGCGTGATCGGGTGGCTACCGGCTGCCGGCGTCACCTTCACCACGTTAACGGGATTCTGCGAATAGCCCGCCTCATAGCAGCCGCCCATCCAGGCCGTGAGGTCCGGCTGTGCTCCCGCGGGCGGATCGATGGAGTAGTGAACAAACATGATTCCGGTCCCGCGTTTCGCCAACTCCCGGATTTTTGCCAGTCGGCCCGGCTCGGCGAGTGGGTGACTCTCCCGGCCATCCGCGAAGAAGACAATCGCATCCGCCTCGTCCAGTGCGGCGGGATTCGCGGGCCAGGCACTATCATAGACGTCGATCTGCAGCGGCTCGATGTTCGTCGCCTGTTGCAGACACTCCTTCACAAACCGGGCGACCTGGTCCCACTCATGGTTGCCCGCGCCGTGGCTGGGCTTGCCGGCCAGGAAAGCGACCTTCTTGGCCTTCGTCCCGGCCACCGGCGACAGGCCCGCCGCCCACGCGCAGCCGCGGCGAAACAGCTCCGCCGCACCCGGATTCGTGAGAGCCCCGACATCGTGCCCGAGCGGACTGTGAAACACGCGGCCCTTGCCGTACCTCAGGATGAAGGCCATCGCATAGTTCTTGCCGTCCACCTTCGACTGGGACTCGGCCAGGACCTGGATCGGGATTTGGCCGGCCAGACATGTGTACAGTTCATCCGTGATCTCGAAAGGCTTCAGGCCCCGTGTGATCGGATGGTCTGCATCGGTCATTGTCACTTGGAAGGAGCCGTAAGGATCGTGTCCTCTCAGCTTGGGATCATAGACCCGCCCGACGATCTTCTCGAACTCGGGCCAACCCTGGAAAGCCCCGCAGGAGAAGTGAACGGCGACGACTCCACCGCCCTCGCGCACGAATCGGGCCAGATTCTGCCGGGCCTGCTCCCCGGGATCGGGCGTCTCCCAATTCATGAAGTGCAGCACGACGACGCTGTAGTCCCGCAGCTTCTCCGAGGCGAGAAACTCCGGCTTTTCCACGACATCAACCTTCAGGCGCGGGTCCTTCCGCAACTCTCCTGCCAACGCCGGCGCCGTCTCCTTCCACTTATGCCCCGGGTAGTCGATGCCCGTGACGATAACCACCTTGCGCGTCTCGGCGTCCGCCCCCCACCCCCTTGAACCCGCACCCAGAACGAGTCCGCTCACTACCACCGACAGCCACAAGAAACGTGCCCATTGTCTGTGCTCCATGCGTTCTCCTTCGAGCCGGTCCTGCGGCCGGCGTCGCACACCCTGATCGGACGCGATTTTCACCAAGGGATTTCTATTGGGTTTCTCGCCGTTTGTCAACGTGGAGGGTCATGCTTGTGATGGATGTAGTGCTCGATCAGCCGCTTCACCTGGCTGTTTTGCGGCGTTTCTTCGTCGTTCAGCGCTTGCGTGGCATCCTCCAGAGACTCTATCTCGGTCTGATGCAGCTTGCGTAACAGTGCCAGAGCTTCCCGCCGGATCTGGGGGACGTGCAGGTCCATCATCAAGCCCGCGTCCTTGTCACGCCCATAGATGCGTCCGAGCGATTCTCTCTTCGCAAAGGTCTGCAGGAATGCCTTTTCCAAAATGAGGATTTCTTGTGTCGTGAGCAGCCTGTCTTCGACCCGCTTCTCCAATTGCGTCCCACTCTCGACACCCAGCAGGCGTAGAACATGCTCCCAGGTCCGGCAGGGCAACATCCGAACCTTCGCGATTTCGCGCAGGCTCTTTCGTTCGTGACTCAAAAAGACCGCCAGCATCCGCCGCGCCTCGTCTTTCAGAACCATCTGTCGCTGCCGGCGCACCAGCTCGAATTGCCACGCGGAAGCGCCGCCGGGCGATCGGCCCGTTTGCACGAACGAATAGAAGCCCTGGGCCTCGTGAACCGCCGCTTGCTGAATCGCCGGCAACGTCTCTTCATTGACGATTCCGGGAATGGCCGGCGTCTGCTCCGCCGCCGGGGTCGCCATTTCCGGCGCGGAAGCGGTCGCCGGTTTGGGAAGAGCTCCCTCCGTCGAAGTACGGGCAGTAGAGGCCCGGACGCCCACCGGTCGTCCTTCCCGGATATCTCTCATGAACAGCAGAAAGCCGTGCGCCACTTCCTGATGTCGCCCTCTCTTGGCCGCGTGACCCAGCAATTTTCGCCAGGCCTGATAGCGCTTGTCATCCGCGAAATAGTCGCGAATATCGACCGCCAGGCCGGAGGACACGCCCGCCTCCGCGCTCTGTTCCGTGAGGGTCCTGATGCCCTGGAGGACGGAGAACATGTACTCGCGGTATCGTTCCGCGTTGCTCTCGGTGAAGCGCCGCAGGCGTTTGAGGGTGACACGGATATTGTCCAGCATCAGATCATTCACGGTGAGCACGTACGAAGGCACCTGCTCCGCGTTGGAGAATTCGGCCACCTCGGCCAGCCCCGCCAGAAGTCCCTCCTCGGGCACGGTCGATTCCTCTTTCTTCGAGTTCTCGCTGGCGGCCTCCGCTTCTTCCTGGATTCTCTTCAATAAATCATCGACGCCCCGCAATGCTCGCTTCAGCAGCCGGTCACTAGCCGCATCGAAGAAGCGAAACGGCTTGAGGATCCACACGGCCGCGACGAGCAGCAGACAGGCACCCCCCCAAATAAAGAACTTGCCATATTGCTGCCAGAACTGCTGAAACTGCTCGATCGGGCCGGGCCCCCCGCGGTCGATCTGCTCCAGTCCCTCCACGTCGTACGGGCCCCTGGTCGTGGCGCGTCGCGATTGAGGACCCTGCCCGGCCTGGCCCCAAGCCAGTGCCGCGAGCATCAGGACGGCACAACAGGCCAGGACCCATGTCCGGACGCTCCCACTTCCCAGGCTGCCGCATTCCGGGCAAAGCCGCACAGGAACCGCCCAGCAGACTCCGTGTTTTTCCCGGTTTGTTGATGACACATCCACGCTCGTATTATACCATGTCCTTGGCCATCAAAGGAAAGGCAGGTGCGGAAATTGCGAAACGGGTAGGGGCACGGGACCCCAAACGCGGAGAATTGCGTCTGGGAACCCGAAGGATCATTCGCCCGTACGGTAACGCCGCGTCCGCAGGACCGTCTGTTACACAGGATGAATCACAAGCAGATAGAGTCGATTGTATGGGAGAATTCTTATGGCAAATCCAAGACGAATCGGGCTGTTGCTGGCGGGAGCACTGCTGTGGGTGGGACTTTGTCAGGTTGGCTCTCAGATCCCCCGGGCGGGCGCGCGTCAGGCCACCGGGGAGAACCCGGCGTCCTGGCGCGCGGAGGTCTTGCCCTCGGGGGAAGCTGCTGAGATTCGCAGCCAGGTGGAACAGCCCACGGCCATTCTGCACGTGGTCCCCTCCGGCCAGACCATCCAGAAGGGCGACCTCCTCGTCGAGCTGGACGCCTCCGCGCTCATCGACAAGAGGGTGCAGCAAGTCGTCCAGGTTCACAAGGCGGAAGGCGAGATGATTCTGGCCCGGCAGACCCAGGAGTGGGAAACACGAGCCGCACAGGGACAAACCGTGGTTGCCGAGAAGGCCCTGCGACTGGCCCAGAGCCAACTGAAGGCCTTCACCGAGGGTGAGTATCCCCGCCAATTGGCCCTGGCCGAGGGTGCGGCAAAGATCGCCAAGGAGAAGCGTACCATAGCAGAGGTGCGCATGGAGCGGCGCAAGGCAACCTTTGAGACGCAGAGGGATCAGGACGCACGAGACGCTCTCCAGGAAGCCCAGGTCGCCGCGAGTGAGGCGAGCGTGCAGTCCTATGTGGCCGACATCGAGCTGGCGTTTCTCAAGAGCTTCGTTCACGACAACAAGGTCGCCGAGCTGGAGCTGGCCATCGCGCAGAGGGAGTACGACCTGGCCCGGGCCAACGATGCGATCTCCGCCGCCAAGACGCGCGGCGGAGTAACCGTGTCTCTGGCTGAGACGCAGTACCACCGGGAATCGGACCGGCTGGCGAAATTAGACGATCAGATCGTGAAATCCAAGATCTATGCGCCGCGGGATGGGATCGTCGCCTATCCGAACGATGCCAATGAGCCGCCGATCAAGGCGGGGGCCGTCGTCCGCGACCGACAGGTCCTCGTGCGTCTCCTGCCCGTGACGCGGCCAAAGCCGTGAATCAGTTCGCCGGCTTCAGGACAACCGAGCGAAGGTTGATTGCCTGCCACTGGTTTCGCACGGGTCTGATGCTCAGCTCATGGGCGCCCTTCTCAAGTTGTGCCTGACCGAGCTTGACTGTCTTGAAGGTCTCGTAGTCACCGGTCTTCTCGACTTGGGCGGCGAGCTTCTGCCCGGCGACGGCGACCTCGAGCTTGCTGCTCTGGGCGGGTGTGGCGACAGCCGCCATGACATCGAACCGGCCGCCCTTCTCGATCTTGAACTGCCAGCTCACCCAATCGCGCGCGTTGGTCCAGTAACCGATGTTCGGCTGACCGCCCTTGGACTCGACCTGGGCCGTATCCCCGTGGATTTCCGCCAGCGGCGCGGGTAGCACGATGGTCCCATCCGCCTCCTGGCCCGGCAGCACTTTCTCAATATCGAGCTTGCCTTTGACCTCCAGCACGACCACTGTGTCGATGGCGTCCAGCGGCTCGGCCGGGACCTCGACGACCAAGCCCCCCTCGCCGGCGGCAGTCTGGAGAGTCTTGTCCGTTGCCAGCAGCCAAGCGCTGCGGACCTGATTGCGCAGGCCCGGCACGACCAGCTTGCCGTCCTTCGGCCAATCGAAGACGTGCAGGTACAGCGTAGCCCCCTCGTCGTTCAGTTTCTTCGTGCACCGGCCCCACGTCAGGCGGCTGAACGGGCTGGCGGTCGTCCCGTAGATCGACTCGCCGTTGACCTTCATCCACTTGCCGATCTCCTTGAGCCGCTCGATGCTCGGCTGCGGAATCTCGCCCAAGCAGGTCGGCCCGACGTTTAGGAGGTAGTTGCCCCCCTTGCTGGCGATATCGACGAGATTGTGAAGCAGCGTCTCGACCGGCTTCCAGTGGTTGTCGTAGCTCTTGTAGCCCCAGGTGTCATTCATCGTCATGCAGGTTTCCCAATCGCGGCCCGGCATGCCGGTCGCCGGGATTTCCTGCTCGGGGGTGCTGAGGTCGCCGCCGTAACCTCCGCCCAGACGGTTGTTGATGATGATGCCGGGCTGGAGCTTGATCAGCGGCAATAGCATATCCGCCCGCTGCGTGCTCATTTCGACAGGCGTGTCCCACCACAGAATGGCCAGTTTGCCGTAGTTTGACAGGAGCTCTTTCACCTGCGGCGCGGCAATCCTGCGAATGTACTCATCCATGTCGCCGTTCTGGGCGGAATCCCAATGTCCACCGGCAGCCGCCCCGCCGGGATGGCACCAGTCCTGGGCCTGCGAGTAGTAGAAGCCCAGTTTGATCCCCTGCCTCTCGCACGCCGCCGCCAGCGGCTTGAGCAGGTCCTTGCCATACGGCGTGGCATCCACCACATCCCAGTCGGTGACCTTCGAATCGAACAGGGCGAAGCCGTCGTGATGTTTGGACGTGATGACAATGTACTTCATGCCCGCTTCCTTGGCCAAGCGGACCCACGCCTGGGGATCGTAGCGGACCGGATTGAACTGCTGGGCGAACTGCTTGTACTCGGCGACCGGGATCTTGCCCTGGTTCATGATCCACTCGCCGATGCTGGGAATCTGCTTTCCTCTGTAGGTCCCGGCGGGCACAGAGTATACGCCCCAATGGATGAACATGCCGAATCGGGCCTTCCGCCACCATTTCATCCGGGCGTCCCGCTGCTCCGGTGTCTCGCCGGGCTGACCAACAGTCTCTTGGGAAATCACGGTGCCACAAAGACTCACTATCAGCACGGCCGCCAGAATCACCACGTGCCACATGCGTCGGGACAGAGACGTTCGCATGGAAGGAACTCCTAATGATATTCCGTGGTACGGGCGAAAGATCTTTCGCCCCTACATGCCAAGACGGCAGTCTACCCTTGAACCGGGATGGACAGGCGGTCCGAATGGTTCTTACCCGGCTAAAGCCGGTACTCCGAACGAGTCAATCCAGGCGGATGCCTTTCTGGTGGAGCCAATGTTTCAGATCGCCCATCTCGCTGAAGATCTCGTTGTCGTAGTCCTGCTCCAGCTTTACGATGTTCTGCGCCAACTCCGGCTGCTCCTGGACGATCTCGGTCAGCTTCTTCTCGAACTCATCGGCGCTGGCCTGCAGGTCGTCGAGATCGACGCGGATGCCGAGCATACCGGCGATCCGGCGGGTCGCGGCCACGATGCACTTCGGGTTGGCGCCCTGCACATACGCCGGGATGGTCGCCACGATGCTCACCATCTCGACCTCATGCTCCTTCGCGATGGTCGTCAAATACGTGATGATGCTGGCCGGGCCTTCGTAGTCGCTGAACTTCATGCCGTAGCTCTCGAAGCGCGGCTTCATCTGCGCGTCGGAAACCGAACAGAACAGCGTCGGGTCGCGAGTGTGCGGCACCAGGCCCGCTACGCTGCCGATGAAGTACACCGACTTAACGTGCAATTGGCTGCACAAGGCGAAGAGGCAGTCGCCGTAATCGACCCAGTTCATGTTCGGCTCTTTGCCCGAAAACAGGACCAGATTCTCGTTCTGAGCGGCGAAAAACGCGTTGTCGGGGAACTCGAACTCGCGAATGATGCCTTTGCGAATCTTGCAGTGCGGCCGGAACAGGGATGCCACCTCCATCGCCCCGGGGGAGTTGTAGATGTAAAAGCCCTGGTGATCGATCTCGGCGATGCGCTGGGCGTGCAGCTTGTCGACCAGGACCTTGATCGTGCCGGTCGAGACCTCCGCGCCGTCCATCCAGCCCGATAGACCCATCAGCAGCCGAGCATCCCGAAGCGGGTCCCCAAACGCATTGGATTCGCGTTTGGGAGCCCGATCCGCCCCCCCATACACTCGCAGCTTGTCCGACCCCATGTTCCCACCCTTCGAACGCGACGACGATCAGTGAACGACCACACCGGCATCCTAAACGAGACGGCCGAACGCCGCAAGGGCGAAAAACGGTGCGCCCCAAGCTCGCGGGCCGTCCCGCAAGTGCGACCACGAAGCGACGGCTACCAACGCAGGGCGGTCCGTAGTGCCGCGTTTTTCTCTGGATTGTCGCGCTGGCGCCGCGCAGAATGCATGCGTTGCGGCCCGGACGAAGGAGCATCGAATGTGGAAAAGCGGTATTGGCTCTTACCTGAGACGAGCACTCGTGATGTCGGACAGGTCGGCACACTTTCACCGGATCGAAGGACTTGGCATGTTTCGCACCCTGTGTCCCTGGTCCCCGGCGAGGAAGTCGGCAGTGCCGAACCCTGGCACGGCGAGTGGATGGCGGAGCTTGTCCACCAGGTCGCTCCGGAGGCCAGGATCATTCCGATACGAGCGCGACTGGATGAATCCTACAAACGCGGGCGAGGATGAACCCCGTCTACAAGGACGGCTGGGGGCTTTCCAACGGTCCTCCCATCGTCGCCGGCGTGATCGCCCTGATGAAGGGCGCCAATCCAAAGCTCACCCCTGCTCAGATCCGAAACATTCTCACGCAGACAGCGGAAAATAAAGACGGCTTTCGTGTACTGAATGCGGAGGCCGCCAAGAAAGCCGTGGATTCGAGAGACTGACGCAAGAGACGGCCGGATTTGCCACGGGCCAGTTCGCAAGGGGAGAGCTTGCTCTCGCCGGCGTTTTCCAGTACTATGACCGGTCAAGGTCTTTGTGTGCAATCGAAACCCACAGCCGAAAGGAGAAGAGATCATGAAACGACGCAACTTCCTCAAAACCGCCGCCGCCGCCGGGACCGGTCTGCTCATTCTGCCCAAGACCATGCTTTCCGGTGCCAACGCGCCGAGCAACAAGCTCAACATCGCCCTGATCGGGACCTGGGGCCGGGGCAGCGCGCACATGGGTGCCATCTCGAGCGAGAACGTGGTGGCCCTGTGCGACATCAACGAGGACCACATGGTCGCCGCCGCCAAGAGGTTCCCGAACGCCCAGAAGTATGTCGATTGGCGCAAGTGCCTCGACCAGAAAGGCATCGACGCCGTGGTCTGCGCCACGACGGACTTCACGCACGCCTTCGTCGCGAACTGGGCACTCAACCGCGACATGCACGTGTACTGCGAGAAGCCGCTGGGCAACACCGTGGAAGAAGCCCGCGTCGTCCGCGCCAACTGGCTCAAGCGAAAGAACCGGCTCGCCACGCAGCTTGGGACCCAGCGTCACGCCAACCCGAATTTCAACCGCGTGCAGGAATTGATCCGGGATGGCGCGATCGGCAAGGTCTCGGACACCTATGCCTGGGGCAATCGCCAGATCCGCCGGCCGGGCTATCTGCCCGCGCAGGACGAGCCGCCGAAGGACCTGCATTACGATCTGTGGAACGGGCCGGTGCCCTTCCACCCCTATAACCCGGGCTACTTCACCGGCGGCGAGGGCGCCAATTGCCTCCAGTGGAACATGTACTGGGACTTCGGCAGCGGCCAGATCGGCGATATGGGCAGCCATACGATGGACCTCATCTGGGACGCCATGGGCGGCGGCCTGCCCACCACCATTGAGGCCAAGGGCGACCCGTTCAACCCGGAAGTGACGCCGGTCGAGTTCGAGAGCCACTTCACCATGCCGGGCAACGATTGGCGCGGCCCCATCACCGTGAGCTGGTACCAGGGCGGCGCCATGCCGCGGTCGCCGCGGAACTGGGTCGACTTGAATAAGATCGACCACGGCGCAATGTTCAAGGGGTCCAAGGGCTACCTGATCACCGGTTTCGACTCCCGCCTGATCATCCCCTTCGGCGACGACGCGGACATGAGCTACTACAACCGCCGCGAGAAGATGCTGCCGCCGGTAGGCTCGTTCCAGAAGGAATGGATCAACGCCTGCAAGGGCGACTTGAAGACCTCGGTCGACTTCGATTACGGCGGCACGATGACCGAGACCATGCTCCTGGGCCTCGTGGCCTACCGCGCCGGCAAGAAGCTGGAATACGACGGTGCCACCGGGCGTGTCACGAACGACGATGCGGCCAACGCCCTCCTGAGCAAGAAGTACCGCGAAGGCTGGACCCTGAACGGGTAGACCAATCGGCTTCGCAACTCTCCTTCAGTGTACAACGACCGGTGGGGCAAGCTCAGCCCCACCGGCTCTTTTTCGCGCATGGTGTTATATGCGCCGGAGAGGCTTGCTTCCTCAACGGATTCACGTTAGGATGGCACCTCATGACCTAGGCATGAGGGCACTGCATGCCAAGAGAGAGCCAGGGACATGAATCAGATATCATCGAACCCATGTCGGGCAGAGGGTAGATCATAGGGGAGAACTAATACACGGTGGCTGGGGCCGCGAGAGGCAGAGGAGTCTTTCTTGGCTGTACTTGACGAAATAGTCAAGTGGGCACGTTCGGAGTTGCCTTCCTGGCAGGCGGAGGCCGTACGCCGATTGCTGCTGCAGGGTACGCTTACGCCTGTGGATAAGGAAGACCTTCTCTTGATGTTGAAGGGCGGACATGGGCTGCTCAAGGCCGGGGAGAAGTGCATCAAGCCAAAACTACTGTGCAGCGGCGACGTTCCCGGTACGGAGTCGACCGCACGTGGCGCTGTACTTTGCGCGGTTGAGCAACTCACGAATGTCAACGCGCTACCAGCAGGATCAGGCCTCACCTTCGGCGAGCAGGGACTCACCATAATCTATGGAGACAATGCGTCGGGTAAATCCGGATACGCGAGAGTGCTCAAGAAGGCATGCCGCGCAAGAGATACAACGGAACGCATTCATCCAAATATCTACAAGAAGACGGTAACCAATCCGGCAAGCGCGATCTTTGTTCTCAGAATGCCAAACGGTGAGACTACACCCGTAAAATGGGTGGACGGAATAGAACCGCCCGACATACTGGCTAACATCTGTGTATTCGACTCGAAGTGCGCCAGAATCATAATTGACGACGAAAACGAGGTCGTATATCTCCCCTATGGAGCACACGTCTTCCAGGGTCTTGTCGAATTGCTGCACGAATTCAGGGATCGAGTTAACGCAGAGCGCCCTCAGGTAGAGCCGATTGAGTGTCAGGACGTTGCTGTGACAACCCGTGCCGGCACGTTCTTGGCGTCTTTGACTGCCGATACCAGCAGTGAGACATTGGAAGGCGCAACCCAATGGTCCGAAGAGGATGAGAGCCAGCTTCAGTCGGTCACCCAGGACATTGCCAAGGCGGCAGTCGAGGATCCGACGCGCCAAGCCCAGCGTCTGCGCAATCTCAAGGGGCGCATTTCCGCTGTTGAGAACGAGATAACAAAAATCGCCAGCAGGGTGTCAGCGGAGGCCGTAGGATCATTGGAGCGCCAGATACGTGCCGTTAAGGATGCCGAACGCGCGTTTGCCATTGCCTCACAAGATTCCAGTCTGCTTAGTCAGGAACCGCTGTCTGGAGCCGGCGGCAACGAATGGAAGCTTCTCTACGAGGCTGCACAGAAATACTCTACCGAGGTTGCCTACGCCCAGAAGGAGTTTCCTTACGTGGGAGATGGTAGCTTGTGTGTTCTCTGCATGCAGCACCTCTCGGACGAGGCGAAGGCGAGGTTCCGCCGATTCAAGTCATTTATGGAGCAGGCCGTAAGAAGGCAACGTGACAAGACTACCGCGGAGCTGTTAGCTGCGCTGAAAGAACTCTGTGATCTGGACCTCGACATACTGAATACGTATAAGGACGCGTTCGACGAGATCCACGCGCGAGATAGAGCATGTGCTGATGCAGCGAAAGTGTTCCTTGACAAAGCACTCATCGCCAAAATGACCATGGAAGCTGCAGCTCAAGCGCGCACTCCCATCTCACCGGTAGAGATGCCGGCATGTCCGTCATCAAGTATCCAGAAAGTGATCGAGTCAATGGAGAATGAGGCTCAACGGCTGGATAGATCGGCGGAGCCGGCCAAGGCCGCATCGTTGAAATCGGAGAAAGAAGAGTTGGCTGCAAGGAAGCGACTGCACGAAGTGAAACCGCAACTCACGGTACGCTTGCAGCAATTGAGGATAAACGCGAAATACAACCAATGTGTGAGAGAGACCGACACCACCTCGGTCACGAAGAAATCCCGCCAAATCATCTCTGGCGCTCTCACCCAGGAGTTCGAGACGTTGCTCAACAAGGAACTCAGCGAATTCGGCTCCCACATACGCCTACGTCTTGAGATGAAGGGGGTTGCTGGCGAGACAATTCACAAACTTGCACTAAAGGACTGTCAGTTGCCGGCGCGTGCGAGGGTGACAGACATCCTGAGTGAAGGGGAACAGCGAATTGTCTCCATCGCGAGCTTTCTTGCGGAATTGAAGGCCTGCGGACGTAACAGCCCGGTTGTCTTCGATGATCCCGTCTCGTCACTTGATCACATCTGGCGAGAGAAAGTCGCCAGACGTCTCGCAACTGAGTCTTCCAACAGGCAGGTAATCGTCTTCACACACGACATCGTATTCACAACCTCCACGATGTTTGCCGCTCAGAACGCAAACATACCGGTTGCCGTGCGGTGCATACAACGGATCGGTGACTTACCGGGCGCAACCTCCGACAGCATTCCCTGGAAAGCCGTCAATGTGCGCCAGAGCATTGATGCTCTCAAGAAACAGGCTGCGCACCTGCCCAATACGTGGAAAACAAACACCCGCGACCACTATGAACAGATCGTTCGGTCCCTCTATTCCAAGCTCAGGGCAACTTGGGAAAAAACGGTTGAGGAAGTGGCTTTTGCTGGCAGCGTCCTGCGGTTTGAAGCCCATGTTCGCGTCAACAAGGGGATTCTTAAGGTGACCGCGGTTGATCTCAAAGACTGGCACGCTCTGATATCCGCGCACAAGAAGTGCTGTGACGTAACCGATGCACATGACAACATTGGCCCACGGAATGCCCCCGTGCCCGACCCGGCAGAAGTTGTCCAAGATGTCTCGAATCTCGAGTACTGGGTCGAAACCGTCCTCGCGAAGCAGAAGCCCTTTAATTGACTCGGGCCAGTACGGTGTCGACTCCTCAGGCGAATCTGCCAGGTTTGCATGCCTACGAGGACAGTCAGGCAATGTGCCGCTCACGGATGCGGCAGGGTTCTTTGCTCGGAGGCGCTTGGGGGCCAGTGGGTGAAGGTGGACCACATGCCGGCCCGGCCGGCGCCGTAGTCGTCCTCGTTCCAGACCTTGTCCTTCTTCATGTACTCGACGTGGCCGTCGTAGAAGGCCAGGTTGACCCCCTCGCTGTGCCGGTACAGGGTCGGGCCGTCGCAGCCGACGTCCTTATAGGGCATGATCGTGTCATGGCCGAGGACGTCCCAGCCTTTGACGTAGTTGGCCCCCTTCCACCAGAGCCACCAGTCGTTGCTCTCGGTGAAAAAGAGCTCGGAGGCGGGAGCCTTGACAGTCACATTCTTATGGCCGGCATAGCCGTAGGCGTACCAGTCCGAATAGTACCAGTCCGTGAGGTTGGCGCCGTAGCTGATGAAGTTGGTGTAGAGCCGGTCCAGGCGTTCCTGCGTCCCGACCAGGTCGCTCGGGCAGCGAAACTCCTTGGGGGCGTGCCAGCCGCTCTCGCCTGCGCCCTGCTTGTCCTTGTAGCCCAGGAGCTTGCGGAAGAGCTGGTTCGAGGGCCAGGTAATCTGGCTGGTACTGCCGGCGCCCCCCGGGCGGAAGATGATGGGCACATACCAGCCGTCCGCGCTGTCGGCGTACAGAACGCTGGCCATCCCGAGGCTGCGGACGTGACTGGAGCAGGACAACCGTTTGCCCAACTCCTTGGCCCGCAGCAGGGCCGGCATCAGGACGGCCATCAACAGGGCGATAATGGAAATGACGACGAGAAGCTCGATCAGTGTGAAGGCTCTTTTCATACGCATGGCAACCCACTCCTGGAAATTGACACCCTCGACACCTTCCCTATGGGTTCGATTCCCCTGCACCTGCACGGGGGTATGCACTATGATTCTACCCGAACCGGCCCGCCGGACAAACCAAAATCCGGCCCAGCCAGAAATTCGACGCCGGCAAACCATACCCATAAAGACGCCGAATTCGGCGTGGGTGTTCCGTGCCGGAGGCTTTCCAGCCCGGTGCAGGCCATTCATCCGTGTGCACCGCTGCGCAGTTGCCGGAGAATATCCCAGTAGGCGCCTCGGGCACCCCGGCGGATAGCTTCCACGAGCTCCGTATTGTCGTTGTAATTGTGGTCGGTTGCCGCGGCGTCGGGCTGCTCGGCCATCGGCTCGAAGAACCGCTTGTCGCCGGCGATGAGGTCCTTGATGAGCTTGGCCGGCTCGGGGCCTAGGGCGGGCGAGATATAGAAGGTCGGCATGAACAGGTCGATCGGGCCGGTGTACTTGCGGCGGAGACCCGGATTGCGGTCGAGCGGGCCTTCCCGTTTGAGAGCATCGACCATGCCGGTGCCGGCATAGACGCGGATGCCGAGCGAGGCTCCGGCACAGTCGGGCGAGATGCTCTTGATGAAGCCGACTGTCTCGGCGGCGGTTTGCGGGGTTTCGCCGGGACCGCCCAGCAGCAGATCGATCATCACCTTCATGCCGCTCTCGCGGCACAGGCGGACGGCGGTGGCGAGGTCGCCAGCACGGTGCGGCTGGCGATAGGTGCTGAGCATCGCTTCACTGGCGGAGTCGCCCGTGAAGTTGATGCCGACGCAGCCGGCCTTCCGCATGGCGGCCGCCAATTCCGCGTCGAACGGCGTTACCGCCAGGTACGCATACCACCGGACTTTCTCCCCCACGCAGCGGCGGATCATCTCCTCGCAGACCGCCAGCGCGTGGCTTCGGGGCACGTTGAACTCCGCATCGCACGTGTGGAGCACGTCGATCCCCTGGCCCAGTAGCGACTCGATCTCGTCCGCAATCTCCGCAGGCTTTCGGGACCGTGGTATCGGCCCCTTCGCGAGCGGATCGGCACAGTAGAGGCACTGGCGATTACAGCCGCGTTTCGTCTCGAAGCCGCACTGACCGCCGCGCGTAAAGTAGGCACGATTGTCAACCATCCCCCGCTGCGCCAGCAGGGAAATCTCGGCTGGCCAAGCGGGCGGATTGCTCCGAATCCCTCGATCGTCGCGCCAAACTAAACCTGGAACCTCCTCGAACTGCTGCCGATCCTGCTCCAACCGCCGGTACAAGGCGACGGTGGCCTGCTCACCGTCGCCGCGGATGCCGAAATCCGCCCCCGTGTATTCCACGATCTGCTCGGCGAAAACGGAGAACCCAACGCCGCCCAGGACGATGGGGGCTTCGCTGAGCCTGCGGATCCTCTGCACCAGCTCGGCCAACTCCGGCACGAACCACTGGGCACTCGGCCAGAAGCAGTCGTCCACGTTGCGGAACGTCAGCCCGATCAGGGTGGAACTGCGCTGGAGCAGATGCTCGCGCAGCGCCTTTTCCGGGTCCTCGCTGAGGGCAAGGTCCAGAACGTCGACTTCGATGCCGGCGCGCACCGCCGCTTCCGCCACATACTCCAGTCCAATCGGCCCGATGGCCGGTACCATGCGATTCGTGTTGATTAGAGTGAGCATGGAAGCATAGTACTTGGATCGTGGTCCGCGTTCAAGCCCGGTCGGCAGCATGTAGGGGCAGGCCCCCGTGCCTGCCCATCCCTGGAGGGCAACCACAGGGGGTTGCCCCTACGGCGTCACCACACAGGCCGCATTGACAGGATGCGGCCGCAGCGCTAAAATGGCAATAATGGAGCAGAAACAAATCAATATTCTAGGCATTGAGACGAGTTGCGATGAGACGGCGGCGGCGATTGTCGCCGACGGACGCGAGGTTCGGTCGTCCGTCGTGGCGTCGCAGACGAAGTTGCACGAGAAGTATGGCGGCGTCGTGCCGGAGATTGCCTCGCGGGCCCACATCGAGAAGATTTATCCGGTCCTTGTCGAAGCAATGGAGCGGGCCGGCGTCGGCAAGGACCAGATCGATGCCATCGCGGTGGCGAATCAGCCGGGGCTGACCATCGCGCTGGTCGTGGGGGTGACCGCCGCCAAGACGCTGAGCTTCATGTGGGGTAAGCCGCTGATCGCCGTCAACCATCTGCACGCCCATTTGCAGTCGGCGCTGCTCAGTGAAGAGAAGCTGGAGCTGCCGGCGGTGGCGTTGATCGTCTCCGGCGGGCATACCTGCCTTTATGAGGCAGACTCGCCGCTGGAGTTGCGGCTGCTGGGCTCGACCATCGACGATGCCGCCGGAGAGGCGTTCGACAAGGTGGCAACGATCCTGAAACTACCCTATCCCGGCGGGCCGAACATCGAGCGGATCGGCAAGAAGGGCAACCCAAAGGCGATCGACTTTCCGCGCTCGATGCTGGGCCGGGACTCGCTGGACTTCTCCTTCAGCGGCCTCAAGACCGCCGTGCTCTACTACTGCCGGGGCCAGAATATGCAGGGCGAGGACCGGGTCGATTCCATGAGCGAGCAGGAGATCGCCGACATCGCCGCCTCGTTCCAGGCGGCGGTGATCGACGTGCTGGTCAAGAAGACCAAGCGGGCGGCCGACAAGATCGGCGCGCACACCGTCCTCTTGGGTGGCGGCGTGGCGGCCAATGGCACCCTGCGCGAAGCGATGCAGCGGATATGCGACAAGAGCCGGCCGCCGCGACGGCTTCTCGTCGCCCCGAAACCCTATTGCACGGATAACGCCGTAATGGTAGCCTCGTTGGCGTATCACAAGTACAAAGCCGGCCTGTTCGCGCCGTTGACGCTGGAACCAAGCGCGAACGGATGATTCATGTAGCCCAGCCGCCCCCGGCTGGGAAGATCACCCCCGAGGGCGGGGGTGCTACACAATTGGCAGAAGGAGATTCGATATTCAGCCAGAACACCTGAGACAACTGCTGGAGCAGGTCAAAAGCGGGCAGGTCGAGATCGACCAGGCGATGGACAAGTTGCGTCACCTGCCGTTTGAGGATCTGGGGTTTGCCCGTGTGGACCATCATCGCCAGCTTCGCCGGGGATTTCCGGAGGTCATCTTCTGCCCCGGCAAGACCACCGACCAGATTATCCGCATCTTCGAATCTCTGGCATCCAAAGGCAATAATGTGCTGGCCACGCGGGCCCAGCCGGAGGTCTTTGAGGGCCTGGCCAAGACGGGGAAGTTCCCGAACGCCCGGTACGAAGAGATGGCGCGTGCCATCGTTCTGGTGCAACAGGAGCTGCCGCAATCGAAGAGCGTCCTGCCGATCGTGACGGCGGGCACGGCGGATATGCCCGTGGCGATGGAGGCCAAGGTTACGGCCGAGATCATGGGCCAGCGGACGGAACTGACGTGCGATGTCGGCGTGGCCGGGCTGCACCGGCTCTTCGGCTGTCTGCCCAAGCTTCAGCAGGCGAACATCGTCATCGTCGTAGCCGGTATGGAGGGAGCCCTGGCGAGCGTCCTGGGCGGACTGGTGAGCTGCCCGGTGATCGCCGTACCGACCAGCGTCGGGTATGGGACCAGCTTCCAGGGTCTGTCCGCCCTGCTGACCATGCTCAATAGCTGCGCCTCCGGCATTACGGTGGTCAATATCGACAATGGCTTTTCGGCGGCGGTCACCGCCACGATGATCAACCGGAAGATCGATGGAATGGGGTGAGATATGGAGATCGTGCGCGAGGTGCCCAAGCTCCCGCCGCGACCGGCGGACGGACACAAAGGGACGTTTGGGCGGGTCCTCGTGGTCGCCGGCAGTATCGGGATGACCGGAGCGGCCGCACTGGTCGGCCGGGCGGCACTGCGGGCCGGGGCGGGACTCGTGCGGGTCGCGACTGCCAAGAGTGCCTTGCCCATCGTCGCGTCTATCGAGCCCTCTTACACGACTCTCCCTCTGTCTGAAGATGCCGCTGGTCGCATCTCCTCGAAGGCCATCAACGCCATCCTGAATGCGGCAGAGGAAAATGACGTTCTGGCCATAGGACCCGGCCTGGGCCAGAGCACCGGTCTTCGTGCCGTCGTGGAGACCCTGATTCAGCAGGAGGGCCTGCGGCTGCTCATCGACGGCGATGGTCTGAACAACCTCAGTCAGCTCCCCGGCTGGCCGAAGAAGCGCAAGGCGGACTTGGTCCTGACCCCACACCCCGGCGAAATGAAGCGGCTGTGGTCGGGCCTGTTTCGCGAAGAAATGCCCAAAGACCGCCAGCAGACAGCCGCACAGATGGCCCAGATTACCCAAGCTGTCGTAGCTCTCAAGGGCGCCGGTACCGTGGTTACCGATGGCCGGCGCGTCTACGTCAACACAACCGGCAATCCGGGCATGGGCACCGCGGGCGCGGGAGATGTCCTTACCGGCGTCATCTCGGCTCTCATGGGCCAGGTAGGGGCGACGCATGCGTCGCCCCTACTTGACGCGACCATCCTGGGTGTCTACGTTCACGGCCTGGCCGGAGACATCGCCGCCGCCCGAGTCGGCCA
>Ga0315289_10000595_pt1 | contig 55700 bp, 48 predicted proteins | sample YL17G11_40_MG_FD_203452 | JGI IMG/M metagenome (GOLD analysis project Ga0315289, IMG submission 203452) | Sediment microbial communities from Yellowstone Lake, YNP, Wyoming, USA - YL17G11_40 | ecosystem: Environmental > Aquatic > Freshwater > Lake > Sediment | place: USA: Wyoming | collected...
CGGAGCGGGACCCAGAACTTCTGTATCTTTGAAGTTTTCTTTCGTTAGCATCTTTTTAAGTAGCGAACAAAACCTCTCAGATTGACTCCTCACTCTATTTTGATTTTTCCCGGAGAAAAGGATCAAGATCAGGTGATTGAAAGGAGGATAACCTAACTCTTTTCTTTGTTCCATCTCATTTTGATAAAATGTGGGAAAATCGTGCTTTGCGGCTAATTTGATAGCCCATTCATCTGGATAATAGGTCTGGACGATCACCTCCCCTCCCAAATCTCCCCTGCCCGCCCGGCCTGCCACCTGGGTCAACAATTGGAAGGTTTTCTCTTTGGTTCGGAAGTCGGGAAGGTCCAGGCTGAAATCGGCGGAAACCACCCCCACCAAGGTCACCTCCGGAAAATCCAGACCTTTGGTGATCATCTGCGTTCCCAAAAGAATATTAAACTTCTTCTTGCCGAAATCGCTTAAGATTCTCCGATGAGAACCTTTCCTGGAGGTAGTATCCAGATCCATTCTCTCCACTTTGGCTTGGGGAAAATTCCTTTTCAGCTCCTCCTCCATCTTTTGAGTTCCTACCCCTTTATAAATGAACTTAAAACCTTGACAATTGGGGCAGAGCTCCGGCGCCTTTTGGGTGAAACCGCAATAGTGACATCTCACCGAAAAATCGGTTCGGTGAAAGGTTAAGGTGATATCACAGCAAGGACATCTCATGATATGCCCACATTCCCCACATTTAATAAAGGTGGAAAAACCCCTCCGATTCAAAAACAAAAGAGCCTGCTGGTTTTTTTCAATCTTCTCTTTCAAAAGTGAGGATAGGCTATCCGAGAGGATGTCGCCCTTCCCCTTTTTCCTTTCTTCCCTCAGATCTACAATCTTAACTTCTGGCAAAGCTCTTTTTTCCACCCTCTGTTCCAGCTGGCATAGGATGTATTTTCCATTTTGCGCATTAAAATAAGACTCCAGGCTGGGAGTAGCTGAGCCCAAAACCACCACCGCCTTATTTAATTTTCCTCTCATTACCGCCACGTCTTTCGCATTATATCTGGGTGCGGGGTCATCCTGCTTATAGGAGGAATCGTGTTCCTCATCCACCACAATCAACCCCAAATTTTCCAAAGGCGCAAAGACCGCTGATCTTGCTCCCACCATGATGGGAAACTTTCCTTCTTTAGCTTTTCGCCAAGCATCAAACCTTTCACCCGGGGAAAGTCGAGAGTGAAGACACCCAACCAGGTCTCCGAAATTGGCTTTAAATCTCGATATGATCTGTGGGGTCAAGGAAATCTCCGGCACCAAAACCAAAGCTAGTTTCCCCAAATTTATTGCTTCTCTTATGGCTTCGATATAAACTTGCGTTTTTCCGCTCCCGGTGATTCCATGAAGAAGAAAAGTAGAATGGGTATTCGACTCAAGTCCCGCTTTTATTCTGCCTAAAATCCCCTCTTGTTCCTCATTAAGAAGGATCTGGGTGGTCTCTGGAAGATCCAGACCCCAATCGCTTTCTCTTATCTTTTCTATCACCTCAAACTCGATTAATCCTCTCTTTTTTAAAGCGTTCAAAGCCCGGATGTTTTCTTTTACCTCAAGATTAAGTTTCTCTAAAGAAAGCTGACCATCCTTAGCCAGCAACAATTCCAGACATTTTGCTTGCTTAGGAGCTTTCCCTCTTAAAGCAGAAATGGCTAACTTAAATAGTTCGATTTCAGATGGAGTCCCGCCGGAGACAGTATTGAAGTTCTTTAGCTGGACAATCTTTTCATACTTTATTCCAACTTTGGGTTTTCCCAGTTGAGAAGATATCCGGACCCACCCTTTCTTTTCTAAGTCATATAAATCTGCAAAAAGTCCTTCTCCCCCGAGTTTTCTTTTGAGCCAAGAGAGTTTACTTTTCTGTCCGGATAAATGCTCCAATATTTTTTTCTGCCTCAAAGAGAGGGATGATGGATGGCGAATGACTGATGACGAATGACCGATAAAACGTTCGTCATCCGTCATAAGAGATCCGTCATTGGTTCTTTCAACCCATACTTCGCTTTTCACCTGCAATTCTTTTGGCAGGACTGCCTTTAAGCTCTCTCCCCAGGAGCAAAAGTAATATTTGGACATCCATCGGGTAAGCTCCAGCATCTCCTTTGAACACAAAGGATAAAGGTCCAAAAGATCGATGATCTCTTTGGTATTTTTGACTGGACTGGTTTTGGTCATTTCCACCACCAAGCCGGAGATCAGGCGCTTTTTGAGAGGGACTAAAACCCGGAAACCCAAGTCCACTTTCCCCTCCAGATAAGAGGGGATTTTGTAAGTAAATAATTTATTTGAGGGCAAAGGCAAAGCCACCTGGGCAAACATAAAATCTTCCTATTATTATAAAAGCATCCAATACAAACGGGGCAGATGACCTGTCATTGCGAGTTGAAAATCCCGCCGAAGGCGGGGGAGTCCCGCACTTTGTCTTCGACCCTGAAGGTCTCAGACCTGAAGGGCGGGACGACGAAGCAATCTCCAAGTAAGTTGCTAAACGGAAGAGGGATTGCTTCATCCCCCGCCAAAAGCGGGGGACTCGCAATGACAATCAACGATCGAATTTAAAAATGATTTATGGATCTGTCAAGTATTTTAAATGAGATCTCTAAAAAAGTGAAAAGTAGTGGTCGGGCATGGGTGCCCGACCTACTAAAAATCAACATCTTTCGCTCCCGTAGGCAGGGCTCCCAGCCCTGCAAAACGAGTTTTTCGGAGATCTCTAAATAAGGTCTTCGTTGTTAGGTCAGACGCCCGTCCGTATGGGCGTTTACGAAGCCCGTATGATTCGAATTCCTTCGATTTCGCTCCCTTCGACTTCGCTCCCTTCGACTTCGCTCAGGGAGGGTGAGCAAGGTCGAACCCTCAGGGACGGTGACCCTTCAATAAATTCAGGGTCACCCTGAACAAAGTTGAAGGGTAAGCAAAGTCGAACCGTCAGGACAAGTTGCTCACCATGAATCGAAGCTCGATGTTCAGATTTCAAATCTTGGAGATCCCTTGATTTTAAAGGGCGAAAGAGCAGAGAAAAAAACGGTGGGTAAAGAACACCCACCGTTAGCTTAAAAGTCGCCTATGGTTCACCACAGAGAAACAAAAAACTATTTTTGAGATTTTTTTAAAGCCTCCTCCGCCTTATCTTTTTTGCCCAATCTGGCATAGGCAATGGAGAGATAACCCCAGGCTTCCTTATCGTTGGGAGCAAATTCCACCAGTTTCTCCAAGGTATTTTGTGCCTCCTCCCACCTATCCTGGCTCAAAAGGGAAAATGCCAAATACTTCAAAACCTCCCAATCATCCGAGACAATCCTTAAAGCCTTTTGAAAGGAAGTTTCAGCCTTGTTAAAATATTGTTTCTGCTCCTCTCTGGCTATGTTGGATCTGCCCAACAGCTGTTTATCTGTTGGTTTTTTCTCCAGAGAGTCTCGATAGGCGGAGAGTATGGGGTTATAAGTTTGAGCTTTGCTTATATAGACCAATCCCAAATGGAAGTACGCTTCCCTGTCTGTGCTGTCAAGTTCTGCTGTTTTCTGAAAGTCAGATTCGGCTTGGGTAAATAGCTTTTCATATTCCTGTTTTGCCAACTCATATCGAGACGAAAGCTCTCTATCTTTGGAGCTTTTTTTAAGAGAATCCCTATAGGCTACCAGAACCGAGACATAGTTTTGTGCCTGGTTAAGATGTAATAACCCTCGATTAAAATAAGCATCTTTATATTCTGGGTCTATGGAGATAATTTTAGAATACGTCTCTACAACTTTCTGGGAATCACCCTGTTGCATATAAATTGTGGAGAGATTGAACAAGGCATTGACATTCTGGGGGTCTTTTTGGACAATTTCTTCATAAATTCCCAAAGCCTGGTCGAACTTCTTGGCGGAAAGCAAACACATGGCATAATCGGTCATCACTCCCGAGTCCTCCGGTTTCAGCTGATAAGCTTTCTGGTAATACTTCAGTGCGGTTTCTAAGTCCTCCTTCTGGGCCAGCTCCGCTCCCAAGTTTAGATAGGTTTCATATCTGGTGGAGTCGATCAATAAGGCTATCTCGTACATCTCACACGCCTTTTTGCCCAGAGCTTCCTCCAGATCTTCCAGGGCAGGTTTGGCCTCTTCGAATTTGAGGTAACTATCCCAGGTGAACCTCTGGGCATTTTCCAGATCGCTTGCGAATGCCCGCAGACTGTCCTTATAGGTTGGATATTTAGAAAAATGAGTCATCAGGTCGATTCTATACCTGTTTACCGTTTTCTCTTCTTTCCCATAGTTTATTCCAGAATTGACCAGTTCGGTCCATTTTTCATCTTTTATCGCAATTATCTCCACCGAGTCTTTTGGATCCAATCTTGGAGTGCGCTTGCCGAATCTATTAAACCTTTCTGTTTTTTGGAATTCCTCCAGCATCTTTTTGAACATATTTTTTTCTGCATATATCTTCCCTAAAAGAAAATATGCCTCAGCACTTGTGGAATCCTGCTCTATCGCCAGCTTCAGTTGTTCTATGGCTTTGTCATAATCCGGGGGAACCAGTCCCAGATAAATCTTGGCAGAGGTTAAACCGGGATTTTTGGCTCCACAGCCTGATAAGAAGAGGATAACGAAAAACAAAAAGAAAATAAAACAAAAAAGGTAGAGGTGCTTTGTGATCTTTAAGAATTTCATTTTGCCTCCATTCCAAAAAGCTACAGTAGAATTTGTAGCCGCAGGTCAGTTTCAAGTTGGTTCGGGAATTGGATTTCCCGAACCAATTCCATGCGGGTCACCAGGATTCCGCCAAAGGCGGAAAATTCTCCCGCGGAGCGGGATCTTGACGACAATTCCCGCACGAACAAGATGGTTTTTCAACACGCCCTGAAGGACGCGGCTACCATTTACCTGGTATATCTGACCGTGTAATTTAAGATTTTTTCCTCATCTTTTATCGTTGTGGTGGGGTACCCTTACCCCACCACATTTTCGTCCCACCTTAGGGGAACATATCTTCAATTTATCGCGTATATCTGACGGCGTAATTTAAGATTTTTTCCTCATCTTTTTGTAAAGGTATCTTAAACTCGATGGTGTTGGCGTCCTTTTTCTCATATTTGAAGTTGGATTCTGTGATCTCCCACTCGGTGTAAGAATATGGATGCTCGACCACCACCACCTCCACCGCTTCCTCCTTATGATTTCTCAGCTTTATCTCATAAGATTCCTCGGTGACGTCCTTGCTTATCTGCTTGAAATCGGTCCTCTTTCTTTCTCCCACTATGTCGAAGGCGTTTCCCAAAAAGACCCGAACTTTCTCATCTTTGGGGGTATGATCGATCAAGTCTTCGCCCACAAACTCTAAGGATTTATCGACATCCGCCTTATATACTCTGATCTTGCCTTTAGGTAAAGGCATACCCAAGCCTTCAGCTTCAGAATTTTTAAATTCCAATTCCACCTTGACGTTTTTTTCGTTCCTGGCTCCGTCATAGGTGAATATTTTGTTGACTTTCACATTGGTGGTTGGAAATAAGGAGACCTGCTTGATTTCGTTATCCTTAATGGTTGCGGGACGTAGAAGTGTATAAAGATGATATTCAAAGAAAGGTTTTTCCTCAAACTGGGGTGCGCCCGCAGCCATCTCCATCATCTCTCCCTTACCCAAACGAGGGAGAGGTATCTCTTCTCTTACCCGATGGACCTCTCCGGCAATGAGCTTCACCTTTGCCTCCTCATAGGTGGCTCCGGAACGATTGTCTATGGAGACCCAACCAGCCAGCTCTAAATTCTGATCCAGCTGATCTACTACCGCTACGTATTCGGCATGCCAGTTTATCCCCGAAGTTAGGTAACTTACCTCAGCTTTTCTCTTTCCACTTATCTGGCTGTCTAAAAGCCAGACCAAAGTCGGTTTGGTGATCAAACCTTCAGGAAGACTGGGAAAATACATATCCCTTACTTCGTTCAATCTCACAATGCGGATGGCACCCTCTGGCTCTTTTAAGGTGAGATTCTCATCGGAATATGAAAGTAAGATTCCCTTATAAGATTTCTCCTGTCCCGAGGTACCTCCTGCTTTGGCAAAAAGCTCAATCTCTTTGTCAATATATTTCTCCAGTATTTTGCTGGAGCTGACCAGATCATACTGATAGTTCTGTTCTAATATGGCGACTTTGTCAGCAACATCCACCGGCTTGAAGTGGACCGAAGTCGGATCTATCTGAGCCGCTACGTCCGTGAATTTGATCACGCTTTTTCCCTTCTGAAATTCCAACTCCCGCATGTCTTTGACCAGACCCAGATCCTGGTTATAGATGGTCACCGCCACGCTGGACTCAGCTGACCGCACTGAACCCGGAGCCCACCACACCAAAAGAAAAACAAAAATTGCTACCCCCAAAACCACATCTTTTTTCATTTAACTCACCACCTTGTGAAATAAAAGGTTTTCGTTCGCACTTTTACTATTCCATATAAATCAAAAAGCGTTTTATTCCGGTGAACTAAGTAAAAAACGGATTTCGTAGCTTGTCTTTCGTCAACGCCGCCCGTATCGTTTTCGTCAGTTCGTTCTCGAAATTGGGTAAAATCCTTACGGCTTCATCCTGATCCCCCGCCAAAGGCGGGGGAGAACGGATTAACTCCCCTTCTTGGGGAGTTAAGGCGTAAGCCTTTTAATCTCTCTCGGACCTGCTTTGTCTTGATTAACCTCAAAGATTTATGGTTTCTAATTATATGTATGATTCAGATGACTACCAGCCCGTGATTTCCTCTAAGTTTTTGTTCAACTTCTCCACCATCTTCAGGTAATCCTCTCTTTTTGCTTTCTCCTTCTCGATTATGTTTTTGGGGGCTCTTTTTAAAAAGTCTTCATCGGAGAGTTTCTTATTGGCCTTATCCAAAAGAGCCGTTACCTTGGAAAGCTCCTTTTCCAAACGGAGCCGCTCTTGCTCTAAATCAATTAAGCCCTCCAGAGGAATAAAGATTTCCACGTCTTTTATCACCACGCTTGCGGCGTGTTTGGGCTTCTTCATCCTCATTCCTATCTTAAGCTCTTCCACCTTCCCCAAATTTATGATATGTCCCTTATTATCCTCCAATATCTTCACTAGTTCCGGTTTATCCACCTTAATCATCACGTTTGCCTTTTTGGTGGGCGGAACGTTCATCTCCGATCTTATATTTCTTATGGAATAGACCACCTCCTGGACCCTCTTCATGGTGTTTTCCAGGCTAAAATTGATCAGTTCTTTTTTAACTTTAGGCCACTCTGCATGCATCAACGTATGATCGGACTCCGAGGTTTCAATCTTATACAGATGATGCCAAATCTCCTCAGTAATAAATGGGGCAAAAGGATGCAGAAGTTTCAGGATGTGATTTAACGCCAGGTGTGCCACCTGTTGGGCGGAAATTCTGTCTTTATCTTTTTCCGGCAAACTGAAGCGGGATTTTACCATCTCTACATACCAATCACAAAAATCGTGCCACACAAAATCATATAAGGTTTTGACCGCACTGTTGAATCTGTAGCTCTCCATGAAATTCGTAACCTCTTCCACCGTCCGGTTCAACCGGCTCAAGATCCAGATATCCTCTAACTTTAATTCACTTGAGTCCGTTTTTATCTCTGCGGTGGGGGAATAACCATTTTTTAAATTAGCCATCACAAATTTAGAAGCGTTCCATAGCTTATTGACGAAGTTACGCCCCAGCTCGAAGGTATTAAAAGAGATGAAAGGATCCTGTCCTTCGGGGGTAACCAAAATCATGCTGGTCCTCAAAGCATCGGCTCCGTAATCTTTGATTATGTCCAAAGGATCGATTCCATTCCCCAAGGATTTGCTCATCTTGATTCCATTGGCATCCCTCACCGTCCCGTGAATGTAAACGTCAAAGAAGGGCACTTCCCCCAAAAACTCCAATCCCGCCATGACCATGCGACCGACCCATAAGAAGATGATCTCGGAGGCGGTAAAAAGTGCTTTGGTGGGGTAAAATCTCTTTAGCTCCTCCGTCTTTTTGGGCCAGCCAAAGGTGGAGAAGGGCCAAAGCCATGAGGAAAACCAGGTATCCAAGACATCTTCATCCTGCTTTAAGTTTTTGCTCCTACATTTATTACATTCAGTCGGGCTATTCTTTGAAACTATAATGTTGTTGCAATCCAGACAATACCAAACCGGAATCCGATGTCCCCACCAGAGCTGTCGGGATATACACCAGTCGCGGATATTCTCCATCCAATGTAGATAGACCTTAGCCCAGTGTTCGGGATAGAATTTTATCTTGCCGCTTTTTACTACCTCGATGGCTGGTTTAGCTAAGGGCTCCATTTTTACAAACCATTGCTCCGAAAGATAAGGTTCTATCTCTGAACCACAGCGGTAGCAGAGATTTAAAGCCAAATGGTAAGGCTCAACCTTTTCCAAAAGCTTCTTTTTCTTAAGCTCAGCCACTAAAGCTTTTCTCGCCTCGTATCTGTCCATTCCAGCAAATTTCCCCGCATTCTCGTTTAAGGTCCCGTCAGGATTAAGGATGTTGATCTTTTCTAAATTATGTCGATTCGCGATTTCAAAATCATTGGGATCATGGGCCGGGGTAACCTTCACCAGTCCGGTGCCAAATTCTGGATCAACGAAATCGTCGGCCACGATCTTTATCTCCCGATCCAGGATGGGCAATATGGCAGATTTCCCTACCAGCTTCTTAAACCGGCGATCTTTGGGATTTACCGCCACCGCAGTATCACCTAACATGGTCTCCGGACGAGTCGTGGCTACGGTGATGAAATCGTCCGATCCTTTCAATTTATATTTAATATACCAAAGGCTTCCCTCTTTTTCTTCTCTTTCGGGCTCGTCGTCCGAAAGGGCGGTCTGGCAACGGGGGCACCAGTTGATGATGCGTTTTCCTCTATATATCAAGCCTTTATTATAAAGATGAACAAAAACTTCTAACACCGCCTCGGAGAGTCCTTCATCCAGAGTAAATCTGGTCCTCTCCCAGTCACAGGAACAACCGATTTTCTTGAGCTGATTTAGGATCGCCTCTCCATTCTTCTCCTTCCATTCCCAGGCTAATTGAACAAATCTCTCCCTTCCGATCTTCTGCCTGGATTTACCTTCTTCTGCCAATTTCTTCTCCAAAACCACCTGGGTAGCGATTCCGGCATGATCCACCCCGGGAAGCCACTCCACCTCATATCCCTGCATCCTTTTCCATCTGACTAAAATATCCTGGAGGGTAGTGTTTAAGGCGTGCCCCAGATGAAGGATGTCGGTAACATTGGGGGGAGGAATCACCACGCTGTAAGCCTCTTTGTTGGACTTCACGTCGGCATGAAAATATCCCCCCCTCATCCAAAAATCATACCATTTATCCTCGACCAACTTGGGATTATAATGCTTGGGCAAATCCTCTAGGCTCATATGCAATCTCCTTTGGCTAATACGATTTTATATCATAATAAAAAAAAATGACTTTGTCAAGCACAAGGGAGAAAAAATGTTGTAGATACCAAATACAATCATAGAGGTCTCTGAAAAAGTGCCAGACTGCTGCGGGCTAAGAGCCCGCCCTACGCGGTTGGGTATTAAATAACAATAACTTAGTTCCGCGTAGGCGGGGCTCTCCCGCCTATGGCGGGATCTGCCTAAGGCATGACCAGCCCCGCAAAAATGACTTTTTCAGAGATCTCTCATACACTTCTTGACAGAGAAAAAAATGTTTTCCTTTAGCACATTTATGGTTATATTTCTATTCGACTTTGGCTGTTTGCCTTTGGCTTTCAGCTTAGAATCTTTGACCTATTATTTGATTTCCCTTCTACATTTCCCTCTCCCCTCTGGGGAGAGGGTAGGGTGAGGGGACAGAAAGGTATCAGAAATAATTACATTTATGTTAATATCGGCAATCCCATGAAAAAGAAAACCAAAGATAATTTCACAGATTTGATCCAACTGATGTCAAAGCTGAGATCTGAGGATGGATGTCCCTGGGATAGACTCCAGACTCATAAATCGCTTTTGCCATATTTAATCGAGGAGGCTTATGAAGTATTAGACACCCTCGAGGCGAAAGACGACCACAGGCTAAAGGAAGAGTTAGGGGATTTGTTATTACAGATAATTTTTCATGCGCAGATAGCCAAAGAGAGAAAGAAATTTGATATTTATGAGGTGATAGAGCATCTGACCAAGAAATTGATCGAAAGACATCCCCATGTGTTCAAGGAAAAAAAGAAATTAGTCCCGGAAGAAGTGCTAAAAAATTGGGAGCACATCAAACTCACCACCAATAGGACTAAAAACAAATCAGTTCTTTCTGGTCTTCCCCGTCATTTACCTGCGCTATTGAAAGCTTATAGACTGCAGGAAAAGGTAGCTCGATTCGACTTCGATTGGGAGAAGACAGATGAAATATTCTTGAAAATCGAAGAGGAGATTGAAGAATTAAAACAGGCGTATAAGAAAAGGAAAAAAGAGGATATCGAGGAAGAATTGGGGGATATTTTATTCTCCTGGGTCAATTTCTGCCGCCATTTGAAGATCAACCCCGAATTTGCCTTAAGAAAGACCATCGACAAATTTGTAAAAAGATTCAACTATATCGAAAGGCGCCTAAAAGAAAAAAAGATTGCACTTCATAAAGCCGGGCTTCCCCTTTTAGATTCCCTCTGGGAAGAGGCAAAACGGTCAACGGATGCGACAGATTAAACGGCTTCATCCGTTGCATCCGTTTAATCCGTTGACAGTACCTTTTTTGTCCCCCTGATAAGGGGTTCATCCTGAAGGATTCACCCTGAAGGGGACAACAGGGGGTTTAAGGACGTGAGTTTTTGTCAGTTCCCAGCCACTTTAGTGGCGTTGCGTATGTATTCATACGAATCTCGTTGGCAACATTCACCAAAAAGTTGCTTGACAAGGTTTCATAAATTATTATAATGCCCTAAATGAAAAGAATGGATTCACCCAGAAATCGGTGGCAAGCAATATATACTGTGGTTTCTTAGGTTGGGGAGTGAAGGGTGCGTGCGATAGTTGAGTATCTTTAAATGGTGCAAAAGCACACAAAGGTTCTTGAACGTAAACCAATTAACCAATAGTTAAATGCGCTCGCAAAGACGAGCGTGCCTGGCGGTGAGTATGGGTACACTCTATTTTGGTGATAACCTCAACATCTTACGAGAACATATCAAAGATGAAAGCGTGGATTTGATTTATCTCGACCCGCCTTTCAACAGCAAGCGTGCCTACAACTTGTTATTCAAAACACCTAAGGGTCATGTATCCGATGCGCAGATAACAGCTTTTGAAGATACGTGGCATTGGGGCAAGCAAGCAGGGCGTGAGTTCGCGGAGCTTTTACATCAAACGAATACCGATGTTTCCGATATGATTCAGGCATTACACCGCTTCTTGGGTGAGAATGACATTATGGCATACCTGACCATGATGGCTAATCGGCTTCTGGAACTTTATCGTGTTTTAAAACAAACTGGCGGTCTTTATTTACATTGTGACCCAAGTGCTAGTCACTATCTCAAAATCGTTTTGGACAGTGTATTTGACGCAAGAAACTTTCGTAACGAGATTATTTGGCAACGAACCACAGCAGGGAAACCCATTTATCGCAATATACCCAAAAATGCTGATCATATCTTTTGGTATACAAAGACCGACAAGTACAAATTCAAACCCATCCTTCAACCACTATCCCAGAGCGATATAGACACGTTCAATTTGGATGACAATGACGGACGTGGTAAATACAATACCCAACCTATCATAAATCCTGCCTATCGCCATAATTTGAGATACGTTTATAAGGATATGCAAGGACGCGAATGGCAACCACCAAAGAATGGCTGGCGTTATAGCGAAGAACGCATGCGTGAAAATGAAAAAGACAATCGGCTATACTTCACTGAAACAACAATTCGAGAAAAATATTATCTCTCAGAACGTTTAGCAAAGGGTAAACAAGTTCCCAATATTTGGACAGATATACCGCCTGTAACTGGTAATGAAATGCTTTTTTATCCTACCCAAAAACCGCTCGCCTTGTTGGAACGAATCATCAACGCCAGTAGCAACCCAGGTGAACTTGTGCTTGACCCCTTCTGCGGTTGCGGCACTGCCGTGCATGCCGCCCAGAAGCTGGGTCGTGATTGGATTGGAATTGACATTACGCATCTTGCTATCAGCCTTATTGAAAAGCGACTTAAGAGTGCATTTCCTTCCATCACCTTTGAAGTCTTTGGGACGCCTAAAGATTTTGATGGTGCAAAGGATTTGGCTGAGCGAAACAAGTATGAGTTTCAGTGGTGGGCTTGTGCTTTAGTTAATGCTCAACCCTATAAGGGCAAGAAAAAGGGAGCAGACACTGGCATCGATGGCATCATATATTTTCAGGATGACAAAGGCGAGGCGAAGAAGATTATCGTATCGGTCAAAAGTGGTGAAAACGTCACACGAACAATGATAGCAGATTTGAAAAACACGGTTGAGCGTGAAAAGGCTCAATTGGGATTCTTCGTGACTCTTGCTCCTCCCACCAAACCAATGATAGTTGAAGCCACCAGTGCAGGCTTTTATGAGTCCCCCGCGCACGGCGCATTTCCGAAGATACAAATATTGTCGATTGAAGGGTTGTTGTCAGGTAAAGAGACACCATTATACCCCGACTTGTCACGAGGAGGGCTAACTTTCAAAAAAGCTAAGACGGAAACTGAGAATACGAAACAGCCAGATTTGCTTTAATGAGGGAAGTATTAATCAAATGGTTGAATTAAAGCCTAATGAAGGAATCTCGAATTTACAACAGCAGGAGTGGCGGAAAAGATATCAATTAAACAGGTATCTTGAACATTTTTCAGTTTTGTACCACAGCAGATTGTTAGGCATCGAAGGAGCGACTGGTTGTGAGAGGCGATCTCAATAACTCAGACCTATCGGAGTTGAGTCGGCACTACGATTCGATGTTGTGGACTGTTACGAGTTTGTGGGCCGCCGCGATCGGAGGTCTTCTCGTCTACTGCACCCAGCACTTTGATCGGTGGCTGGCACTGCTTGGCCTCATCCTCACCGTGTGCGCCATGTTTTTTGCCGCGAGTTTCCGGCGGCTTCGTCGCCGTGTTCACGACCGGATGAGCGAGATGAAATATCGGAACCGTGCTCTCTTTGAGTCCGATCGCCTGTTTCGGCAATGGAATGTCTTTCTCGTTCTCTTTCTCATTCTTACGGTCTCATGGGTGCGACTCTTCGTGTTGGAATGCGGGAGGCTATCGGAACTCTGGATTATCGTTGGCGTGATAGCAACGGCTTTTATCGCGCTCTTTTGGTACTTGGGCCGATAGTCAGTAGCCCCGTACTCCTGATACTATTCATTTGTCAGGTGCGTTGGTCACCTGACCTGCATGCTGTATAAACCCGAAACGTTGAGGAATGAAACATGAAAGATGACCACGACAAGGAATTTGTACTTTCCCTCCTACGAAATTGTGGACTCAAAGCCCAACTAATACCTGAGAACAATGACAAGACACCGGACATACGGGTTATGATGCCTGACGGTGACGTATTAGTTGAGGTGAAATCCAAGGATGACGATCAGCAACTGCGCAATTTGTTGAAGTCGCCAAAAGGCACTCCTCTCTTCTACAACGTGTCTTTAATAGAGACTTGTATACGTGATGCATGGCGCCAGATTCGTGACTTTCCAAATCGAGATGAAGCCAATTTCACACTTGTTTGGCTCATTACACGCAAGGTAGGCGGAATAACGGTGCTTACGAAGTCCTTTGCAATGGGGCTACTCTATGGAACCGAACTATTAGAGGGTCACAAGGTTGGCCGAAAGGAGTTTTATCGGAAGGAATGCTTTTTCTTTCGTGAGTCCATTTTCTTTAGTAAAAAGAAATGCAAGGACCTTGATGGCGTAGTTTTACACGACGTGCAATCGATCAAGCTCTGTCTTAACCCTTTCTCACCCCGCTATAGCTCCTTCAAACATACAATGTTTGCAGACCTGTTTCGAGTCCAATTCGCGGTGGTTGATCCAGTGGAGATGGAGGCAGCAGACGAATGTTTCATTGCCGATTGCAGTGTCGATCGAGAGGATAAAAATGGAATTGTACGATATCTAAAAAGTAAATATGGCCTAGATACGGTAAAGATCATTAGGTTTGTGCCTTTCAACTGCCCGGTCGATTGAGAACTGGTATAGCAAACGCATGGAGCCAACACACCATACAGCCTAAGCTCCGCTTCGGCTTTTGGGCGAGGCTCATGCCTAGCGTTATGTGTCAAATAAATATCAACCGCATGGAGGTGCCATATGGCAAGCACTGAAGAAAAGTTGGATAAACTGTCCGAAAGATTAAAAACAATCGAACAAAAAATTGATCTTATTATGAAGCATTTCAAAATCGAAATGCCGCCCCAAAAACCTAAAAGGGCAGGAATTTGGTGAAGATAATATCTTGACATGTGATACACAGGTTTATCCTTTAGCGGTATGCGTGAAATTATAAGGGTCCTCGTCATCACTTAGCAAAGCATTACTGGCGGGTGGCCTACAGCTCTGCTGTGGGATAGTAAAGGTTTTGAACTCACTCCTATGCCCCCTCTCTTTCAAGAGAGGGGGATTAAGGGGGTGAGTTTGTTGTAACGTCATGATTTGCGTCCGGCATATCCGCCTAACTCATTGAATCCGTTGACAGTCTTTTTAAGTAGTTATTAGCCTACTGCAGGCTGACTACTACCCCTAATGTGCTGCCACACCTCCATAAACCACTTGACAAAACTTTGCACTTTTCTATTTTTGTTCAAGAGCTTACTTTACTTTGTCGATGATAAGCGAAGGGGGTAATAAAGCTAAGGATAGGTCCTCCTTGTTTGCGAAACAAGGCAAGAGAACAGATATTTTAAAATCGTAAGGCTATTTAATGGAAGAGATTAAGACCACCACTCGGCACTTGGGGATCGATGTCCTAAAGGAGATAGATGCCGCCATAAAACGATTGGGAATGTATCCGGCAGAACATCCGGCAGCCATCAAAGCCGCTGAAAAACCATTCTTCACTTTGCAGGAGATGTTTAAAAATACGGATCACGTGACCATAAGCCAGGTGGAAGATAAAATCATCATAAGCGGAAAGAGCGTAAAGGAGGATCTTTTACCGGAAAGATTAAAGGAGGAGTTTCAGGAGCAAAATATTAATAGTTTGACCTTTCTTAATACCCTAACCAAAGAAGAGTTAAGTAAGTTCTTAAGCTTCTTTGTCAAACCTTTAGAAAAGAGTGCACCCAAGAAAAGCTTGACCGAATTTATCAGTAAGAATGAAATCCGCTCCATACAGTTCAATGAATTAAGATACGAGCTGGTCTCAGACGATGAGGTGGTGGTAAAAGCGGAAGTCCTGGAGGGGGCGGACCTAAAGGCTCAAATCTCCAAAATCATAAAAGAAAATCCTGATCTGGTTAGAGACATTCTCCTGAATAAACCGGTGAAACAGGAAAGCTGTATAGAAAAATTTGGTACCCAGGTAAACTTAGATCAATTGACCCAGGAGATTCAAAAGCAGGTGAAAAACCTCACCGATGATGAAGTATTGAATCTTTTAGCTGCCGGACTTGAGTTCACCCTAAAAAAGTCTGAAGGCGAAGATAAAAAATCCGTGGCAAACGAAGTGGCTAACTTGGTGCACAAGCTCTTACAGGACCGGGAAAAAAAGAAGCTTTTGCCTCAGGTCAAAAAGATACTCTCTAAATATCGAGCTTTAGATGAGAAATATTTTGATTTAATATTTGAGGAGAAATGGCTGAAAACTCAGGCGGTTTTAGACGAGCTGATAGAACTGGCAGATAAACTTGGGGAAAAAGATGTAGATTTTGAGCGATTCATGTTCTTGCTTGCGAGGGTGATCGACTCCGAGGAAGAGAAAATCAGGTTATATGCTATAGACAAGCTCATTTCCAAGCTAAATTCGGAAAGTAGCGAAACCCGACGTCTTTCGGTCATGGCAGTAAAGGAAATTTTGAACCGTCTGATCTCAGGCAAGGTGGAAGTTGAATTCGTATATTTAAAAGTTCGACTATATGATAAAATCAAAGATCGACTCCTTCCAGCTGGTATCTTGAAAGATTTGACCGAGCTATTCAAGATCATCTTCTCTGAAATGGTACAAAGGAAAGAATTTGAGGGGTCTAAAGAGATAATTTCTGAATATACTGCCAGATTGAGCCCAGGGGCTTCCTACCCTGAAGAGGTAAGAGAAATTGCCCAAGATTTTCTGAAGGCGGTCTCAGATGAGTCCACCCTTTCCATTTTGACAGACCAGCTTAAAGAGGGTCGGGTTTTACAGAATACCAAGAGGATTGAGGAGATTTTGGAATCTTTAGATAAGGATAAGGTGGCGGAGAAACTGGTAGAGATTTTTACGGCAAATGATAGAGCCGTCCGGATAAGCTCACTGAGGGTTTTGAGCAAATTGGGAAAAAGCACCATAGCCGTTTTGTCCCATCTTTTGTCCAATAAAAATGCCCTTTTACGGAAAGAAGGAACCCGATTTCTGATAGACGAAGATTGGTATAAAATGCGCAACGCCATTTATGTTCTGGGAGACATTCCGGATCCGTCCAGTGTGGAGGTTTTAGCAGGACTTAACTCTGACCCGGATCCGCGAGTCAGACTGGAGGTCATCCAGGCGCTGGAAAAGATCGGGAAAGAGGAGTCCGAGTGGATCCATACTGGATCGGTAGATGCGCTATTGACCTTTTTGAAAGACAGAGATGGCCAGGTGCGAAAGAACGCCATCACCTCTTTGGGCACCCTTTCCGATCCCCGATGCATAAAATTTCTGATAGATCACTTTCATCATAATCGGGAAGATAACCTCCTTACCCTTACTGCCATGGGCAGAATCGGAGGCGCACCCACCATTGGGTTTCTTTTGAGACTTTTATCCGAAGAAGATTCGGGAACAAGACATTTGTCCAGACGGCAAAAGGATGAGATCAAAATCACCGCCCTGAATATCTTGGGAAAGATTGGTTCTACGAGCTCACCACAGGTTGAAACCTCGATCTTAGCAAATGAAATCGAAAAGTTCATAAGACAAAGGAAAAGAGGGATTAAAGGTCTTTTCACTAAGGATCCCCTGTTGGAAACCGCAGACCGCGTGTTAAAGACGATAAAAGACAAAACCTAGCCCACTTTTATACCTTTCGCTGTTAGCTAAAAGCGAAAAGAAGAATAGCTAATCCCGAAATCAATCACTTGACAAAATCTGATCCAGCCATATTTTTACTTTCGTTGTTTTTTGCGAACTTTTTTTAGAGGCTGAAGTTTTGCTTTTGGTTGAAAAATTTAGGATAAAGAAGTTAAATTCAATCCATAAAGCTTTGCAACTTTTTAAAACTGGATATAGAAATTTGAGGACTACTGAGTCTATTCCGTGCGATTCGTTTAACTTACGCGCGGCGGAAGGTTTATCCCTCCGACCCGCCATAAAGGCGGGACTTCGGGATTTATCCAAAAGCATAAAAGTTTTGCTTCTGACTCTGGCTTTTCTTTTGTTTTCAGCTCCAGCCTTTGGGCAATATTATTTCGGAAAGAATAAGGTTCAGTATACAAATTTTGGGTGGCAGGTATTGACCACCGATCACTTCAACGTTTATTTTTATCCCGAGGAAAAAGAGATTTCCGAGATTGCGGCAAATTATGCGGAGGAAAGCTACAGGTTTTTGGAAAACAAACTCAACCATCACCTCCCCAATAAACTTCCTTTAGTGATCTATAGTTCCCCCAACTATTTTGAACAGACCAACGTCACCCCTACCCTTCTGCCGGAGAACGTAGCTGGTTTCACCGAATTTTTTAAAGGAAGAATGGTCATACCTTTCGACGGCTCCTATTTTCGCTTCCGGCGTGTGATCAGACATGAGTTGACCCATGCTTTCATTATGCAGAAGCTCCCTTACGTGATGAAAGTGCACAAAAAATATAACTTTATGGGTCTGCCTTTATGGTTTGAGGAAGGATTAGCCGAACATTGGTCCGGAGAATGGGACAGTGAGGCGGACATGATGATGAGAGATTTAGTCATTTCAGGAAAATTTATAAAACTTGAGGATATCTACCAGGTCTATGGTAGCTATTTAATGTATAAGATAGGAGAGGCGTTTTTAGATTTTGTGGAAAAAGAATACGGAGATGACAAAATAGGGATGATCTTTGAAAACTATTGGAAAACAAATAGTTTCAGTGAGGTTTTCCAGATAACTTTTCACAAAAGCTTAGAGAAGGTCTGGGCAGAATGGGAATACGCTCTGAAGAAAAAATATTTTCCCCAGATGAAAGAAAGCGACCTTCCGGATAGGGTCTTTTCTCAACTCACTTTCGAGGGGATAAACATAAAGCCTGAGCCTCTATCATTAAACCATAAAGAGTGGGTAGCGTTCAAGTCCAACAAACTGGGTTATTCTTCCATCTGTCTCATGTCGCCTGAGGGAGAAAGGAAAAAACTGATCACTTTGGTCAAAGGGGAAAGGTCCCCTAAATTTGAGTCACTCCACTTTATGCAAAGCAAAATAGAGGTCTCTCCGGAAGGAAAAATGGCCTTCGTCTCCAAAAACAATGAGAGCGACGTTTTATATATTTATGATGTTAAATCCCGAAAGATTCAAAACAAAGAGAGCTTCGCGTCTTTGACCGGTCTTTCTTCTCCCACTTGGTCTCCTCATGGGGAAAAGGTGGCTTTTGTGGGAGTCACCAAAGATGGGTATTCGGATCTTTATTCCTACGATTTCGAAACCGGGCTTTTGGAACGATTAACTTATGACCTTTGCGAAGAAAAGGATCCCCGGTGGTCGCCGGATGGCAGATATATTGTCTTCACTTCAGATAGAGGAGCTTTGGGAAAAGATGGTTTCTTAAATCTTTTCCTTTTAGATCTTTCTAAAAATGAAATTAAGCCCTTGACCTTCGGACCTGAACATGATTTATCCTGCGATTGGTCTCCGGATGGGAGAGGGCTGGTTTTTTCCTCGGATCGAAATGGAGCTTATAACCTTTATTTTCTGCCCTTCGGCTTTGCTCCCTTCGGGTCTGAGCCTCAGGGTCGAAGACCGGGTGGTGACGGTTCGACCATGCTCACTGTCCCTGCACTTCGTCCTGAGACTCAGTGTCGAAGGGAGCTGGTCGAACGACCGGTGGATTCATCCAAAGCTCCTTTAAAGGAAAAATCTTCTTTTCAAGCCATCCAGCTTACCGACCTGATCACCGGCGCATTTGATCCTTCCTTCTCTTCCGATGGAAAAACCCTTTATTTCTCTGCGTATGAAGGATACAGTTTTCAAATTCACAAAATGGATTTTTCCACAAAATCCCGTTTCGCAAAAGAAGACTCTTTGAAAAATACGGTAGATTTTTCTATGGATACGAACCTGGTCGCCTCGAATCCTCAGGGGTTCTGGCGACCTGAAAAGATTGGAGGAGCTCACCAAAAGGGAGTGGCAAAATATAAAAAACAGTTCTCTTTTGACATTGCCCAATCGGTAATTTCCTATGATGCCGTATATGGAGCCGTAGGTGGATTTCAGACTGCTTTAACCGACATGTTGGGGAACCATCAATATTTCTTTCTGGTGGGCAACTCCGCCCGTTCAAAGGACGAGTTTCTCTCCAGCTTTAACTTCGGACTGACCTATTTAAACAAAACCCACCGCATCAATTACGGGTTGGGGTTTTATCACCTGAAGGATGAGTATTATGAAGAATATTATGGTTTCTATTATGAGAGACAATATGGTGGTTTGGCTTTTGCCAGCTACCCCTTATCCAAATTCAAAAGAATCGAAACCAGCTTCTTTTTGAGGGAATCTGACCGGGAATATAGCCCTGAAAGAAAAAGGAGAGCGTTCCTTTCCACCAATTACATCTCCTTGATCTTTGATACCAGCCTCTGGGACTTCGTGGGTCCCATTGATGGGACCAGATTCAACTTAACTTTGGGATTGAGCATGGATGTGAAAAAATCAGAATTCTATAACAAGCTTATTTTATTCGACTTAAGAAAATATCTGCGTTTGAAAAAGAACAGCTGTTTTGCCATAAGAACCATGGGATTTTCCTCCAGCGGGAAAGAGCCCCAAAGGTTATATCTGGGTGGAAGTTGGTCTTTGCGAGGCTATGATCGAACGGCATTCTACGGTCGACACCTGATTTTGATAAATAACGAGCTGAGGTTTCCTCTCATTGATAATCTCTCCATCGGTTTTCCCATTGGAAAGCTTTCCTTTCAAGCCATCCGGGGAGCGTTGTTTTTCGATGCGGGAAATGCGTGGGATGATAATTTTGAAAGGCTTTTTGGAAGCTTTGGGCTTGGTGCCCGGGTAAGCTTGGGAGGGTTTATCGTTCTCAGGTTTGATTTTAGTAAAACGACCGATTTTAGAAAGATTTCTAAAGACACCGATTTCGACTTCTTCTTTGGGTGGAGCTATTGATGGCAAATGAAATAATACAAACGTAGGGATATTTGTCACATCGTTCTTGATTTCCCCCTCACCCTTATCCTCTCCCCCAGGGGAGAGGGATAAAAAAACATGCCTTTGGGTGAAGGGGTGATTGAGAAAAATGTCTGGAGATTTTATGCGGAGAGTTTTTATTCCTTTTCTCATCCTCCTTTTGTTTTTGTTGATATCTTGTGCGTCTGGGTTTAAACTAAAGCAGACCAAACTTTTTCATTCCCCAGGTTGGGAAAGCTTCAGGGGAAATGATGAAAACACAGGATACGTTCCTCAAAAGATAGAGACGCCTAATAAGCTTTTATGGAGCTTTGAAACTAAAGGAACTTTAAAGTCCTCTCCCGTCGTCGCCCAGGGAATCCTATTTATTGGCTCTTTGGACAAAAAAATCCTCTTTGTGGATGCCCTCTCCGGAGAGAATTTGGGAAGCCACAAGATTTCTACCTCTATCTCTTCCTCTCCTTGTGTAAGTGATATCATTCTTTATTTTGCTTGCGACCAGGGAAATGAGACCTTCTTTGCTTTGAATCTTTTTACCGGTGATCTTTTATGGAAAAAGAAATTGGGGGATATTTCTTCTTCGCCTAAAATATATCAGGATAAAATCTTCATCGGCTCAGACTCAGGTTTCCTGTTGGCATTCAATCGAGAAAGCGGAGAAAAAATTTGGGAATTCAAAACCGAGGATGCGGTTATTTCCACACCAGCTTCGGGCGGAAATGTAGTCTGTTTTGGATCAGGGGATGATAATTTGTATGCTTTAGATAAAGATGATGGCGAGCTGAAATGGAAATTTAAAGCTGGGGGGAGCATATACTCCTCTCCCGCTATAAAAGTTGAAAATCCCGCCCTTCGGTCTGAGCTCTCAGGGTCGAAGACCAACGGCGGGGATGACAAAGTCTTTTTTAGCTCTGTGGACGGTTATCTTTATGCTTTGAAGATTGAGGATGGCTCACTTATTTGGAAATTTAAAACTGATGGAGATATATATTCCTCTCCGGCTGTGGCAGAGAGTTTGGTCTATGTTGGATCTAATGACTATTTTATGTATGCAGTGGATCAGGCGACCGGCAAGTTTAGATGGAAATTTGAAACCGGAGGGGCAGTCCATTCTTCGCCCATAGCGGTAGGCGATAAGCTCTTCTTCGGCTCTTATGATGGCAATTTTTACGTCCTGGACAGATTCTCAGGCAAACTCCTTTGGAATTATCAAACTAAAGGAATGATTTCTTCATCACCGGCTTATTATGATGGAAAAATCTACATCGCCTCCGAAGATGGTCATCTATATTGCTTCGGCTTCTGACTTTCTTAGATTCAATTTTCTTCCCTGTTTTTACTGACTTCGAGTTCTCCTCCTTTGAGTTTGTGTATCGTTTCGATTATTCAGGAACTTCATCCCAAAGGCAATAATTTTTATTGAGATCCTGGAGTGTTCGCCTTATGGTCTTCAACCAAATAAGTTAACATACTCTGCTTCCACATAAGATCAAAGTCTAGTTCTTAGCCACTTTAGTGGCGTTAGCACCTACACCCGACTAAAGTCCGTTAGAATAACCTATGCTTACAAGAGATGTCAAGTTAATTAGTTGATAACCATTAGGCGAACCAAACAAATGGTCTTTGTCCTTCTACACGTTAGGGTGGGTTGCACCCCCACCCTTATCATGGTTCGACAGGCTCACCACCCTGAGTTTATCGAAGGGCGGACAGGGGTGCAACCCCTGTCCGAACCAAAGAGAGCGACACTGACGTAGTCGTCCGTGACGAACGAGGGGAATTTCTATTTTTTCTTCTTCACCTCTTTTAACGTCTTCTGATATTCTTTGCTCTTAGGATCAAGGCGCACAGCTTCTTCCATTTCAGCCACTGCCAAATCAGTTTTTCCCTGCAGATCATAAACCATTCCCAGCCGCCAATGAGCCGCCGCCCAATTCGGGTCACCTTTTTTAGGTTCAATTTGAAGGTATTGTTTGAAGCATCTCTCCGCCTTGTCTAAGCTATCTTTAGCGAAAAGATATGTGCGTCCGATCTGATATAAAGCCGCGGTTTGGTTTGGATGTTGGTTATACAGTTTTTCATACACTTGTGCCGCCTCTTGGTATCTTTCTCGCTTTTGCAGAAAGGAACCCAATTCATACGTGGCGGAATGATTTGAAGTGGTATCTAACTCGACTGCTTTTCTGAGGTAGGTTTCCACTTTATCAGAATCTTTTTCCGCTTGCCAGAAAAGCGCCCAGGCGTAAGCACCATAAAAGGAATCCATTTTTTCAAGTATCTCTGCCTGTTTTTTGGCTTTTTTCTTGTCTCCACCTGCAATTCCGGGTGCCCCGATATAATATTCCATAAGAGCAAACCTTGCTTCTAGGTTGGTCGAATCCAATTCCACCGCCTTCTCCCATTCATCTTTACCCTTCTTGGCTCTGAATAAAGCTTTTATCTTGCTCCCTTTTTGTGCTTGTATTACGTAGGCACGTCCCAGCCAGAGATGATACTCTGATTGGGAGTCATTAAGCTTAACCGCTTTTTCTCCATGTTTGATAGAATTATCATGATCACCCAAGACTAAATAAACTTTACATAGAAGGAAATTCACTTCAGGATTTTCAGGTTCCCGCTCCACCACTTTCAAAAGAACTTCTTTTGCCTCTTCGTATTTTTCCTCTTTGAAAAGCCTTTTCCCCTCCTCTAAAGTATAATTCTGGGCGGATATTACACCATGTAAAGATAGAAAAACGGCTATCAACATAGTGAGACATGATTTTTTTAAACTGATCTGAAAAAGATTTGCTAACATAGAGGCTCCTTTCTAAATGGTGTTTTCACAAATTTACGTAAGAAATGATTTCCTTGTTTCGCGCAAGGTCTTACGCAACAGAATAATCATGTTCTAAGAATTTAGGTCTTCTCCAAAAGAGTTGCTTCCGCCATAGGCGGATCCGCCTCCGGCGGAAAAGAATAGGTTTATGCAAGGCATTCATACCAAGGTGTGCGATTCTTTATGCTCTACGTCCCTAAGAAAACCAGCAGATTCTTTGAACTCACCCCCTTTTATTCCCCCTCTCTTAATAAGAGGGTGTGTCAGAATTTCGGTTTTTGTAGCCGCAGACTTTAGTCTGCGAAATCGAGATGTTGAATCCCAATGACTTACGCAATCTAAAGATTGCGGCTACAACCTCAAAACACAATTATGACACAGTCTCTAAGAGAGGGGGATAAGAGGTGAGTTTTCAGGATGTCATACCACTTAAGTTAAAAAGACACTTCCTCTTATCAAAAATTACGACCCCGCCAAAGGCGGGGGAGAAGAACCAAGAATTTTAATTAGCTTATTCATCTCCTCTTTGGTGTTATAAAAATGGGGTGAGACCCGGATTGCTCCTTCCCGAAAGGAAACCAGAATTTTGTTTGTGTTTAGTTTCTCATATAACTTTTTGATGTTTTTGCCAGAGAGTGAAAATATGGAAGATCGGTGCTTCGGCTCAAGGGAGCTTTTTATCTGGTATGGGCTATCTTTTAAATGATCTATTAATAAATCCAGCAATTCTAAATTATGTCTTTCGATATTCTTGATTCCTACCTCTGAGAGTAGTTGTAATGAAGAATGCATGCTCCATAAAAGAGAGTAAGGATAGGTTCCTATTTCAAATCTGCGGGCGGAAGTAAATGGTTTGAGATCAAATTTTAAAAGATCGGTCCAATTCAAGTTCCAATCCACTCCCAGCCAACCAAAAAAGCTTGTCCTCACCTTTTTTTTGGCAAAAGAGGAAAGATAGAAAAAGCCTGTTCCTAATGAAGATAAAAGCCATTTTTGCCCACCACAGCTCAAAAAATCGATCTTGCACTTTTTGACATCCAAATCCACCGAGCCGATTCCCTGAATCCCATCCACCACCAAAAAAATATCATTTTCTTCGCATATCTTGCCGATGGTCTCCAAATCGTTTTTGAATCCATTGAAATATTGGACAAAACTTATAGATAGAACTTTTGTCTTTTTATCGATAGCCTTGACAAAATTGTCAATATCGAAACATTGGTTCTTGCTTGGAATTAATTTTGTTTCTATCCCGTTTTGTCTGAGATTTATCCAAGGGTAGACATTGGCTGGAAATTCCACATCCGAAAGTAGAATCTTATCCCCTTTTTTTAAATCCAATCCCCAGCCTGCCACGTTCAGTCCATAAGAGGTATTGGGAACAAATGCGATCTCTTCTGGCTTGGCGTTAATCATCTTTGCTACTGTCTTTCTAATATTATCCAGCTTTCGGAACGCTTCCCTGTCGTCGTCTGGCGTCTTTTTTAATCTTAGACCTTGGTAATAATCTTCGGTTGCCTTCCAGCATGTCTTGGGCATAGGTCCAAAGCTGGCATGATTGAAAAATATCATTTCTTTGGTGAATGGGAATTCCTTCCGATATTTTGCCAAATCGATACTCTTTGATTTATTCATTTTGTTTTCCTTAATAATTTCATCTGTTTCATCTGTTGAGAAATTCTTTTGGAAACCCGGCCTACCTATATCACCTTTCACCTAAAACCTGTATATTGCTCCTATTACTCCAAAGACCACCAGATTTTTCAAAAACTGCCAAAATAAATGAATGACTATAAAATTCACAGGCAATTTGATGCTTTGAGGAATTATTACTGTCTGGGGCAGACTCCCCACAAAGAAGATTAAAATCCCAAAAAAGATACCCGCCTTGGTTCCAGAAAACGGAACGAATGGTAAGATCAAAGCGAAGAGAAAAGCAGGTAGGACGATCTCGAAAAACTCTGCCATGACAATGGTCTGAAGATTCCATCTGGATTTAAAGCTATCTTCAATCATCTCCGCATGAATTCCTTCAAAAGGCTTCAGGTATTTTTCGGTCACCCCTGCCAGAAATCTCAAAATCTGAAAGGGAATGCTGGCAACCATTATGGATTTTATTAAGCTTAATAGGTTCATCAGATTAGTTTTCCGCCTTTACTTTGTCCATCTGCCGTTTACCGCCTTTCATCTTTCACCTTACACCTTTAACCTTTTCAGAGCCAACCTCTTTCTTTATACCATCTCACCGTCTTTTTTGCACCTTCTTCGAGTTTATATTTAGGAGAAAAACCCAGCTCTTTTTTCGCTTTGGAGACATCGCACACCCAGTATTTCTGGGTTATCTCCCGGACCTTTTGTATATTGATGACCGTGGGTTTCCCCAATAGCCCGAATATGTTTTCTGCAATAAAAGCCATCGTGAACAAAAAAATGTTGGGAATTCTCAAGGTGATGGTTTTTTTATTGAGAACTTTGGCGATGATCCCAAAAGCTTCTCTCCAAGAGTAAATCCGATCATCCGCAACGAAATAAATCTGACCTATCCCCTTTGGGCTTTCTGCGGCTAAGATAATCCCATCAATGAGGTCTTCAATATAGCACAAACTCAAATAACTTTCCTCTTTTCCGAATAAGGTCTTGAATCCTTTATTCGCAACTTTAAAAAAGGATAAGATATCTGGATCTCTGGGACCATAGACCGCCGGAGGACGGATGACCGTCACGGGCAATTTGGAGGAAAATTCCAAAACGATTCGCTCCCCTTCCAATTTGCTTTTTCCATAATCGGTGATGGGATTACAAGGTGCCGTCTCATCCAAAGGTTTTTCATCTTTGCCTGGTCCCACTGCCGCCTGACTGCTTATGCATACAAATCTTTTGATCCGAGGATTATGTTCCACACAGACTTCGATCAGGTTTTTAGTTCCCTGGTAATTTGCTTTAAAATATTCCTCTCTGCTTTTGGCTTTGGTTAACCCGGCGACGTGAAAGACCAAATCAACATCTTTTACCACATCTCTGAGGGAATCTTTCTCCTTTATGTCAGCATAAACATATTTCACCTCAAGTCCGGAAAGCCATCTTAGATTACTTGTTTTCCTGACCAGACATATTACCTGGTAACCCTTGGAAAGGAGACTTTCCACCAGGTGGCTTCCCACAAATCCATTTGCCCCGGTGACCAATGCTTTTCCTGTGGATCCTGTGAACAACTTCTGTTCGTTTTTATCTGTTTGTTTATCCATCAAAAACCTTTCATCAAAATTTTTTAAAATATAATTAATTTCAGTTTTCATTTCAATTCAAATTTGAGAAACCAGCTTTTTTTAAATAACCTTTCCACCCTAGGCAAAAAAAAATTTGACTTTGAGAGGATGATCTTATATATTCAGACTAAATGATAGGTGATTTAAAAATAACACGAGGAGGTGTTTATGAAACAAGCGTTTCTATTAGCTTTGGTGGTTTTACTATTATTATTGTGTGTCCAGGGATGTGAGAAAAAGAGCACGGAGACGGTGCCTGCTGAAACCCTCTCCCCGCCTCTTGGTTTGAAAAGCATAACCGGACATGAAAAAATTACGTTGCTCTGGTACACCAGCAACTATGAGAGTGACTTAAGTGGTTATGAGATTTATCAGCGTAACAGCCTTTACTCCGACACCACAGCCCCGCAAGATATTCCATCTGGTTTCACCGAGGTTGGTTCTCTTTCGAAGAGCAGTCCTTGTAACACTATTCAATCCTACACCGTCTACAGCCTGCAAAACGGCACCACCTACTCCTTTTTGGTGGTTGCGGCAAAGGAGAGCTGGACCAAGAAAAGCCAACCATCCAACATAATCAATGACACTCCCAGAGGAGAATCCGGCAAACTTGACACTCTCTTCGCTGATTATCTTTATGAGGGAAAAAGAGCAGGATACGAGCTTTCCACTTTAGACACCTCCGACATGTCCGACATCCATAAACCCGACTATTACACCGATGACGTACAAGGGGATTTCATTTGTGAGAAACTTAATTTTCAGGGAGGAGTGGAATATCGCCTGTGGTTGGCTGGAACCAATAACGGGAGAATGATGGATTTGGGATATATGCAGGACTGGAACCAGGCAGATATTGCTCCTGATTCCGGTTACGCTAAAACCGGCTATTCTTTGACTGCCATCCCCGGGCACGTCTACGCTATCAAAACCGGAGACAATCATTATGGCAAAATTCAAGTTATGGACGTAAACGTAGATGTGGGGTGGCTTTCACTTAAAGCCTGCTATCAAACCCAGGCAGGGAACCATCAGTATAAGATCAGACCATAAAAAGAAGTTAAAACGCCCTCTGAGTCTTCTCAGAGGGCGTTTTATTCAGAATTAGACTTTGTCCCAAAAGTAAGTGATATAGAAAAACCCCCGCTCCCGCTGGATGTTTTCATCCAGCGGGGGAATGGACGGATGATAATCCTATGGATCCGTAGGACAATCCGCCCAGGAGCAAGCACGTATCTACTTCTCCTCCTCCTTCATCCTTCTGACGCTATTGGACTGGCACTTGGGGCAGGCGCGTTCCACCAAAGGTCCTTTGGGGTCAAAGGACATTTTAAACTCATGTCCGCATCTTAAACATTTAAAGGTTGCCTCTTCAGCCATATCGTATTCTCCACATTCGTTGTAAGTCTACTTTAATACTCATCTTCTCGCGTAGCAGAGGCTTTACGCCTCTGCGCGGAGCCATGAAGGCTCCGCTACGTGGGTTTACGCTTCTGTTTCCCCCTCACCTTAGTCCTCTCCCCCACGGGGAGAGGATGTCACCTCCCCTCTCCCCTTTGGGGAGAAGGTCAGGGTGAGGGGGCGAAAACAAATGAGAAATATCCTGTACCGTGTTCTATGCTCCGACAGCCACTTTTTCCAGCTTAGCTTTGTCAGCTTCCAGCTTGGCTTTTCTCTTTTCTCCTTTGAATTTCAAATCCTTCAACGCCTGTTTAGTGAATTCTATCTCCTCTTTGGTGACCTTTTTTCTCATCTCCTCCACCTCTCTCATCACCTTGGCGAACTTTTGTCCCTCTGCGGCGCTGATCCACTCTAGTTGAAGTCTCTCTGGTCTTATTCCCATCTTCTCTAATTTGTCCCACAATTTCTCCACCCTTTTCACCGTCCACCGATTAGCATCTATATAATGGCAGTCGGCGAAATGACAGCCGGAGACTAAAACCATGGGAGCTCCCAGTTTGAAAGCGTAGAGGACAAATTCCTCATCCACTCTGCCGGAGCACATGGTTTTGATTATCCTCTGATTGGGAGGATACTGCAAACGGGATATGCCAGCCATGTCTCCCCCGGCATAGGAGCACCAGTTGCAGGCAAATACCACGGTCTTATCCTGAGGATTCTCGTCTAAGATGGCTTCTATCTGGGCTATGATCTGCTGATCGGTGAAGTGTCGCATGGTGACGGCGCCAAAAGGGCACTCCGCTCCACAGGTGCCGCATCCGGCACAGGCGGCGTCAATAATCTCAGCCGGTGTCTTTTTCTCTCGATCCACCAAGATACACTTATAAGGACAAGCTCGATAGCAGATCTCACAGGCGGTGCACATCTCCTTATCCACGGTGGAGGTTATCGCCTCCACTTTGATCCTGTCTGCATTCAGGATGATCTCCGATCTCGCGGCGGCAGCGCCGGCTTGGGTGACTGAATCTTTGACATCCTTGGGAAACTCCGCACAGCCAGCATAGAAAACCCCTTTGGTGGGAGCATCGACCGGCTTAAGCTTGGGGTGAGACTCCATGTAGAATCCGTCTGGAGTGCGAGAGAGGGTCAAAAGCTTTTGGATGGTCCCTCCATCCAATCGGGGCAAAACGCCCACAGAGAGCACCAGCATCTCCAATTCATGTTGCTCCACTTCTCCGGTGGTTGTGTTCTCTACGGTTACAATTAGATTCCTGGTTTTGGGATCTTCTATCACTTCTCCAGGTAAGCCCCGGATATACTTGACCCCCCCCTCTTTGCTTCTACGATAGAGATCTTCAAACGCTTTCCCGAAAGCCCGAATATCCATGTAGAAAACCTTGATTTGAGTATCGGGATAATGATCCTTTAAAAGGACTGAGTCCTTTATGGTGTTCATGCAGCAGATATTACTGCAATAAGGATTACCTCTTTTCTCTGACCTGGATCCCACGCATTGAATAAATCCAATGGTCTTCGGAGTTTTTTGGTCAGTCGGACGGATAAAATGTCCCTGGGTAGCACCGCTGGCACAAATCAGCCGCTCAAACTCCATGGAGGTGATCACGTTCTCGAAACTTCGATAGCCGTATTCATCCAATTCAGTAGGATCATAAACGTCCATCCCGGTAGCAACAATGATGGCTCCTACCTTCAGATCGATGAACTCATCCTGCATATCGTAGTCGATGCACTTTTTCTCGCAAACCTCCGCACATTTTCCACAGGCAATGGGATTATTTCCCAAACAAGTTTTCATGTCTATTAAGTAGGCAGAAGGAACAGCTTGGGGAAGTTGCAGATAAATAGCTTTCCGGGAAGAGAATCCCTGCTGAAATTCGTCTGGAACCGCCACCGGGCACACTTTGGCACACTCACCACAAGAATTGCAATCTTTCTCTCTTACGTAGCGGGCTTTCTTTCTGACCTTTACTTCAAAATTACCAACGTACCCTTTAACTTCTTCTACCTCGCTATAAGCGAAAAGCTTTATCCTGGGATGTCGACCGACATCCATCATTTTCGGTCCCAGGATTCATATAGAGCAATCCATAGTGGGATAGGTCTTGTCTAAAGCTGCCATTATGCCACCAATAGAGGGTTGTTTTTCCACAAGATACACCTGAATGCCTGCGTCCGCCAGATCCAAAGAGGCCTGAATTCCCGCTACACCTCCTCCGACAACTAAAGCTGCCTTGGTGACTGGAACTGATTTTTCTATCTGTGGTTCCAAATTTCTGGCCCTGGCTACTCCTACTTTAACCATGTCTTTGGCTTTTTCTGTTGCTCCTTTGCGATCATGCAGATGTACCCAGCTGCAGTGCTCTCTCAAGTTGACCATCTCCAAAAGATAGGGATTCACTCCCACATCTGCCACACAGGCTCTAAAGGTGGGTTCGTGCATACGAGGAGAACAGGACGCTACCACTACACGATTAAGGTTATTTTCTTTTATATATCTTTTGATCTCATTCTGTCCTGGATCAGCGCAGGTATATTTGTTCAAAACCGCCACCGCCACATCCGGCAAGGTCTCCGCATATTTGCGCACCTCTTCGCAGTCCAGCGATCCAGCAATGTTCAACCCGCATTCGCAGACAAATACGCCGATCCTTAAATCATTTTCCTTTCCTGGGTTTTTCTTGTCCACCAACTTATTCACCTCCTAAGCTTTCATAGACAAAGCGATCAGATTAAAAATCTATTCATATTTTCTTATTCATAATTCGCCCCTAAGGTTCATAAGTCTTTCTTCCCCCTTCCCAGCTATCCCACCATTCAATTTTCTTAGGGTTAATCTTCAACAGACAAAACTCCTCCGACTCCGGACCTTCGGGGAAGTGTTGCGAAATATCATAAGGCGCTAATTTCCAAATCCTTTTTTTCTGCTCCAGGTCTTCTGTGATCTCAGCTTCGCCACACATAGTAGCGGATTTATCACCTGAAGGATGTTGGACAAAACTCAAGCAGATTTTAGGATTTTGGGTTATCTGTTTTACCTTTCGAGAACCAGCGAACGTGGCAACCCAGACGGACATATCCGCTTCAACGATGGGAGAAACCGGACGAACTTGAGGCTGCTCACCATCCATGGTTGCCAAAAAAGTGAAAAGGCAGCACTCCTTCATTATGTCGACTATTTTCTGTTTATCAGATGAATTCATACTCTATCCTTTCATGTTTCAATTATCTTCTAGTTTGATTTTTCCGAATTGCCAGAAATCATGGTAAAGCCTCAACAAACAACGTGGCCGGATCAACAATTCCCAGTTTTAACTCTTCCGGATAACCTTCGCCGTTCTGGGTGCAGGAGAAATGAATCTGGCATTTGGGACAGGCGGTGATTGGCAGTTACGTTTCATCAATCTTCCCTCACATCATTTATTTGCACTCGTCGACTGGTATCGAGCAATAAGCTCTCGTACCTTAGAGACCAGTTTGTTGGGAATCTCAATAAAGGTTTGCCCTTTCTCCTCGAACGCAGCTTCGTCTTCGGCTATTGCCTCTTCCTCAGTCTGTTGCTCATAATGAGCTATCACCCGGCGGACCCGTTCCTCGTCCCACCTTGGTGGAAACTTTTTGTTCATTGTCCAGTCTCTTTTACACAGCATAATTGAGCACTTCAAGCTCTGCTGTTTTATCGATTTTCTCCAAGATAGAATCCACTTTCTACATGACGGGGTCTTCAATTACGTATTCATTGCAATTCCGGCATTGTAATACTGGCATATTTTTGATGATGACAATGGAGTTGATTCTAACTTTAAACGGTAGATCCGTGATGACTTTCTCTAATTCTCCTCCACAATTATGACAAATCACGATTCTCTCCTCTATGTTCGTCACGGATTGAGGGTGAACGGGTTCTCCGTAATCCCGCCAAAGACCGGAAACCAACGATAAAACCTGGCAGGCACATAAAAGGTCACTTAGCCAAACAAAAATTAAACCCTGGACGTGTAGTCAAATACGGGAACTTTGATAGTCTTCACGGGTTTGAATTTCTCTTTTGCAAATCTCAGCAGATCATCAGTGACCTCCGGAGAATAGGTTTTTTCTCCACATTTGGTGCAAACCTCGGCCGGAACATTCTTCACCAAAAGATACTTGCTATCCTCTTCATAGCTGAAGGTCACCCTTTTTTTCACCACCCTCCCTCCACAAAAAACGCATTTCATGAATAGCTCATCTCCTTATTTTATGATTAATCCACTCCCTTGGATCAGGTTCATAGGTTGTAATAACCACCACCGCTGGTGGTAAAGAAATCTGAACATGCAGGTTTCTTTCATCTTCTGTCTTGCCATAAATAAGGCAGCTGGGTGAGTATTTATCCTCGGGATACTCTTCAATAATCTCACCTGATAATATAGCCTGTTCGACCTCAGAACGATCTATCGACCTTTTGATCATCCTTTTTACCGCATGGTCTGAAAATCGGTACTTACCTTCTCTTATTTTATCCTGAATAGCTTTTGTTGTCATTTACATCATCAACGCACGATACTTCGTCCTTGTTAATTATGATATTGCCTCAGCAAACAACGTGGCCAAATCGACAATTCTCAGTTTTAACTCTTCCGGATAACCTTCACCCTTTTGGGTGCAGGAGAAATGAATCTGGCATTTGGGACAGGCGGTGATCAAAACTTCCGCACCGGTGTTTTTTGCTTCTTTCAATCTATTGGTCTGGATCATCCTTGAATACATATCGCAGTTTACCCAGGACGAAGTGCCACAACAGATGGCATTCTTTCTATTTTTAGGCATCTCCAAAATTTCCACCCCTGAAATGGAACTCATCACCTTTCGGGGAGGGTCATAAATCCCCAAAAATCTGCCCAATCTGCAGGGATCTTGATAGGTGATCTTCTTTTCTACTTTATTTAATTTAATTTTATTCTTGGAAAGTTCATTTGAAATCAGCTCTGAAATATGCATGACTTCAAAATCGGTTTTACCAAAAAATTCAGGATAATCTATTTTCAGAGAACCCAAACATTCAGGACAGGAGGTTATGATCTTTTTTGCCCCGGATTTTTTTATCTGGTCAAGGTTATGCTTAGCCAATCTTTTAAAGTTCTCAACATCTCCCATCCACAAAAGATCATGTCCACAACATCTCTCATTGGGCAACACCTGTGGCTCAATTCCAAAGGAATTCAAAATCTTCAAAGTCGATCGGGCTGAATCTAAGGAATTAGCTTTGATATCAGAGAAGAAAACGTCAAAATAGGGAAGGCAACCTACGAAATACAAGTATTCGGATTTCTCTTTAGTTTTCAGATCGGAGGTTATCCATCCCAATCTATTTTGTTTGAGCTCACCTGCGGTCATTATTTTCATAAGGGATTGTAAAGCCCCCCCATGCGAGCATTTGGCATCCTGACCTTCGGAATTTGCTTGGGCTCTCACTAATTTGGTGAATTGAACGTAATCTATGTCCGAAGGGCACCTTTGTTGGCACATCATGCAGGTCAGGCAAGTCCACAGGGTGTGATCGTTAAGAAGATTCTCATTCGAGCTGATCAAGGCTTTGGTTAAAAGCCTTCGGGGAGAGTAACCTTTATTAACTCGGGAAATGGGGCAGGTGGCGGTGCACTTGCCACAATCCAGACAGGAATACGCTCTGGTTTTCTTTATAATTTCGTTCATCATATATCGACCTTTTGAAATCCAAAAGTCAAAATTGAAAAAGCAAAATTGCAATTCAAAATTTAAAATTTTTCTGATCGAAAAACTTTAAAAAACTACGATTTTCTATGACACTTACTTTTTGAATTTTACATTGAAATTTTTAATTTTTCATTTGGCATTTTAAATTTTTGAGGTTTCTATTTTCCTACTAAGATTTCTTAACGGGCTGGGTCCGACTTTCTTTACATCCTCTACAAACTCCTTTATTACCTGGGCGAACCTCTGTCCTTCAGCGGCTGAGAACCACTCCAATCTCAGCCTTTCCGCTTCTATACCTAATAGCCGGATCAATTGTTTGGTGATCTCGAACTGCTCCGCAGCTCGATGATTGCCAAAGGTGTAATGGCAATCGCCGAAATGTCACCCCGACCACATCACGCCGTCTGCGCCTTTTTCAAATGCGCGGAACACATGTGCCGGGCTGATCCTGCCGGAACACATCACCCTTATCAATCTCACATTGGGCGGATATTGAATCCTTCCTACTCCGGCAGTATCCGCTCCCGCATAAGAGCACCAGTTACAGGCGAAAACGACGATTCTGGGGTCAAAATTGTCTGACTGTCTATTCATGTTGCTATTTCCTCAATTGAATATGGTCACCAGACCGAACCAACATCTCCTACTGAAGGAGACACAACCTCAAATTGACTTGTGGTTAGTTTGTCTAACCATCTTTAGGGGTTTTTCGACAAACTTCTCTGTTAGGCGAAACTGACGACTTCAACCGGGCGTTCAACAGCAAGACTTCTTCGATGGAGTTTTAGCCGTTCAATTTCGTGCAGGGTCTCTGCGGTCAGGTAGCTTTCACCACAATGGGGACAACTAACTACTGGAATGTTTTCTATTACCAGCAGATCTTTGCCCTTGCCGTATGTTCTAGAAATCTTGCGGATACGAGCACCCGCTCGTCCACAAATGTCACACACCATCTTAAATTTTCCTTTTGCGATTTTGTAGGTCAACCATCCTGAAAGGTGGTTGACGCTTTTTTGTCAAGCAGTCCTTTGGACATGCTTGACTTACAATACTTGCTTCATCATAAGAAGGCAACCGTTTTATTCAAACCCAAATAGTTAAGTTCGTCTTGTGTAAAGGAATCCAAATTACTGAAGACTAATTCAACAAATTCATCGCCATCTACAAAAGATATCTTCTTACACTCCTCCCTATAGTATTTCTCAGCTAACTTCTTTGCGTCATCCGAAATACTACCTGACGTTACGATAATCCCTGTATCCCCTTCATCCATTGAATTTGCTAATTGATCCACGACCCAACTTTCAAGGCCTCCACGCTCAGGATAAAAATGCTTAACTTGTATTCTAACAACAATGTTCCCAGGTAAAGTTGTTTTTAGATCAGTGTCTCCTTGTTGGCCGCTTGTAGTTGCCAATCTTGTTAGACCAGGAAAGTACCTATTGAGAACAGTTCTTACGCTTTCCTCAAATCTTGATGAGTTGACACCTGACAGTATTCCCGATTGTAGTCTGTCAAGATACTCGCTTTTCAGATCTAGATAGTTTTGATAGCTGAATAAGTGCTTTTTGTTTTTGACAATATCACTTATATCTTGATAATAAGAGGCAAAAAGTGTTTGTTGCCCTTTCAAAGAATCAAACACTCGTCCAGTTAGGACTGACCGAGGAATGGCACGTTTTTCATTCAGCCATTCGACTTTTCGCTGGTGTGGATAACCATCCGTATCATTATCTTTGGAATTATCGTATTGATAATCGCTTTTCACATATCCAACAAATATAACTGGCCCATCAGGAACCACAACATAGTCCTCAATTTGCATTTCATTTACGAATCGGTTAATAATGCCAACAGCTTGCCCTAAGGATTGATTAGAAGAATAAGAATAAAATGTCTGCAAAGCTTGTTTGATTTGCTCTCTATTTTTCCCTGCTAGATTTCCTATGTGGGGCCAACCAATTGCTACCAGATTTCCCACCAAGAATTCTTTTATTCTATATTTATCGTGTGGATATGGTCTTAATACCCAAGAATTACTCATTCACGCTCCTATCCTTGCAAAATCTGCTGAACATGACCACAAGATCAATACAGTAATTCCTTATTTGTTTATCACTTATCCCACACCAAAAGCGAATCTATCATAACGTCAATCTGTTCGTCGGTGAAATGGCGGGCGCCGATGGCGCCGGTGGGACAAAAGGAGGCACAGGTGCCACAGCCTTTACACAATGCCTCGTTTACTTCGCAGACTAAAATGCCATCGCCTCTATCGACTAATTGAGGAGCATTGAATTGACATATCTTCACGCAAATTCCACAGGCTCTGCAAAGTTCTTTGTTAACCACTTGACAGACTACTGGCTCCAGGTCAATATGATCTTTAGAGGTCAGAATACAAGCCTTACCGGCGGCTCCTTGGGCTGAAAAGATGGAGTCGGCTATTCCCTTGGGAGAATGGGCACAGCCGCAGATGAAAATCCCTGCGGTGTTAGTCTCCACCGGACCCAGTTTGGAATGCCTCTCCATGAAGAAGCCATCCAAACCTCGAGGAATTTTGAAAAGATTCTGCAACTCTGCAAAATCTTCCTCTTTTGGCACCATCGCAACCGAAAGTATTACCGCATCCACCGGCAACTCAAACTCGGTTTGGGACAAGGGTTGATAGAGTTTGATTGTCGTTGCTTTGTTGTCTCTTAACACCTCAGGTGGAACATTTTCATCATATCTTAGGAAAACGACACCCAATCCTCTGGCTTCCCGATAAGCCTCCTCTGCCCCTTTATCGAAAGTCCTGATGTCCCGATAGAAAACGGTCACATGGATTCCCTGTTTTTCTAATTCGATTGCCTGCTTTATCGCTACCTGACAGCAATATCTGGAGCAGTATTGATTACCTTCCTTCTCTCTGGAGCCGACACATTGAATTAAAGCCACATGCTCAGGCTTTCTCCCAGCTATTTTCAATTCCTCAGACTCTTTAGCCAAAAGCTTTTCCAGTTCCATATTAGTCAGGACATTAGGAAACTTTCCATAACCAAATTTATCCTTCGGCACAAAAAGATCGGAGCCAACAGCCAAAATGATCGAGCCGACCTTTAACGCTTCAGTTTTGGGTTTTTTGCCCTTCTCTGATGGAGGCTTTTCTATGGTCACCTCAAAATTGCCAACGAAGCCCTTGACCTCTTTGATTTTGGCATTTGTGATGATCTTAACTTTTCTTTTCTTTAGCTCATCTATTTTCCTTTTGCTCAACTCTTTCCCGGTCAACTCGTTATTTAAAAGCTTGCCTAATTCCTTGACCCGACCACCCAACCCTTCACTTTTTTCGAGCAAGGTCACCTTTTCTCCTTTGATGCTTAAGTCCAAAGCGGCGGAAATTCCGGCGATCCCTCCGCCTATGATCAATATTTTGGAGTCCATGGCAACCTGTCTGGTCTCCAAAGGCTCCAGATGGTAGGCTCTGGCAACTGCCATCCTAAGCAGATCTTTTGCCTTCTTTGTGGCGGCTTCCGGCTCTGCGGTATGCACCCAGGAACATTGATCCCGAATATTAGCCATCTCAAAAAGATAAGGATTAAGCCCCGCTCTTCGGCAAGTCTCTTGAAAAATGGGCTCGTGGGTTCTGGGAGTGCAAGCCGCCACCACCATCCGGTTTAATTTAAGCTCTTTGATTTTTTCCTGCATGAATCTTTGAGTTCCATCGGCGCAGGTAAAAAGCTCCCGACAAACATAGGCTACTCCCGGAAGCGATCTAGCATATTCCTCAAGTTCCGCCACGTTCACTACTCCGGCGATATTTATGCCGCAATGACAGACAAACACCCCGATGCGTGGTTTTCCATCGGTCTCCATGGGAACGATCTTCTCCTCCTCTTTCTTCACCCTTTTACCTTTCAAGTGTTCAGAAGCTTTCAAAGCGGCGGCAGATCCTAAAGCCACTGAATCGGTAATATCCTTAAGCCCAGCCGCACTTCCACAAAGATAAATACCATCTTTTGTGGATTCCAAAAATGAGGTGGAATCTCTCTGTTTAAAAAATCCACTCTGGTCCAGCTCGATCCCTAAGATTTGGGCAAGTTTCTGTGTTCCTTCAGCTGGAACTCCGGCGGAGGAAAGCATCACCATGTCCGATCTGATCTTTTCTACCACCTTGGTATCCGTGTTTTCAATGAAGATCAAAAGGTCTTTCGTTCTTGGATCCTCCTCAATCTTGGCTGGCTTCCCCTTGTAGAAGATCACATCCGGATCCTGCTGGGCTCGCACAAACAGCTCCTCATATCCTTTTCCAAACGCTCTTATATCATTGTAGAAAATATATATTTTCTCGATGTCTGGTTGGTGAACCTTTGCCAAAAGTGAATTCTTAATCGTGTTCATACAGCAGAAATAGGAGCAATAAGGATTACCCCTCTCCCCCACGGATCTGGATCCCACACATTGGACAAAGGCTAAAGTTTTAGGGATCTTCATGTCGGCAGGGCGAACCAGGTGACCCCCACTGGGACCTGATGCATTCAATATTCTTTCGAATTCCAAACCAGTCAAAACATTTTCATACCGAGCATACCCATAATTGGTCAAGCTTCGGGGATCGTATTCGTCAAAGCCGGTAGCTACCACAATAGCGCCCACCTTAAGCTCGACCTCCTGAGGAGGCATATCGAAATCGATACACTTGGGCTTGCATGCTCTGGCGCAGTTTTCACAAACCAGGATACTCTTATTCAGACACGCATCCCGGTCAATCACATAGGTGCGGGGTGAGGCTTGAGGGAATGGGGAGAAGATGGCTTTTCGAGCCCCCATCCCCAAGTCGAAAAGGTTGGGGACTATGACCGGGCATACCTTGGCACAATCGCCACAGCCCACGCAGGATTTCTCGTCCACAAACCTTGAATTTCTCCTGACCCAGACGGTGAAGTTATCCTTTTCCCCTTCAAGTTTCACCACTTCCGAGTAAGTTAAAACTTCGATGTTGGGATGCCGACCGGCATCCAGCATACGCGGACCCAAAATTCAGATGGCGCAGTCCATGGTGGGAAAGGTCTTATCTATTTGAGCCATCCTTCCCCCCAGAGTAGGGGATCTTTCGACCAGATAAACTTGGAAATCGGAATCCGCCAAATCCAAAGCGGCTTGAATCCCGGCTACCCCTCCTCCGATAACTAAAGCACCTTTCTTTGTCAAAGATACCTCCTAAAAAAGTTTAGAGCGGAGAGCGAAGAACTTAGAGCAAAAACTTTAAATCTTGAATTTTGAACCCTTAACTCTCAGCTCTTAACTCTACACTCTATACTCTTAACTCTAAACTGCTTTGTTCAAAAGCTCTTTTCCGTATTGGTATCCTTTTTCGAAAGCTTTCAAGTTGAGATCAATTATTTTCTCTTGGAAGGAGTCCTTTATCGCCTTTTTGGCCGACTCTTCTGTGACCAGCTCGGTAACTGCAGTGAAGAAGCCAAACATGACTATGTTGGCCGCGATTCTTGCCTTCATTTCTTCAGCAAAGCGGGTAGAAGGAATGGCGAAGAATTTGATTTTTTCCTTTATTTTGTCTGGCTTTACCAAGTCCTCATCTATCAATAAGGTTCCCTGGTCAACTAAATTGTGTCTGTGCTTGGCATAACCTTCCTGTGACATAGCCACAACAATGTGAGGGGTGGTGACATAAGGATATAAAATCCTTTCATCGGATACCACCACCTGAGAGCTGCAGGCTGATCCACGAGCTTCGGGTCCAAAGCTTTGAGTCATGGTCGCCTGCTTTCCGTCAAAAATCGAGGCGGCCTTGCCAAGCAAGTAGCCGAAGCGAATGACCCCTTGTCCTCCAAAGCCGGTTATTCGGACCTCAGTCAGCATGAGCACCTCCGTATGGCACGAATTTATCTTTAAGCACCTGCTTTAACCCGTTATTATAGGATTCCAGGAATGTAGGTCTCTCCCGATCGATGAATTTGCCCACAATGATCTTTTTCTGAAATTCGATATCCAGCTCCCGGGTGTCCGCTCCATGCTTGATCACGCTGTTGTCATGATAGAATTTCATCAAGCTCAAACCATCCCCCAACTTGTTTCTTCGGGCATAGAGGGTAGAACATGGACAGATTATTTCAATAAAGGAAAATCCTTTTTTATTTAGAGCCTCAGCCATGGATTTGGCTGATCTTCGCACATGCAGAGCGGTCCAGCGAGCCACGTATACGGCTCCACAGGAAGCCGCTAAATGAGGCAAATTGAAAGGTTGCTCGAAGTTTCCATATGGAGAGGTGGAGGTGTTGGCGGTCAAGGGAGTGGTGGCAGCCACCTGTCCTCCGGTCATGGCATAAATGAAGTTGTTTACGCATATCACCACCATGTCCATGTTCCTTCGTGCCGCATGGATGAAATGGTTTCCACCGATCCCGATTATATCTCCGTCTCCGCTGAAGACCACCACTTTCAACTCGGGATTTGCCAGTTTCAAGCCTGTGGCAAAAGGAATTGCCCGGCCGTGAGTAGAGTGGAATGAATCCAGCTTTACGTATCCTGCTACTCTTCCGGTGCATCCGATGCCTGAAACCACACAGACCTTCTCCAAAGGGGTATCGATTCTTTTCAATGCCTCAGCAAAAGAGGTTAAAGCGGTCCCAATGCCGCAGGTGGAACACCAGATATGTGGAATCCGATCCATCCGCAACAAGGACTCCATCGGGTGCTCTATCACTTCAGGCGCTGGAACAGTTTCAACAGCTTTCATTTTACCGCCTCCTTAATAGCCTTGTATATATCCTCTGGGTCATGCACCCAGCCGCCCCCGTGAGGAACCAAAATGGTCTTGCAGTCTCCCGCAACACATCTTTCCACCTCATAAAACATTTGTCCATAGTTCATCTCCACCACCACGAAAGCGTTTATCTTCTTTGCCAGTTCCCTCACCTTTTCCTCAGGGAATGGCCAAACGATAACTAATCTTAGTTGCCCTGCCTTTATTCCTTCCTTTCTGGCCTTCTTTATAGCTGGAATGGCTACTCTTGAACTGATCCCATAAGAGAGGACCACCACTTCGGCATCCTCTGTATCAATCTCCTCAACGTGTACTATCTCCGCATTTAACCTTATCTTCTCAACTAACCTTCTTACCAGCTTCTCTTGCGCTTCCCAACTCATCACCGGATAGCCTTTCTCGTCGTGGGTCAATCCCGTGACATGGATTTTGTAGCCATCTCCAGCCTTAATCATTTCCGGGACCATATCCTCTCCCGGTTTGAAGGGCAAGTATTTATTGGGGGGTAATTTAGTATATCGACGAGGATAAAGCTCTATCTCTTCTGCTTTCGGGATCACCACTTTTTCGGTCATGTGCCCCACGCATTCATCTGCCATCACCAAAACCGGAACCCGGTACTTTTCAGAAAGATTGAATGCCTCTATAACCACTTCAAAGCACTCCTGGGGGGAGTTGGGTGAAAGTGCAATGATTTCGTAATCTCCATGAGAGCCCCAGCGGGCTTGCATCATGTCTGCTTGTCCAGGCAGGGTGGGGAGCCCGGTGGAGGGACCTCCTCTTTGAACGTTTATCACCACACAAGGGGCCTCCATCATTGCCGCCAAGCCGATATTTTCCATCATCAAAGAAAATCCGGGTCCAGAGGTTACAGTCATGGATTTCACTCCTCCCCAAGCGGCTCCGATCACAGCCGCCATAGAGCCCATTTCGTCCTCCATCTGGATAAAGATACCTCCCACTCTGGGGAATCGTTCAGCGACCCTTTCCGCTACCTCAGTGGATGGAGTTATCGGGTAACCGGCAAGAAAACGACAGCCCGCTGCAATCGCCCCCTCCGCACAGGCGTGATCTCCATCCAAATAATGGTTTCCGGTTAACACACCTTTAGGATCAGCTTTCAACTTTCTTTACCTCCTCTTTTGGCTTCTCTGTAACGAATATAGCGAACTCAGGACAAAGCATCTCACAAAGACCACAGTGGACGCAGGCGTCCTCTTTAACCACCTGGGGAGAATGATATCCTTTGGTGTTAAATTCGGTGGATAGTTCAAGCACATCTCTGGGACAATATTCCACGCAGAAGCCACACCCTTTGCATCTCTCTTTTATGATATGTATCTCCCCATGGGGAATCTCCAATTTATCGTAATCCAAAGGCTTTCGCCAGAATTTTCCATCAGATCCCGGTGACATACTTTTTACCTCCAAAAGTTTTTTAATCCCGATGCCTCTTGAATCAAATATCTTCAACCAATATAAGATACAATCCCAGACCTTGAAGTCAAGTTATTTTTTTCACAAAGTCTGCTACGGAAATCTTCCTTTTAAAGAGGATAAGGTCATGTGTTTTTCTTAAACAAAACCTTTTCAGTCCACTATGATACGCAGAATAGTCTGGCCTTGATAAGGAAGCCCCCAGTTTTTGTTTGTAGATACCAAATACAAATCATACATCCCGCAAGGCGGGAATTAGGCAACACTTCCTGGAGATGACATCTCTAAGGTGAACCTGTGACTTTGCACCAGAGACAGAAAAGTAAACTCCTGAGGGAAATTGTAACTCACCCCCTGTTTTTGTTTGAGAGTAAACTAAGTATATAAGACGGCAAAAAGTTGTCCCAAAGAGTTAGGGGAACTTTTCCTAAATGGTGTATAATCTTAAATCATTTTTTGCACAAATGAGATGGAGAGACGCCCCCTTTACTGCTTTGTCAATTAAATAAGGATTGCATCCTCGTCCCGCAAAGTGCGGGACGCATAAACGACAAACAGACTTAAGCAACGGCCCCTTATACGAAGGCTACCGCCTCGATTTCGATTTTCATCCCTTTGGGCAAACGGGAGACCTCTATGGTCGATCTGGCGGGCGGGTCGGTATTGAAATATCGAGTATAAACTTCGTTCATCACCCCGAAGTCATCCATGCTATGCAAAAAGACAGTAGTTTTCACCACCTTCTCCAATCCTGACCCAGCCGCCTCCAATATAGCTTTGATATTTTCTATCACCCGCCTGGTCTCCTGAGCAATTCCCCCAGTAATTCTTTCACCGGTTTTGGGATCTAATGCGATCTGTCCGGAGACAAAAATCAGGGACTCCCCTTCTACCTTGACCGCCTGGGAATATGGTCCCACTGCCTTGGGAGCATTCTCCGTCTGGATAATGGTTTTTGGCATATCCAATCCCTCCTCACTAAATTTATTGGTTGAAGGACAACCTTATTCCTCAACCACGTTATGTCTTCCTGCGGATAAAGCATCCGTTCTCCCCCGCCTTTGGCGGGGGATGGGGATGAATCAGTGACGAACTCGATCCGTCCTACTGGATTTTCCATTTGTTGTTCAATAAAACAACTTTTCCCTCCCCTGTCAATAAGTTTCCGCAAGGTTTCTAAAAAACTCTTTTTGCAGGGCTGGTCATGCCTTAGGCAGATCCCCCGCCTTTGGCGGGGGAGAACCCTGCCTACGCGAATGTAAGTCATTGATTTTTCGTGGGTCGGACACCTTGCCCGACCACTGTCCGACACTTTTTCATAGCTCTCTCCGCCATTGGATAAAGCAAGGCAAGGCAGTTTACCTACCAAAGGAAGGTTCTATGTATTGGAGGGGAGAAGAAAAAATCGTCTATGCGTGGGAAAAAAAGACCAGCACCTAACTTACCCCCCGAAAGACTGAATTAGGTGCTGGTTTGCCCCCGAATATTCTAAATAGCGCTAATCTTTCACCGTCCCGCCTGTGGTATGAACCATCCAGTTCATACCTGTGGCCGGATAACCATTTTCATGATGACCCATCTCATTTATTTAAGCTAAGCAGAACGACTCTCACAATCTCCAAAAGCCTTTCACAGCTGAAGGGTTTTTTTATGAACATATCTCCGCCTACTTTAAAACTTTTCCCTTCATCGCTTCGGGCATCTTTGCCGGTTAAGAAGATCACCGGTATTTTTGAGGTCTCCTCGCTTTTTTTCAACTCCTTACAGGCCTCGTATCCGTCCATGAAAGGCATCATTATGTCTAAAAGGACCAAGTCCGGCAGAAAGGTCTTTGCTCTCTCGATTCCGATTACGCTGGAGTTTTCCGACTTCACCTCATAGCCGGCGTTCTCTAAAAACGTCTCGATTATATCGGTGATCTCTGGCTCATCATCTATGACCAGGATTTTAGCAGATTTGGTCTTCTTTTTTCCAGAACCTTTAGTTATATTCGAAGTGTAAGGGTTTTCCGTTAACATAGATTCCCTCTCTTATAGTTCCACTCCGCTCACCACAGGTAGAAATCCGTCCTTCGGTCTTCAAAAATATGATTGTTAGCTGTGATGTTTTTATCTTTAGCTAAGGCGGGATCTATTTCAATTACCCCCACCTTCTCTTCGTCGGCATTCGCTTTGGCTAAAATTCTTCCTTTCGGATCCACTATTTGACTGCTGCCGGTAAAAGTAAGCTCTGCTCCTCCCCCGCCTTTGGTGGTTCGACTTCGCTCACCATCCTGAGCCTGTCCCTCGACTTTGCTCGGGACGGTGAGCTTGTCGAACCGTCGAAGGGCGGGATCTCCGATTTTCTCCGTCCCGGTTCGGTTAGAGGTTATGGCGAAGACTCTATTTTCTATGCATCTGGTAATCATGGCATCCTGCGCATAAGGAAGGATCAAATTCGATGGGTGGCAGATTATATCTGCCCCCTTTAAGGCTAAAGTCCTGGCAACCTCCGGAAAGATCCAATCGAAGCAGATCATCATTCCGATCTTTGCTTTGCCAATATCAAAAACCTTCAACTCTTTATCCCCGGGAGAAAAAAAATCCTTTTCTCTATCGAAAAGATGAAGCTTTCGATAGACGAAACAGCCTCCCTTTGCCGTCACCAATACAGAAGAGTTGAAGAGTTTATCATCTCCCTTTTCTGCAATCCCGAAGACTAAATTTGTATTCTGTCTTTTTGCCAAATCCAAAATTTTTGAGACGGTCGGACCATCAGGAATAGTTTCGGCTGACCTCTTGAGTTCCTCTTCATTTAAGAAGAGATAGCCTGTGCTAAAAAGCTCTGGCAGAACCAAGAGGTCAGCCTTAGCCCCCCTTAATGAGTTTATGACCCTCTCAACATTCTCTTCTTTTCTCCCCAAGAGGGGAGAAAACTGCATAAACCCGACTTTCACACCTCCTCCTTTTGTTTTTTCGACCTTTTGCGAGCATACTTTAGCGTAAGGAAGCAAAAAATAAAGAGGTGTCAAGAAATTTCATGAACCTCTCCCCCTTTCATCCCCCTCTCCATTTCATGGAGAGGAGGTAGGAGGTGAGGTAAAAACACAAAAAGTGCAATTCTAATATATCCGTAATTATTTCCGATGTGATACTACCCCCTCTCCCTGACCCTGCTATGCATTTCGCTGCGCTCAATCTCCCACGAGGGGAGAGGGAAGGTCAAAAATCTCGCCATATAAGCGGGACAAATCTGTACCAAACTCATCTTGACAATCGTTTTCTGTCGTAGTAACTTCTTGCCATGTCAACAGCATCTATAAGTCAACATGACTTCGCAGAAAAGTATTTTAAGCTAAATTTCTTCTTGGGGGTGACAAATGGGATTTTGTTTAACTTTGCCTGGGCTTTCACCAGTGGTTCCACAATATTACCCCTTTTTATAAGCAAGCTGACTTCATCCAGCATTTTGGTAGGATTAGCCTCCACTCTGGAGGGGGTGGGTTGGGCTCTACCCCAGATGGCGGTGGCGGCGGTGACTCTGCACCAGAAAAAGCAAATGCCCCTTTATATCAAAATGGCTTTTTTGAGAGGGGTAGCCTTTTCACTCCTTGCCACCTTGGTCTTTTTTTCAAAAACTGTCAATCCTTCCTATCTTTTGATCACTTTCTTCTTCCTGTTCTCGATTTATGCTTTCGGAGGTGGGGTGTCCGGGGTCTCTTTCATGGAGGTGGTGGGAAAGACTGTACCACCAAACAAACGGGGAAGTTTCTTCGGGATGAGGATGTTTTTCGGCGGAGGGTTGGCGGCTTTAGCTGGAATCTTAATAGAGAGAATTTTGAGGGTCTACGATTTCCCTAAGAATTTCGGGGTTCTGTTCTTGATAGCCGCAGTTATAATCATTCTTGCCTTACTTTCGTTTTCATTAGTAAGAGAACCGCCAGTGGAACAGCGACCTCAAAGAAGAAAGTTCAGCGAAAACTTACGGCTGGGATTTGAAATTCTCAAAAAAGATAGAAATCTCAGAATGCTCCTTTGGACCCGGGTAGCTATCGGCTCGTATGTATTGGGGCTTCCGTTCTATATCATCTTCGCCAAAAACGTCTTATTTATCCCCACCTACATAGCGGGCTTATTCCTCAGTGTGCAGATGGTAGGATATTTGTCTTCCAACATTTTGTGGGGACGTCTCTCCAACAAAAAGAGCAACTGCCTGGTTCTGTTACTCTCAGCCATCTGTTCAGCTATCCCTCCTTTTTTACTTCTTTTAAACATCTTCATAAAAATGCCCATCTATATTTATAGTGCAATTTTCTTTTTTCTCGGGGCAACTATGAGCGGTATGGATATGGGTTACACCAACCATCTTTTGGAAATTGCTCCGGAGGAGAAGCGACCCATCTATGTGGGATTTTTGAACACAATTGTAGGACCCACGATCTTTCTGTCTGCGCTTGGCGGTCTGATCATTCAGGTTTCTTCATTCGCTTTCTTGTATTCATTGGTATTTTTGGTCTCCATCGGGTCAATTTTTCTCTCCTTATCTTTAGGAACCCAAAGACCATTGAACTCTTGAACTTTGTATGTGGACGCTGGAGTGTCCCGCTTCAGCGGGACCAAAAGCTAAAGGTCTGCCTAAAGGCAGACACTCCAAACCTGCAGGGCTCTCAACCCCACAAGCATAATTCTTTAAACACATCAAAAATATCCTTGACAACTGGTAGAATCGTAATTATCATCTTACTGAATCTTACAGAAACTCTTGCTAAATATTGGAATTAAATGGATGAGTGGCTGAATGTTTCACTCTCTAAAGAACGCTTAAACTCTTTTCTTTCAGGGTGGTGGTGTATATGCGAGACCCCACCGAATAAATCGGGCGTTGTTTGGGGTTTGTAGTTGCCCAATTCATTGGGCGATTTTAGAATGGCTCGATCACCCCGCCTTTGGCGAGGGATTTCCAATGAATCGAGCGACTGCAGATTAATAACCTTTAACCTGTTTTTGTCGGAGTAGCGACATCCCGCCTTAGGCGGGACTCTACTACTCCAAATAGGAGGATTCATAAAATGAAACCAAAAATTATTCTTTCGGTTCTGGTTTTGTTAGCTATTGCCTTTACACTAACCCCTAACCCCTGCCCTTCCGCCGTGCCCAGCTTGATCAATTATCAGGGGGTGCTGAAAGATTCATTGGGCGTGCCCATTACTGATACTCCTGCTATGAAGTTCTCAATTTGGAACGATTCCATTGGAGGAAATGAATTATGGAAGGAAACCTATATTGCCGTGACTATCAAAAACGGTCTTTTCAATGTCTTGTTAGGGAGCGAAAACCCAATTCCTGATTCCGTGTTCAATGCACTTAATAGATGGCTACAAGTTCAGGTGGAGACCACTTTATTGTCACCAAGAAGACGCATCGTAAGTGTTGGATATGCCTACAAAGCTTCGGAAGCAGATACTTCTGAATATGCTCGAGCATCATCACCGGATGACGACTGGGTTATTGCTGGGAATAATATATACCGTGAGAATGGTAATGTTGGCATCGGAACGACAGATCCCAGTTATAAACTTGTTCTCCAAACCGGTGTGTGGTATTTATATATAGACCCTTATGTCTATGGAGAGCAAAATATAATTGGCAGGGGGCAAATGGCATTACAATCAGGTGCAGGTAATGACATAGTATTCCGTAATGGTAACGCCATTCCAGGTTCTGAAACCGTTCGGATATTAGGCAACGGCAATGTCGGCATCGGGACGTCGAGTCCAGCCTACAAATTGGATGTGGAAGGTGACGTGCAAGCACAGGCATATCACACAGGCGAAATCTTTTTTCAGAAAGATAAGGAAAAATTATGGAGAATGTTTGAAGATGAAGATGGTTTGTATTTGGAGAATCTAAAAACAGGCAAGGTTTATAGATTCATTTTGCAAGAGGTGGAGAAAAAGTAAAAGAAGAATGGAGAATCTGGAGTGTCAAGCTTCAGCTTGACCAAAATTAAAAGGTCTGCCTAAAGGCAGATACTCCAAACCACGTTCTTGTTCGTGCGGGAATTGGATTTCCCGCACGGAAAGGTTCGGGAATTCCAATTCCCGAACCAACGTTGGCTTCTAATTAGCCAAGAGGAGAAGATAAATTATGAATGTTACAAAAAACAAAGCCAAAGTGATTTTGGGATTGAGTGCACTACTTTTATTCATGGTTTCTCTTTCGCAACTTTGCTGGGCAGAGGTTTACAAGATAGAAAAGGATGTTCTCAATGCAGGTATTCAGGGGATCGGCTCAGATGCTTATTCAGCATGGTCATCTGCCGGGCAGTCGGTCGTGGGCAATATGCAGGGAGGCAAATACGTTTTGATGGGAGGATTTTGGTCGGCATTCACCTGTTTTGTCTCTGGAGATGCGAGCAACGATGAAACGGTCGATGTTTCGGACGTGGTTTATTTGATAAACTATCTTTTTATAAGTGGTCCGCCTCCGATAGCATTACCCAGCGGAGATGCTAATTGCGATGGAGGGGTTGATATTTCGGATGTAGTCTATCTGATAAATTATCTGTTTATACATGGTCCAGCACCGGTAATCTGCGATCCGTGAGACTAACCTCACCCCCTAACCCCCTCTCCATACTTATGGATAGGGGGACATGGGGGAGAGGTAAAAAGCGTCAGAACAGGGGTTCTGACGCCTCGATGCTATGATAACATTCACTCCGTAGCGAAAATTTGACTTTCCCAGTCCTTCACAAAATAAGATTAAGAACCCCACCGACCAAAAGACCTGAGATAAGTAAAATCGCCACCAGTTTCAACGCATTTCGGACACCCAATTCTTTAGTCATGACAAAGAAAGTGGAAATACAGGGTAGGTATAGGACTAAAAATATGCAGGCGATAACGAGGGACTTCGGAGGTAAGTGGAAGGGTTTCAATAATGCAATAGAAATGTCCTTTCGTAAAAATCCGGTTACTATCGCAAAAAAAGTTTCAGGAGGAAGACCGAGAATAAATAAGAGCGGTGCACCTAAGATTCTGCTTACAAACCTAATTATCCCTAATACATCTAAAATGCCGATAAGAAAAATGCCCAAAATGATAAGGGGTATGGCTGATGTGATAAATGAACTCAGCCGAAGCCAAACTTTCCTAAAAAGCATAGAAAGTTTTGGAACGCGGTAGGGAGGGATTTCAATGAGCAACTCCGGAGTTTCGCCTCCCAGAAGCTTGTTTAAGAGAAAACTTGTGGTTACGGCAACAACGAAGAGCACGCTAAAGATTAAAATAAGATAATTACCTCCATAAGGAGCGACTATACTTACAATCATGGCGGTCTGGGGCATGCAGGGAGTGCTCATAAGAATTAGAGCAATGGCGATGATCTTTTCTCGTTTGGTTTCCAAAATCCTTGTGGCCAGTATTGCCGGAACTTTGCATCCTAAACCCAAAATCACGGGAATTGAAGAATAGCCGTGAAGCCCCACTCGGTGGAATATGTTATCCAGAAGGACCGCCAGACGAGGAAGATAACCCAAATCCTCGAAAAAACTTAATGCTAAGTAAAATGAAAAAAGATAAGGCAGGACTACAACAAGAGGAATATATAGCCCCGCAGTTAAAACTCCAAATGATCCTAATGGATCGGAAGTTGTGCCTAAAAGTAAATCATGGATGAATTTTATCGGCAGGAAGGCGGCAACTGCTTTGGTTATTAGCGGAAGATAAAAATTATTAAAGAGAGGGTTAAAAAGATAATTTATCAATCCCTCGCCAATAAACCTTACTATTTTAAATGTTAGAAATAAGATAATAATTGCGGTGGGAATTCCGAAAAGCGGTCTTACCGTAAAGTCCCCCAACCGCTCTAAGAATGTATGGTGCCGATGTTTTACAATTTGAACTTCCTCCACAATTCTGCCAATTTCATGCCATCTTTCACCATTCTCAAATCGGTAAGTTCCTTTTTTTGCCTCCGGCAAGGTCTCCACCAACTTTTTTATTCCTTCTCCAGTTATGGCTACGGTTGGAACGACTGGGACCCCAAGAATTCCCTGTAGTTTCTCCACGTCAATGGAAACACCGACGTGTCCTGCTTCGTCCCATAAATTTAAGGCAACCATTACCGGAATGTCCTTTTTAAGCAGTTGGAGAGTGAGATTCAAATTCCTCTCTAAATTGGTCGCATCCACAATATCTATCACCATGCTATCTTTTTCTTCTATTGCCCTTTTCAACATCTCTACCGCGACCTCTTCTGCCGGTAATGTGGGCTCAAGCGTATAGGTTCCGGGCACGTCGATCACCTCCACCTTTTCATTGCCCAATCTTATATATCCTTTGGTATACTCAACGGTGGTGCCCGGATAATTCGAGGCAATCACATTTACTCCGGTGAGCCGAGAGAAAATCACGCTTTTGCCCACGTTGGGATTGCCTATGAGAAGAATTTTTCGCATCATAAATCTTTTATTTTCTTCCTTACTCTCGCTCTCTCCAATTTGTGGAAAGAGCAGATAGAGGTGAAGTTCTAACTGACTTTAGTCAGGTCATGACCTACGCCACTAAAGTGGCTGAGAACTTCTTGAACCTCACCCCTTTTGTTTTCCTCTCCACTGCATGAAGATGAGAGGATCGGGAGTATAAACCAAGGTCTACTTAAACTTTCTCATATTTCCATATCCTTACACATCCGAACGCCCAATCATAGAATCCATTGAACTTTAGCCCGGTCCTCTCGATCGTATCTTGCAGATCTGTTTTTATAAACTCAGAAAAGTATCTGCTTTCATAAAGCCGAACGAAATGATAAAACAGAAAATCTCTGATTTTGCCCTTGGGAGAAGCATAATCGACTATGATAAACTTCCCTTGCGGTTTGGTGACTCTGATCATCTCTTTCAAGACCTTTTCTCTAACATCATTTGGCATCTCGTGCAAGCCAAAAGAGATGCAGGAGATATCGAAATAGTTGTCCTTATATGGCAGATTCGAAGCGTCTGCTATTTCAAATCTAACATTCGCATACCTGTTTTTCCTTCGAGCTATCTTCAGCATATCTTCGGATAGATCAATTCCCCTAACCTCAAAGCTTCTTCTTCCGAATTCAAAAGCCTGTCCCCCGGTGCCTGTGCAAACATCTAAAATCTTGGCTTTCTTTCTTGGAGACGTAAAATGGAAGACCTTTACCCGGATCCCTCTGGCAAATAGATCGACTATGGGATAGAGGGGTGCCCATCGGTTGAAGCTTCGTTGCACATCCCCAGGATAGTCACCCTTCATTTCTCCATCTCCAGCAAGATCTTTTTGGCCATGCCAAACCCGATGGCAACTTGAGAATTATTTATCCTGACAGTTATAGGACCCCGCATAAGCTGTGAACTTACCTTGGTCACTTCTTTGCCCACTCTTATCCCCAGGGATTCTAAACGACGGACTAAACCATCTCCGCCGCAAATATCCACAACCACCCCGGTCTCTCCTTCTTCCAATTGTGTCAAATCCACTTTTTTCATCATTCGCTCTTTTATAAAAGATCGTGTTAAAAAACTAATTTTTACATAAAGGTTTTATGTAGGGACAGGGCTTGTTGAGCTTGCGAAATCCCGCCGTGGCGGGGTCCCTGTCCTAACTCTAATTAGGACAGCCACAAGGACTGTCCCTACATTTTACATTACTTGCAAATGTTTTCAACCGCCGCAAAAGGTCTGTAAACTATCTACAGTCCTTGCAATACCCAAAAATTTGAAAGCAGTGGGAAGTATTCTCGAATCCACTCTTTTCGCACAATCCTTTCAGGGACTTCTCAATCTTTTTGTCCGAGAATTCGATCACCTTTCCGCATTTAAGACAAACCATGTGCTCGTGGTGAGCATGTCCTAAAACATGTTCAAAGTGAGAATGTCCGTGTCCCAAATCGACCTTTCTGACCATTCCACTGTCCACTAAAAGTTCTAAGGTTCGATAGATGGTAGCGCGCGAGGCTCTTTCCTTTTTCATCCGCAGATTATGTAATAGGTCTTCTGCCTCCAGATGACCCTCTTGAAGAAAGATCTCCTGAAGAACCGTTTTTCTCTCTTTGGTCAATTTGAGATTCTTTGAGTTAAGGTATCTAACAAAATTTTGAATGGCTTGTGTCATGCTAGCCTCGGTAATTGAGACTGAATCTCAATCTCAATTGTTGATCTTGTCATTTTTACGGAATTCCAGAAAAAAAGTTTGTTTTTTGAAAAAAAATTTAAAGAGGAGTATTCTGAGAAATTTAGCGTTTGCCTAACTCGGAGCAGAGCATTCCGGAAAGGATCAAGAAAGCTCCCAGTATCGACACTAACCCCAAAATTTCGCCTAAAAGAAGATAGGAAAAGACACCGGCGAAGACCGGTTCTGCGGTATAGATGACGGAGGCTTTGGTGGCGGTGGTATCCTTCTGCATCCGATTCTGAATGGTGATCCCCAATGCGGTGGCAAACAAGGCCGTAACCAGTATGGCAGAAAGCAAATTGGGATTATAAGTAAACTTTATCGTCTCAAATAAGAACATGCAGGGAATGCTCAAGAGGGTGGTGGTCAAAAGTTGAACAAATACCAGCTTTTCGAAATCAAACCTTGTGTTGTAGATCTGAACATATATAACCTGAAACGAAAAGGATATGGCACAAAATAAGGTCAATAAGTCTCCAAAGTTAAATTCCGAGCCTTTCGGTCTGGTCATAAGCCCCAGCCCGCTCAGGGCTAAGATCACGCCGATTAAAGAAAAAATCTTCGGTTTTTCCTTAACCAAGAGAACCGATAAAGGAGGAACCATAATCACAAAAAGTCCGGTGATAAATGCGGATTTGGAGGAGGCGGTGTATTTCAACCCCACGGTCTGGAATGCGAAACCTAAAAACAAAAAAATCCCGATTATAATTCCGGCTTTAAGAGTGCCCTTATCTATAAGGGAGATTTTTTTTGAATAGATCACCCCAATGATCGAAGTGCCAATAACAAACCTGATGGCTAAAAAAAGAAAAGGGGAGCAGAAATTTAAAGCGGTTTTGACCATGGGGAAGGTTATGCCCCAGAAGAAGGTCAAAACAAGAAGGGTCAGCTCTGCTTTGCGGGATGGGCTCAACATCTTGCCTCAAGTTGCGCTACGCCATGATTCACGCGGCATACCGGCGGGAAAGCTGGAATATGGCAATAAAAGCAAAGGATTCAAGACAGGTTATTTGGAAAAGATGATTGAGTCAGATATCCAAAAAGAGCAGGTGTCAGTTAGAATATTGCTGGCTTTCTAATAAGAGCGCAATATCTTCAATAGAAAGGAGCCCTCGCGCTGAAAGGGCTTTTGTTCTAAAACATTCGATCCTTTATCCCTTTATCAACAACTTGCACTCGCTAAGGAGTTGTAAATCTGGTTGTGCATCTGATAGTTCCTATATCCAACCTCTTGAGTCGGGAATAATGCTTCAAATATTCTCCCTTTTTTTCTGATTATTCCTGCAAGAGTGGAGGACATAATATACCTGACCATTAGTTTCAAAGTCAAGCTATTGCGTATCAGAATTACGACCATCGTCTGGAAAAATTCCTGAAGAACATCCTTCACTTCCTTATCTTTGTTTCTCAACTCCTCTTCTATCTTTAAGGTGAATTCGCGAGCTTCCTTGAGATATCCTTTCTCTTTGGCGTCTTGCATGGCCTTATTGATTTCTTTAAGCGTAAATTTGTGAATCTCTTGGACGTATGTATTGGTCAACCAATAAAAGGTTTTAAATATGAAATCATCTTCTTTTATAGAACCTTTCGCGGCAAGGAATATTAGGTCATCTCTAATTTTGTATAGTTGGTATCGATTGTCAGCTTGCCTTCCTTTTTTATAGATATTTTTGTAAACAGCACAAGTGAGTGAGAAACAGAAAACACTCAATATCGCTAAATAGAGATATTCTACTGGTTCCATTTTTTAACCCTCGCGCTATTCGTTTTTTGTTGACAAACGTTTACGCAGGATAATATCCTGGAGTTTGTTTCGTTCTTTAACTAACCGATCTATTTCTGCATTCTTGGATTTTATTACTTGTCGCATCAACCAATATATCAATGTCCCAAAGAATACCAACACAAATACTGTTAATGCTACAAATGGTCCGTGTTGCTCAGCTATTTTTAAGAAAACATCAGTCAAACCCTTCAACATGCCACCCCTCTGTTTATCGGTATGATACGATGTGTTTTTTACTATAGCATAAGAGCTTGCCCCTAGTAAATACGGAGTTACGAGCTCTACTGTTTCGTTTTACAGTTTTTCTTGAACTTCGCCCAAAACAATCTGGATATAAACTTTACTTCTTATCAATAGCAATATATTGTATCCCTTTGCCTTGTCAAGTAAAAAATAGAAAAAAACTAAGTGAACGTGTTTTCCGTGACACACGCTTCGACAACGATATAAGTGTAGAGAAAACCGTTCTCTGCATCCATTACTTTCCAAAAGAATTCCTTTTGACGGTTTTATATACAAACTTAGCTATGGACTAACTCAAAAAACGCCGGAAGTATAGCATTGAAATAAACTTAAACCTCGACGAGTTTGTAATCGCGTTTCCCCAACCCCATCTTCTCCGCCGCCTCAATGTGAATTTTGGCATTTTTTTTGTGGATCATGCTCAAAACATCCGATCCTTCCTCCACCTTCATCCCTTCGGCTTTGGATTGAGGGAGAGGCTGGGCTTTGGCGATTAAGTCCAATGAAGCCTTGTCAATCGCCACAATGTCGTCACCCAACAAAATCCCCTGATCTTGAACCACCGGGGTATCAGACATCGCCATACAATCGCATTCAGGCTGAATATCCATAAGGAAATTGATGTGGAAAACTTTTCCTGGTTTAAAGGTGGAAAGGACGGCCTTCGTGGCTTCGGCTAAAGAAATCTGAAAAGTCTCCATTGAGATGGGGACGGATAAAGCTTTCTCCGGGCAGACCCTGACACATCTTCCACACCTCCAACATAGACTTTCATCCACCTTGAAAGATTTGGCTTCCACCACAATTGCATCCTGGGGACAGTTGTTGGCACAGATGCCACAGAAAGTGCATAAAGACTCGTCCCAGGTCATCACCTCTTGTAGTGTGTGAAAATGCATCTTTCCTCTTCCCCCACCTTTCCATCCGCATTCTCTGGGGACTGCGGTTACGCATCCCATGGCTAAATTCTTAATGGCTCCGGCATAGCTTGAATCAATATGTCCTTTGACGTGGGTCAAGACCATCATGGAGGGGGCATCGTAGATGGCGGAGGGGATGTATAACTCTTTCAATAGCTCTCCCGCTTTCACCTTTATCGAATCCAATCCAAAGATGCCATCTGCAATGATCACCGGTGCCCCTAAGCTCAGGGGGTTATATCCCATCTGATTGGCGACTTCTAAATATTCGTAAGCCTTCAGTCTTGCTGAATCGGTAATAAAGGGCTTTGCCCCGATTTTTTTTAATTGGTCCACCACCACTCTGACGAAATTGGGTCTGATGGTATGATGTGCTCCGGGATTGCCTAAATGCATTTTAAGCGGGACTAACTCGCCTTTGGAAAAATATCTGGTTAAGTCGATCTTTTCTAAAATTCTTTCTAGCCTTCCTAAAACGCTATATTTATAATCAAACTTCTCTACCCTGGAGTCTATGAAATATAATTTGCTTGCCATCGTTTCTCCTTTTACGATATAGGCGAGATCCAAGAAAAACTACAAAATGGAGTGTTCACCTTTAGGTGAACCTTATAAAAGATTGTTGCCTT
>Ga0315289_10000596_pt1 | contig 55667 bp, 40 predicted proteins | sample YL17G11_40_MG_FD_203452 | JGI IMG/M metagenome (GOLD analysis project Ga0315289, IMG submission 203452) | Sediment microbial communities from Yellowstone Lake, YNP, Wyoming, USA - YL17G11_40 | ecosystem: Environmental > Aquatic > Freshwater > Lake > Sediment | place: USA: Wyoming | collected...
AATGATATTTTCTCCTTCTGTGACCCGGCAATGGTCTTATCATCTACATCCGTTATGTTCATTACATAGGTCACCTTGTAGCCTTTGTATTTCAAATACCGGTGCAAAAGATCGCCGAAGACGTAAGCTCTGAAATTCCCGATATGGGCGAAGTCATACACCGTGGGTCCGCAAGTATACATTCTCACTTCGCCCGGATGGATCGTATAAAATTCCTCTTTTCTTCGAGTCGGTGTATTATAAAATTGAAGCGGCATACGCACCTCTATTAAAATTTAAAATGCAAAACTACAAAGCAAAGTTCAAAATTACATTGTAAATTCGGAAGTGTTGAAAACATAAGGAAATTTCGAATTTTGAACTGCAGTTTTCCACTTCGTCCTGCCCTTCGGTCCTGAGACCTCAGGGTCGAAGGAAGACTCAGTATCGAAGGACATTTTGATTTTTTTAATCTTAAAATTGCATCTTTCAGAAAAGATTACGAACTACTTCAGGTAAATCCTTTAATTCCATTACCTGCGCATCAGGTGTAATAGGAAGGGTATAATCTCTTCCCTGATGATATTTCAAAATCCCTTTCATTCCCACATTCTGAGATCCACCCACATCCTCCTGTAATCTATCCCCAACAAAGACTCCCTCGGATGGGTCAACTTTAAGTTTCTCTAAAGCCAGATGGAATATCTTCGGATGAGGTTTTCTTACGCCGACTTGGGACGAAAAGAAATATGCATCCAAATAAGGATAAAGCCCAAATCTTTTTAGCTCTCTTAAATGAAACTTCTCTGGGAAAATAGTATTAGAGATAAGTCCAATCTTTAGATTTTTCTCTTTGAAAAACTTCAAGACTTCTTCTGCTCCGTCCACCAAGGTGACTTGGTTGGTAACGGACCTGTAATACACTTCCAAAAAACTGCCATAAATTCCATCGGAAGTGCTTAAATTCAACTTTGTGAAAAAATCGAAAATAACCTTTTCGAATTTCATCTCTTTGAGACTCTGCTCCACTTCCAATCTTGCCAAAAGAAACTCGGCCGAAAGGATCCCTGAGAATTCTTCAAGGTTAGGTAAACTCAGCTTTTTCTCTTGTAGGAATTCGTATCCCGTCTCTGTGGACAACCTCCGCAAGACATCCCAGGTGGAATTTTCAAACTCCAAAAGGGTGCTACCCATGTCGAAAAGAATTGCTTTCAGTGGTTTTTTCATTGTGGTTATTTATGATTTTTTACAAACGGTAACGCGACACAAGTGTCGCTACTCCGGATTCACGATTATTTAAAATACGGTTTTGATTCTGAATTGTTTAGTTTTTCTGCTTATGGGTGTGTCAACTTTGGTAGACCTTACCCCTGCCCTCTCCTACAAGGAGAGGGTGTATCTTACCCTCCCCTAAAAGGGGAGGGCAGGGTGGGGTTAATTCAAGGCTCAACGACCGATGGACTTTCATTTCTAAGCTATCATAGCTGACCTCACCCCAACTCTCTCCTATGAGGAGAGGGAAAATCTTATAGTCTTTTCTTTAAAGCCAGTTTGGCAATTCTTTCTACCAATTCAGGAAAGTCGATGCCAATTGCTTTGGCGGCTTTTGGAACCAAGCTGGTGGCGGTCATTCCCGGAAGGGTATTCACCTCCAAACAATAGAATCGGCAATCCTCTCCGAATCTGAAATCTACCCGCGCATATCCTTCGCAGCCTAAGGCTTTAAATGCTTTCAAGGCTATTGCCTGAATTTCCTTAGCCTTCTCCTCTGGAATTTCTGCCGGACATACATAGTTACTTTTCCCTTTTGTGTATTTGCATTCATAATCATAAACTCCATGTTCAGGAAGGATCTCGATCACCGGCAGAGCCTGATCACCCAAAATCCCCACAGTCAGCTCTCTTCCTGAAATATATTTTTCAAGCAGAAACTGTGTGGAAAATTTTTTCGCAAAATCGAAAGCTTTTTTCAACTCTTTTTTCTCACTCACCACCGAAAGCCCCACCGTTGATCCCTGATCGTTTGGCTTAACTACACAGGGAAAACCAAAGCTATTTTGTATTTGATTCGCAATGCCTGATAAATCGGAAATATCTGAATTTTCAAGTAAAAACCAATCTGGGGTTAAAATCCTTTCCCTTTCAAAGATTTTTTTGGACATGGCTTTATTCATGGCCAGAGCGCTGGCTAATACTCCTGAACCGGTGTAAGGCTTGCCAGTCAAATCCAGAAGGGCTTGGATAGTCCCATCCTCCCCCTGCCCACCGTGAAGAGCCAAAAAGACCACGTCCACTTCGGAAAAATCAAACGAATCGATAGCTTTTAACGCAAGCTCCTTTCCTTTTTTCTCAAGGAGAGCTATGTCCGGAGGTTCCGTTTTCACTCCTTCTGGAATATATTTTCCCGTATCGGGTAAGGGTTTTTGCCCCTGCGCTGTATCCAGTGCGATCACCTTATGACCTGTGGACTTCAAAGCCTTGACAATCGCCTCACCCGAGGCTAAGGAAACATCCCTCTCCGCAGAAATCCCACCCATTAAAACTAATATTTTCAATTTTTCTCCTTTGCCTGATAAATCAAGCGACTTTTTGGAGGTGCCAGAACCCCTGCTCTGCCATCACAGCGTTGAAGTTTTGCTGTCAGAACGGGATATCTGACAACTTACTTAAATAGTAAATATTCTCTCAAAAATCAAGTCTGAAATCCTTAAATCTTTAAATTTTTTGAGTTTGGCTGGGAAAAGAGGGAAGTTTGGGAAGTAGTTATGTTTGAAGGGATGAAATCTTAGCTTTCTCATTGTCTCCGCCAAAACATAAGAATACCCATGCTGTTGACTAGCAAACCTTGCTTTTCTTCATATCGTATTGTATATTATAAAAAATCAACAAGGCGGTTTTTATGCAAAAAATAACAAAACCAATGTTAAGAGTTTTAACTCTTATGCTTCTATTTTTTATCACCATTGCTCCTTACGTACGGGCGCAAACACTCCCGCTGGAAGAACGACTATTTATTCTATCCAAAACCTACGCATCCATTGCACTCTATTTTGCCCACTGGGAAGATGCTGCAATAAAATCAGAACAACTGGACAGTGTGTATAAGGATTTTTTGAACAGGGCAATAGCAACAGAAAACAGAAAGGATTTTGCTTTACTGATTAAAGAGTTTATTGCTCCTCTGAATAATACCCATACCCAGTATTCAGACTATGAACTGTATAAAGAAGTAAAGCCTTTAGGATTTAGAAGAATTAACCTTGACGGCCAGTTGATTGTTACAAAAAGTTACATTGAGGAACTTAAAAAAGGGGATATGATCCTAAAAATAGACAGAAAACCCTTGAACGAATATTATAAAGAACTTTCCAAATATATCGCTGGTAGCAATGAGAGATATCGCCAAGGTGAGTTTAGTTGGATGGTAGCCCTATTTATTCCTGATAAATACACTTTGGAATTTATGAATGAGAAAGGGAAAGTAAAAGAGATACAGGTTGACAGAGGAAAATTGAACATTAAGGATGATGAAGAGTTAAAAACAGAGGGGCGATGGATTAAAGAAAACAAAATTGCATATATAAAAATTCCTTCATTTGGCGATCCAGAGTTTCAAAATGATGCCATTGAATATGTGAAGAAATTTAAAAATGCGAATGTTTTGATAATAGATGTAAGAAACAATGGCGGAGGAAACACACCTAGCAAGCTAACTGATGCCTTAATGGATAAACCTTATAGATGGTACGCAGAAAGCACACCAATAAGTATAGGGTTATTTAAATTCTATGTTGATTCTTATTCAGATTACGAACTTAACCGTTACTTCAAGAACTCGCACTTACTATGGAAACCAGATTACAGCGAACCTGAAAGCACAATTTACACCAATGAGTTGATCATTTTAACCGACGGATATACAGGCTCTGCGGCCGAAGATTTTGTTGTACCTTTTAAAGATAATGGTAGAGCCATAATAATAGGTGAGCCAACAGGAGGCTCTACGGGGCAACCATATATGTATGATTTTGGCAAAGGCATCAGTATACGAATTGGCACAAAAAGAGCCTATATGCCCGACGGCTCTAAATTTGAGGGTGTCGGTGTACTACCAGATATTGAGGTTAAACTTACCAGACAAGATTTATACAAGGACAGGGACAGAATTCTTGAAAAAGCACTTGAGGAAGCTGATAAGTTATTAGTTCAATAGATGTGAAGAGCCTTTAGGTGAGATTGCGACTTCAGGGGAGCTACCCAACACATTTTACTACAAGAACATCTTCACTTATAATTAACTTCCACCGCATTTAACTTTTTACAAATTTACCTTTCAGAATTTTTATGAGCCAGACAATAACAACTAATATTACGACTGCCAGCACTACTTTGTTATAAACCTGGAGCATTCCCAAGATTTCACGCCAATTCTTTTGAACCTTGAAGGCGGAAAACAAAATTATGCTGTTCCAAAGAATGATGCTTATTAACGTGTATCCGGTCATCTTTCGCACATTGACATTTCCAACTCCCGCGGTCAAAGCCACCACTGATCTGACCCCGGTCAAGAATCGGCTTAAGATCAACACTTTCTCTCCATATCTTTTGAACCAGTTCTCCACCCTCTCCAATTGAGCTTTATTGAAGACTTTTCCTTTGTTCTTCAAAAAAATCCTCCTCCCTTTGTTTTTGCCTAAAGCATAAAGTATCATCGCACCCGCTAAACATCCTAAAGAGGCGGAGAAGAAGACTAAGGAGAATGTTAACACTCCAGTGCCTGCCAAATATCCTCCAATGAAAGTGACCGTATCTCCCGGATATGGGGGAAACAGATTTTCCACTACCCCACTCAAGAATATAAATAGATAAAACCAAAAGGGACCAAAAGCAATTGCCAATTTGAAGAAATCTTCTGCTTTTAGAAAGATATTCTCAAACATTTGATCCTTATATCTAAATTACCACAAATTGATTAAATAAATTGACATAGTCACCCTCCCCCTCACCTCCTCCCATCAAGGGAGGGGAAATGCGTATGCATCTTCGATTTATCAAGTCCCCTCTCCCCTCGGGGGAGAGGGTTAGGGTGAGGGGGCAGCTTCGTATCAGTCCAGCGTAGGCGGGGCTCCCAGCCCCGCAAAAGGAATTCTCCAGAGATCTCATTCTCTTAGCCTTTTTCCATAAGCACAACCGCGTATGCTGAAATTCCTTCTTTTCTTCCAGTAAATCCTAACCCTTCGGTGGTGGTCGCTTTGACTGAAACTTGATCTGTTTTGATTTTCAAGACACCTGCAATCTTTTCTCTCATTTTTTCTATGTAAGGGGACAATTTAGGCTCTTGGGCTACGATGGTAGAATCTATATGGATGATTTTTGCATCTTCTTTTTTTGCCATGTCATTGATCATAGAAAGAATTTTCAAGCTCGAAATTCCCTTGTATTTCTCATCTGTATCCAGAAAATGTTTTCCCAGATCACCTAAGGACAAAGCCCCTAATATTGCTTCGCCTATGGCATGAGACAACACATCCGCATCCGAATGCCCCAGAAGTCCCAAGTCATAAGGAACCTTCACCCCACCCAAAATCAAATCCCGTCCCTTCACCAATCTATGCGCATCATATCCAAAACCGATTTTCGTCATTTTCTTTTTTTTTGAATATCTGGAGGACAGGTCAAGCTAACGCTTGACACTCCAGGATCTTCTCAGCAATCATTAAATCTTCCGCAGTAGTTATTTTAATATTTTTATAATCTCCCTCCAAGATAGTTACTTCATATCCTAATCGCTCTACTAAAGCTGAATCATCCGTTCCTACAAAATTATCCTCTTTTGCCTTTTGGTATGCATCCCAGATAAGCTTGTATTCAAAGGTCTGAGGAGTTTGGGTTAACCATAATTTATTTCTATCCAAGGTTATTACTATATGGTTCTGTTCAACTCTTTTTACAGTATCTTTCACCGGCACTGCCAATACCACGGCTCTTTTCTTTTCACATATTTTGACTGATTCAGAAATCTTATCCGGCGAAATCAAGGGACGAACGCCATCATGAATGACCACGATGGAAGTATCATTGGGGCAAGCTTTGAGTCCCGAATAGACTGAATCCTGCCTTTCTTTTCCGCCACATACAAGCTTTCTCACCTTCTTAAAACCATACTTGTCCACAATCGCCTTTGAGCAATATTCCAAATAATCTTCAGGGACCACCAAAATAATTTCGTCAATTAGTTCGCACCGTTCAAATTTGCCTACAGTATGCGCCAAGATAGGTTTATCTTTCAACATCAAGAATTGCTTGGGAAGTTTTCCTTCAGAGTGAATCCCTTCAGGATGAACTCCTTCAATTCTTTTCCCTTGTCCCCCGGCGGCTATGATGGTAATGGTTTTCATTTGACTCTATTAGTTGCTAATACAACCTCACCCCCTATCTCCCCTTCAGGGTGAATCCCTTCAGGGTGAACCCCTCTCCACAACGTGGAGAGGGGAACGGGGGGAGAGGTTTTTCAAATCCGTTTTATCCGTTCACGGTGAATCCGTTCAGGATGAATCCGTTTCATCCGTTGACCGTTCTCTAAATTATCAGCATTGCATCCCCATAACTATAAAATCTATATTTTTCCTTAATCGCTTCCTGATATGCCTTCAAAATCAGCTCTTTTGTGGCAAGGGCGGAGACTAATAAAAGGAGAGTTGAGCGGGGAAGATGAAAATTTGTGATCAAAGAATCAACCAACTTAAACTTATATGGAGGATAGATAAATTTCTTTGTCCAACCGGATTTAGCTTGAATCGGATGAGGTTCGAAACTATCCGCCCCAGACGGGTCCTCGACCGCCGTCTCCAAAGCCCTGACCGTGGTGGTTCCCACCGCCACGATCCTTTTACCATTTTTTTTAATTTGATTTATCCTCTCTGCGGAAGATTGGTCAATTTTGAAATACTCCGATTCCAATTGATGATCTTTGGGATCATCCACCCGGATCGGTCTGAAGCTATCCCATCCCACATGCAAGGTTATGGGAATTTTATGGATACCTTTTCCTTCAATTTTTTCGAGTAAGTCTGGGGTAAAGTGAAGACCTGCGGTGGGCGCAGCCACCGCACCTTTCTCTTTAGCATATACGGTTTGATAGCGATCTTTATCCTGTGGTTCTGGTTCTCTTTTTATATAAGGGGGAAGCGGAATTTTCCCAAGTTCATCCAGAATTCCAAAAAGATCACCATCAAACATAAGTTTTGCCAGTCGACTGCCAGTCTCTGTTCTTCCCAAAATTTGACAGCGCAAATCACCCTGGTTAAACGAAATCACAGAACCCGAAGGGACTTTTTTCCCAGGCTTGACCAAAACTTCCCACATACTATTTTTCAAATTCTTAAGAAATAAAACTTCAACTTTCGCCTGGTTATTTTCATTTATCCCGAAAATCCGTGCCGGAAACACCTTGGTCTGATTGATGACCAGACCATCCCCTTCTTGTATATAATCAATGATCTCGTAAAAATATTTATGCTCCAAAGCCCCTGTTTTTCTATCCAGAACCAAAAGCCGGGAGTGGTCTCTCTTTTCGGAAGGGTAATAAGCAATCAAATCTTTAGGGAGAGGATAATCGAAATCTTTTAAAAAGATGCTCATTTTTTTGACGGGTTCATTTATTGCTTAGCCGGGGCTTTATGTCTCTGGAATTCAAAATACCCCGCCAAAGGCGGGGCTACACGGAGTTTTAAACCATAAGGTTTGCTCATTTTTTGAAAAGGTTGAGAAATATAAAAATAGCTGAAAGAAGAAGGGACAACACTATGCTGACCACAATACATGTTCCAAGAGGAAAATAGAATCCAAAATCTTTCTTCTGAATGTGAATATCACCAGGGAGCTTTCCCAAAAATGGAACCTTGCCCACCAGGATGATAACCACTCCAATCACCACCATCCCCATCCCCAACATTATTAGCATTTTGCCTATGCTGGTAAACATTATGAATGACGGGAGATTTCAAAGCAAACTTTTCTTGACACTTTCCACTTTGGGCGTTTCAAGATAGCGTTCTTTTTCGCTGAAGATACAGCCGCAATATTTCTGACTATACAAATCCAATTTCTTCGCTTCATTTTTTCCTTGGTAAAATCCTGGTCGAAAATCCCGATATACAAACTCTATGCCCAAATCCTTTCCAATTTTTCCCCCGATCTCTTTGACCACCTCATGCTTCTGATGAGGACTGACCAAAAGGGTGGTGGTAAAACCATCAAAACCTTGTTTTAAAGCCTCGTTGGCGGTTTTAATCAATCTTATCTTATAACAATAACTGCACCTATTCTCCAAGTCATTCATTACAGACTTAATATATTTTTCCAAATCATACGAATCATTATAAAATACGGGAAATGATTTATGCGATTCAAACGATTTCACCGCATTTAGCCTGTTTTGATATTCGGTGAAGGGATGGATATTGGGATTATACCAATACCCTAAAACTTGATGTCCTTCTTCCGAGAGAACCGTTAAAGGATAGGGCGTGCAACAAGCACAGCAGATATGGAGAAGGAGTTTCATCTTGTCCTAATAACGCGAAACAAGTTTCGCTACTTCGCAAGATTTCGGCGGGCTCAGAGCCCGCCCTACGCGGTTAGGTGTTAAACCATCATGCGAAGCATGTTGAAGATAACAGAATTCCGCGTAGGCGGGGTTCATCCTGAAGGGATTCACCCTGAAGGGCTCCCAGCCCCGCATAAATGATTCTATCAGAACCTTTATAATAATCTTGCTTGTGCATCTTTGTCTAATTTTATCCCCAGATGTTTATACGCCAACTCAGTAGCGGTTCTGCCACGGGGGGTGCGATTTAAAAGCCCCTCCTGAATCAAAAAAGGTTCATATATCTCTTCGATAGTTTCTCCCTCTTCACCCACCGCAACCGCTAAAGTATTTATTCCCACAGGACCCCCTTTGAATTTATGGATGATCACCTCCATGATCTTTTTGTCCATCTCATCCAATCCCAACTCGTCTACATCCAACATTAACAAAGCATCGTGAGCAACGTTTTTGTCGATTTTTCCTTTAGCTTTAACCTGAGCATAGTCTCTAATCCGGCGAAGGAGCCGATTTGCCACTCTGGGTGTGCCTCTGGCTCTCTTTGCGATCTCAATGGCTCCTTCTTCGGTTATGCTTATATCCAAAATTTTGGCTGATCTTAAGACGATTTTATACAAATCCTGCGGCTGATAGAAATCCAATCTTCCCACCACTCCAAATCTGGCTCTCAAGGGTGAAGTCAAAAGACCAGCACGGGTGGTGGCTCCGATCAAAGTAAAAGGATGTAAGGAGAGTTTGACCGATCTTGCCGCTGGACCCTTGTCGATCATTACATCAAACTTGAAATCCTCCATGGCAGGATACAGATGTTCCTCCACCACATGATTCAATCTATGAATCTCATCGATGAACAGAACCTCTTTTTCCCCCAGATTGGTCAAAACCCCGGCTAAATCACCCGGACGTTCTAAAACGGGTCCCGAGGTGCCTTTGATATTTACCTCCATCTCCCTGGCGATTATATTTGCCAGGGTGGTTTTGCCCAAGCCAGGGGGACCATAAAACAGAACATGATCCAAAGCTTCTTTTCTTCTTTTAGCGGCTTCGATAAAGATCTTCAAATTTTCCTTGATCTTATCCTGACCCACAAATTCGTCGAATCTGGATGGTCTTAGGGTGAGATCATATTCTAATTCATCCTCTAACCTATCTGGAAGTGTAATTCTCTGTGAATTGTGAGCTTGTCGAACCATGCTAAAATCTACCTCTTTTTCAATAGAAATTTATACATACATTCGCGTAGCAGAGGCTTCATACCTCTGCACGGTCAGACGACCGCCGTCTGGGTGAAGCCATAAAGGCTTCGCTACGCGAGACATCCGTTCTATCCGTTTCACCCGGTTGACAGCTTCAACTATTTTGCATATTTCAAAGCCCCCTTTATCAACTCCTCAATGGGCAAACTCTCTTCACTTTCTGATTTTACCTTCTCTACGGCTTTTCGGGCGTCAAATTTGTTATATCCCAAGGAGACCAATGCCAAAACAGCTTCGTCCTCAATCGAAGCACTAATCCTCTCTTTAACTTCCACCCCTTTCTCAGCTCTCAGGTCGACCTTGGTCAACTTCTCTTTCAACTCCACGATCAACCTTTGGGCAATCTTTTTGCCTACCCCGGAGATATGGGTCAAGACATCCAAATCCTCTTCCAGAACCGATCTTTGAAAATCCTCCACTGAGATGGAAGAGAGGATTCCCAAAGCCACTTTTGGTCCTACTCCGTTTACAGAAATCAATAGTTCAAATAGATCCTTCTCTGGTTTAGTGGAGAACCCATAAAGTTTGAGCTCATCTTCCCGGACGTGTTGATAGGTCAAGATTTTGACGATTTCGCCTGTCTCCCCTAAGTGGCTATAGCTGGAGACTGGTATATTTACGGAATATCCGATCCCGTTTATGTCCAGAATTAGATGAGTCGGATTTTTCTCGATTAATTTTCCCTCTAAATAAGCGATCAAATTTTCCCCTCAAACCCTGGTCTCTTCAATTAAAAAGCTACCAACTAAAATATCCAGAACGTTCAATAATCCTTGATTAAGAGTTCTGAAAATGTCAAATGGGGAAAGGGATTGCTGGAGTGTCAAGCTTTAGCTTTAGCTTGACCTGCCCTTATGGATCCTGCGGAAAACCTATGGTAAGACCAAACGCTTTCGTGTGGTTCACCTAAAGGTGAACACTCCAACTTCTCCCTTCCAGTCAATGTCGGATATTCCGCTTATGGCAAGAAACCCGACCTACTCTTGATTTTCTGGGCGTGGCATAAAGCCACCGCCAACGCATCTGCTGCATCCGGAGGCTGGGGCAAATCCCTCAGTCCCAAAAGATTTTTGACCATATATTGCACTTGAAATTTAGAAGCATTCCCCTGTCCGACAATGGAGCATTTCACCTCTTTGGGAGAATACTCCCATACAGATATTTTCACCAAAGCGGCGGCTAAGATTGCCACCCCTCTGGCTTGACCCATTACCAGAGCGGATTTGGCGTTTTTACTGTAGAACGTCTCTTCTATAGCCAACTCGTCTGGATGTTTTTTCTCTATAATCTGGGACAAACCTTCAAAAATTTGTTTTAACTTCTCCGGAAGGGATTTTTTCGAATCGGTTCTAATGACCCCATAATCCAGGAGCACATTTTTTTGATCGTGAGATTTAATCAAACCATATCCAGTTGCGATGCTGCCTGGATCAACTCCCAAAATTATCAAATTTTCTATCCTTGAATTGCGGAGTAGCAGAGCTTGTCGTAGCGAAAAGAAGATCCCGCCAACGGCGGGGGCTCTGCATCAATAAAAGGCTTATGCCTTAACTCCATATCATAATTCTAAGAATTGTGTAGTAGCAGGATTTCGCCAGAGGCTAAGAATAGCTACTCCAAAACTCTTTCAATCTACATATACCCGCGTAGCCAAGCCTTCATGGCTTGGAATTTTCCGAAAGAAAACCCAGAGGGATAAATCCTCTACTACGCCCTTTATTCGTTATTCGTCATCCGTTCACGGTGAATCCGTTCAGGATGAATCCGTCACTCGCCATTTTTTACTTTGAGCTTTATCATGCAGTCATCTTTTCCATGATCTCGATTGCAATATCAAAGTTGGCATAGACTTTTTGCACGTCATCGTGATCCTCCAAAGCCTCCATTAATTTCAACATCTGCTCAGCTTCCTTGCCTATCAGTCTTATATTTGTCTGGGGGATCATAGTAAGTTCTGCTTGGCTATAGGGAATTTTCTTTTGGTCTAAAGCCTGTTTTACTGCCTCAAATCTGTTGAAGGGAGTGACGATCTCGAAATAGCCCTCCTCCAAGGTCATATCTGAAGCACCCGCATCCAAAACCGTCATCATCAGTTCCTCTTCATCTGCTGAGCCCTTGTCAACCTGAATCAGCCCCTTTTTATCGAACATCCATCCCACGCAACCGACTTCTCCTAAGCTTCCTCCATGGCGGGTAAAGATATTCCTGATTTCAGAAACCGCCCGATTTCGGTTGTCGGTCAAAACTTCAACCAACACGGCCGCTCCACCCGGACCGTAGCCCTCGTAGTTGACCGACTCATAAGTAACTCCGGGTAGTTCTCCTGTTCCTTTCTTTACGGCTCTTTCGATATTAGAGGCCGGCATATTTGCGGCTTTGGCGGCTTGAATGGCAGATCTTAATCTCGGATTCCCTTCTGGATCTCCCCCTCCATCCCTTGCGGAAACGGTAATCTCCTTTATGAGTTTGGTGAACATCTTTCCCCGTTCCGCATCAGCTTTGCCTTTTTTGCGTTTGATGGTGCTCCATTTAGAATGTCCAGACATGTTTACCTCCAAGTTTAATGTTTAAGGTATCTTACTTTCTTGTTATTTAAATTAATACGCTTTCAGACAAAATGCAACAAAAATTTGATACGACCCCGAAAACAAAAATGCTGATCCTTTTAAAGAATCAGCATTTTTTGGTTCGCTTCCTTGTGGGGTGAAGAGTTAAACCCTCGCCCCGTCTTTATCGAACTCGGATGAACCCCTCCCAAAACAAAAATCCTACGTATCCGTTGACATAGGTGGTGCTTTTATCCTCGTTAAATTCGCTTTCCGTAATCGGCTTGGACGCCTCATCTGGGATTAGAAGTAGATGGTCAAAATCAGCGAAGCTGAAGATACTCCAAGATTAAAGCAGGTTGTTTTCGCTTCAGGTTGCTGGCTTACGCCTCCCACTGTTTCTGTTTGGCTCTTTTGGGTGCTTGAGGAAAGTCCCAGATCATATTCTCCAGTCAGGCTGAGATGCTTTCCCATAAAAAATTCCACTCCCAGGAACGCTGCTACTCCAAAACTAGTGGAAGACGACTTGTGTAATTTGGGGGTTCCAGCAGGAGGGTTGCTCTTTAGGATTTTGTATTCGTATTTACTGGTAGAGGCTCCAAAGTTTATCCCGCCACCGAAGAAGGGGGAGACCTTTTGACCGGTCACAAAATGGAATTCTACTCCAGCGTCAAGCGAGAACCGAGAGCTATTATCCTTAGCATCAGTGTAGAGTGGATCCGTAGATTTTGTAGTCGTATGGGAGACTCCAAAACCGACATCACCCCGGAGAGCCGTATTACCGCTCATCCACCTCTTGAATCCTACGCCGCCATTAACTGTTCCCAAGCCAATATAGTCCAGTCCTTGCACCGTGAATCTGAGACCGTTTTTGCCATGCTCCACCTCTGAATTTGCACCCTTCAACGGTACCAGACAGAGGCAAAAAGTTACACAGACAACTATTATTCCGTAAACAAATAAGTTCTTTTTCATTTTGAACTCCTCTAAATAAAGTTACAGATTTCAGTTAACTAACCCGATACTTTTTTTATTCTTTGAATTATCACCTCCTTTAACCTGAGTAACTCAGGTTCCCGTAACTATATCCTATGTTTATGGTTTGTTAAGCAAGCATGTCCCCCAAAAATTTCTTGCTTGGTTCAAGCGGGGGTTTAACCCCCGCCCGATCAGGGGGGTATTCTTTGGGGCTATTTCTCAAACTTTTTGTTCGTCCTCTCACCAGAGGCGTGAGGGCTAATATGCTAGTGGCAACGGATACAGTGACCGTTCTTAACATGAGGAGCTTTCTCTTATTTTCCGCCTAAGTAAAAGATTACTCCTGCCTTCACATCAAAGTATTTGGTGGATTCCTCTTCAGTGAATATGATGTGATACGCAGCCTCAGCGATGATTCCAACCTTTTCATTCACTGAATATTTTCCTCCTGCTCCTAAATTGATGCCCATCTTAGTCTCGCTGTCACCGTTAGAGAACCTGTAAGCTCCCACTCCTCCCATAAAATAGGGGGCGAACTTCCCTTCCATGGGAACATAATATTTTCCAAAAACACCGAACGGCATAAGCTTGAGAGATATATCGATATCACTCAAATCAGCTCTCGCAAGTGCGAGCAACGATTCATAATAAGCCTTCATAGTTGGATCTGTCGTTTCTGCAATTAGTTCTTCCAGTTCTGCGATCGCAGCCTCAGCCTCCTCCTTAAGTCCTTTGGGCACATCTGGTTTGAAGGTGTTATATTGGAAGGACCCACCCACAGAGAGATTGTCAATAACAAAATATTCAGCTCCAATCCCTCCACCGAACCCCATCTTAAAAGCGTCTCCGATATCCCCGGTGAACTTAGCTATACCGGCTTTAGCACTTATAGCAAATTTACCCTTAGGTTCAACTGCACCAGCGGTGGAAATCAGACCTATGACCAAAATAGTAACGCTCAATAAAACAATTACCTTTTTCATTTCACCATCCCTTATTTTGAAAGGTTATCAATTTAAGTAGTTAACCAAACTAATCTTTCTAACTGCTCGAGTCATCACCTCCTTTGCTTTTGGCAATTCACGTTTCCGTAAGGATACCAAACATTCTTTGTTTTGCCGGACACCCTATGGGAGCCCAACCTACCCTTGCTTCTGGTTCGGGCAGGGGTATAACCCCCGCCCGATCAGAGGATCAGAGTAACTACTTCTTTCCAGTGAACAGATAGTAGGTCGCTCCAGCACCGAAGGTCAAGAATCCCTGGTTGGCAAAATCCTCGCCAAACTTATTTTTGTTCTTCATCATCACAAAGTGATAGTTCAACCTTCCGAAGACGGAGATCTTTTCCCTGACGAAGTATTCCGCACCCGCACCAAAGTTGATCCCCAGGCTGGAGGCTTTGAACTCCGCAGTTGTGTCACAAGGGGCAGGGAGCTTATTGGTTCTCTCATTTTCGGAGAAATACCACATATACATCCCCACTCCGGCAGTTGCGAAGGGATTGAGCTTGTTGCCTTCGGCTTTCATCATGGGTCCAAAGTTGAAAGTGCCGTTTAAGCTAACGAAGGGCATGTTCAATGCGGGAGTTAGGTCTTTAAGCTCATCCCCAAGATCTTTCTTTTTATCGTCTTTTATAGGCATGTACATATAGCCCAAGTTTGCTCCCACGGCTACCTTGTCCATGATCAGATATTTTATCTCCACCGCAGGAAATCCATACATGCCCACCACTTTAGACAGCTTATCTTCTGCGCTGAATTTTCCGTTTATGGGCATGATACCGCCTGCCCACGCGCCAAAGCCGATATGCTTTGACATATCCATCGCATATGCGGTGGTTCCACCAAAAGCTAAGATAGCCAAGATAATGATCAGCTTTTTCATGCGATTTCCCTCCTCATATTTTGGTTAAAGGTTAAAAGGATACACAAAACTCTTCCCTTTGATATTTTTTTTCCTCCTTCACCTCCTTTGTTTATTTAAGGTTTTATTTTATAATTCTTAACGACACTTAAATATACTCTTTCCTTTGGTTAAATTTTGAAGAATTATACGACACCGTTTTTATTTTGTCAACAATTTTTTTTGTTTTTTTTTTAGGGAGGGGAAAAAATTTTGTTACCTTCTTTGATCGGGCGAGGGTTGAACCCCCGCCCGATCAATAAGTTGTGGCAGGGATCGAATCCCTGCCACAACTATTAACTAAAATTTCCCCACGTAAATGGCGGCTAAGCCCAAAAGCATATCGATCTTCAAAATGGCGCTCAATCTGCCCAGATTAGAGGCTGAGGGGTCCTTCCACATCGACCAGACCACATAGAATAAAACCAAATCTACTCCAAGAATTACCATTATCAGATAAGGCAGCGAAAAAATATCGAAAAGATAAGGAAGCAGAGTTAAAAAGATCAAAAAAGAAAAAATGGCGGTGGCAAAAGCTAAAGAGAACCTGATGCCAAATCTTATGGGCAAACTCGAAACATTCAAAGATCGGTCACCTTTCAAATCCTCAAGGTCTTTGACTATCTCCCGGCCCATATGAAAAAGGAAGGCAAAAACAGCGGGAATTAACGAAAGTCTGAAATCTTTGGTTCGACCTTGCTCACCAAACGTGGTAGCAACTCCCCCGTAGACAAAAGCCAAAGCCGAAACAAAGCTTACCGTAAAGTTACCCCAAAAGAGCTTTCTTTTTAAAGTATGACCATAAAAGATCAAAAATATGATAGCCGTTGCTGCAATCACCACGCTTAAAGGTCTTATGAAAAAGCTCACACAAAGACCCGTAAGAAAAAGAAACACCGAAAACCAAAGGGCAGATCTTTTGGAGATTTTACCTTTAGGAAGGGGACGAAAAGGTTTATTGATTCTATCAATTTCCACATCAAAGAAATCGTTGAGACAGTTGCCCCCTCCAGAGATGAAAAAAGCAGAAATGCAGGCAAAAGTGACCCGTCGCCAACATTCTATATCGCCCGAGACCAAAGCTCCAACCAAAACAGACAAAGCGGCGATCAGATTGTTCTGGGGACGCGTCAGTTTGAGATATTCAACAACTCTGCTCATAGAGAATACTTCTGAATTTTCTATGTCAAAAAATTACAGAGACTAATTAAAAATTCAAAGAGAACAATTAAAAATTTAAAAATGAGGTTCTTCTCCAATTTAGTTACTAAAATTTGTGATAATAATAAAAACTTTAAGGCTTAACAAAGCAGGCATAATATACCAGGTCAATTAAAACCTCACCCCCCGTCCCCTTCAGGGTGAATCCCTTCAGGGTGAACCCCTCTCCACAAATGTGGAGAGGGGGAGATAGGGGGAGAGGTAAAACCAGCCATTGTCTCACTATTTAAAGCATATGAGTCCACACCTTAGCAACCTTTTTGGAGAAGATTCAAAAATGAAAAAGCTGGGATTAACAGGATTATGGGCTAAATATCAATTTTGAATTTTAAATTGCAATTTTGCTTTTTTAATTTTGAATTTTTAGTTTCTTAGGTCAAGCTGAAGCTTGACACTCCAAAGTGTCTTAAAATGTGTTGACTATCCCAAAATGGATTTTCCCTTCGCTGAATCTGTCTTTTTCTCCTATCCCATAATCGATTCCCAAAAGCCCGGCCCTTGAGTCTATCCTTACACCAAATCCATAGCCAAGTTTTTTACCCGAAATTTTTCTTAAAACTTTATCTTCAGTTGACCGGGCTTGTGCGAAGTCTGCATCTTGAGACCTGAAGAAGTAGCCGTAATCTGCAAAGACAAAAAATCTTGAGGCAGAGCTCCACAAAAATCTATATTCCAGATTTGTCCACGCTACTTTGGTGCCGGAAAATTCCTCCTCTCTATACCCTCTAAGGCTGTTTATTCCACCTAACTTGAACTGCTCAGGAAAAGGCACCAACTCCTCGTCTGTGGTCATTCCCCTTAAATGTATTCCTGTCATGAAAGTCTGCCCATGAAAGGTGGGGAGGAAATGGTTTAAGTCTAAGGAAAATTTAGTATCGTATACGGCCTCTTTCTTTGGCGTAAAATCAGAAGTAGAATAATTTTTCTTTCGACCGTAGGTAACCTGAGTTTGATGGAAAAGCCCCTTCCGGGGATTAGTCGGGTGATCTAATAGATTTATGGTCAACCTCACAGACGCTTTATATTTCCTGCTAGGGGGAAGATATGCCTTTCCCGCTTGTCCCGGCATCACCTTTTCCCATCCCGCTTCTGCCTCCCAGGAGACTCTCCCTAAGGGATTAAACAAAAGCCCAAAGCCTAAAGAAATTTGAAGGTAAGTGGAATCGCACTCTGCCTGGCTAATCCTCAATTCCAAAGTTGGGGGCAAGCCTAAAATCCACGGTTCCCGATAAAAAAGGGAAAGAGAGGAAGAATAAGGGTCTTTTTTATACCAATTTAAATCCGCCCTTCTTCCGGTGCCTAAGATATTATCGAAAACCAGATCGATCCTTCCGGTGAGATACCCATTCTTATTGCTTGAAAATGGACTCGTCCTTAGGGCTGGGGCTGAAGGCACATAACCCATAACCCCACTGAAACTACTGTTTTTCCGTTCTGCCAACTTAATCTTCAAAACTGCAGTCTCTGGGCAGAGACCCCGAATGGGGTCATTTTCCGCTTTTAAGCTTACTTCCTCTATATCCTTTATATAGGAGAGCCTTCTTAGCCTCTCCAAACTCTGATTTACCTTGTTCTGCGAAAAGAAACCGAGGGAATCCGGCCGCAGGCGGGACTCTCTTCTTATCACCTTCTCTTTGGTGTTTTTCAAACCTTCAAACTCTATTTTATTTATCTTCACTCTGGGACCTTCTTCCACTTTGAGCGAGAAGGAGAGCTTTCCTTCATCTGTTATCTTAAAGTCAGAAGGTGAGACCTCACAATAGGGAAATCCATTCTCTTCATAAAGCATCAAAATCTGATCTATGCTTTTTTCCAAAAGATCATCACTGTATGCTAAACCCGCTTTGAGCTTGAGAAGAGATAAAAGCTCTTGTTCTTCAAAAAATCTATTTCCCTCAAGTTTGATCGGATTTGAAATTTGTATCTTAGAAAAAGTCTTCTTTGTACCTCCAGAAGCTAAAGCCGGAGGGATTAAAAAACATAGCTGAAAAATGAATATAAGAAACAAACAGATTCTTCTTTTTAGTAACATGACTTTATACTTTCTTTTCTCCAACCCAAAACATGTTTTATAAAACCCGTTTAATCCGCTCTATCCGTTGACCTTTCCCTTGACCTTAAAAATATGCCTTTACCTCCATTTTGCCGGTATGTTTTGTTTCGACTCCCGGCTCCTTTTCACCGCTGTAAACGATCGAGGAAGTAACATATTGATTCAATTTATAATCAAAGAAAAAATGCCAGTCGTAGTTTTCTCCTTTTCTTTTCCCCTCACTCACCTGGTAGGGTAGGCTTTTTTCTTTAGGAGAAGAACTTAAGTGGGTCCATTTGAATTGGGCTTTTAATCTCCCGCAGGAAAAAAGGGACCACAATAGCTCCGGCGAAAGGGAAAAAAAATTAGCTTGTAATTTTTGTATCTTCTCTTCATTCCTTTTATATTCCGTGGAAAGATTAAGCTCCAAAGAGTTTGATCTCCTTTGGGAAAAACTTATCTTTAAACCTTTTCCGTTTATCAGATACCTCGGCTTATCCCCCGAGCTTTGTATTTGCCTTTCATCCTCCAGCTCGGATTCAAAAAGATACTTAAGTGAAAAAGAGGATTTGATAAGAAGTTTCTTTCTTATGACTTTTTCCTTTTCCCCACCTAAAGAGAGCAGGTTATTTTCATTCTCCTCTTTTTCCCATCTCAATCTGAAATTGAGTCTCCTATAATCGGGCAAAAGATATAGATCGTGCCTCATCGTAACATCTTGGGACAAAACCGTATCTTTTGGGATTTTGTTTAGAGGATAAAGAAAATATGAGGTCCAGCTTTCTTTACCCCCAAATTTTCCGGAGAGATTAATAAAAGAGTCGGTGGAGAAGATTTTACCCCATCCCGACCAAAAGGAGCCTGCATTTCCTCGGGAAGCAACTTTATAAGGCGAAAAGATCAGTCTGATACTTTTGTTCAAATCTAAAGAGGGACCAAAGTCTCCCACCGATTCGGTCACCAAGATGAAGTTGCCATCTGGATCCGAGACATACTCCCCATCCTCATATCGATATTCCCCTTTTCCATCACCCACATCTATGTAAGTATCCACTCTTTGAGCCGAGTGGACCTGATTTTGTGAATGATAAAACTTGAGATTGAAAATCTGGTTAGGAGGATAAAAATCCAGACGGGTTACGATTAAGTTTTCTTTATTATCCGTCCCGGATAAATCTTGATCGTCAAGATGCTTCGCATATTTTTTGATCCTTTGCACAAATTCCAGATCAGAGGAGATCATCCCTTTATAGTCTCTTAGGGATAACTGATTACGCCAGATATGGGAGAAAGATTCGTCCCGCCACGCCTTTTCAAATTTATCATCTTTCCGGTAAATCAGCTCGGTGGAGGCTTTTATCTCGTTCAACTTTTCTAAAGAAAACTCTCCACTTAACTGATTGAATCCACTTCCATCAGTAATCGCCCCCGAGATAAATGTGGTTTTCTTCTCCTGCTCCCAGCCCCATGTGGTGGAAAGCTTGGAAATTCTGTGATTCAAAGAAAATTGATTCCTAATCCATTTGCCCTCTGTTTTTCCCACGTTAGGTTGATCTGTCCTTGCCAGAGAATCCACTTGATCGAGCTCTTGGCTTTCAATCCTCTCTGTCTTTGCTTTAGCCGAAATCCAGCTTGTGGGGAAAAGTTCCAGACCAAGATTTTTCCTTTCTGATTTAAAGGCTTTCTCCAAGTTTAACTTCCCATAATCGAGATTTAGAAGAACGGATTTAATGGGAGAGATGACTCCGTTGAATTGATAAGTTTCTTCATTAAAGTTAAGCGAAAAGGCGGGCAGATTCCACAACCTTTCCTTCTCTACTAAATCGAGCCGACCGAAAGGCGAAAAATCCTTTTTGAGAAATCTGTAACTTCCCTCCAATTTCAATTTATCAAGTCCAAAATCGCTATTTTCATAAACCGACTTCAGAGAAAAAGCATCGCCCCAGTTATTCTGGTCATCTTTGGAGGAGAAGGCATTTAAGTCCTTTTTACTTTTTGCCCATTCTATTTGGGCTTTAAACGTTTGGGTGGGCAAAAAAGATAAGTCCAAATCGAACAACGAATGACTTTGGGGTAAAGGCAAAAGGATTTTGGGCAAAAAATCGCCCTTGCCGGGATAAACATAAGAGTAAATCCCCCCGCCTTTATATTGATAGCTCCCCTTACCTTCCCCCGCCCAGGAAAAGGAAACCTGGTAAGAACCCGAATCACTCCCCGCATATTGATAATAAGGATGGCCTAACGAGTCATAAGATAAATTATAATCTCCTTTGCCCTTTCCCACTGATTCTGCCCCATCTTTGGCGGCTTTAAAAACATCATTGCCCGCCCGGCTCAATATGCCCTTGTCTTCTGCTGACAAAGCAAAAGCGAGGGGATGATCCCGGTTATCTTTTTCATCTATTCCCGTGACTTTGAATTCAAGTTTTCCATCAAGAAATTTTGTGCCCAGACTTCCGCTGTAGAAATCTCTTTGGTAGTTCTCCACCGAATATTCGAAATCCACATTTATGCGGGAATCGGCGGTGATTAACTGGTGAGGGGTGAACTGGATGATGCCTCTATTGTAGTCTATGGTATAATCATTATCCGACCCCCTTTGCACCTCTTTTCCATCCACCCATACCTTTTCAGTTCCGGGCAGAATCATGATGCCGGTTTCTCCCTTTTTCCCCCGGAGTTGATAGGGACCTTGTTTGTTTTCCATGCCCTGAAATCTGTTGGAAAAATAGTCGCCTTTGGAGGAAGCCAAAGCGGCGGAAAAGAAATTATCTCCAACCCTTGCTTCCCCCTTTATCCCTTTCAATTTCTTTTCATAATAGGAAAACTCAGATTGGGAAAGCTTAAGATCGTAATCCCCCAAGATGCCAGTAAAATTAGGGGATTTTACCTGGATTAGAACCTTGTCCAACTCCTCCAATCTTTTAGTAGTTCCCTGTGAGGAGGCAGGGACATTTTGATCTGAAAGGAGAAGAGATACCTCGAGGTTTTCGCTCATATTCCCTCTTGCAGAAAGCGAAAGCCCTTGGCTTAAGGATGGATCAGTTTTTGATCCCACCTCAAATGAGAAGGTTTTGCTCCCGGAAAAAACAAAATCGGAGGGGAGTCTTTCTTTGTTAAACGCAAGACTCCGCTCTTTGGCTTTAGGAATAATTTGACTTCTCGAGTCATCATTTTGTCCGAAGGACTTGCCCTGGGTGGAATAAACCAGCTCTCTGTGAAAATATTTTTTTCTCAAATTTAAGTTAAGTTTCTGATAGCTCACCCGAAGGCTATCCTGGTTAGACAAGGGAGTGGGGAAAGTTATAAGTCCATTGTTATAATCAAAAAAATAATCCTTATCTTTTTCAAGGAAAAAACCACCCGGATGGGTGGTCGTCTGACCATTCCCGTCAAGTGATCCGACTTTCTTGACCTTTTCTGACCCCTCTAAAATGTAATAATCTCCAAGCTGATATGCACTCGTGCGACCGTCCCCGACAAGATAAGTTTGAATGTTTTGGACAAAAGTTGAGTCCTTATTGTCCTGGGAGAGACAATATTGCCAATTGCTCAAAAAAAAGAATAGTAACAGGATGGTCCTTCGCCAATCTTTTGCTCTGGTTGGCATCTTTTTCTAAACTCTAAATTTAATTGTTGCGGCGTCCCGCCTTTGGCGGGATTACCCCGCCACATTCTTTGGTTCGGGGTGAGGGTTCACCCTGAAGGTCACCCCGATCCAACGGTTGAAATTTGCTTGCATCTCTTAACTCTATACTCTCAACTCTCCACTCTAAACTTTATCTAAGAATCTCAAAAACGCAAATTCTATTATTCCCCGAATCGACCACGAACAGTTTGTTATCCCTTTCCAATTTTAGGTCGGTCGGCTTTGAAAAATTTCCTAAACCTGATCCCCAAGTTCCATATTCTAATATCAAATTCCCCTCAGCATCAAAGATAGCGATGCTGTTCTTTTCTGTATTAGCCACATAGATTAAGCCGTCTTCACCAAAGGTGACTCCACCTGGTTTTCTCAACGTTGTCTCTCCCAGACTTTTTAGAAAATTGCCAAAAAGATCATAGATCGCCACTCTATCATTCTGGGAGTCTACCACATAAACATTTCCTTTTCGGTCCACAGAAATTCCCAAGGGATCGCGGAGACTTCCCTCTCCATAGCCAAACCCACCGAAGGTCCTTTCGAAGGCATAGAAATTATCTAATTTAATTACATAATCATCTTCAATGTCGGACAAAAGAAGTTCCCCTCCTGGGGCAACGGCTATTCCCTCTAACATGCCAAAACCGGAAAAATTCTCACTTGGCTCGATCTGGATGGTAGAAATAAAGTTTAAGCTCCGATCGAACCTTTGCACTCTTTTGTTCTGGGTATCCACCACATAGATGTTCAGACCGTTATCGGTGGCGATGGAAGTGAGACGATTAAACTGCCCCTCCTCCGATCCGAATCCGCCCGTCTCTTTGAGAAATTTCCCCTCTCTATCACACTTTACCACCCTATCGTTGCCCGTATCGGCAATGAGCAGGTTTCCTTCAGGATCAATAGTAATTCCGGTGGGATGAGAAAAAAAGGAAGAGCCAATCATGGTCTCCCCAATAATCCCCACAGGTTTTAAGCCTTTGACTGAACTTTCAGTGGTGGTTTTTGGGGAGCTGGGGATCCCGCTTTGCGGGACAAGGCCAGTGGTGGCACAGCTGAAGGAAAGAAATAAAATAATCAGGAGAAATTTATATCTTTTCAATTTCTTCTTTGCGAAACTGGAATGCAACTACAGCAAACGCACTAAGAAATCTTACATTGTCATTGCGAGTCCCGACGAAATCGGGACGAAGCAATCCCTACACCGTTCACTAACTTACTTGGAGATTGCTTCGTCGTCCCTACCTTTGGCGGGGGACTCCTCGCAACGACAGTTCATAGGTGCATTTATATAAAAAACTTTGTATTTAAATTTTACATTTTGCTTTTTTAATTTTGAATTTTCAAGATCACCATGTCCGGGTAAGATAAAGCACAAATTTTGGATCATGACCAAAAGGATTTAGCTCCAAATCAAATCTTACTTTGGAGACCTCCAGGCTTTTTTTGCGATTATAGATTCTCACCGTCTTCATGGCATCGATCACGGAGACGACCCGGTTGACCAAAGAGAGCCCCACCATATATAAAGCTCTCCGGTAAGCGGTCTTGCTCCGATTTTTTAGATCTCGAAAGTAGAATTTGGATTTGGGGCTATCCCATTCCCAATTCCAGAAATCATTCTCCGGATAGGGTTTCGCATCTCCTCTATGGTATAAAAGTGCAAATTGATTATACCGATCCCGATTATCATAAAAGGCGAGATTATCAAAAAAATCATCTCGTTTCCCTGCTAAATCCACTTTCGCATGCGAGGCGGCGTAAACTTTATAATCCCTTTTCAGCCATCCCCCATAGGTGCGAAAGCCGAAAAATCCAGCCCAAAAAGAAGCCTCCACGGAGAGAAAAATCCCTCCTTTGGTTTGCGACCCGGCGTAGATCTCTCCGGCTCCCGGCAGCAAGAGGGAAAAAAAAGCGGCTTTAGTGACCGATTTTGTGCCTTCCTTTTTTTCCTCAAACTCTCCCGGCATCTCAAAAATCTCTCTCTTTTTTTCAGATTGATAATACGAATTGAATAAAAATGGTCGGGTCAAAAGGCCCTTCGTTATAGTCGTATCTTGACCCAAACAGAGATTTGTAAACATCAACTCGACGATTGTAGCAAATAAAATCTTTTTCATTAAAAGATTACCTCTTGCATATCAATTATTCCTGAGAGAGCTTTGAAAAAATCAGATGGAGAAGGGTTATGCTGGAGCGTCAAGTCTCAAGATCCTGCGGACTTTAGCTTGACCTGAATTCTCTTGCATGACAAAGAGCTTTCATATGGTTCACCTATTTATGGTGAGCTTGTCGAACCAAAGGTGAACACTCCAGCTTCTACCTCCTAGATGGAAGGTTGTCAATCTATAATTCATCCGTTCAATCCGTTCCATCCGTTGACCCTTCCTAAAACCTCATGCTCATCGAAAGCTTGGGGACGATCTCTTCATCCCTTTCCGAAAGCCTCATCTGGAAGTAGATCTGGCTGAATCTTTCTCCTTTTTTATTATGTTTCTTTACAGCTATAGCCGCATCAAAGGAGGAGAGGATATGGTTAGCGAGAGAGAACATTACCGAATATTTGGCTTTGTCCAGCAAGTTGTTGGACTGGGCCCTCACGTGCAAATAGAAATTTCTTAATGGAGTCATAGAATCTGGCCCAGCGGTGTTTGGATCAAAATCCTTCCAAGCGAATGCAAATTGTTTATACTTTCCTATCATTTCATAATATTGCTGATCATGTTCATCCTGCAGGGTATGGCTATAATTTTTTCTGTGCGTTGTGTCCAAATCAGCCCACCAGTCGCGGTACTTTTGCTCATCCCAACAGCTATCAGCGAAAGCTAAATACTCTTTCTCCTTGTTCTTCCCCTTTTTGTGATAGCTAAAGTAAAGGGACCAACATGCCACATCCACTCCGAAAAAGAGGAAAGCTTTTATTTTGGAATTGGCGTAGAACTCACCTGTTCCGGGGATGACCAAAGAGTAAAGAAACGCCCTTTTCACAGATTTTCCCTTAAAGCCGTAAACATCCGTTGTCATCTTTTTTTCTGTGGACTCGCCTTCATAAACAAAGTAAAAATTACTTAGTGCGGAGAACTTCTGATAATGCTCAAAGTCATTTTTGGCAAGTTGGCCTTCAAAGGATAAAATCCTTTTATTTTCGGAGATCCCGCCGTAGGCGGGGTTCGAAATTAGGGTCTCCCCTCGGCTCAGCGAAAAAAGAGCAAAAACCAACAATAACAAAAATCCAAAGGTTTGTCCGAAGGATCCCGCCCAGACGGGTGTATGTCTGGACGCTTTCTGGGAAAAGCTTCTTTTTTTCATTTTTTCCTCCACTAAGGTTTTGATTGTTAAGAATGCGAGACAAGTTCTCGCTACTCCAAAATTTCATCCGTTTAATCCGTTGACCTACTTAACAACAGCTATTTTAAAAAATACCACTTTATTTTCACTTGAGGATTTTGCTTCCACTCTGCATAAGTATACTCCGCTGGCAAATTTTGAGCAATCCCAAAAGCGTTCATTGTCCGTCCGTCCCTCTCCCGGTCCCGGAAACTCATCCACCAACATACCCGAAAGATCATAGATTTTTATATTAACCTCCGCATTTTCTTTTAAGTAATATCGAATTTTTGTCTGATCTTTTGCAGGATTGGGGTAATTATATGCCAAGTTTTTGGGCAAAAGTTCTCCAGCCAAAGGAGGCATGGGCGGTAAGTTCTTTTTAGGAAAATGATTGGTATGCCCACAATCATAGCCGAACTGAGTCCAGGGGCTGGTCTTAAGTTTATATTCACCGGGTAAATCCCAGGCATAGATAAACCCGTCATCGCTGACGACCAAAAGTTCAGCATTGACATCTTTATCCAGATTCAACAAGATAGGAGATGAAGTTACCGCTCCACCCACGGGGAGAGGGAATCCATCCACCATCTTACCATCTTTATTGTAAGCCAAAATCTGGTTATTCTTGGTTCCAACGATTATGTCCGGATAGCCATCTCCATCCCCATCCACATCTCCTAAAACTGGAGATGAGTTTATCAAATCGATAGGTCCGCCGGGATGACTTACCGTGATAGGAAAATTGTTGACTGGAGTACCATTGAAATTATAAGCAAAGATCCTATCTTGATAAGCCACCACTATGTCCAAATGACCATCCTCATCTAAATCGCCTAAAACAGGATTTGCTCTAACCATATTCATATTCGTCTCAACAGGAAAGCCGGACAAGAGATTTAAATAACTATTCCAGGCATAAACTTTCCCGTCTCCTCCAATCATCATTACTTCTAAATTCCCATCTCTATTTATGTCCCCACTCACCGGTGAAGAATTATTAATTGTTGAAATCTCCGCCATAATAGGGGGAGGCATCTGAGGGTTGACAAAATTTTCTCTTCTGACATACCCTGTATCTTCGTCCTCGGTCAGTAAAAAGAAGAGACCGAGGGTGTCACCCATAGCCAATCCAACCAATGGTTTTTGATAATTTCTCTCGTATTTCACAGACCCTTGGTAGGAAATTACCATTGCTTTCCCATTTTCCCCTCCGACAAATATCTCCCGATCCGATGTGTCAGCATCGAAGTTAGCTATCACCGGAAACATAGATATTCTTTCCCCGAGATGAACCGGAAAACCATTCAAAATATCGGCTCTTCCATCTTTATTCAAATCGTAAGGATGCCAGGCGTAAATTCTTCCATCCACCGTAGCCGCTACCACTTCTAAGGTGCCATCTCCGTTCAAATCACCCAAAGATGGAGGTCCGAAAAAAGCTGAATCAGATTCAGCACATATGGCTAAAGGTAGGTAAGTGGTATCTCCATTTAGTTCAAATATTTGCACCACATCGGAATTGGGAATTAGTTTTGTGCCAGCCGGACCCCAGGCATATATAAACCTATCTGAAGAGGCGAAGATTTCGGTATTTCCATCCTTGTTGACATCGCCATAGACCAATGAACTTATGTCGGTTTGAGGAATAATCTTCTGGGGAAAGCCAAACTGACGCCAATCCCGTGAAATATCTAAACTCATCACCGTATCCGAATGACCGATATTGGTGATCCAGATATGGGTGTTAGATTTGCTTTGACTTTTGCTGGAAGGAAAAGTATAAGGAGTTAAAGCAGTATTGTTCCCCTTGTAAAATAAATCTTCTTTTCGCCCATAGCCGGTATAATAATCGCCGCCAAAATCTATGATCCCATCCGCCTCCACGACGGTGAGGAAGCGTCTGTCCTTATCCAATTGGAGATCGTTATCCCAAAAATTATTAACTCCGTCTCCATCGTAGTCTAAATATGCGACTCCTTCATCCACGTGCCAGATTAAAATTCCGGATCCAGGCAATAGCCAATCATATTCCCGATTGTAATTTTTATTTCCATCCACAGGTCCCAAGATCACATTGGTGGCGCTATCCGCTCTAAGTCCGCTCATATGATCGCCGTCCAGATCGACCTGTCTATTTTCAATCAAGAAATATTCCTCTGAATTTATGGAGACTTTGATGGTTTGAAGATCATCCCTTAGCATCTCCGAGGCAAAAAGTTTTATGCTATCTTGATCTTCTATCTCCTCCGGTGTTATAAAGCCCAAAAATGCCTTGCTCCACCCATCTGGATATTCGGGCAATACCCCGGAGACGTAAATTCCATAGCCCACATCCACTCCCACATCCCCAAAATTATTGTCCATTAGCGAAAAGTCTCCTACCTGGGTCATGAAGGTTTGGGTATTGTAAAGATCAACCAAACCCAACTGATGCCCGAACTCGTGAGCAAAGACGGCGTTTAAGGCGGTAACCCGGTTATCTTGCGACTCTGTCTCGGGCATGATCAAACCTTCGGTGATAACATCCCCCTCCACAAATATAGTGTCCCCTAACACTATGAAACCCGTGAAAAGATCGCCCGGAGTTGGAGCAACCAGTGCTCCCAAATCTCCTTGCTGATCCGCACCCGCGTGAAAGATCACAAAACTGTCATATTTTTTATTTTGGAAATCTATCTTGTAAATTGAGGAATCGCCATATCTTGAAAGGGAATCCACCAGATTGAAAGAATCATGAAAAAACCTTCGTAACATCTCAACTTTACCGGAAAGAGAAGAATCAGGTGCCCCATAATAGGACATAGGGTGAGGTAGACGATAAGCTAAAGTCTCGCTTTTGGGATAAATCTCTCCCTTAATTGCCAATTTGTCCTTTGAAACCGTCCACCAATAATTATTCAGAGCTTCTGAATGCTTCTTGAAATACAGGGTGTCGTGAGGGGAGGGGTCGATGGCATGCCCTTCATCCTGAAGGAATTTTTCCTGGCTTCTCATATCGAAAAGCCCGTTTCCTGTGGTTTTAGGATCATCTGGATTCTCCTTTTGAAATTCCACTCTTATTCCCAGTATCTTCAAAGTCTCCGGATGTGAAATATAGGGTTTTGCCAAAACGGGAAGAGAGTAAGGACGTTCTCTTTTCAGGTGGAGCAGGTTTTTTTGAGATACATCACTTTTGAATCCTTTATTTTCAAGATTCACAAATGATTTCTTTGACGAAACTGGTTGAGCTACCTTCTCAATCCTCAAAATCTTTTCGGAACTTCCAAAAGCATAGACAGATAGGAATAAAAGCAAAGGTGTAGTTTTAACTACTGATTTCAGGAGAAATAATTTATTTATCATTTAAAGGATCAATGATCTACCTACAGGCTACTAATACAAACCCATAAGATACTTTCACATTGTCATCGTGAGCAAAAGTAAGCAATTTCTATGGTGTGTGAGTACCTTAGTTGGAGATTGCTTCGTCGCTTCGCTCCTCGCAATGACACTCTGTAGATACCGCACTTGTATCAAAATCTTCCGGTCATGGAGAACCGCATGGTGTTGGACAAAGCCGACGTCTTGGAGGAAGGTATATAAGCAAAATCAAATCGGAACATACTATATTGCAACCCTGCCCCGAAAGTAGGATTCTTGACATCTCCGATTTGATCATAGACATATCCGGCCCTCAAGGAAACGTAAGATCCATACCAATATTCAATTCCCATATTTTCGATGGCTTCTTTGATCTCGGAGCTGAATCCTTCATTTATGCCGACTAATTCCTTGTTGACTTCGAAGGTGGCGGTCAAACGATTAAAAGGAGTATCGAATATTCGGTAGGCAAAGCCAACTGCCAGATTGCGAGGTAGAGGATCTGATTGATTTAAGTCTATATAAGCAATATTAGGTCCCAAATTGGTTAGAGCGGTTCCCAAGCTCAATCTTTTCAGGTGATACAAAAAACCCATATCCAGAGCAAAAGAGGAGCCCGACCCTTTACCTATCTCCGCTCCTGCTCCTCGGTCAGCTAAATGACTGTAGATTATCTTCGCGGAGAGACCCACACCCAGGTTCGGACTTAATTTTGTCCCATAAGAGAAGGCAAATGCTGTTTCAAAGGCTCTGAAGTATCCCACGGGTACAGGATTTCCTTCTTCGGTTCTGGCCATTTCTCCCAAAGATAGAAAAGTTACATTGGCTCCTATTGTTCCCCACCCTTCCGCATGTTGGACATAGGATAGATACTCATAATATAGGTCCGAAGCTAACTCCGGAAGCCAGTTAGCATGCATCAGGGTCAACTCCCTTTTGGCGTGGGCGTAAACCACTACCTTTTCCGGGGTGGCAAACCAGAGTTCTCCATCTTGATAAATGATCTTTTCGCTTTCAGCTCTTTCCAAACCAGCGTGATAATACCGTCCCCACTCGTTTCCGTCCCATCTTATAGTCCCATATTCGGTTCCTACAAAAAGCTTATCCCCGCCTGCTTCTGCCAAAGAGAGGATATGGCTTCCAGTGGCATTATAGTAGACATAAAGCTTTTGTCCTGGTTTAAGTTGGGCAGAGTCCAGATGGTTATATTCCATGATCATCTCAGAAAGTTTCTCGATCTGCTCCTTTTCCCCAGACCCCAAAAACTTCTCCGCCACCCGCTTGATGTCATCCCCTTCTGTTACGGTATAGAGTTTGTAGCCATAAGTGCTCCATCTGTTGTCAAAGTATCTTTCAAGTCCCCACTTGGTTCCTACCCATAAATTGTGATTGTCATCTATAATCAAGTTGGTGATCTCTGCGTTTATAGCCAAACTAAAAGGAAGGTTGATTTTTTCACCCGGGCTCAAACTTGAGTCCTGGAAGCCATTATATTTTTTGACCAAATCAATAGCCTGAGAGATTTTCTTCTCATCTTCCGTTCCCAAAAATCTCATGACCACTTTCTCTAAATCATCGCCGATTTTGAAAGCATATCTTTCATGGGGTTGCCAGGTTTCTCCATCAAGCTTGAACAATTCTTTTGGGGTAGCAGCCCAAAATTCTCTTTCTCCCAAGTTGGCAATCTCCACCACATATTTTTCTTTATTCTCTCCTTTTAAATCGCTTCCAGCTTGTGGTGAGCTTGGAGAACCAAAGGGAGAGATGCTCCAATTTGCTCCGTCGAATTTGGCTATCCCCTGATCGGTCCCTACCCAGACTAACCTCCTGGAGATCGGAAGTATGGTGGTGATAAAAGCTGAGGGCAACCCATCCTGTTGTCCGTATCTTTTCCACTGCTTGCGGTCGAAAGTGAAAAGACCTTGCTTTGTCCCCACCCAAAGCAAATCCCCTTCAGAGGCAATGACAGTGAGGGTATCAGAAAAGAGAGCTTCATAGGGAATCCTCAAAGTCTCAGGGAGTCTTTTTTCAATGGTTTGTGGCAAAAGTGAAAAGATCTGTTCCACCTCCTTTGGAGAGAGACTGCCATCTGACAGAAAATCATTTATCCGTTTTACTAAATTCGAGAGCTCTTTGGAGTTCAAAAAACACTTATCCCAGGTGTCCAGGAGAGCTTCCCAGGACGAAGAAAACTTTGCAAAAAAGCCAGAGTCTGGGGACAAGCTCCCCAAAACTTTCTCTTTCAAAGCCAAAAGCGAATCCTTGCTAACCGAATTATTAAATGATGCGGTGATCTTCACCATCTTTCCCACCCTCTCTTCATCCTTTTCCTGAGTGTATTTTTTGAGGATGCTTTCTACTGACTCCCCAAAGGAGGTGGCGTAGTCGTCACAATTGCTCCACTTTCCTCCAGAAAGTCTAACTAGATCGAGATCGGAAAGAGCCCAAATATCATAATGTTTGTAGTTGGCCTCCGGGATGTCGTTTTTCAACAAGGCCATCGATTTTGCCTTGAAGCCCGACGGAAATGGATACTCCAAAAAGGTGGAGCTTAAAGGATATAGTCCCAAGCCGGCAGGGTTCCAGTGGGTGGCGGTGGCATCGTCTGAGATGGAGACAAAGGCTTCCCCCATTCCAGCGGCTCTAGCACCTGCGGCTATCCTCAAAAACAAAACCCCAGATCTGCTCACATCCGCCCTCGAGGGGGAGCTAAGTGTAATCATCATTCCTAAAAACCATAGGAACAAAACTGTTTTCCGCATAAAAACCTCCTAAAATAACTCTTTTTCCACTCCGCCAGAGGCGGATCTGCCTATGGCAGAAAAATCAGGTGTAAGGTTAAAGGTGTAAGGTGAAAGTGTTAACCTTTGAACCTTCAAACCTTCTAACTTTCTAACCTTCTAACCTTCTAACTAATATACTCTCTTTCTTTAAAATCGGCAACTATTAAAAAAAGATAATTCGGTTATCTCAATACGACTGCTTTGCCGAAAACCTCCTTCTTTTTTGCCTCACCATCTACACTCCCTTCCGCCGTCACTTTATAAATATAAACGCCATTGGCTACTTTGTCTCCATCCTGATCCTTTCCGTCCCAGGCGGTGGAAAAGTTTATTCCCGCGTTTCTGGAAGCGTTGGGGATGCTCTTGATCAACCTCCCCGCTAAGGTAAATATCTCTATTCCCACCCGGTCCGCACTTGAAGAGAGGCGGTAATAAAAGTTCGTCTCTTTGGAGAAAGGATTAGGATAATTCATCACCTCGGTAAGTTCAAATTCTCTTTGGCCCCTCACCTCCACCCGCACCGAGACTAAAGATGAATTATTAGCATTATCCCAGGCTTTAATGCTCAAAACATGACCACCTTCGGATAAATTGGGTAACTGGTAAGAAAGTGAGCCTTTCTGGAAGCTTCCCAGATCATATTCAAAGTTCTTGGTCAAATCGAACTCATGTTGATAATCCTGGTCAATGACCAGAATAATTCCATGCCCCAACTCCCCGGTGATATTTATGCCGTGCTCATCCCAGATCAAAAGATGTAAGGTGGCGGAAGGTGGGATTACATCCCCCTCTCTGAAATCTGGGTTTTCCTCAAAGCCAAAGGTTATTTGTGGTCCCGAGGTATCCACCACGGTGGTGTCCGAACCGAGGATAACCAAAGAATCTTGCGTGCCAGCTCCATCTTGATTTTCATTAAAAACGTAGACGCTAACTCTCCCGGTATTGCCGCCATAGCTTATGTCTTTGGGCACCACGAAGTTAGCATCGAATTTGCCACCCTCCACCAAGGCCTCTCCCCGAAAAATAACTAAACCGGGAAGATCATAGCTCACACTTCCGTAATATGTATTGCTTGTCTTAATTTCATGCACATTCTTTCTTTGGGAATCAAAACCCAAAATATAGGCTCTCCCATTAAAATCGGTGCTCAAATCCCCTTCTTTTTTCCGAACCTCTCCCTTTATATTTACCAAGCTTAAAGCCGAGAGGGTCTCAGGAGTTACCTGGGTTAGCTTGACCTTCAAGCCAGGTATGCCCAATCTCATAACCGGATCTCCAAACAGAGCGTATTCTCTATCGTTATCATTTGGTTCTCTTGTGCGTTTGGCGACGAAGAGGGCTTCTCCCACAGAAAAAGAATCATACAACAAGAGATCATAGACCTTGTAGTTCAGTTCGGCATTGGGTACAGGCGTGACCTTCAAAAGGGCGGAGATGGTGGCTACCGCTCCTTTTCCCTCCGCTCTCAATAATTCCTCGGACATCCCTTCGCCATAAGGGCTGAAGAAGAATCCAAGCTCGCAAGAGGCCATATAAACCAACGGAAGCTTTCTTTTATTGTTAAGCCTGGGAATATCCTGGGCTCTTTTGAATACACTCTCATGTGCCCATTGATCCGGATTGCCGTGTCCTATATAGTTGATGATCAAGGAACCGGAATTGAAGCTATTAATAATGGCTTCCTCGGCTTGAGACTTTCCTCCATTTTGATCAAAGGGGTATTCCATCAAGTATACTTTGGAGAGATTAAAGGATGGGGGGATATGAGATTTGGCTAAAATCTCGGTATCGCGTGTATGATACCCCCATAAGGCATCAATCACACCGTTCCTCTCCCACTCGTCATCCGCTACCAAAGTGATCAGATTTTTCCAGGTCCCGAATTCTGGCTCCTTTTCATAGTCTATGATCTTATTCAATACCACATCGGCCTCGCTTGCCGATCTTACCGGCAGTCGGCTGATGATCATACCAAGAGTGTCCCCAAACAATACATACATGTCGTCGGAGATGGAAGGATCTAACGTGAACGGAGGAATGAAGCTCTTCGCACCTGTGCCTAAGTTATTCTTATAATCATAATTCCCTTCCCCCACAAGAAGGACAAAAGCGGGAGCTGGTTTTTGCCATTCTTGATAAGCATATCTCAAGAAGTTCCGGATCGCCACCGGGTCCAAAAGCCCCCCGGAGAATTCATCATATATATCTTGAACCTTAATGGTTTTCACCTCCATCTGGTTGAATGAGGTTCTCCAGCTTTTCAGGCTCTGGGTTTGATCGTAGAAATCGGAATGGGTTATAATCAAAAAGTCTGTTTGATTGGTAGTTTCCCTTAAGTCAGATTTTTCGTCTTGAAAAAATCCCACCGGTTTTTTCAGCCGGCTCAGGTCCACCAGGTAATATCTCGATTTGGAATCCATTCTGACGCTATCTTGAAATTTAGCCTCCCCTCCAGCTATCTGAAGGCTGTCGAACATCTTGACTTCAAATTTGTTCGTTACATCAAAAACGTATATCTGAGGGGAAAATAAATTGAAGATATTATATTGGACCACGCCTCCATGCTCCGGACTTTCGAAGAAGAGTTGTCTATCGTGACACTCAAACCTTTGCCAGTATTCCACCTCGTAATAATCTAAAAAATCCGTGGGCGAAAAGGAGAAGTCCAGAGTATCTACTATGGCACCGTGAAAAGCAGAGGTGGAAAAAACTCTGAGGGTTGGTGAGGAAAGTGAATCTATTTTTGTGGCAGGCTCCTGATTAACCCAGAGTCCAACTTTCCCCACCGACTTGGTCTTAACTTTTACCAAAGCAACTCCATTGGTATCGTACCCGGGCAAACTCAAAAACATTCGAACCGAATCAGTCTCCAGCCAATACCAATCGGAATAACCTACGGGCTCTTTGTCCTGTTCCATATGCACTCGCGCCTTGAAATCATACGGAACAAAGGGATTTTGTTCCTTCAAATCACCATCTTTAATCATTATCCTTTTGGACGAAATCCCCTGGTTAAAGGTAAGCCAAAAGATATTGTCATAAGTAAATGGGTTGGTATAAAAGCTGGCTTGGTTTCCGGTGGAGTCATAATCCCAATCATTTACCGACCAACCATAGAAGAGGATAAAATCATCCGAATCAAAAGTGCTATCCTCCTCGCCGGAGACGAAAATCGAAAGCTCTTTAAGTTCCAAAAAGAGGTTAGAATTTTCCAAAGGCAATGTCTTTCCACCCCCACTGAAGATCCGGAAAGTTCTGGGATCAATCTCATTTACCGGTACCCCAGCTTGGGTTAGCATGTTTCGATCGATTTTGTAAATTCCATTTTCTCTGACTACGATCTTATACCATTCTCCAGAATAACCGGATGGATAAGCCCTCTCCGGCTTGAAAAAGCTTTTCCTCTCTTCGGTCTCTCTCCAGACTTTGGACTCTTCGTAATTCAACAAAACGTTCTGGTAAATTTTTTCAAAAAGGTCTTTCTCGATCCTTTGAGGCTCTTCTCTCCCCCCTAAAAAACTGACCGAGATAGTAAGTTGTGGATAGTATCTAATGGTTTTCCTTTGTGGATTATATTGAATCGGATAGATTTTCAGCCTTACTATTCTTTGGTTTCTTAAAAAGGTCGGGGGATCGAAAGAGACTATCTTCTCCGGAAAAAATCGGTCAGCCATAAAGGCTTGGTCTAATCTTTGGGAAGATACTTTATACCCTAACCGGTTTTCATCACTTTTTTCTATTTTGAGAGCTGGAGCTAAGTTTATCCCCGACCGTTCTTGAGATTCCCCTTCCAGAATTTCTACTCCCATCTCCGCCTCCAGTGGAACCCCGATCACCACTATCCTCACCGGCAACTGAGGCTCCCCAAGAAGGCTGGAGAGAGCACATTTGTCAATGTTTATCTGATCAAAATCCATTGCGTTTATTTTCACTTTCGAAAGAAGAGGCTCTGGAACAGAATACTTGAAAACCATACCCTCTTGATCCGATTTTAATACCTGAATTTCGTCATATTCCGCACCAGAAGACGCTTTTTCTCCACAAAGGAAAAAACCTGAAAACGCTAATAAAAACACAAAGATACCAAATTTCTTTGCTATCATTTTATAGGTCCTTTGGTTCAAGGCTTCACTACAAATAAAAAAACCGAGTGAGTCTGGATACAAAACCCTGAAGCAACTCGGCAAACAAACCTATAGGTTAAAGGGTTTTTGACTCAAAAACAAAATTGGGCTTATATACCTATACTTCTTTTTAGTCCATTTTTTCCAGCTTTTCTCAAATGGCTGAAAAGCTTTAAACAACTAAAAACAAAACCCTTTAACTATTTCCTATAAACTCATCCTCTCTTTTAATTTTGCCTTTATTATACGGAAAAAATCCATTTTGTCAAGTATATTTTTACTCTGTTGTTCAAACTAAGTTCAAATAAACCCACATTTTCCTAATCCTGCACTCCTCTTTGAAAAATTCTTTTCTCGTTACTTACTTTAGCAATTTTTCCTTGAGTAAACTGGCCAAGTTCTCAGCTCTGAAAGCCTGAATGAAGGAACATGCGGTTTCATACGCTTTTTGCTCTATTTGTTTAACCTGCTTCTGAGGAATGGAATCTATATCCCTCTTGAACTCTCTGGTGGCAAATTTTATGTCTTTTTTGTTTTCCCGAGCCCATTTTTGCATCTGATCCATTAAATCTTTAGGCAGAAACTCGTGGACTATGTTTTGCCATTCGGTTCCCACGTTTCCCTTACGAATTCCATAGTCAGCAAATTGACCTACTAAATTCAATGGCGTCCCAGTGATTCCATGTTGGGCTATACAAATGCCTTTGGGTTTGATGGCATCGAAGATCTCACCGGTTCTTTCCAAATCTATGAAAATCTTTTCTCCCTCCAGGTAATTTCCATGTTTGGATCCATTATTTATCGCCAAAAGATCTGGATGAATCCCGTTATCTTCTAATCCATTGATAAAAGCGGTTGCATCTTCGACCGTGGTAATGGTAGCCTCCTGCCCTGCCTTTCCTGTGGATCCTGCGGACTTTATCTCCCCCACCTCAACTTCCAGACCTAACTCATAAGGGAGAACGAGGTGGGCAAGCTCACTGGTTATTCTTATGTTATCTTCTAATTCATTAAAAGAAGCATCGATGGCGATTGAGGTATAACCCGCCTTAAGCTCAGCCAAAATCTGCTCTTTGGCAGACTGGAAAGCTTCCGGAGTGGTCTCTTTGACCGTGGTATGGTCACCATGAATAAAGAAAGGTTTGGAGAATTTCCTCTCTTCTGCATATCCCACCACCGTCTCGAAAAAGATTTGAGGAGTCTGTCCTGTATATCCCCCATCCACCCCGCCTTCGGTTTTGGCCAATTCGAATGCCACCACAGAATCCAGCTCTTCTGCCGCCTTCATTATCCCTGGAATTACAAGTTTTATCCGGGCATTGCAGGCCATGACAATGACCTTTTCATCTCTCAACACTTTGAAAATATCATGAGAGTTCAAAAGACAGACTTTGCTTTTACCCCCCAAATTCTTTAAAACATGCTTAGGCCTTAAATCCAAAATCTTTGTTTCCATAGTTAAAGGCGACATAAAATCTCCCTCCCTTTTAAAGTTTCTCTTTTATACGTTTTGCCGGATGCAAAAGATGGTTCTTAATTTTGATCTAATACAAGCGGAATCATTTCTGATACGATTCTGCCCCTTCACCCTAACCCTCCCCCAAAGGGAGAGGGATGAGTTTTCCTCTCCCCTCCGGGGAGAGGACCAAGGTGAGGGGGCTGAAGCTTTTAAAACAAGATTCTCGCCAAGTCATTAGGGATCATCCTCTTACTAAAAATTTAAGTTACTGATTTGGAGAAGAGCCTTATTTAAAAATCAAGGCTAAAATCACCACCACCGCCAAAGCTGGCAAAAAATTCCCGACTTTTATTTTCTTTATTCCCAAAAGATAGATACCGATTCCCACGATGATCAGTCCGCCGGTGGCAGTCAGCTCATTCAAAACTGCGGGCCTTAACAAAAACGATAGGCGACTACCCAAAAGGGTCAGACTTCCCTGAAAGAGAAGAACGATCAGAGAGGAAAACAATACGCCCACCCCCAGGCTGGAGGCAAAAACCATCGAAGCGAAACCATCCAAAAGCGACTTCGCATACAATACGCTTGCATCTCCACTCACTCCATCCTGAATCGAGCCCACAATGGTCATGGGACCGAGGCAGAAGACCAAGCTGGAGGTGACAAATCCCAAGACGAAACTCCCCGATTCAGATTTTACTTTCCTTTTGATGAAATCGCCAAGCCTCTCCAATCCCTCCTCTAATTTCAAAACTTCTCCAATGATCCCTCCAATTGCCAAACTCCCTATAACCAGAAGAATGTTTTCGGTTTTAAAAGCCATCTTAAAGCCAATTAAAAGAGTAGCTAAGCCCAAGGCGTGCATCACTATGGTATTGATCTTTTCTGGGAGCCGGCCTCCGATCAAAAGCCCCAGCGAGCTTCCTAAGATGACTGTGGCGGTATTGACTAATGTGCCTTTCATTAAAGTATTCAAAATTCAACGTTCAAAATTCAAGATTCAAAGTTTTGGTTTGAATTTTTCTCCTTTCATTTTCGAACCTCTTAAATAGCTGATAAATCCGCCTATCATCCCCGAAACACTTTTGGCGAAAGATTTAGCATTCTCCAGCTCATCTTCAGTCAGATAACCCTGATCAAAAGCAATGAAAAGATGTGATCTGGTCTCCGCACAGGAAGCCTTAGCGATATAGAGGAATCTGATAAATTCAACATTAGAACCTCTTTCAAATCCTTCTGCAATATTTGACATTACCGAAACTGCTGACCTTCTAATTTGATCTACCAAACCAAAATCTTTAGAAAAACGCTGTTTTTTCGTCACTAAATATATTTCATTCACCAATTCCCTCGATTTCCTCCAAACATCCAAGTCTTCAAAACTTGTAATCTTCATAGGACCTCCACATGATTTTAAGCATAAGCCTTGTTTGAGCAATTTCTAAGTTTTTTAATTTTGAGTTTTGATTTTATAATCTTAAATCTTGAATTTTGAATCTTGAACGTTTTACCAATACTTTCTCGGATCTGTTATTTTCCCTTCCACCGCTGAGGCGGCCACTGTAGCTGGACTGCAAAGATAAACTTCCGCTCCTTTTCCCAGTTTGCCCAAAAAATTCCTATTAGAGGTGGACAAAAGAACATCTCCCTTTCCCAACACTCCATGATGTCCTGCCGTGCACAGACTGCATCCGGGGTTGGTCACCATTGCTCCCACGCTCAAGAAGATCTGATAGAGCCCTGCTTTAAGCATGTCCATAGCTACTTCTTTGGTTGCGGGAGTGATGATCAATCTTACCTCCGGGTGAATCTTCCCAACTTTTTTCAATATTCTAGCTGCGGCTTTGAAATCCTCCAATCTTCCATTGGTGCAGGATCCGATGAATCCCTCATTGAAGGGTGTTCCCTCTACCTCTTCCACTGATTTAACATTATCAGGAGTGTGAGGGCAGGCAATCTGGGGGACTAGCTTTTTCACATCAAGTTCGACCTCATCCAGATATTGAGCACCCTCATCCGGTGTGATTATATCCAGCTTATCTCCGCATCTCTGTCTCAAAAACTCCAGAGTCTCCCCCGTGGGCTGAATGAAGGAGATTTTAGCATTAACTTCAGTCATCATGCTTCCTAAAGTCAATCTTCCCGCTAAAGAAAGATTATCAATTGGCTCCCCCACAACCTCCAATGATTTATAATTTGGCTTGTCCGTCCCGATCTCCTTAACAAACTTCAAGGTCAAATCTTTAGCCGAGACCGGCTCCTTGTATTTACCTTTGAAAATTACCTTAATGCTCTCAGGCACCCTGAACCACAGTTTTCCTGAATACCATGCGGCTACGATATCGGTATTTCCAACTCCAGAGGCAAATGATCCCACTGCTCCCAGAAGATTCATATGGCTATCGGTCCCAATCACCATCGAGCCGGGCTTGATCATTCCTCTTTCCAAAAGCACATGCTGTCCGATTCCCCAGTTGACATCAAAGAGATTCTTTATACCCTGCCTTTTGGCAAACTCTCTGCACAAAACCTGATTCTGTGCCACTTTCATATCTTTGGCTGGAGCCTGATAGTCGAAGGTGATGGCAATCTTATCCGGGTCTTTCACCTTGCCGTTATTAGTGAACTTATCAAACTCCAAAACCGCATTGGGACCGCCGAAATCCCGAATCACTGCCAGATCCACCTCGGCCCACACCCGATCATTGGCAAAAACATCTTTTCCCGACGCCTTAGATAAGATTTTTTCAATAATAGTTTTCCCTTTCATGAAATTCTCCGTTCATCTGTTTAATCTGTTGGGAAATTATTGTCAAAACTTGTATTCTTCTGCAAACTTTATCCTTTTCGATATGGGCGGATGGTCATATAGCAAAAATTCAATTATCGGGCTGGGATTGGGGTCAGATAAGTTGATATATCCTAATTTGTTCATAGCAGATATAAAGGCTTCTTTATTATGAGTCATCACCAGGGCGAATTTGTCTGCCTGTCTTTCCGCGTGTCTGGAAAAGGCTGGACCTATGGGCATGGTGATTATTCCATAGACCATGAATATCAAAAATAACAGAGGCAATCCCGCCACGTCCGCCAGATTTTCAATTTTTAATCTATTTCTGAATTTATTGATAATTTTGCCTCCGGAAAGATGAATGATAAAAAAGCCGATTCCCGACATGATGGAGGAAAGAACGATAAATTTCCAAATATGGTGCAAAAGATTGTGTCCCATCTCATGCGCAATCACCACCTCGATTTCATCCGGAGTAAACTCTTTTATCAAATTATCACCCAAAACAATCCTTTTTGTGTTGCCTAATCCGGTGAACATGGCGTTTGCTTCTTTGGTCTGCTTGCTTTCGTCCATGGTGAAAATATCCCCCACCTTGACATTTGCTTTATGGGACAAGTTCACCAGTTTATCTCTTAGTTCGCCTTCGGGTAAGGGAGTATATTTATTAAAAAGTGGCATTATCAAAACCGGAGCTAAATTCACCATGATCACGGTGAAAAGTATGAAGACCACCGAAACGTAAATCCACCAAGTTCGAGGTGCTTTTTTCAAAGCCAGAAAAATCCCTTCCACTGAGATCAGACCAATGACGGCAAGGACGAGCAAACTTTTGAGCCCTTCTCCCAACCACTGGAAAAAGGTCTGATTAGATAATTCATACCTATGTTCTAAGGAAAAACCGTAATAACTGGAGGGGAATCCAACCATGAATGCTATGATAAGAAATAAAAGGGTATAGAATGCCACTATCCAAAATCGTTTTTTGGTGATCTTTTCAATTTGGCTGCGGAGAAAAGTGGAAATTCCTAAGAATAGAAATAAAACCAAGAACAGGATGGTGTAGCCTTGATCCACAAAATAATGGATATTTTTTGCTTTTTGATATTTGATGGCCTTTTCCAGGCGCTCTTTTTTCTCCAGTTCCGTCTGCATCGTTTGCGATGAAGTCTCTTTTGAGGTGTCAACCTTAGTGGACGCCTGCGATGCTTGTTCAGGCTGATTTTGTGCGGGAAGCACCTGAATCAAAATGACTGAAACGAGTAAGATAAATAAAACAAAGGAAAGAATTTTAAGCATGACTATTCCCCTTCTTAATACAAACGTAATAAATGAAATGTCATTGCGAGGAGCGAAGCCTCGCCTTAGGCGGGCAAAGCGACGAAGCAATCCCTTGAGATTGCTTCGCTCCTTGCAGTCGCCCGTAATGACAGTGAAAATTATTTAGTGTGTTTCCTACAGATACTCCTTCTCCGGATTTAAGTTTAAAGATTTGAATCTTGAATTTTGAATCTTGAACTTTGAATTTCTAATTCTCACTTATTTCAAATTCAACACCTCTCTGTATCCGGGGATATCCAGAAACCCATGTCCGCTAATATTAAAGGCGATAGCCTTCTTCTCCCCACTCTTCTTGCATTCAAGCGCCTGATCGATAGCGCAGGCAACGCTGTAGGCAGACTCGGGAGCGGGCAAAAACCCCTCCGCCTGGATAAACCACTTAGCCCGCTCAAACACGTATTTTTCATCCTGAGGGTAGGCGATGGTGTCAATCAATCTTTTATCTCTTAAAAGACTTATAATAGGTGAACAGCCGTGGTATCTTAGACCGTCTCCTTTTATGGGCGCCATATCGATCCTGTGTCCCAAAGTATACATTTTAAGAAGTGGAGTCATCTCCGCATAATCGGCAAAATCGTATTTGTATTCCCCCTGAAGATTGGGCGCCGCTTTACTCTGCGCCGCAATGAACTTGATCTTTTTGCCCTGTTTTAAAACATCCTGCATGAAGGGTAAAGCGAACCCGCCGAAATTGCTCCCTCCTCCCAGACAGGAGATGACCATGTCCGGGTAGTCGTCAAATTTCTCAAACTGCTTTTTGGTCTCAAGACCTATGATGGTTTGATGCATCAACACGTGATTCAAAACCGAACCCAAGCAATAGATGGCTTGGGGATCTTTTTGGGCATCTTCCATCCCCTCGGAGATCGCTATTCCTAAAGATCCGGGGTGATTCGGATCCTTACTGTAAAGTGTTTTTCCAAACTCGGTCTTAGGGCTGGGGGAAGCGTATACCTCTGCCCCATAAAGCTCCATTAAATTTTTTCTGTCCTTCTTCCAGTCATGAACTGCCCTCACCCAATAGATCGTGCACTTAACGCCTGCCAGCGAAGCGGCATAAGCCAAGGCCGTCCCCCACTGCCCGGCCCCAGTCTCAGTGGTCAATCTCTTGTATCCTTCTTTTTTAGCATAAAATGCCTGCGCCAGGGCGGTATTTACTTTATGGCTTCCAGTGGGGCTGTAGAACTCTGACTTATAGTAGAGTCGAGCCGGCGTGTCCAGCCTTTTTTCCAGATTAATTGCCCGAAACAGAGGTCTGGGTCTGCCAGCTTGATGATACATCTCTTGCAGTTCCTCCGGAATATCGATCCATCTTTCATTTGAGAATTCCTGTTTCAGACATTCACCTAACAGTATCTGGGGAAGGTTTTTTATTCTCGATTCCCCTTTCTCAGGGTCTTGCGGGGGAGGAAGCGGCTCCGGCAGATCGGGGAGTATGTTATACCATTGGTTAGGCATTTCTTTTAAATCTAAGTTCACTTGTCTTTGCTTGGTGGGCATTTTTCATCTCCTTAACAGGTTAATTTTAACTTCCTTTATTCTCAAATGAATTAAAAATTCAAAACGAAAAATTAAAAATCGCAGATAAAAAATAAAAACCATATACGCGTAGGCAAGCCTTTATGGCTTGCTTGCCAAAGCATCCTTCGACACTGAGTCTCAGGACGAAGTGTAAAGCCTTGGCTACGCGCTGTTAGGTGTTATCTTTTAATCTTGAACTTTGAATTTTAAACTTTCCCTCCCAGGCTCTCAAAATTTATGAAGTCCGCATGATGGACAATTATAGCCTCGACCGAGCGGTATCCTCCATCCCCCTCTTTGGCATGGGTGGCAATCATATGAACAACCTCATCAGGCAATCCATGTTTGTATGCCAAAGCCGATCCTGAAAAAGGATGTCTCAAAAATTTTCCGGTTTTGCTTTTGGTGATCTTACCTTCCACCGAAGCATACTCCAAGAGTTTACCCACATCATGCAACAGTCCCCCAGCTAACAAAAGATCAAAATCGATCTTGAACTGTTGTTTGTAAAACAACAAAAGAATTTTGCCAATCACCAAGCCGGTATTGGTCACGGCTCTGGTGTGCTCGATCAGATTTACCCCACAATCCGGAATCAACAAGGTGAAGGGGACCTTCTCCAAATCTTCGATCTTCCAGCCACCCTGCTTTATTGCCTCCTGCCAGACAGAGATCACCTTCTTCTTCAAATCCTCATCTGCAATTTGATTGATCTCTGGAATTAGCTCTATGATTTCATTTTTCATGGTTATCCTTTTTTGCAAGGTGGAATATTATAGATTCTTCAAAAAATTGCAACAAAAATCTTTTGAGGGGCTAAACGTGGCGTCCCGTCAAAGGGCGGGACGAAAAAGTTTTTTTGAGGCGTCAGAACCCTGTTCTGACGCTTTATTCTGTCAGATCGGGGATCTGACAGCTCATTTGAATTACAAGTGACAATGAGGTTATCTTGTTTTTTTGAGGCGAAAATCTGATTTGATGAATCCCACTTTGATTTTGCTATGATTATAAATGGGCGGAGAGACGAACTGTCCTAATTTTTTCAAATGGCTTTTCTTTAAAATTCCCAATTGCCGATAAACCTCAACAGAGGAAGGCGCCACGGCTCTTTGTGATCCATCCATTATCTTGACCGCCAATCCCCATCCCTTATCTAATATTGCTCCGCAGTGCAAAGCCTCAGCTCCAGCTTTGCAGATGATCTTTCCCCTGCTTGTAGTGGCTAAAGCATAATCCAACCTTCCCTTGCCTGAAACCATCTCCGGATATTTCCACATGGAGTCTGCCACCACCTGTAAAGATTGGGAGGTGATTTCGTCCTTTGATCTAAATGTGACGAACTTCGAAAATCCGATGGCCATATTTTTAAGTGGTAAGGCAAAAGTGGGAGCCCCACAATTTTCTATTCCGATCTTGATCCTCTCTTGTGGATATTCGCAAAGCTCAGAGATTTTTCTTAAAATAAGCTTCTGCAGAGGATGGTTAGGATTTAGATAATTTTTGGGATTCCAATTTCTGTAAACACACATAGCCAGCATGCCGGCATGTTTCCCGGAGCAATTATGCTGAAGAGGGGAAAATTTCTTCTTGGGCGGCGTTATGCCTAAGGCCGTGTAATAATGTGGAACATGGGTGCCACACCCAAGAAAATTTTTATTTAAGCCGATTTTTTTCAAAATACTCTGCACCGCTTTAACGTGTTTCTTCTCACCATTATGGGACCCGGAAATGATAGCAATCTCCTGTTGAGTAAAACCAAATGCCTCTGCCACCCCCGATTCTACCACCGGAATGGCTTGAAATGGCTTGGCAGATGACCTTAAGAAGGTAACGAAATTCGGGTCACCCACAGAATAAATGAGCTTGCCCGAAGAATCCACCACTGCCACCGATCCAAGGTGGATGCTCTCCACCGCGTTACCTCGATAAACTTTGGCTAAAATCTCACTCATCTTGCCTCTAATTTAAAACAAAGAAAAGAAATTTCAAAGAGAAAAATTTAAAGTTGTAGCGACAAAGTTTGCTTTGCAGCCAAATACCAGGTCGAGCAATCTCCAACACTACAGTTTGGGTTTGTAGAGAAAATCTCGAAAAAAGTTCTTGACAAAAATTTGTTGGTAAGTTATATTTTTTTTGACAAGAAAAATTACGTTTACTATTCTTTTCTATGACCCTTTGCTAAAGGTTTGTGCTAACTAAAACCTTCAACCTTTAAATGCGGAGGGTTTTTATGTCTTTACAAAAACCAAAACCGGTTTTAAAACAAATGTTCGACAAGCTTGACAAAATTATGAACATTTTCATTTCAATGCGAAGCATTCATACGATTCCTCGCTTTGATAGGATTTGGAGAATAGAAGGAGGTGTAAGTATGAGGAGCAAAGTCGTTATCATGTGCGTGACCGGGCTTTTTTTGTTGCTCGGTCTCAATGGATTGGCAAGTAGCCAGCCGTCAGAGCTTGCTACAAAGGTCGGAGATGACACCTGTGACATAACCATCGAATACACCACCGCCTATCCTGGCACGGGAGCATGGGTCACGGTCTGGATGAAAAATCCAGTCGCGGTAACGGGTTATAATTTCCAGCTAACGATAATAAATAATCCAGCTTTAGCCCGGTTCTTTTGCGACACCAGTGGGTACTACTGCTTTATCGATACGACTGGTTGTTCAGCAAGCGTATTCCCCACAATGAGTTGTGAGTGTCTGGAAAATGGTATGGGAGCCCATACCTATGCGTTTGGGGATACAGAAGAGATTCCACCAGACACTAATTATCGCTGCCTTTTTAAAATCCGCATGGATGTGTGCTGTATCCCAGATATAGACACTAACCGATCCGCAATTATCTCCCTGGTTCCAGGGTTCAGCTATCTGGTCGACAGACTCGGCCATCTACTTCCCTTCCGTCATCAGCCGGGCGAATTGTTTGTTTGGTGGAGCGTTCCCGGAGATGCCAGCGATGATAGTTTGGCTAACGCAGGGGACGTGGTCTTTTTGCTCAACTACTTGTTCATGCATGGACCGGAACCTTGCGTATGTGAAGCCGCCGACTGTAACAATGACAGTGCTATCGATATTAGGGACATCATCTGCATGATCAACTATCTATTCGTCAGGGGACCTGCACCGCTTCCGGGAAGTGTCTCTTGCCGGCACGAGGATTGTTGGTCCAAATAGAATAAAGCAAGACCATAAATTCGTTACAGATTCACTGTGAACGTAGACTTGTCTGCGATGAAACCCAATCAGTAACGAACGAGGCGTCCTTTTCCAACAAAGGATTGATCCATCCCCACACTCTCCTGAAAAGAGAGAGGATCGACCTCACCCTAACCCTTCCTTTCAGGAGAGGGAACATACTTCCTCCTCTGGAGGGGAGGAATAGGGTGGGGTTTCTTATTCGAACCTTAACGACTCGATCGGGTCCAAAAAGGAGGCTTTGCGCGCAGGGTAAAATCCAAAGAATACTCCCACAAAAAATGAGAAGAAGAAAGCTAAGGCGACGGCTTGGGGGGAGATGAGGGTGGGCCAGTGGAGGAATGTTGAAACCAGTTTGGAGCTTAAAAAACCTAAGGTGATGCCGATAATCCCCCCCACTATGCTTAAAGTTAAGGCTTCTATCAAGAATTGAATCAAAATATGTTTGGGCTTTGCCCCCACCGCCATTCTTATTCCAATCTCTCTGGTCCGCTCTGTTACGGAAACCAGCATAATATTCATTATTCCAATTCCACCTACCAGCAAGGAGACAGAAGCAATGGCACCCAAAAGTATGGTCATAATCTTGGAAGTGGATTGCGCCGCGGTGGCAATGTCGGTCTGGCTTCTCACCGTGAAATCATCGTCTTCCGCCCGCGTTATCTTATGCCTTTCTCTTAGAACTTGAGTAATCTGATCAATGGCAGCCTCGATCTGAGTGCGGTCTACGGCTGAAGCTATGATGGACTGGATGTAGGTTATGCCGGCAAGCTTTTTCTGGACAGTGGTGTAAGGCGCAATAATGATATCATCCTGGTCTCGTCCCATGGGATTCTGTCCCTTGGCAGACAAGACGCCCAAGACCGTAAAGGGGAGTTTCTTTATTCTTATGATCTGTCCAGTGGGATCCTGCCCAGGGAAAAGCTGGTCCGCCACCGTTTTGCCCAGAACACAAACCTTGGTGGCTCCCCTCACATCCGTCTCAGTGAAGAAGCTACCAGAAGAAAGAGGCCACTTTCGGATTTCCAAGAAGTCGGTATTGTATCCCTCGATGTGGGTGGCCCAGTTTTGACCGCCTGCCACCACTTGAGCGTCGCTTCTGGACACGGGAGACAATCTGGCGACGGCGGGGCAACGGTTTTCTATGGCTATAGCGTCATCCTCGGTCAAAGAAGTCCTGCTGCCCGCCCCACCGTGGACTCCTCCCTGGGTGAAGCTCCCCGGGAAAACGGTTAGAAGGTTATCACCCAGGCTGGCGATCTGTGCCTTTATCATGGCGTTGGCTCCTTGCCCAATAGAGACCATGGCGATCACCGCTCCCACGCCGATGATTATGCCCAGCATGGTCAGAGCAGAACGCATCTTGTTTTTTCCTAAAGCCTTATAGGCTATGCGGAGTACCTGTAGATAATTCATTTTACCTCCACCTCCTCATCTGTAGGTAAGAGATTAGCCAAGACCTCCTCTGCAGATTGTGGAGAAATCACTTTTTCGTCTGTGAGCACCCTACCATCCCGAAAAGTTATATTCCTTTTGGCAAAACCGGCAATATCTTTTTCATGGGTGATCAGAATAATGGTGATTCCCTTTTGATTCAGCTTCTGTAGCAAATCCATTATCTCAAATGAGGTCTTGGTATCCAGGTTGCCGGTCGGCTCATCTGCCAATATCAGAGAAGGTTCATTCACCAACGCCCGGGCAATTGCCACCCTCTGCTGTTCCCCGCCCGAAAGCTGGTTAGGTGCGGATTTTTCCTTCCCTTTCAACCCCACGTCTTGAAGCGCCTTACGGGCTCTTTGTTCCCTTTCTTTCGCTGAGAGACCATTGTAGAGCAAGGGGAGTTCGACATTATCCAAAGCAGAGGTGCGGGACAAAAGATTAAAGCTCTGGAATACAAAACCAATCTTCTTGTTTCTCTTTTCAGCCAACTGCTCCCGGCTGAGAGAGGAGACGTCCTCTCCTTCCAGAAGATACTTGCCGCTGGTCGGTCGGTCCAGACAACCGAGGAGATGCATAAAGGTTGATTTGCCGGAGCCGGATGGACCCATAATGGCAACAAATTCCCTGGGCTGGATGCTCAAATTTATTCCCCTGAGCGCCGGTACCTCTACTTCACCCACCTGGTAGATTTTCGTTAAGTTATCGGTTCTAATGAGATCGCTCAACTTATCACCTTCTCCCGGCTGGCGCCGGCGGCCTAAAGCTAAAGGGGTTTACCTGTTGTGTCGTGGCGTTGTTCGAGGAACCGTTAGCCTGGCTGATTATCACCTCTTCGCCTTCCTTTAAGCTGTCTGAAATCACCTCAGTGACGCTTCCGTCCGAAAGTCCAGTTTGAACGAGTATGGGCTTAGGTATTCCATCCTTCCCCAGAATCCACAGCTTGGGTGAGGATGCCCACTTCCTGAAGTCTCGGCCAGGATCACGATTTGGAGAAGCATTGGCCGAAGATGAACTCCCCGTTGTCTGCGTCAGCATCTTGGGTTGCCTGCTCATGCTGGGCATAAATTTCAAGGCGGCGGAACGGACTTTTAGAACGTTCTCTCTTTGGTCAATCAAAATCGTCACATTGGCGGTCATTCCGGGTTTCAGCAAAAGCTCCGGATTATCCACGTCTATAATTACAGTATAAGTTACCACATTTTGGACGGTGGATGGATTTAGGCGAACCTGAGAAACCGAACCGGTAAAGTGCTTGTCCGGATAAGCATCCACAGTGAAATCGACCTTCTGCCCGACTTGTATCTTTCCAATATCTGCTTCGTCGATATCGGTCTCGACCTGCATTTTGGTAAGATCATTGGCAATCGTAAAAAGTGTGGGTGCCGATAAGCTGGCGGCTACTGTTTGTCCCACGTCCACGTTTCGGGAAATCACCACCCCATCAATGGGTGAAGTGATAGTGGCATAGTGAAGATTGGTAATGGAACGGTCTAATGTGGCTTGGGATGATTTCTGAGTGGTTAAAGCCAGCTCATAGTTGGTTTGAGCTAAGTCTAAGTCGGCTTGCGAGATCAATTTCTTTTCAAATAATGTCTTTGCCCGGTCCAATTCCCTTTTGGCTTGATTCACTTGAGCGCTAGATCTTTCTAAGTCGGCTTCCGCCTGAGCAACCTGTGCTTTCAGAAAAGTGGGATCAAGTTGAGCAACCACCTGCCCCTTTTTCACGAGGGAATTAAAATCAGCATAAAGCTGGGAAATCGTTCCAGAGACCTGGCTTCCCACCTGAACTGTGGTAAGTGCATTCAATGTTCCGGTGGCGGTAACCATGACCGAGATATCTCCCCTCTCTATTTTGGTGGTGGTATATTTTGCCTGGCTTTCTTTTCCCCGTCCAAAAAGAAAGAACAAGAAAAGAATAATTACCAGTATACCCCCTCCTGTGAAAATCAGTGTTTTCTTTTTTTTGTTCATCTTTTCCTCATCCTTGGTTTCAAAACCTTAGGTAGCCTAATGCTACCTCTTTTTTATATTTTTTTCTTCTATTTTCTTTTTTACGATAATTTCCCGCAATTATTTTACTTATTACGCAAGAAGAGAGGAATTTTTAAGAGAGGTCTGAATTTTCTCACGGCGCTTTATAGCCTCCCACAATTGAGAAAATTCTCCCAGCAGGTGTGACGTGTAGGGCCTGATTCAAGATGAATCTTGATTTCCTCTTCCATATTCTTTGTGAGATTTTCTTCTAAATATAATGCCAAATTTTTTTGACCTTTTTACAGTTCGTTTCTTTTCAATCCTCCATCTGTAAAATATGACACGACTTTTTCCAAATACTTGCGGTCAAAAATCATTTTTGTTTTAAATACCCAATCGGACAGCCATCCCCCGCCTTTTGCGGGGCGGGAATATTTGACCTACAAACTATTTTTTTGACCCTGCCTTTCAATCTTTTCCGACGGCTTTTTCATATTTCGCCTTAGCGATCAGATAATCCGACAAAGCCTGTAGATAATTGGTCTCGGCTACAGTCAAAGCCAGCTCGGTGTCCATCTGCTCTAAATTGGTAAGCATCCCTTGCTGATACTGCACCTTGGCGATTCTCAAGCTCTCTTTGGCTTGCTTAATGTTCTCTTCTTGGGAAATGATATTCTCTTTGGCTAAGTTCAAATCGGAGATGGCTTGGCTGATCTCTAACTTTATCAAATCCCGTTCTTGATTCTCAACAATATCCAGCTGTCTTAAATCTGATCTTGCCTGGCTGACCTTTGATTTGGACAGAAATCCGTCGAAAATGGGGACACTTACCAGAAAGGTGAAACTCCAATCCGTTTTCCATTCGTCCTCTGAAGAGAAAGGCCTTTTATATGAAAAACTGGCTGATCCCAACAAATTGGGCTTATTTGTCGCTTTGGCGATGACTAAAGCTTCTTCTCCAATTCTTCTTTGATCAAAAACTAATTTCAGCTCAGACCGGTTTTTGAAGGCAACCTCCTCAGCTTGAGACTGTTCCACCTCAATCGTCTCAAAATTTAATGTCCCCTCGAAATTTACCGAATCCTCCAAGCTAATTCCCAAAATATTTTTGAGATTGTTCATGGTCAATTGGTATAGGTTTTTTGCTTGAGTCAAAGGGGGTTTGGCATTGGCTAATTGAACCTTGACCCTTAATACGTCAAACTCGGAAGCATAGCCTTTATCATATCTATCTTGCACTGCTTTCAGATGGTCCTCGATTCGGGCGATCGACTCCTCTCTCACTTTGATCAGTTCCTTTGCCAAAAGGATATTATAGAATAGACTGATCACGTTAAATTTGACCTCCTGCTTTGTCTTTCGATATTCCTCCTGAGTTAAGGAAAGATTGTGTTTGGATATATCGTAGCCTGCTTGGATTTTTCCCCAGGTGAAAAATGGTTGTTGGTACGAAAGGCTGAAGTTGTAATTGTTTTCTGCGCCAGACTTGACTGTGAAGGCAGGAATCTGAAGCTCTCCAAAACTCATGGCCGGTGTACTAAATTCTGGAACGTTTCCTAAACGGGTGTAGCTTCCGTTGAATGAAAATTGGGGATAAAACCCCGATTTAGCCTCATCTATTTTGTATTTTGCCGAATTGCTTTTCTCCTCTAACTGGAATAGAGATTTATTATTTTCATAGGCTGTCTTCAGGCACTGATCCAGATTCAAATTAAGGGTTTCAGCTTTAGTTAAGGACAAATTCTCTAACACGAAGAGAATTAGCAAAATCATTCTACCATATTTTAAAATCATGTTGCCTCCTCTTGGATTTACTTTCAAACTAATACAAACAGACGAAAATACACTGCATGTTCGATATGCTACATTCTACTTGATTTCCCCCTCACCTCCCCTCTCCCCACATAGGAGAGGAATAAGATAAGGGGCAGATTCGTATCAGAAATAGATGCGTTTGTTTTGGCTCATCTATCTATGTTAATCTTTTCAACATCAAAAGCAGTGCTATCTACGGAAACAATACAGTAGTCTCTACCAGCAACATCATCCACGACCAGATATTTTACCCCGTCATTATATCTTTCTCCATACCAAAACTCATGCTCATGCCCATGTATGGAGAGATCGACGTTATTTTCCGCCATTAATTGTTTGTACCGATTTTCGGTTTCGTCACTCCAGGCGGTGTCAAAGGGAGGCTGGTGAGCGATCACAAAAACGAGATTAAAAAGATCATGCCCCGACAACTCATTTTTTAACCAATCAAGATCCGGTGGTTCCCCTCCATTTGCCAAGGAGTTAGCATAAAGAAAAATGAATTTGCAATCGTGGAACACAAAAGAATAATTGAAAGCGCCGAACATCTTGCTATAAATCTGCTTTCCGCCAACCAAGGCATCATGATTGCCTATTACCGTTAAATAGGGGATGGTCAGCGTTGATAAAATCTCCTCCGTCCGACAATATTCCGTTAACCATCCCACATCCGTGAAGTCTCCGGCGTGAATTAAAAACGAAAGGGTTGAATCCTTATTTATGTCGTTTATGATATCAGTGAAATCACCATAATCCGTATGGCTGTCGCTGACCACGGCAAATCTAAACTTGTAAGGATCATACAAATTGATCTTCGAAATTTTCTCTAAATTCTTCTGGGTTAAATTGGAGATGCTTTCATCTAATCTCAGATCATTAGGACCAGAGACGCGCGATCCACAACCAGATAAGAAGAAAACCGCTCCAATAAAAAAGAGTGTTAGTCTCAGTTTTCTTTTCATGAGAATCAAATTGGAGACCTCTTATAATATTCGTTTCATGTTCGCACCCGGAAGGGTGCAGTTACCTTTTTACTTTTGTTGTCGCAGGTTTGCTTTATCTTAATCCTTGACTCTTCTTCCGTTCTCATGTGCCGGTAACTGTGGTGTTATTTTTATTCTTCTTGAACCGATTTTCGAGATTGTCTACCAGGACATATGCTATGGGCACGATTATCAAAGATAAAAAGGTAGAGGTGATAAGTCCGCCGATAACCGTTATTCCCATCACTTGCCTCCACTCTCCTCCCTCTCCTGTGCCCAAAGCCGCGGGCAACATCCCCATAATCATCGCCATAGAGGTCATCACGATAGGGCGAAAACGGACAGGACCTGCGGTTAATAAAGCCTGGATTCTTTCCATCCCCCTTTTTCTCAAAGTGATGGTATAGTCCACCAGAAGGATGGAGTTTTTGGTGACGATGCCGAAAAGCAAGATTATACCTATCATGGTCTGCATGTTTATCCGCTGTCCGGTCAAAAATACGGCGAAAAGTGCCCCCACCACCGCTAAGGGTAAAGCCAGCATGATGGTGAAAGGATGCAGAAAGGAGTTGAACTGCGACGCCAAGACCAGGTATATGAAGATCACTGCCAGGGCCAGAGCCAAAAGCAGGTTAGAAAACATCTCCTGCATTGTCTCAGTCTGTCCTCGAGCCTCGATTTTGTATCCTGTTGGTAAGGGTAGGTTTGAGAGTTCCCGATTTATGTCAGCCATAACGCTGCCTAAAGGTCTGTTGCCGAGGTTGGCGGTTACCGAAGCCAATCTCTCCCGGTTTTGACGCGAGATGCTGGTGGGTCCGGCAGACTCGACGAAGCTGGCGATGGCTTTTAAGGGGACGGATGAACCGAAGGATGTCTGAATGGGGACGGAGGCGATGTCGGTCAGAGAATTCTTCTGATCAGGGGTTAAGCTTACTCGCACATCGATCTCCTTGTCCTCCTGCTTAAACTTGGTGGCAACCGTCCCGTCCACTAATGAGCGCAGGGTGGAGGCCACCTGACCGGTAGAGATGCCCAGTCGGTTTGCCTGTTCCCGGTCAATTACCACCTGCACCTCCGGTTTTCCTCCTCTCAACGAACGGTCGGCATCCAACGCCCCGGGAGTGTTTTTGACGATTTCCAAGACTGCTTGAGAAAGCTGGTCAAGAACATCAATGTCCGGGCCCTTGATATACAGTTCCACGGGAGACTCCTGCGCTTGTCCTTCAAACATACCAATCATGGAGACTTTAGACTTCACTCCAGGGAATTCAAATAGTTTTCTTCTCAGTTCTTCCTCCACTTGGTTGGTAGTTCTCTTTCTCTGATTTAAGTCAACCAGCTCTATTCTTAGAGATGCCTGATTAGCGGCTCCTTGGTTCAGTCCCACGGTGGTGAATACCGCCTTTACCTCCGGGTAGGTTAAAAGCAGATCTTCTACTTTAGCGGCGACATTTTCGGTATTGGAGATGGAACTGCCTACTGCGGTTTCTATGTCGATCTTGAACTCTCCCCGGTCGCCTTGAGGCATCAATTCCTTTCCGATGAAAGGTATAAGGCTCAAGCTTATCAAAAACAAAACAGAAGCGACGGACAGAACCACAGTCTTATGATTAAGCGACCACTCCAGAAGTCTGCGATAACCCTGGTTTACTTTAAGATAAAAACTTTCAAAAGGCTGAAATAACTTTTTCAACAGGCTTTCTTTCCCTTGTTGTTTTCCCATAAATCTGGCAGAAAGCATGGGCGCCATGGTGAACGAATCCCACAAAGAATAAAGCACGGCGAAGGTAACGGTGAAGGCAAAAGCCTTGAAGAACTTCCCCACCATTCCTCCAGTGTAAGCCACCGGCAGGAATACTGCTACGATGGAGAAAGTGCAAGCCATCACTGCCAGACCCACCTCGGAGGCTCCAAAGCTGGCCGCCTTCTCCGGCTCCATTCCTTCTTCAATATGTCTGAAAATGTTTTCCCGCACCACGATGGCATCATCAATCAGAATTCCTACCGCCAAGGAAAGCCCCATCAAGGTCAAAATGTTTAGGCTATAACCGAAAGCGTACATCAACATGAAGGTGGCAAATATAGAGGTGGGGATGGCCAGAGCGGCGATGATGGTCGAGCGCAGATTGCCCATAAAAAGCAACACCACCAATGTGACAAATAGCGCTCCCAAATATAAAGTGAGCATGGTATCGTTGACCGATCGCCTTATATACTTGGATTGATCCGAGGCAATCTCGATGGTGGTTCCGGAGGGAAGCTCCTTCGTCAATTGCACAAACGTTTTTTTCAGATCGTCGCACACCTTTACCGTATTTCCACCGGATTGTTTGTGCACGATGAAAGATACAGAGGGCTTGCCGTTCAATTTGGCTATCTCTCTTTGGTCTTTGAAGGCATCTCTCACCCGAGCGATATCGCGAACATAGGTAGGAACCCCTTGGCGGCTTCCAACCATAATCCGATTGATCTGATCCACTGTTTGGAATTCCCCGGTAGTGCGGAGGACGATCTCTCGTGGCTCCTGGTCCATTCGTCCGCCGGGAACGTTAAGATTCTCCAAAGACAGGGCACTGATCACCTGCTGGATAGGAAGATCGTAGGCTTCCAACTTTCTGGAGTCCAGCTCCACCTTGATCTCTCTTTCCAATCCCCCTACCAAGTCTACTCCGGCAACGTCCTTGGTCTGCTCGATTCTATTCTTGACCTTGTCTTCAGCCAGAGTCCGGAGTTTGTCCAAAGGCATATCGCTGGAGAGGGCAAAGATCATCACCGGAGTGGCGGAAATGTCGAAGCGGGCGATGGTCGGCTCATCTACATCTTTAGGGAGTTCGCTTCTTATTTTGGACATCTGTTCCCTTACGTCCATGTCCGCATCCCTGACCTTAACGTCCAAATTAAACTCAAGGAGAACCTGGGAGAATCCCTCGGCAGAGGTAGAGTAGATGTTTTTCAACCCGGAGATAGAGCTCATCCCCTCTTCAATCTTTTTGGTCACATCACTTTCGATCTCCTTGGCGCCAGTGCCCGGGTATGCGGTGGTGATAGACATGAACGGGAATTGAACATCCGGTATTAGATCGATGGGGATGCGGGTGTAGGCGATCCATCCTAACACGATAATGGCTGCCACCTGCATGAGGATGAAGACGGGTCTTTTTATGGCAAGATCGGGAAGGAACATTATTTTTCCCCTCCCTTTCCAGCGATTATCTTGACCGGCTCATCGATTTTCACCAGAGACTGTCCATTCACGATCAAGGAATCGTTTTCCGAAAGACCGCTTTTTATCTCGACCCAGCCATTCTGGGAGATGCCCGTTTCCACATTGCGGGAGATAGCTTTTCCATTGGTCACCACAAACACCCTTTTCCTTTCT
>Ga0315289_10000597_pt1 | contig 55646 bp, 64 predicted proteins | sample YL17G11_40_MG_FD_203452 | JGI IMG/M metagenome (GOLD analysis project Ga0315289, IMG submission 203452) | Sediment microbial communities from Yellowstone Lake, YNP, Wyoming, USA - YL17G11_40 | ecosystem: Environmental > Aquatic > Freshwater > Lake > Sediment | place: USA: Wyoming | collected...
AGCTCAACTGGATAGAGCGTCTGGCTACGGACCAGAAGATTTTGGGGGTTCGAGTCCCTCAGGGCGTATTATATGAAATACATTAAATTTACTTGTATGACATGCCAAAAAAAATTCAAAAGACCATTTAGGTATGTAAAAGAAAAAATATTAAATGGATTTAAAGTAAAATACTGTTCAAAAAAATGTCAACCACGTTTTAAAAAAACTAAAAGAAAAATTTCTTGTACTTATTGTAATACAAAATTTGAAAAAATTCCTTCTCAAATACAGAAGAATAATTTTTGTTCTCAAAGTTGTGCAGCGAAATATAATAATAAAAGGAGAAAAAGAAAAAACCCTAAAAATCGCTGCCTTAGTTGTGGTAAAAAAATAAATAGGTATGGGTTGAAATATTGTAACAGGAATTGTTATATATTATATAAATTTAAAAAAGTTGAAAAAGAATTTCAAAGAACAGGGTCATTTCCAACAGATAAATATGGTCAATCAGATATTTCGAAAAAATATCTGATTTGGAAAAATGGTCATAAATGTTCAATATGTAAAAAAACTATATGGAATAAAAAACCCATACCATTAATTTTTGATCATATTGATGGGGATTCTTCTAATTGGAAAAAAGAAAACTGTAGATTAATTTGTCCAAATTGTGACCATCAACAACCAACCTTTGCCGGTAGAAATAGACATAAAGCAATAGAAACTTTAAGATCTAAAAGGCGTAAAGATAGATATAGAAAATTAAAGGAAAATCATATTTTAGGCGCAAGGATTAATTATTAATACGCCCATAGCTCAACTGGATAGAGTGCCTGACTTCGGATCAAGATGTTGCGGGTTCAAGTCCTCTCGGGCGTACCATTTTAGGAGATCCCATGAAAAAGAAATTTGATCCTTCAAAAATCAGACAGATTATCTTTGTAGACTCTGATGACCAAACAAGATTAGTAAATGTGGAGGCCGTAAAAAAAGATAAAAAATGCCCAATAGATATATATCATCTTGAAGGATCCCTTCCTGTATTTGAGGAGAAACATAGGAGTATGTGCTCCCATGCAGATGTGAATATGGAAGTTCGTTTCTTTCCTAAATGCGGAAAAGGTTGCTGCGATCTATGAATGAAATTGGCATAACAGAACGCGGCGACGCCGCCCTGGATCTCGGATGGCTCCCCTGGGTAGAAGATGGTAAGCCGGCCATCCTAATCACCAAAGATCCTCTAAAACTATGGAAAGAATTAATAGGCCATCTATTATCGAAAAAATTTAACATAATCATCCATGCGACTATAACAGGCCTGGGGGGTTCGAGCAGTTGATTGAAATAGTATAAAAAACTAAATAATACTATAAAATCCTAATAACCTATTAATACCGATATCCTATATGCAGGACTAAATCCAAATAAAATAATATGAGAGGTGGTTAAACATGGAGAAAAAACCTATGGTCGTTAGAGTCACTAAAACGGAATTTGAGCTTGATGATGGAAGGATTTTTCCTCACCCGGTAGAGTTGGATCATGTTCCTACTGTAGAAGAATTTCAGAAAACCTATGATAAAAGCCGTAAACTTGTAAAAGAGATGATGGAAAATGACGGGGAATAACCTCATAGATATTGCCCAGGCAGCTCAACTTTTGGGGGTGGATAAAGTCACTCTCAGGTATTGGGATAAAGCGGGTAAGTTAGTGCCCCAAAGAACTGCTGGAGGCCACCGTCGTTATCTTATGTCTGATATCAAAAAATTACAGGGCATTCCAGAAGAAAAGTTACTGGAAGACAGGGATCTTTTAGATAAAGTGGCGGTATATTCCAGAGTCTCAAGCCATGAACAGAAACAAAAGGGTGATTTGGAAAGACAGAAAGGCAGACTTCTTGAATACTGCATAAAAAAGAAATATGACGTTAAGCATATCTTTGAAGAGGTCGGGTCCGGAATGTCCGATACTAGGGCCAAGCTTAATAGGCTCTGTGATGTTGCAGAGAAGAAGGAAATATCAAAAGTAATAGTAGAGCATAAGGATCGTCTAACCCGGTTTAACTTCAAGATTTACGAACGGTACTTTAAGAGCCTTGGTGTTGAAATTATCATAGTAGAGCAGACTCTACCTAAGTCCTATGAGGCGGAACTGGTTGAGGATATTATGTCTTTAGTGGCCTCGTCCTCATCTAAAGTTTATGGTAAACGTAGTGCTGAGAATAGAAAGAAGAAACAAGCTGATAAACTTCAGCTTGTTTTAGTATAAAATCCACATCAAATAAAAGGAGCTCACCATGGCTTTAATGATGAAGGTGTCAGATCAGCAGAAGCTGGCTTTGAGGCTTAAAGCCTCAGTGAAAGAGTACCTGTATTGTAATAGCCCTCTCAGGAACGAGTTTCAGGTGCGTCCTGTAGAGGATGGTGAAATAAAAGTTTTTGAGGGTGTAAAATATGCTCGGGTATTAAATGAAAACCATTCAAACTCTGATGAGATCAGAAATAAAAATGTCCTTGTTCCTTTTTTTGAACTTAATCGTTATTGCAAAGATAGCGTAGATTTTTCTGATAAATTTAATGGGTTTAATTTATTAATTTGTGAGGATATGCTGTCTCAAGAAGCACAATGCTATAGAAGTTTAAAAAAATATTTTACAAAGACCAGAAAAGGAGTACTGCTAATAAGAACTGATGTGCAGATAGTGTGTGCGAATGATAAAAATGTCCTGGGTTTTTCAGCCTTTGAACAGCTTGGTGTCGTAATTTTAAATAGGAGTAATTAAATGAAACAAATTATCCAAGCACACCCAGAGGCCATGTTACATTCAATATGTGATGTCATGGCTCCTATTGAGGGGGCAAAACAAAGATGCTCTGATATTATCATGTCCTCTCAAGCTTTTGCTTATCTGCTAAAAGAAGATCCAGAAAAAGTTAATGTAAAAATGGCCTCTTCACAAGAGATGATGAATAATATTTATCTGATAGGTTTTGTTTGGGGTGCTTGTATTTACATTGATAGAGAAGAACAATCCTTAAAAATAACAGGGTATAGCGAAAATAGCCCAGAAAAACATTTAGATTTCCCCAATATTTATCACATAACAGAATTATGAAACTGATCCGTTCTTCTAAATGTAGCCTTAAATTCGCTACAACCTCCAAACTCCAAGAGCTCAGTAAGGTCCTCTCTGAGTATGGCCGGGCCTGTAACATCTTTATTGATTACTTTTGGAAGAACGGAACTCCTTCTAAAGCAGAACTCTTGAAGGATATAGTAAACCTACCAGAGACCTGGCTGACTGCCCGGCTCCGTAAGGTCGCCGCCAGAGAAGCTATAGACATGATTACAGCCGTAAAAGAACGCTGGAAGGAAAAGCCTTGGAAGATTACCCAACCCGTCCATAAAGGCAAAAGAGCTTATGTCTCCTGTACTATAGCTGACCTTCAGGAGAAAGAAGGCTCAAAGGAATTTGATGCCTGGCTTCATCTCCAGTCTATAGGGGAAGACACTATCCTGGATCTCCCTATAAAATTTCATAAGCATTATAATAAATTGGCTCTTCAAGGGAAGCGTCTTAATTCCTATATCCTTACGGATAAGTATGTCCAGTTCTCTTTCGAGATAGAGACAGGAGAAAAGAAAAAAGGTGTTAATGCTATAGGCATAGATACCGGGATCAAGGCCCTGGCCTCTCTCAATAACGGCACCCAGTTAGGCTTGGATACTGAGTCTCTTATAGAGCGTATCAAACGCTGTGCTCATGGTTCTAACGGTCAGAAACAAGCCCGGAGAGCGTTTAAACAAAGAATAGATGAAGTCGTTCAGGAGATAGTCAAAGAGTTCAAGCACATAGACTTGGTCGTAGTCGAAGCTTTAAAGAACATGAATTATAAGAGTAAACTCAAACGCCGCTTGAGTAAAAATATGCGACGTTCTATCGGCACTTGGGCATATAGGTACTGGTTAAAAAGGCTGGAGCAAGCCTGTGAGGTCAACCGTGTTGGCTTTCGCACCGTGGCTCCTTTTTATACCAGCCAAACATGCCCAAGCTGTGGTCATGTCGATAGGGGAAATCGGGTAGGACAGGTGTTCCGGTGCCTGAGTTGTGGTCACGCAGGTAACGCAGATATAATTGCAGCCAGGAACATATTGGCTCGGTTTCTTACGGGACTCTACGGTGCCCGTTACAAACCTTACGAAGCTATGTTTAATATTTTATAACTTTAAAGGAACGGTTGGTCAAGTGCATAATTCCGAAGTTTATTATTATTGTCCAAGATGTCATCATCCTATAAGGAACCCTCGTAATGGAGAATTTTCTGGGGAAATTATAGTAAATTGCCCTAATTGTGGTAAAGGGAAAGTTACTATCAAAGGAAATATCAAACAGGAGTAATATGGAAAAGTTCACATTTTTCTGGTCAGGTCCTTTCAGTAATTGGCATCCGTCTCCTTTTGAGATAGACGGGGTATGGTATAACTGTTCCGAGCAGTATATGATGGCCGAGAAAGCCCGTTTATTCAATGATAAGGTTAACCTGGCTAAGATTATGGCCTCCCCTGATCCAAGCGATCAAAAGGCCTACGGGAGGCTTGTACAGGGCTTTGATAAGGCCAAATGGGAATCAGTGGCCAAAGATGTGATGTATAAAGGTTGTTTGGCTAAGTTTTCCCAGGACAGGGGACTTAAAGTAGTTCTTCTAGCTACGGAAGGAACTACCCTTGTCGAGGCCAGCCCTGAAGATCGAATATGGGGCATTGGTTTGTCCAAAAATGATCCTCGAGCTAAGGACCGGGCTCAATGGCGTGGTACAAACTGGTTAGGGGAAACTCTCAATAAGGTTAGAGATTATCTTAAATCTGTTGGGTAATTCTTTACTAATATTTTATTTCCCTGCATGATATTCCATTTTGGATTAAAAGTAGCTTCCAATTATCTTCTGCGTATAGCCAAAGCAGAAAAAGACGTTGAAAACTTGCTGAAAGCTTTTCTTCCAGGCACACCCTTTGCCGGCAAAGTCAAGGCTGCCGGGGGCTATACCCGGGACGAATATCTGAAGATGGTTACTGAGAATGCCAATATAGAAGTTAGTGACTTAGACCTGGTTGTGCTTCCAACACCAGGTCATGAAAAAGATAGCGCCGGGGCCTTTACAGCTTTAATCCATGAAACTTTCCCTGATAGTACCACAAAACCGCATCCTGTTGGAAAAACTTATCCGATTTATAAGATAAATTTCACAGGTGATATCACTCATAAAGGTGTAGAGTATAAAACCGGTGGTGCTGAGCTGGATATTTCTAATGCTAATCCTGATTGGAAAGAGACCGGTTTGGGGTATGATTTTACTGTGAATATGCTTTTGAAGGATTTAACTACTGGGGAAGTGGAAGATTTGACCGGTACCAGTAGAGATGATATTCAAAAGGGTATCCTCCGCGGACATCCTGGCATTTCCTTGAATAAAATTTTTTCCGATCATCCTATTAGGATGCTGCGGTTGATTCGGTTTCAGTCCAAATATGGCTGGGATATACCCAAATCCGTGATAAGGGCCGTGAAAAATAATGCAGCCAATATTAAAGAGGAACCGTCTGAAAAGATCGGGATAGAGTTAGAAAAGATTATGAAATTGGGAAAATTAAAACAAGCCACCCAATATATGCGTATTACCGGTCTCCTAGATTATCTCTTACCTGAAATACAGAAATTGACTGAAGTTCCCCATATTACTAAACGGGACGTTTATAGGCACACCTTAGAGGTTCTGGACAAGGCAAAGCCTGGGGTAGAGAATCAATTGGCGGCTTTGTTACATGATGTTGGTAAGCCTGCTACGCAGCAATTATTGGAAGATAGGATCCATTTCACGAATCATGATGGTGTTGGATCTGAAATTGCCAGGGCAATCATGACTCGGTTCAATTTTGATAAGAAAACGATCGAAGATGTTGCGAATAGGGTTAAAAATCATATGAGGCCTCATGCTCTGGCCAAAGGGGAAGTTTCCGAGAAGGCTCTTCGGAAGTTTATTCGAGACGTAGGGGATAGTACTGTTGATGCAGTACTTGATTTGGCTCATGCGGATGAATTGGCTTCCCTACCGGATATCGAAAGGGTTCCTGATCTTAGGAAGAAGCTAAAAACCATAATGGAATCTGCCACTCCGGTAAAGACAAAGGCTATCATGGATGGTAAGGAAATTATGGATCTTGTAGGTATCAAAGGGCCAGAGGTTGGGATAGCCAAGGAATTTTTAAAAGATTTGGAAGATGAGTATGCTTCTAAGGGTAAGACGCTGACGAAAGAAGAAGCTTCCACAGTTTTATTAGAAAAATATAAGAAAAAAGTGAATTCCTCAAAAGTAATAACTGCCTATATATCAAAAATGGCTATGTAAGGCCTTCTTTACCCACCTCGAAACCAAAATCAGTTTGATGATCTATTAATATTTTTTGCTATGGTATGCACATTATAAAATCCAAAATTTTTAAGGTATAAGAACATGGAAAAAGAAGCAAAAATATATGTGGCTGGTCACAAAGGCCTTGTGGGCTCAGCTATTGTAAGGAATCTAAAAAGTAGAGGCTTTAACAATCTGCTTTTTGCGGATCATAAAGATCTTGATCTGACAAATCAGAATGATGTTGGGGAATTTATATGCTATAATCGGCCTGATTACATTTTTCTTTGTGCGGCCAAGGTTGGTGGAATTTATGCAAATAATACTTTTCCGGCCGATTTTATTTACAGTAATCTTCAGATCCAGACCAATATTATCCATTGGGCATATGAATTCGATGTTAAGAAGCTCCTATTCCTGGGTTCTTCTTGTATTTATCCAAAATTTGCCCCTCAACCTATGAAAGAAGAATACTTACTTTCTGGTCCTCTTGAACCAACCAATGCCCCTTATGCAATAGCAAAGATTGCCGGCATCTTGATGTGCCAATCCTATAACAGGCAAAATGGAACAGATTTCATTTCGGTTATGCCGACCAATTTATATGGTCCTGGGGATAATTACCATCCGATGAATTCTCATGTATTGCCGGCTTTAATAAGAAGATTCCATGAAGCGAAGATTCAGAATCTTCCCGAGGTTACGATCTGGGGGACTGGGCAGGCTACTCGAGAATTTCTTTATTCAGATGATTTGGCGGATGCCTGTGTTTTTCTTATGGAGAAATACTCAGGAAATGAGATTGTTAATATTGGTTCTGGCGAGGAAGTTCTGATTGAAGTGCTTGCACAAGCTGTAAAATTAGTGGTTGATTATAAGGGTCATATCATATTTGACCCTTCAAAGCCTGATGGTACGCCCAGGAAATTAATTGATAGCAGTAAAATAAATTCTATGGGATGGTCACCTAAAATACCTTTAATAGAAGGGTTAAAATTAGCCTACTCAGATTTTTTAAGGATATCAAAAAGGGCTATGTAAAGCCTTCTTTATCGACTTCAAAACCAAAATCAATTATCTATTAATATTCCTATCCTATGTATAGGAGAAGATTCATGAAATATCATTTGGGCTGTGGAACACGATATTTTGATGGTTATGTAAATATAGATAATCCCCCATCAGAGCATTCTATAGCCAATGTAAAAGCAGATATCTTCGGGGATTTAATTACTGTAAAATTAGATACTTGTGATGAAATTCGTTCACATCATGTTTTTGAACATTTCTCTTACTCTGAATCTATTGCTTTATTGGTGAAGTGGACCCGGGCTTTAAAAATTGACGGTGTCCTGATTGTTGATATTCCTGATATTGAGGTTCTCAGTCAGGAATTAGTGAATTCTATTCAGAGGAATGATCTGAGGAAAACATTTAAAATTATTCGGCTTATTTATGGTTCCCATGAAGCAGAATGGGCCTTTCATATTAACGGATGGTCGCAAAGAAGTTTAGCCTACGTTCTGGAAAAATTTGGATTTGAGGATATTGGGTCGCAGAGATATGGAGACAGGAATGCCCTTTTCCCGAATTGTGGAATTCTTATGCAGTTTAAAAAAGTAAAAGATGTCGAATTAGAAAAGCCTGCCAGGGATATTTTAAGTTTTTATACTGAATTGCCGGCACAGCAGGACCTCCTGGATGAATTCAATAAACAATTTACTGATTTGATGGGCAAGATTTAATGGAAACGATCGGTTTAATTGGGGGAGATTTTCAGCATGCGAGGTCTTCTACTCTATGGAAGGCCCCTTCTTTTTTTAATTGGGACAAAGGGGTTGTACAAGATAGAACTTTTTATGTGGATCAGGCTATTATTGATAACATGAATGTTCCTGGAATAAAGTATGGTTGGGTTGTTGAGTCTCGGGTTATTATCCCGAACGTCATAACTGAATTTAAAAAGCGTTATAAAGAGATTTCTCAGTCTTACAAATATGTTTTTACACATTATAAAGAATTGTATGATCTGGCGGATAATTTTATTTATCTACCTCCTCATGGCTATTGGATTGAGAGTCCTAATCTTTACCCGAAAACAAAACTGGTCTCAATGATTAGTTCAAGTAAAAATATGGGCCCTGGACATGTTTATAGGTTGAACTGGGTAAACAAGCTAATGGGTAAGGTAGATATTTTTGGACGTGGTATCAGGGACATGGGTAGGAAAGAAGAAGCCCTCTGTGATTATATGTTTTCGGTAACCATAGAGAATGACCAATATGAGACTTATTGGACTGAAAAAATATTGGACTGTTTTGTGACAGGGACAGTTCCTGTGTACCATGGGGCTCCTGATTTAAGTAAGTACTTCAATATGGATGGCATTATTATTCTTACAGATGATTTCGATCCTTCTAAACTATCAAGAGAGCTTTATGATTCAATGATGCCCGCCATTGAGGATAATTTTCAAAGAGCTTTACAGACATATATGATTGAAGATATCATTTATGAAAATTATTTGAATGAGGTCTAATGTGGAAAAAATATGCTTAATAAGGCAGCCGGCCGGTTTGGGGGATATATTCTTTACTCAGAAGATTGCACAGGCAATCTTAAAAAGTGGTGAAGCTGATAGGATCATATGGCCTGTTATAGAAGAGTACAAATACCTATCTAATTATTTAATATCTGAAGGTGTTACCTTTGTAAGTGAGCAGGAGGCTTTTCCTTTTAAAGAGGTATATGCTTCAGACTACCAGCAGATTTCTAATGGCCCTGAATTACTATATATACCATTACAGCATGCTGATCGTCATATAGGGGATCAGCCGGTTATGCAGGCTAAATATGCCTATGTTCATGTTCCCTACTCGGATTGGAAAGATTCTTTTAATTTCCAAAGAGATTTTAAGAGAGAACTCTATTTGATTAATTATTTAAAAGTTGATTTAGAAAAACCGTTTAATTTAATAAATAGAAAATTTGGATCTAAAAATTATGCCCATTTAAATAACAGTGTTTCTATACAATTGGATAATGGTATAAGAAATATTGAAATGGATTATTTGGATTTTGATAATGTATTTGATTGGATTGGGCTGATGGAGAGGGCTGTTGAAATTCATACGGTAGACACAGCCTGGTGTTACTTACTGGAGAAGCTTGGTAGAAATAATGTGACAGTATACTCACGAAATAAAAATGCTCATTTTTTTAGGTATGTAAATGGAATTTTTAATCCGAAATGGAACTTTGTATTATGATAAACATAGAAGTAGATGAGTCCTATGCATTTGACTATCTTTCAATACTTCAGATTAAAAGTGAGCTGGATCTACAGAATACTGTAAAGCTAGACAACTACATTAACTGTTTAAAAGCCCTTAGAAATCAATTGGATGAAAATCTTTTTCTAAGTATTATAGGTTCACAGGAGTATAAGGCTTGTCATACTGCTAATTTAGAGACCTTTAAGGCCGTGGATCAGGCTAAGGATGATAGTGTCCCAGCATCCTTTGTTGATAGAGCAAATTACAAAAGGCACATAGCAAAACAGGGCCTTCAAAAGAAATTTTTTAATTCGGATCTTACTGAGATAAAAATCGGTTATGAAAAATATGAGGGGAAATAAATATGGGCCATTTACAGGCATTTAATATTAGTCAATTAGTAAAAGATTTTGACCTAAAAGGCTATATAGAAACCGGTACGGGTATTGGGGATAGCTTGAGTTATGCTTTAAAATGCCCTGAATTTAAGCAGATTTTTTCTATAGACTATGATAAAGATCTTTATGATAAGGCTATTATAAATTTTCAAGATCCGCGTTTAACTTTGATTAATAATTTATCAAGGTTAGCTCTTCCTGAGATTTTAAAAAATATTCCTAAAGAGGATAATTTTTTATTCTTTCTTGATGCTCATTTTCCTAAAGCAGATTTTGGCACAGATCCTGATAGGTATGTTAAGTCAGTATCAGATTTTGGGAAGGATGCTTTACCCTTGGAAGAGGAGTTAAATGTTATTAAAAGCTATAGAGCAGGATGCAAAGACCTACTCTTAATTGATGACGTGTGGATTTATGAAGAGGGACCCTTTGAAGGCGGTAATTGGCAGGAAAGAAAAAAATTATCTATAGGTGACATGGGTTTTGTGAAGAAGATTTTTGAAGATACACATAAAATTTCTGTTAATTATAAACAACAAGGGTATTTGATTTTGAGCCCTAAGGGACTTTAATGAAAATTCTTATTGTATATCCGAATAAAATAATGGTAACACGTATGCCCCTTGGTATCTGCTATTTAGTAGCTCATCTTAAACATAAGGGGCATGATGTAAAAGTTTTTGATACTACTTTTTATAAATGTAGTGATATTCAAAGTGATGATAAATTAAGAGAAAAATCCCTTCAAGTAAAGAATCCTGACTTAACTAAGTTTGGACTTACAAATAAAGAGGCGGACGTATTTTCCATTTTTGAGAAAGAAGTAAAAAAGTTTAAGCCAGACATCGTGGGGATTAGTGTTGCAGATCCTAATTATGAGTTTGGTTTAGAATTCCTTCAGTTGGTTAAAAATAAATTTCCAAAAATAATTACTATTGCCGGGGGCCCTACAGCTACTTTGGCCCCGGATGAAGTTATTCAACAGAGCTGCGTGGATATGCTTTGTATTGGAGAGGCAGAAGAAGCTTTTACGGAACTTTGTGAGAAGATTGAAAATAAAGAAGATATTAGATATGTAAAAAATATATGGGTAAAAGAAGGTAATTTAGTTTTTAAAAATCCTACAAGAAATTTACAGGATATAGATACCATACTTCCCCCGGATCTTAGTGTCCTGGATCCAAAGCATTTCATTCGGCCCCTTGGGGGTAAAGTCTATCGCATGGGTACTGTTATGTGGACCCGGGGGTGTGCCTACCATTGTACTTATTGTGCTAACTCATCCTATATCAATATCTATAATAAAAAGGGTTCTTTTTATAGGGTTAAAGATCCTAGAACTTTTGTGATGGAATTGAAAGATATAAAAGAAAAATATGATTTGAATTTCTTATTTTTTGTTGATGATATTTTTCCTTTACATAGACCCGAGATGCTAAATACTTTTTGCAGGCTTTATAAAAAGCATGTGAATATACCTTTCTCTATTAATCTACACCCTTTACTGATTAAAGAAGATCAGCTTAAAAAAGTTGTTGATATAGGTTGTGTAAATATTTGTGTAGGGTTGGAGTCAGGCAGTGCTGAAATAAGAGATAAGATTTTAGGAAGAAAATATTCAGATGAACAGATAATTAAAATTTTTCATATGGCTAAGAAGTTGAAAATAAGAAGTTCCTCCTTTAATATGATTGGGCTTCCTCATGAGACCCGAGAGGACATATTTAAAACTATTGAGTTAAATCGAATGGCCGGCCCTAATAGTGCTACCCTTACTTTCTTCCACCCCTATAGAGGCTCAGTTCTTAAAAGTCTTTGTGAAAAAGAAAATTTATTAGATAATATTACTACAGGGGAAGAAAATGTTTACCGGTCTGAGTCCAGGTTAAATTTGCCCCAAATATCTAAAGAAGAATTACGAGGGCTGTTTAATACATTCCAATTGTATTTTAAACTGCCTAAGGAATATTGGGGCTTAATAGAAATGGCCGAAAAAGACACAGAATTAGGACGAGAAATTTTAGATAAAATTTTAAAGCCTAAATTTGAATCCCTTACTGAAGATGATATGGTATGGGATTTCTTTAAAAGACGAAAAGCATGGCATAAGTATATTTAACAAAGGACTCGTTATGTTCGGTGATGGAAATCAAAATACAAATGGTGAAGTTTATCTTTATAATTTTTTAGAAAGTAAATGTAAGCTTATTTTTGATGTGGGCATTGGTGGTGAAACCCATTATCAAATAAGCCCGTCTGTGGTGTACCACTTATTCGAAGCCTATAAACCTTGTTATGATAAATTTATGGAAAAAAATGGCACCCTAAGTAATATTAAAGTTAATTGTATTGCTTTAGGGGATGGGGTAGTAAAAATACCTTTTTACTCCAATTTTGGTATGTCATTTGTAAAAAGGGCCTCTTTTGCAACCACTGACATTGAGCTTGAGACTACTACACTAGACAGTTATATTGCATCGAATAATATTGATTTTATTGACTTTTTAAAAATTGATACTGAAGGATGGGAGTTACCAATTTTAAAAGGTACAGAAAAGTCCCTGTTAAAGATTTCTCATATTCAATTTGAATATGGTGCAACCTGGCCTGAGGGTAACTTTAAGTTTCAGGAGGCTCATGATTTTTTACTTCAGAATGGCTTTGAAACATTTATAATAGTTCCAAATGGTGTTACAAAAGTAACTGACTTTTCAGATCATGGAAAATACTGTAATTATTTCAGTACAAGAAAAATTGACGATATAAAAGAAATAATACGCTAAGGACTAAATATGAAAGTTGCAGTATGCTTATCGGGTCTTACTCGAAGTGTAAGTTATGGCTGGCCTCTTCTTGAAAGATATTTAGTGAGGCCTTATGCCAGTAAAGTTTTTATTCATACGTGGGATATTGATAATGGTGGTGTAAGATCTCAGAGTGATGATCCTAAATTTCAGTGGATGCCTTCTTTTATGGACGGCCGTACAAAAGAAGAATTTATAAAAGATGAAATGAAGCCTAATAGATGCATCATTGAAAATTTTCAAGAATGGTCCTCTAATCACTTAAATTCATCGGCCCATGCTATGTATTACAGCATTTATGCAGCCAATGAGCTACGTAGGCAGTATGAGATTGAGACGGGGGAATCCTTTGACGTAATTATTAGAGCCAGGATGGATATATTTTTTGAGAATTTTCTTGAAAAGGATTATTTGGAGAATGTTATAAAAAACCCTAAGCTGATTTATGGGGCCCTACCCGGTAGTAAACCTGATCACAGATTTATAACAGATGTCTTCGCTATCGGGTGTCCCTCGGCCATGGATATTTACTCCAGTGTTTGGAGATACATTGAGCGAACTCCAGTTAGTGGCCCTGCAGAGCTTCTTCTACAAAGTGTATTAGCTCAAAATGGCATTCTATTTGAATGGGCTTTAAAAGTTAGATACCGCATGCTTTTCCAATGGAATACTCAACATATTAAACTCTGGGGAGATTTTTAAAATGGAAGATTTAAATGAGCTGGCTAAACGTTTAGCTCCTTATATGGCTAAACATTTAATGTCTACTACAGCCGTGTGGGGTGAGAATCCTTTAATAGTAGGTAATAATGTCTGCCAAATAAACACTTTATACAATACAAGTTCGGGTAAAATAGTTCTTGAAGATGATGTTTTTTTCGGGCATAATGTATGTCTATTAACAGGTGTGCATGATTATACAAAAAAAGGTGTTAATAGGATGAGATCCTATCCAAGGTCAGGGAGAGATATTATTGTTCGAAGAGGTGTTTGGATTTCAAGTAATGTTACAGTCCTGGGCCCTTGTGAAATTGGAGAGAATTCAGTTATTGCAGCAGGTAGTGTAGTTACTACTGATGTTCCAGCAAACTGTATTTATGGGGGTATTCCAGCAAAATTTATAAAGAATATTGATTTTACTGAATAACTAGTTATTTCATGTAAAATTTAAGGGAGCATTTATGAACGTTGTGATTTCAATGCCCGTCCATGAGAATTATGACTGTGTTATTAATTATTTAGAAAATGTTCAAAAATATGTAAAGACATGTCGGGGAGTTGTTATTCACGTTTCTGGAGACTCTGACATTTCTTTATACAGTAATTTAGTAAAAGCCTCAGAAGATCAATTCAGAGATTTTTTGTTTGTTAACCCTACAAGATATAGAACTAGTAAACCTGGCGAAGCTGGTAATGTGACGGGTCTATCGACTGTTTATAGTAGTAATTTTAGATACATAAGTAAACTATTTAAATTTGATATTTATAGTTTATGTAATTCTAATGAAATGTTTGTAAGGGAAGGCCTGGATGATCTTGTAAATAATAATTTATACCAATTTCAAGTACTGAATGCTCCTAATAATGGTAAAGAAAGATTACCGCATCCTGTTGGTGGCCCTGATTGGAATTCAGGGGTTGGTTGTTGGGCTGAGATTTTAAAGAACAAATATAATTGTGAGTTCCCCGAGTTTGGCTGGGTAGTCGGATCCTTGATGCCCTTTACTGTTTGGGAAAGACTATCAAGTATAATTTTGGATGAATTAAGTCAAGAAGACTGGTTATTAAAGGGAGGGGTTTTAGCTCTTGAGGAATATATAATTCCAACTTTAATTTTTAAGTTATACCCTGAACTTTATGAGAAGTTAATACCTGTTTCTTATGTTCTATGTCCCCAAGATTATAATCCACATGCTTGGTCGATACCAGAAAATTTAGTATTGGATATTAGGAATGGTGTTTATCCAAACCGATTTTCAGTTAAGAGAGTCCCAAGAGATATAAGCCACCCAATTAGAGTATTTATTAATAAATTATGAAAATTATAGAACGAGACTATAGTTTAATTACTAAAAAGAAAAATCTTGAGCCCTTATTTACTTTCAAGAATGCACCTGTATATATAGGGTGTACAGATGAAGGCCCTGAAAAAGATTTGTTTATGGATATGGAGTGGGGCATTTGCCCAGAGTCCGGTTTAATACAACTAAAGAAATTAATTCCTTTAGATCTTTTGTATAATACACAACATTTTGATGGGACCGGACCTACTTGGCGACAGTATTATGATGATTTTTCTAATTATATAGTTAAGCAAAACCCTGAACATATCTTGGAAATAGGTGGGGGCCTTGGAATTCTTGCTGATACTTTTATAAAAAAGACAGATAAAATAGACTGGGCAATAATTGAGCCTAATCCTACTTTAGATAAAAAAGATAGGATTAGTGTTCATAAAGGGTTTTTTGATAAAAATTTTAAGTTTAATAAAAAATATGATACTATTGTCCATTCTCAAGTTATAGAGCATATGTATAATCCGGGAGAATTTTTAAATAATATTTCGGAATACCTATCTGTAGGTGGAAAGATGGTTTTTGGTTATCCTAATCTTTATCTTTATTTAGATAAGAAATATACAAATGCTCTTAATTTTGAGCATACAGTATTTCTAACGGATTATTTGGTAGCATGGTATTTAAATCAGAACAATTTTGAAATAGTAGATAAGACCATTTATAAAGAGCATATTTTTTGTACTGCTGTAAAAGTAGCTAATTGTGAAAAATTCGTTTTACAGAATAAGTATAGTGAGTACAAGGAATTATTTAATAATTTTATTAAATATTATCATATGACCATAGATAGATTAAATAATTATTTAGATAATTATAATGGGAAAGTATTCATTTTTGGGGCCCATATATTTTCTCAGTATCTTTTTGCTTTTGGTTTAAAGATGGGTAAAATATTGGCCGTATTAGATAATTCAAAAATAAAGCAAAATAAAAGGTTGTATGGTACACCTTTAATGGTAGAGTCCCCAGAGGTTCTTAGGGGACTTGGTCAGTGTGTTGTTATATTAAAAGTGGCTTCCTATCGAAATGAGATTGTTGACCAAATAGCAGAAATTAACCCCTCAGCCATAATTTTGGAATAGTTAAATTATAGAGCTTTATTTCGTAAAAAGTATTCTAAGTCTTCTGGGATTCCTAACCCATACATTTTATCAACGGTATAGGTTTTTATCTTTTTCCCATCTTTAATAGCCTCATTATAGACAGGTGCAACATAGAATTCATTATTGACTCTGATATTTTTTTGAATCATTGTTTCGGCATATTGAACAAAATTATTACCATGTTTCCAGTAATAAATCCCTACGGTAGCTTCTGTTGATATAACTTCTTTTTCTTTTATTTCCTGAATTAGGCCATTACTATCCAAACGGGCATATGACCACTTAGGGTGTGTATTATAAAAGGTAGGCACAAAACCATCAAAATCTCCGTTTTGAACGGTATACATAAAATGAGAGCTATCCCATTCTATGTATTGGTCTGAATTAACAATTAATAGAGGGTTGTCATAATTGATAAAATCTTTAGCTAACAGGAGTGTACAGGCTGCCCCTTCGGTTAATTTGTCCACAGTTACTATTTTGCAATTAGGAGTAAGAATTTCTAACATTGGTTTTAAATTGTAGTGATCGAAATGTTCCTTTTGAACTATATAGATATAGTTAGCTTCTATATTTATGTTTTCTACAACAACCTGAATCATTGGGTTGCCATGCACATCAATTAGCGGCTTGGGAAAGGTGTAGCCAGCTTGCTTAAAACGGCTGCCGGCACCTGCCATAGGTATTATGATATTTAGGTCATGGCTTTTCCATTTTGGTTTGATTTTTTCACACTTTTGAATTGAATTTTTGATCATAGGGTATGTGACCTCATTTGTGTTTTTTATTTCAGAAAGATATGCTCCAGAATTAAAAGCCCCCTGCCGACCTACATAAGAATCTTCAATTACTAAGGTCTCCCTGGGCCCAACTTCTGCTTGTAGCATACATTTTAAATACATCTCAGGAGAGGGCTTTCCCAGTTTTACATCTTCATTTGAGATGAGATAACTTACATAGTACATTAACCCTAAATTTTTTATGACAGTTTGTACTGTATTTCTTATAGAATTAGAGGCCACATGAAGGGTGTAACCGTCAGTTATTAATTTTTTAAAAAGGTTAATAAGGTCAGGGTTTTCTTTTATAGAGATATCCAAAAGCTCATTTGTATATATTTGTTTCTTTTTACAGATATCCAAGAATTTACTATCAGATATCTGTAAAGCTTTTAATTTTTCTTTAGTGGGCATACCATCATATTTATTTATGTGGTCCTTATAAGATATAGGCTGCTCACCAAGGTCTTGTAGGGCTTTATTTAAAGCTTCATAGTGAAGATCTTTTGTCTCCACTAAGATACCATCTAAATCAAAAATGATTAATTTAATCATCAGAAGTCCCCTGGGACATTTTCTTTTTCCATTGGCTGATAATATCAGAACAGATACCCCAGGAATTTTTTAAAGCAGAAATTTTTACATCATTAATTAATTCCGGTAAAACGGCAATGCTATTAGGAGTTAAGGGCTTCCCAGGGTATGTCCATAAAAAAAGATGGGATGTTAATACCACGTCATCAGTGTCATGGAAAAAACAGTTCGATTTTAATCGAAGATAGTTTAAAGCATTAATATTTTTTGCATGTACCCATAAATGGCTTTGACATAAAAAATCTTCTTCTACATCAATTGCGGGGCCATCATGGCCAAGAAAGAAACGGTCCTGAATCATCCAAACGTCTATTTCAACATCCCAGCCACTGTCTAAGGCCTGAATAATATATTCTGGAGTATTTTCTTTAGTTGGGTCTTTCCTATCTATATTTCCCCTATGCGATATGTAAATCATACTTATCTCCTAAAATACTGGGGGATTTTACTATGAGGGTTATAGAGTCTTCAAGTACTTTAAAATCGGTTCCTTCACCTGGATCTAAAACTATGATGGAGCCTTTATTAAAAGTCTGTCCATTCATTTGAACTTTACCCTCCACAATGAAGGTGATTTCTGTAGCAACTTTGTGGACGTGGGCTGATTCACAGTCTCCAGCTTTATATCTTTTTAAGCCTACTTCACAGGCATCTAATTTAAATGCGGCTGGATTAAAATTTCCTACGAACCAACCCTTAACCATATCCTGCTCATGGAAAACTTTCATAATATTTTCTTTATAAAATTGTGGATTCTTTTTTCAGTTTCTAGTTGAATAAATTCCTCATACCCTTGAATTAATATTTTAAAAAAATGATTGTTGAAAACATAGTGCCCACATACTTCAATGAGGTTTTCTTTATCACCGTTAAAATTACTACCCAGCCATCTCTGCCATTTTCCAGAATGAAAACATATATCGAATAATTTTTCTAACTTATCAGGATTTTCTTTTAACTTTTCTATAACTACCTGAGTCTCTATACGGCCCAGTTCAGGAGCAATATTTATAGCATCCAATCCTAAAGAGTATTTCTGTTTAATTAAATTAGGGTCTAAATAATCCCCGTTATGCTCTTTGGATTTTTTATTAAAAAATCTGCATAAATCAAGCATATCTTTTAGTTTGGCCTCGTCAAAAATACCCCTATTATGAGAACCTTCTAAAGACGTTCCTGATTGAATCACAACATAGCTAATTTTATGGAAATAGTCCGTATGCTCTTTTAATAATTTTAAAAAGGTGTAGAGTTCTTCTGGCGTATAAGCTCTTATGTCCTGCTCAGTGCCTATTTCATAAAAATTCTCATGAACATTTTCACAATAATTTATATACTCAGCAGTTTTTATTGCGGCTATTTCGATACCTCTATAGGCTTTCCAAACATCAATATGAATAATATCAAAATACTTAGCATCGAAATATAAGGAGATTTTACCGTCATCGTTATTCAGGCCTTGGGCTGGTCCGGCATGGTCTCTTTCTAATACAATATTTTTATTTATGCTTCTGATACTATTGCAGAACTTTAAAGTGTCCAGGCCTCCTACATAGCCTCCTGAGTATTCAACCTGTCTTCTTGAGGCTACAAAGCCCAAAGGTACCCCATATGAGCATACGGCACTTATAATATTTTCACTCATAGGCCCAAGGAATAATTTAGGAAGGTTAATTCGAGTCATCCATTAACTCTTTATGTAAATTATACCTTCCGAAATAATACAGGAACCGATTGAATGGGTAGTGGTGGAGAGGGGACATGTTAAGCCAAATTATGGCTGTTAAAATTTTCACCCTCTTTAAATCAAAGCCCTCTTTCTCAATAAATTTATGGAGTACACTTTTACATTCATTAAGGAGACTGTGAAGATGGATACTGCAAATAATTTGATTGTTTTTTTCGAGAATTTCAAAATTATTATTATCGATTATTTTATGATTAACAGTAAGATTGTGGTTTAATTTAGCCAGATCATAATAAATATCACCGCTGATTAAAGAACCTCCAAAATCCTGCCGCCAGTCTAAAAGTTTGAAGTCATTTGCAGTCTTTATTATGTTATCTAAAATTAAATCACCATGGAAGAGTACCGGCTTTGAGTCACATATTTCCTCCCAATTTATTTTTGTCAGGAGTTCTAAAGCCCCGGGGGTTTCTACGCCATTAATAATTTCTGAGGAATCTTTGACCTTATTAGATTCTATAAAATCGACAACTCTTTTTTTAGTCTTAGTTTTATAGAAGTTCATACATCTATTACTGTAGTCAACGTCCGTTACAGGTAACCATAAATTTATTTTTGCCCACTTTAAAAAGTCCCCAAAAGATTGAGTGTTGGCTACATCAGCAAACAAATCACCGGTAACATATTCATATTTATAAAAATTATTTTTATGACCTATAATTCTTGGAACACAAGCCCCTAAATTATTGGCCCTGAGAACTCTGTTCAATGCGATTTTTTTATCATGGAAAAATTTTATGACAAAAGTATTAAAGATAAAAATTGATTCTTCATTTTTATCTAATACTGTAATTGAATTTCCCATGTAATCTCGGGCTTTTTTTAGGCAGGAGGAATTTCCTATATCAAACCAATCTGTGAAAACTTCACAATTAAATTTTGCATTCATGTTATTGATAACATGGCAGTCTGATAATTGGGAGTCCATTTGTTTTTCTTCTAAGACTTCTTTAAGACTTTTCCAGAATAAAGCATAATCAAAAATACCTGAAACTCCTATGTAGTCATTGTCAAAGCTTAACTCCCCTTTATCATTTATCTGAAGGACTTCCCCGTTTCTTACCGTTAGTGTCCGGTAGTTAGTACTCATTGAACTTGGGTGCCCTCCTCCAAGCCAATTGACCAAGGGCTCTGGAATCTTATTTAAAAGAATAGTATCACAAGCATGAAAAATAAAGGGGCATTGAAGTGCTGATTCAGCTTTTGACATGGAATAGACCAGACTGCTGCCTGGTCCTTGAAAATTTTCAACCTCTACAAAAGTAAATTTTTTTTCCGGGTAAGTTAGGAGTAGGAAATCTTTAACATGATCCCCATAGTGACCAAGAGTTATTACAAGCTCGACTTCAACAGGATAAGCTTCTACTATGTAAGATAGTGCTGGTTTATCCCCAACCCTGACGAGTGATTTATTGGTATATTTTGTAAGTTCACCTAAACGGCTACCAAGACCACTTGTAGTAATAAGGACTTTATATTCCATTAAACTCTCCCGTATAAATCATTCAGTCTTACCACGTCTTCCAATTGAGGGGTAGACGACTCTAAATAAAGGGTATCTGTCTTGCCGGCCATTCTATGGATGACTTTTGGAGGGATAGCTAAAACGTCACCTTTCTCCAATATTTTTTCTTGTAGACCATTTACTCTATCATCATAAAAAATTATTAAGGTTCCGGATAAAACGTAGATCGTCTCATGTTTTAACTCATGGAATTGAAGACTGCACATACAGTCTTTCTTCATGAAAAGTTCTTTTACAACATAGAATTCATTTTTTTCTAAAAGTATTTCATAACCCCAGGGCTTTTCAGTTTTAAATGGAAGCATCTTTTAACCCTGCATTTCTTATAAGATTTACTGCTATAGCTGTATCTTCAGTGCTGCCTTCTTTCCTATCATTTATTAATACTCTAGGACCGCCGCCAACACCCATTATTAATTGATCATAAAATATACCTGCATTAGTCAGTTGTTCTTCAGTTTTTTTCCTTGTACTTTCTCTTCTTCCGGTAATTAAAACAATTTTATAACCTTTCCTGTCAAAATTAATCCATTTTTCTTTTACTCCAGGAAGGAGAATCGGAGTAATTAAATGTAATTCGGATATGTCCCCTGTATGTTCAAAGATAACCCCATCGATATCCGAAATTATGGTCTTAGGTCTAGTTTCCATTTTAAATTTCTTTTAAGAGTATAATGAGACGATCGTTATTTACATATTGATGGTAAATTTTATTTTCAGAGAAACATTTTATAATATTATCTATTGTAATATCGGTCCAATCTTCATTTCTGTTCGTCCCGAACATATTATAATCATCGATGATTATAACACTGTTTTTATTGTGGTTATTGTTTATTATTTTTAATTCATCCAGCAAAGGAGTATCAGAATTACCTCTACCAGTGTCTCCGTGGGAATAATGACCGTCTAGAAAGAAGATAGCTGGTTCGTTAATGATTTTGAGAATATTTACCAGAATAACAGCGGAATCACCTAAATAAAAATGAATATTTTGAATGCCAAAGTTTTTTATTCTTTTAACAGCAGCATCATAAATTTCTTTTTTTATTTCAACAGTGTAAAGGTCCTTGAAATATTGATATAGGCCTAATATTGTATTACCATAATTAGTTCCAGTTTCAACAAAAATTTCAATATTAGCATAAGACGCATAACTTCCTTTTAAAATCAGGATTTCATTAATACTTAATGAACCAGCCATTAAAAACTCCTTGTTTGACTATTTATCCAGGTGTAAAGTTTTTCAAGACCATACCGTAATGGTTTAGAAGGTGCCCACCCAAGTTTTTCTCTGATAAGTTTATTATCACTATTGCGACCCATGACCCCCAGAGGTCCTGGAATGTTTTTAATTTCAATGGATTTTCCTGCTATGTCCATAGCAAGGCGAGCAAGATTATTAATTGATATCTTCTCTTCAGACCCTATATTTAAAGGTCCAGTGAAATTTGAATCCATGTGCCTTCTTATAGCTTCCAGGCACTCCTCAATATAGAGAAAGGATCTGGTCTGTGTTCCGGGACCCCAGATCTCCATCGTGCCCCCTTGGGGTGTTTCTGCCACTTTACGGCACATAGCGGCGGGAGCTTTTTCTTTGCCGTTGTTCCAGGATCCATATTCCCCGAAGATATTATGAAATCTGGCTATTCTAATATTAAGGCCATAATTTCGGTGAAAGGCTAAGTACATTTGTTCACTGCAAAGTTTTTCCCATCCGTAACAAGAGTCAGGGTTGGCTGGATAAGCTGAATCTTCTGAACAGTTAGGATTATTTGGGTCAGTTTGGTTATAATCAGGGTAAATACAAGCAGAAGAAGAATAGAAAAGTTTTCCGACATTTAATAGAGAACAAAGTTTAACTATGTTCAAATTGATTAATGCTGAATTATGCATAACATCAGCATCATGTTCTTTGGTAAAAATGTAGCCAGCTCCACCCATGTCCGCGGCGAGTTGGTAGACTTCCTGAAAATTACCTTCCATAGCTTGTTGGCAATTTTCAAGAATTCGAAGATCTGCCACTTGAAAATCATCTGCTTCGGTAGTACTGAATTCAGGCTTTTTTAAATCAACTCCTCTGACCCAAAAGCCCCTTTTTTTTAAATCCATCACCAGATGGCTTCCTATAAACCCTCCTGCGCCACAAACTAAAGCCCTGTTCATATGGCTCTCTTTTCCCATGTGTAATCATATTCAACATGTGGAGCAAAATGATTTGGTATTTCTGTGGGGAGAATTATTATTTCTCCGTCCAGGAATTTTTTATTTAAAAATTCCTGTGATTGATCACCGTGTCGATTATTATTGTGCGTTTGAACTTTATTAGCTGGAATATTTACAACTTTGGCCTGTTCAAAGCAGGTCATATAAGGTTTGCCAAGTTGCCCAGAAGCAGCTGCCAATTTATCCTCAAGGCTATTGGGGTTATTAAAATCGCAGGACCTTAATAATTTGATAATATCGTCAGTTCTGAATAAGTGGAAATCCACAGACATAGGATAACCCCAATCTCCGCGGAGACCCTGCCACTTCCACTTGTTATTTCCTTCGAAATAAGGAATTTCTACTTGCATATTTTGTACATAGCAGAAATTCATTTTGGGGTGCATTCTTAGAGACAGGCACGCAGTAGTACGGCTTATGTAGAAATTATTGACTTCAGAGCAATTTAAAGAGAAAGTATTAAGAAGAATATTATCATCAACACCAAACATTGTGTATTCATTGGTGTCGTCAATATTTTCTATGATATTATTTTTAAAATTGGTTTCCTTTATGTACTTAAATTCCGGGTGTATGCCCTTTAAAATATTGTAACCATTTTCGTATTCTGGATTGCTAAATGTATAGAGTATTTTGATATTATAGGTTTCCCAGAGTGCGAGATTCTTTTTAATACTTCTTAATAATAGTTCTAATTGGCAACTTCGGTCTTTTGAAAATATCATGAGATTTAATTTTGGATCTCTGTTAAAATGGGCCCTGAGACGGTATGGTTCTCTATTTTGAATTTCAATACCCACCTGGGCTTGTTTTTCTTTTCTTAATTTTTCGTCACTGAAGGCTGTTTCTTGATTATAGATATGAAGAATTTCAGGGATGAATTGTACCCTGCTATACCCAGCCATCTCCAGCATTGGGTACATTAAAGCCAAGTCACCTGAGACAGTATAGAACTTACCCTCTGCATCTTTTAGATCTTCTTCTTTTATATGTTTCCAGACTTTGTATTTGAATGTTTTTAGATGACTGGCCCTCCACATAACTTTTCGAACCCCAATCATAAATTCTTGTTCAGAGTAAGGTAAATTATTTGTAATATTAGGTCGGGGATGAGCAACCCACGACCCATGAGTAACTAGAAGATCGGGGTTGAGATCATAATATTCTTTTACTGTGGTTAAAACATTAGGCCCGGCCAACCAGTCGTCAGCATCAAGCATTATCAAAACGTCATCATTCTGAGGATTTAATAAAGATGAAGCTTTTAAGAAATTCGCTACATTATTCTGCCGGGTCTCATTCAGTACCACCTTTATTTTATCATTCTCAAATTTTTTGGCTTTTTCATAAGTGCCGTCATCAAAAGGATCTAATACTACTTGGGCAGACCAATTCGAATATTTTTGATCTTGGATTGATTGTAGACATTGTTCTATATAAGCCTCAGCAGGTCCTCCTACAACCATAAATTTGAAGTTCAAATTTTCAGCATTGAGATCTTCATCAAGATTTACATCTGAATTTGGAGGTAGTTTTTTGACTACTAATTCAAAACTCCATTCATTCCCTTGAGGATCCTTTGCATGTATAAGCTTTACTCCACCAATTTTTTTAAATACTTCCCATAAAGTTTCTTTGGAAAAATGGTGTTTATGACTACGATTACAACGGGGGTCACCAAATTGATAATAAGTGTTTTTGTCAGCCTGATAGAGAACAATATTACCAGTAGGTTTTAATATTCTTATCCATTCACGAAGGATTGCTTCGGTATCTTCAATTTCTTCCAGAAGATGGCTGGAAAAAAGATAATCAAAATGATTATCAGGGAACTCAGGTAGAAGGCGAACATCCATTTTTAAATCGGCTTCGGGATGATATAAATCTACTCCTACGGCATCTACTCTTATTTGGGACATACCACACCCAAGATCGAGTCCTTGTCCTTTACAATATTTAATCAATCTATGCCGACAATGATCAACTTCACCTTTTATTACTTTTTCATTTGACATTATTACCTACCATTTTTGGATAAGAAGGACTAAAAGTATAGGGGACACAATACCGAGAAGAACCCAAGCTGCTCCAATTCCTACAAGCATAGTTAAAAGCAAGTAAACACCATATCGAATTAGTGGATTCTTAATTTTTAATTTATCTTGCTGCTCCATAGTTATCTTCCTCTGAAAAATGGTGGTACTGAAACCCAATCTTTTATACCTTTTGTTACCAATCCGTCAACATCTACCTGCATACCATTTTTGAGATGAATAAGAGGTTTGTGCTTTTCAAGGATCCGTTTAATGAATCTGAAATCATGCTCCGGTTCATACTGCCACGGATCCTCGAGTGCCCATTTTCTTGGAAACATGCAGCAGGGGGTACCAACATGACATATAATGGGAAAGAAGGGTAGACCTATTTCCGGGACTAATCTAACTTTAGTTGGGTCACCATTTTTAAACATACGGGATTCAGCACAGGACATTTGAACCACTGAGACCATTTTTTCCTGCATGCCATTAATATGAGTTTCTAAAAAAGTGTCTTTTACGCGATCGTCATCGTCACAATAAACAACGTAGGTGCCTTTGGCTAAGGACGTTCCATGATTTCTCGGCTTGGTTCCCGGGGATCTTTGCATATCACCAAGGTCCTTGGTGATAGAACAAAATCTAAGGCTATAAAGCTTTTTGTACTGATCGGCTAAGACCTTTACGTCGTCCGGAACTTTTCCGTCGTATACGACAATGTGCTCGAAATCACGGAATGTTTGATTATTGAAATCCCTGAAAAGATTGGACAAATCTTTTACCCCGCGGGATGCCGGCGTTATAACTGATATGAGAGGCAATTTTAACCCCTTAGTTGTTTTTGGTTTTGAATGACCAATATTCGATCTACATATAGAAAAAGATATAAGTAGATTATTAAGAATTAATACTCTACTAATACAAAATACTATATATGGACTATCGTTTTCTATTATCCACATCCTACATAACATAACAAGGAGTTTCTATGGCACAGCCAGCCGTTCCCGGTAAGATGCAAGAGTATATTTCGAATATCGAGTTCTCGCTGAATTTCGAAGACAGCAAGAAATCGACTAAGGTCAAAATTGGAGACCTCGTCATGTATGACGGAGTTACAGCTCGGCATTTCAATAAATTGAATGGCCAGGAGTTTGTTGGTAGGGCTGTACCTTTAAAATCGGCTGTGGCGAATAATTGGCTTACGTTGAATATTAAAGGTGCTAAGCTGGACGGCCCCATCAACGTGAAATCTGAAAAAGTTCGTGATAGTATCGTTTATAAAGATCCGGATTATAATCCAAAAACTGGTGGTGCTTTTGATAAATTTGTTGAGAGTGATCCGGATACAGTTGTGGCAACTCATCGTAAGGTGATTCAGGAAGAAGACCAGGTCGTGAAAAAGACCGATTTCAATGGTCAGAAACCTAAAGTAGAAGAGAAGAAAACCGGTAAGCTCGAGGTATCCGGAGATCAAGTAGACGTAAAGACCGTAGGGTCTTCGGTGTCTAATTCAACTTCTTCAGCAGGAAACCTCAAGAGGGCTAAGATGCCGGTTGTACGGCAAGATGATGGTCATGCTGACCGTGTTATCACTTCGACCCATAAAGTCGCTTCTAATGCCCCTGAGAAGCCTAAAAACTCCTTCACCGTGGATAACACGACCCCTAAGATTCCTTCGGACTCCGCTGGCGGTGCCACGATGGATGAAATCCGTAGAATTACGGCACCGGTAAAGTTTGATGATGCTCAGGACGGCCAGGTTGTTCGGAAAGTTAGTGCTCCACGGATGGCAGACGAGCCGGCTGAACAGGAAGGCATTGTCCTCAAGAAGACTGCAGCAACGAAGAAACAGGCTTCTGGATCGACTCCTGTGGCGGATTTGTCTGAGGTGAAAACTCAGTCTGAGGTTGATGCTCTTGAAAAAAGTATGGAAAAGAAAGAAGCTTCTTCGGAAACTAAGAGTTACATTGAGATGCTTCCCGAGGATTGGTCAGCTCTTCATTGGGTTAAAAAAGAGAAGTTTATCATGCAGATTACTGATATTGAGTTTCTAAAATTCATTATGAAGGTTGAAAGTATCAAAGCGGTCCAAAATGCCTGTAAAAAGAGGATAACTGAAATTGAAAAACAAGCAGCAAATGGCTAGTAGGATTGCCACAGCCTGGAATTTTGATACTGATTCGGAAAATCGATTTCCAGGCGAAATACCGTTGCTTGAAGATATGGCAGAAGATGCTTCCGGGGTTAGGGATATCCAACCCCGGAAGACTTTAAGAAACCGTCAGTATGGCCCTCAACCTTTAATGCTTCGTCCTGAGTATAGGGGAGATTTTTTGGAAAATCGTGGATTACCCATACTTGACGGTCCTCCTGAAAAGAAAACCGCTGATAGTCTTTTGGATTTTAGTGATCATGAAGAAATGTTGAAATATTTGCCTGAAAGCCAGCCCCGGGATCTCACAGATGAGTTTTATGATATTAACCGGCCGGGTGAAGGTGCTGGCTATGACGATTTGAAGCATTATCACGACCGTAGCTGGGATGAGGATGACGCTCCTGAGGTTTCAGAAGATAAAATTATGAGGATGAGGGATTGGGGTAATGGGAAGAAAGTCATTTTTAAACCTACCAAGCCCTCTGTATTTCATGCTGCCGCGGAGCGGGTTGCCAATGCTTTTCTGAGGGAGACTGATGAATTCAGGGCAAAATCTGTTGTAGCTAAATTTCTGATGAAAGTTCTTCCTTCAGATTTTGAAATTGATCTTCAGCAAGTTCGTGTTGCGAAGATGTTGAGGGATCTTGAAAAATCTCAAATATGGACGAAAGCTAAGGGTTGGAGAAATACTGATAAATATGGTGGAGTTTCTGTACACCTTAATGAAGCGAAGAGTTTATTAAGTCCTCCGAGTAGTAATAATATTATAGTTGGTCCTCCCTATATTTGTACTTTTCGGACGACATCTGGTAAAGAAGTTTATAACACTATAATTCAATTTATTCCTCGTAAAGATATTGATGATCCCAATAAACTTCATGTCAGAGCCAACTGTACCTGTAACTCCTGGTTATACTGGGGTGCTCAGTATAATGCTGTAACTCAAGATTATCATACTGGGGAAATTAGAATTAAATTTACTCCTCCGAATAAAAGGGATCCTTACCGTAAATTTCTTGTCTGCAAACATGTTTTGGCCTGCATACCCATAGTTGCTAAATATAAAATTGGGTTCGCCCCTAAAAAGACCATAGAACGACTTAGAAGGCCTCCTCGAATTGAAGTTGATTTAAGTGGGGTAAAGGAAGAAATAAAGATCCCGCAGGAGTTAAAATCTCAAATTAAGAGACCTGAGATTAAAGAAATTGTGAAGAAGTGGGATCGAATGCTTCCTACGGAGCGGGAAGATTTTATTATGGGTCTCGATAGGCCTGAAGCAGTAGCTTTTATGGCTCATAGATTCCCGGAAACGGCCACAGAATATGTAGTAACAAAACTTAAAGACCAGGCTTTGACCAAGGGGCCTTTGAAGGCTACTTTCAGGGTATTGGCCAAGAAATATCTTGCTGGTATCATTTAGTATGGAAATTGTAAAAGATATTCTCAGGTGTAAGAGTAAGATTGTAATGGACTTCCCTTATAAGACTCCGGTGGAGCAGGCTTATTTTGGTTTGGGGGAACTTTCCGATATTTTAAGTTTTGGTTTTTCTTTTGTTGAACATGAAGATCATTGTGTTGAGTATTTATTGGTTTCGCCTGGTATTGCAAAGAAAATTATTCAGGATATTGGATTTTTTCAGCTTACTGTTGAGACAGAATATCTTGGTATATTATGGACATCCCAGGTTTATTTGACTGATAAAATCAGTAATGACAGGATAATTTTTTCAAATAAAGATCTATCAGTAGTATTAGATCTAAATCTACATAAAATGGAGGAATAAAAGATGCCGACGTATGACTATTTTTGCAATGAGTGTGGTTTAAAAGAAGAACAGATACACTCTATGAAAACTCTTCCTGTGTTTTTTTGCCCGCAGTGTAAAAAGGCCGGCAAAGAAATGCAAATGACCAAGCTTTTCACGATAAATACGTCGGGCTTTATTATCAAGGGTGGTACCGAAGCTATGCATTGGAAGCATAAGCGGGATCATGAAAAAAAGAATAAAGAATTAGGCGTAAAGCAGATCGAGCGGTACGGAACCGGTCCTAAATTAAAACCTAACGTGGGTGGCCTTGAACAGGATTCCTGGTCTGATGCAGCTAAACTGGCCAAGGAGGCCGGCCTGAGTACTGAATCTTATCAGCCCCTGATTGAAAAAGAACAGAGAGTCAGTAAGACCAGTGGCGTTGATGATGCCAAATGGAAAAAGGCAAAAGAAGATAAAAATCTTTAATTATCTATAATTATAATAGGCCAAATAAACAATTTTTTCACAGGTGAATTAAATGTCCGTTTTTAATTATTATGACAGAACTTCAGTAAATGACGGCACGAGTGCCCAATCTACTCTGAATTTGTCCTATATAAGCAGTACAATTCAATTGCTTTATCCGGGGGACACCTATTTTGATTCTACAAATAAAATAGGCCCTGTTTATGTCTATTATATGCATCAAGACGGACGGCAGGTTAAGAGGATTGTTCATCCTGCTGCAACACATCAAAGTTTGGCTTCTTGGAGTTCGAATGCTCGTGATGGGACTTGGCAAAAGATGAAATTAAAAATATTTGATAATGATGGAGCTTCCGTACTTATAGATCGAAGTAGTATTGGAGTGTCGGAAGATCTAACGCATAGTCTTGGTAGTATGACTTTAAATATAAATGCTGTAGCTCCAATAGCTGATTTCCATGCAGATAATCTTAATCCTGGTATAGGACAAAGCATTAATTTCTTCAATGATTCTACGGGTACTGTAACTGGAAGGGATTGGACTTTTGGTGATGGCCAATATTCAACATTACAAAATCCGTCTCATTCATACGGCAGTCCAGCCCCCTATACAGTGTCTCTTAGAGTTACAGGGCCTGGGGGGTCGGATTTGAAAACAAGAACGAATTATATAAATGTTGGAGTAGAATAACAAAAAGGATACACTATGATGAATTCATTTATTGAACCTCTGAATAAGACTGCAGACAAAATTCAGTTTGGTTGGAAGCCGGAATCTCCCACTGGAGTTTCTAGTTATAAGATTTATGTCGGACAGGTCCCAGGATCTCTTACTCTATTGGCTTCTAATATAGCTTATCAGCCGAGTAATGAGCCCGGGTCTTTCAAGAAGGTCACTTATGACGTGACTATTGACTCAGTCAGGACTACTTTGGGTATTCCGACGACCTTCAGTTTTGCAAATCTTCTTCTTTATTTTGCGATCACTTATGTTGATTCTTATGGTACTGAAAGTGCCTTAACTGATTCGGTAGTGGTTGAAGTTCCTCCTGTGGGAATTTACGGAAAAACCATGAAGGAAGATCCCACCCAGAATCGTCATATTTATGGATTTAGTGATGAACTTCAGAGGTGGATTAAGACTGCGTCCACCGGCAGAGGTGCCCTGATTGTTGACACAAGTGACTATTTTAAAGCGAACATGATTACGCAATATACGAGGGATACCAGTGGAAATGTGCTTACAGCACTTTCTTACTTTGGAGACCGTACAACTGCTGGATCCCCAGCAAAATTAATAACATACGATTACACAAGCGGTTATGTTAGCATGGTGACCGTATCTGACTCAACGGTCTAAAAAAGGCACTTTTGTAATAATGTATTAATACTGGTTGTTTTGATGTTTGAAGAAAAAAAGTAAAACAATTTTAAATAAGGAGGCCTTTCATGGGTGCAGCAAGTTTTCCAAAAGTTATTATTCATTATGATGGCACGAACCGCGGACCGATTTATCTCAAAGATATTGGCCAGCGCAATCAACTTGGCGGTGGCAAAGGTATTTATACTCATGGTCAGGATCGTTATGTTAGTTATGGTACCGATGCCACACTAATCGGGACAGCTGATGTTATGCTCAGCTGCTCAGTCCTTAGTCCGGACTCAACTGGTGTTATCAAAGCGAACATTCTGAATGGTTCGTGGAATGTTGATAGCACGGTTGGCGCTACAGGCTCTGGCGCTCTGTAATCTATCGGACGGACATTAGTTTTTAAAGCCCTTGCAAAGGCCGCCCCCTTCAAAAAGGGCGGCCTTTTTCTTTAATAGTCTATTATTAAATATATCAAGATATAGATAACATAACAAATCAAAGGAGTTTATCATGGCTTCAGGAATTAATGGGGATGTCTATGATAGTGAAACAGGCTATCAGACTTGTGATTTATACCTTGCGGCCTTCTTTCTTTCAGCTGGCTGTAAGATGGTAACTCATGAAAGAGATTCAAAGACGAGGAGAGTTTATTTCGTCTTTGAAAAAAATCCGCTGATCAATGAGTTGAAAGTGAACTATTTTGGCCGGAAAGCCAAAGTGGAAGCTTTGAATTTCGCGGACAACATTAAGTCTCTGAAGAGCCTTTGCCACAATTTGACTAATGAGGGTGTTAGAGCTTAACGAGGAGCACTGAAATGCTTATAGATTACATTCGACAAGTCCATGCCGCACAGAACTTCAAAATTAAAGATGATTTTGAACTTCTTGATTTTGATGATATCACCCCTGAGGTTATGGACGATAAAAGTAATGCCCCGGAACATATTGAGATTTGGGCTGCCGTAAAAATTAAATACGATGGGAAAGTCCCTGAGAGTTACAAAATCCTTAATCTTACAATTGGGGATTGGGTAGCCGCCAATGAGAAAGCTTTAACTAAAGTAATCCATGAAAAGTTGAAGGGGCATTTTTCAACTTATTATCCAAATAGTGATACCTCAGATGTAGATGCAGAAACTGATTCAGCTATCTGGTTGGACCAACTTGATTATATGCCCCGAGTGGATGATGAAGATAAACACATCATTATTGAGATCGAACTGGTACTTGAGGCAGAATCTGTAGAGGAGTAATTATGCCAATCACAAAAGAATTAATTGCCCGCAATGCTGATTGCAGTGCCATAGTTAGTCTCCTAAATACAGGGAGTCTTTATTCTACTGGACATCTTTCTATTTACAAATCTGATGGAACAAGGATCACCTGGAATGCTTTATCTAATCCAGCCTTTGGAACTCCAACGGACGGAACCTCGACGGCATACCCTATAAGTGATGCAACTAATGAATTAGGTGTTGACACTACGGCAAATAATTTTTCATTCGATAACAGAGATGGTACAGCAATTTGGCGTGGGGACGTAAGCCTGAATGGGTACGGTGGTTCATTGCAGCTTGAATCTTTGATTGTGCCTAATGACAGCACAATTGGTATTTCATCAGCCTTATACATTGTACGTGCATGAGTTTAAAAGATGAAGATTCATGGAAGCATCATTTGCATTGACAGCACCGATTTATGCAATGTCAAAACTTCAACATTTCAAAGCGGGTCTGTCAGTTGTGTAGATAGTACTGATCTCTTTCAGTCCTACGGTTATATTATTGGTCAGACCTTCACGTTAAGTGATAGCCCCAGTTTCTATCAAGGTCAACTTTTAAACACCTCCAATGGTCTTAATTTAACTCTTATAAGCCCTCAATTAATAGGCTGGACTACAGATGCCAGTGGGGTTTTTGTTGACGGTACTTATACCCAGCCCAGACCATTTAATCCAATAACACTGAATTATGGAATTTTTTATGACTCAGATGGAACTTGGCAGCTTGAAGGCTATCGGTATCGAACACCTTTAAATCCCCAAGTTGGGCAATTCTGGGCTAATATGGAAGCTCCAATGACCGTTGGAACACATAAAATTCAATGGCTTTATAGGAAAGATCTTAATTCTTACACAACTGCGGTAAATCAAAATTTTACTGTAGATTTTTGGGGTAATCAACCGAATAGTCCGTCCATATATCCTACTAATACTCCTTACGCTTTAACACTTCCTCAGTCCATTGTTTTATTACCGGGGGATACGACAGCAGTATTTACTATAGCACTTTATGGAACAATGCCGGCACCTTTGACTTATCTGTGGCGGCACAATGGAATAAATTTGACGGATGGCCTGCATTATTCTGGGACAACAACGAATACCTTGAATATTTCAAATATTACTTCGTCGGAAGCAGGGTATTATGATTGTGTTATTTCTAATATTTTTACCAGTTCGGTTTCTTGGTTGGTAATAGATCCTTAAAAAAATAAAGGAATAAAATATGTCAGTAGCATTTAAACGTGGAACAACGACAGGTCCTTCAGACCTGTCTATTACTGTCAGGAATACTGTAGGGAGTCTGCTTGATCCTTACCGCCTCCAGTATGCTGTTTATGATGCTACAACTGGAGTAGAGGTTCTTATTGGATCTCCGGTTAATACCCCGGTAAGAGTTTCCTTAGGTCAATATTATGCCCAGGTAGCCATTGCGGCTGATGCTAATATTGGCAATTGGTTAGTACGGTGGACTATCCAGGAATTGGCCTCAGATCCGGTTTATCAATCCGTCCAGGAATTTAATGTGGTTGGGGACAGTACGATCGTCTCCTTTACTGGTGATGCCAATATGGATAAATTGATTTACAGTTTGAGAATACTTCTCCGGGATAATAATCCTGATCGAAACTATCATTTCAGGACACCCGAGAGCTCAAAATTTATCCAGGGACAGACGCAGGTATTTGGTTTTATTTGGGAAGATGAGGAGCTCCTGGAATATATCTACATGGCTATTGATGACTTTAACTCAAGGCCGCCCACAACCGGCATCGATGTGACCAATCTTTGGGGCTCTGAAAGGCGCTGGAGGTCGGCAATCCTGATCAGAGCAGCTGCATTTGCGTGCTTCGCAATTGCAATGAATTGGATTGTTGATGAATTCTCCTACAGTATCAGTGGCGTGTCCCTGGATATTGAGAAATCTTCGAAATACATGTCCATTAAAGATGAGTTCATCAATGAGTATGACAAGCTCGTAGAGGCCGCTAAGAAGTCGATAAAGATCATCCGTGGGTTGAGGCAATTCAAATACGGGGTGGGTATAACTTCGGCGTTGGGCCCCCTTTCAAGACCTGGAATTCAATCAAGAAGGAACATGATTGAATCTGGAAGTGTCGGAACTTGGTCCTAAAATCTTTTGGGGTAGGGTAAAGGCTTATATGTTTTTAAGGTATTTAAAAATTTCAATTCTTTTTTATTTCCAAGCAAAGAAACATATTTATGTTTCTTTGTAATTTTTATTTTTTTTGATTCTGAAATAATTTTTCTTATCCAGGCAGTCCAAGAATTTTTCACTTCTGTTGGTATATTTTCAAGATTTTTAAAGCCATTTTCATGTAGCCAATTTTCTTTTATTTCAATGTTATTATTTTTACACCAGCGAATAAAAGTAGATGTGCGTTTTAATGTTTGAGGGGAAAAGTATTTATTATTTTTTATTTGAGGGTGTTTAAATAAAAATGAATTCCCAAAATTTTGTCCTAAATAATCAAAATTACAGGCTTGATAAATAGTTCCTATCTCATTTGCAGTTGGATCTCCATAGGCAGTAAAAAGTCTTTTTTCAGTATTTTTTATCATCCATCTACAAGCATACATAATGAATTTACTTCCAAGATTTTTTGGAGTCCACGAAGCCGTGGCACCTCGTTGAATTAAAGCTTCATATTTAGGTGTAGAATTCCCCAATATTTTTGAATAGGCTGTTGGTTCATTTATTAAAACTACACCCCCAAGTAATCCTTGACATCTAGCAGTAAAGCACCATTTTGGGGGTACTCCTATTGTACCAAGCCATTCATACTTTTCAATAAATTTAACTATTTCGGGTGTAATTTTTTCTGTGGAAAAAATAAAATCTGAGGCCGTTAAAAAGTCCGATTTAAATGGTAAATCATTTTGATCAGAGTTTTTCCATTCTATTTTTTTAAGATATTGATGACATATATTGATGTTTATATTTTTTTCCATGAATTTATTTTTTAATAACTCAAATATAGAATTGTTATTGATAGCTGATAAAACTTCGTCCGACCAAAATCTAACTAAATTAATTATTTTTTCATTTTCTAAAAGGTCTCTTTGTATAACCCCTTCAATTTTTTTTGACCTTGAAGAGATATTTTTTCTTACTGTTTTTCCATGCCAATAAATACCATCGTATTGAACCCAAACATCAAGATTATGCATATAAAAATCTATAACATGCCCCAACTCGGGATGTTTCACATGGTGTTCTGTTGAGGGGTCAATCATTTTCAGATACTGTTCAAAATTTTCTTCTTCCTCTGATTTTTCAAATGAACCATTTAGTTTAGAAGTTTCATATCCTTTTTCTCTGATTTTTGGTACTTGTTGAGTATATTCAACGCCATATTTATTTAAACATGTTTGACGTGATTTTTCTTTATTTTCTTCCAATTTAGCAGGATTACTAACGCCATAGCGGTCAAAATTTGTCTGGTATGTTTTTTCTTTTATCGAAGGGTTTTGAGATGGGGCTATGGTACCAAATTTATTTATATTTGTATTAATTGTTTTTTCTATTACTTTTAAATTCTGCGCCGGTACAGGAACCCCGTACCTTTCAATATTGGTGGCTTGTTGCTTGGCTTTAATGGTTGGGCTTTTTAAGGGGATTGTTACACCATGCTTTTTCAACATCCCGGCCTGTACTCTATCGGTCAGCTGGAAAGGGTTGTCTACCCCGTATCTTTTTTGATTAGTTTGCCGGGACTGTTCTCGAATTTCTGGACATTGCTGGGGATTTTCTACCCCGAATTTTTCTTTATTGGTTTTCTTTATCTCTTCTTTTATTTCTTCGGCCTGAAATACGTTGTCGACACCAAAGCGTTCTTGAACTGACTTTTTTACTTTATTTAGTCCGGCTTGAGTTTGGGTGTGGTAGTCGGCTCCAAAGCGTTCTCTATTAGTTTTCCGGGTTTCTGCTTGGACAACTTCTTTTGATCTAATGAGTCGAAGAGTGTTAATAGCCTGCCAACTGAGGCCCTTCCATGAGCGACCCGGGAATTTAGTTATTAGAATATCTTTTGGGGTATTAGGATAAAGTTCTTTAAGAAGGTCTAACTCTTCCTTTTTCCAGGCATCGTCTTTTGGCCGGGATAGGCCTAATATAACGGATCGTTTATAGCATTGTCGCCAAACTCTTCCCGATAACTTTGCCAGGATTTCTTCCCGGGGGGCAGTCTCATAAAGATCTTTTAACAGTTGATCTTCTTCCGCTGTCCAGTTACTGGCCATTTTCTTGGTCCTTACGATCTTGTTCCAGGAGCATTTTTATACCTTCCCTCACCACGAAGGCTGGCGAGACCTCTTCTCGGTCTGCTATTTTCTGAATTTCTCTTCTCATACCCTCAGTGATTCGAAGAGAAAAAGTATGGATTTTCTCTTTTTCTTGTTTTTTAAATTTCATGTATTTCTCCTGTTATTATTAATTATAATACATTTTAATGCGTTAATCAATTAATATTTATTTATAACTATGAACCATGATTCTGAAAACCTTCCCGAGCCCCTTTATCCTGCCTCCGCTGCGCGGTTGCTGGCAGATGCCTTATACCGTCTTCTTGAAGACGACCAAGGTATAATCTGCCAGGGGATTGATGAGGATGGGAAATTGAAGAGGTCTGGTGTATGGAGGTCTGAGGGTGATATAAAGATAATTGAGACCAAGAATTATGAAATTCCATTGGGGTCTTTATTCCATTTACATAAAACTGAAGGGGATGCGTTGACGCAGGCTGTTTTCAGTAATGGTGTTGTGATGGAACTGTGAGTTGATAACCTATTAATATAATTATACATTTGATGAGCCGGTACCTTATTACAGGAGAAATTTTATATGTTTGAAGTAGAATATTTTCAACTTACCCCAACGGATGCTTCAAATCGTTATGTAGGCTTAGCCGGAGTCCCCATATCAGCGAGTAATGTTGCTTTGGATACTATAGGCGGGACGGCTCAATCTTTGAATGGGGATTTTGCTGTTGATTCAACAAAAATAAAATGGGATTCTTCGGCTTATGGGCTTTATAATCAGCTGAACTCGGGAGACAATATCCGGGTCATTTACGACAGATCTTAATCGAAGTTTTTAATAGGAGGTATTTGTGTCCCAGATAACTACAAAATGGATCGCAGATGATGCTATATCTGCGGATAAATTGGATTCATCCGGCAATTTCACCATAAATAAGCTGACTACGACGTCGGATTCTACCGTTGGTGGAAATTTAAAAGTTGTTGGGACAACCAGTATAACGGGACCCATATCTCTCACGGATGCTACTCTTTCCGGAGGTTTAAGGGTTGGTACTGATGCCTCTGTAGTGAATAATCTTTTTGTTGGTAATGTAGAGCATATTTTTTCAAAACTTGGTATTGGTCAGGACGCTACCAGTCCTGAGCGGGCTCTTCATATTGAAACATCTGATGCTTACGGTACCAGAATTTTAATAAAGCAGGGGCCAGTCTCGCACGCTGCTAGTTACTCTTTAATTTCCGGTGGTTCTGCAAGTAATGGTGCTGCTGGTGGGGGGAAATTTTTAATTAAGGACGAGGATACTGGTGCCCGGGCGCTTCTTCTTTCTGGTGCTGATGCCAGATTTGCAGGTTCTATTGATGTGGGCGTTGATGCTACTGTTAGTGGTACCTCTTATCTTGTTGGACATATTGGAGTCAATACAGCCCCAGATCCGTCATATTCGATTGATGTAGATACAGCGGGTAGTGCCGTGAGGCTAAATAAGACGACTGGACTTGGCGTTTTTTGTGAAACTGTTTTGGGATGGTATGCTGGATCTACTCAGTCCGCCTTGAGTGGTTCCAGAGGATTGGTTATTAAGGCAAATGATTCTAGTAATTTGGAATTGAGGACTGACATATGTAATATTATTCTCAATCCTAATGATCCGAGTGTTACGATAAACGCGGACACCACTATAGGGAACGCGTTGATATTTGGGTCCTCGGATTATAAAATTTCTACACATACCGGGTCTTTTGTTATAAGAAGTCTTAATGATGCCACTATGTCTGTTGTAGGGGCTATCGCCAGTGAAACTGCAAGTATAGTAATTTCACAGAATGGTGTAGCATCATTCGATAGTGGAAAAGGAAAAGGGCTTAAAATATCCAGTACTACTAAGGATGCGACGGTTGAGGCCTCAAATAGAAGATTAAGTTTACAAGGTGCAAGTGGTGTCTATGTTAATAATCAGGGGAATGGTGTCGTTCCTCTCAGTGTTTTTAACGCTAGTGGTGGTGGTGGTGATACATCCAGTTGTCTTCATTTAGAGGCTCAGCGGTCTGGTAATACCACCTATTTGAATCTCGGGTTTGCAGCATACCCGACTCATGAATCCTATATTAAGTCCGAAGAAAGTTTGACCATTAGGACGGATGCAACTACATATACCAGTGGGGATATAACATTGTCTCCATTGGGTAATGCTAATATTTATCCTGTTAGTGGCTATGTAAATATCACTCCTGGTCCGGGTGCTTACACGGCACTTAATAATGATGTACGTATAACGGCGACAGCAGAAATCTGGGGTGCTTCTTCAGTACCATCTTTGGATGTTTATTCTCCTGATTCCTACGCTATTGATGCTTCTTCTAAGGGAACTGTTGCAACAATTAGGGTTCAAAATACAGAACCCGGTGGTCTAAGCTTATATGCAGTAGCTGGTAATAACTCGGCTATAGCAGCCTCAAATAACAGCGTGCCCGCTGATACTGCATACTTTGAAAATGGTGCTGCTGGCGGGACGGTTTTACGAACAACTACTACTATGCCAAATGGTAAAGCTCTTATAGTCGATGCTTCTGATCCTGACGGTACAGCAATAGTTGCGACAGGTAAATCTTATTTTAATGGCAATATAGGTATTAGCACCCTCCCAGATCCGTCCTATTCTCTTGATGTGGAGACGGCTGGCCTGGCTGTGAGGGTGAGTAAAGTCAGTACTGGTTCTGAGACCGTCTTAGGATGGTATGGGGGTGGGGCTCAATCAGCTTTGGTAGGTTCAAAAGGTTTGGTTCTTTATGCACAGGATTCCAGTACTTTAGAATTGAAAACTAGTACAGGTTCTTGTGGTATTGTTCTTGATCCCAATGGCCTGAGTACTGTAATAACTGGGGATGCTACTGTGGCTGGTACCAGTGGTCAAAACATGGTTTTTACAGGTAACGACCTCATATTCCAGCGAGATGGTAATTGTTATATTCGTGCTGACGGGGGTACTTCTTCGACTCTTTTCTTTACAGCAGACACAACCACAGTAATGAGTTTACGGCCAAATAGAATAAAAACCAGTGTCATGGTAGGTTTTGGTACTAATAACCCGGACGCAACGGTAGATATTGCAGGAGGTAATGGTTATACCCAATTGAGACTCGGGTCTTCTTTTACTCCTTCTGGTTCCGCCGATGCTCTTGGCACTGACGGGGTTTTTGCTTGGGACGCTAATTTTATTTATGTGAAAACGGCACCTGGTGCTTGGAAAAGAGCATCTTTAAATACTTTCTAAAATAAAATCCAAATAACAAAGGAGCTTTTATGGCTGAGAATCAGATTGAGGTACCTATTGAAATAGCAATACAAGTCAAACTTTCTGAATTCGACAAGGCTATAGCGGACGCCGAGTTTTCGGTCGCGGACCTCAAAAAACAAAAGGCTGCATTCATACACGAACAGAATATCCTTACGGTAAAAAATAAATATCAGAAGACTTCTGTTTGAGCTTCCCGGTAAAGGTGAAAGTCTATAGTCTTAGAATTATAAAGACTATAGACTTTTTTCTTGTGTCAAAAAATGATTGAAAAAAATATTCATCATGTTTGGCCTGGGTCAGACCCATTCCGGTACCCGGAATGGCGTTTATCCTGGATGAAGTTAAATCCGGACTGGACATTCTGTTTCTGGAGGCCTGACAATTTACCCCGCGGAATATTGGAAACAACGAAAAAAATAGTTGAAAATGAAACTATCTCTTATGTGGTTAAAAGTGATGTATTAAGACTGGATGTAGTCAGGTTATTGGGGGGTATTTATGTCGACACAGACATGGAAGCTCTTAAACCAATGGATGATTTGAGACAGTATTCCTCTTTTTGTGGGACATATTTTGATGTGCCCTGCAATGCTTTATTTGGAGCTGAAGCAGGAAACGATATAGTTACCCAGGCTGCCATTGCTGCTGGCAATAATGTTTTAAAAGACCCTGAGTATGCCTGCTCCTCTTATGATGGGGTGTTTGATACCTGTGGCGGAAGAGCTTTGCATGGGTATTTTAATAAAATGGAGAAGATTTTCGGGGATAATGTTTTTTATAGAAGAGGGGTTAACGCTTACAGTACTCATCATTGGACGAGTAATGAACCCGGGGGATGGACCAGATTATTGAGAGATGCTGGAAAAATGTAAAAGACCTGTATTCCAGTTATTTTTGTAAGACCCATAGTTATAATATCTTATAGAAATTGTAGGCCTTTTTCTTTTCAATACTCTATTATTACAATTTACCAAATTAAATACTTGTTTTAAGAGGAATCATTGTGGCCGATCTTTATGTAAATCTTAATATCACATCATCTGGTGCCGCGGGGACGTCTGGGGATCCATATGGTTATGATGAGTGGCAATCCCTTCTTGGTGCCGATACGTGGGCAGCTACCCCAAGTTTAACTTTCTGGATTCAGGGTCAACACTCCTACAACACTACTTTAGGTGGTACTTTACTTTCTGACGCAATTCTTCGAGCCTGGGGGGTACCACCTTGAATAGATACTGGGTAGCTTCAACGGATGCATCCTTCAGTTCGACTAACTGGTCCCTGACTTCGGGTGGTTCGCCTGGACAAAATGCCCCGGATAGCACAAATATTGTTTACTTTGATTTAAATGGTACGGGTAATTGTCATGTAGATGTTCCTGCGAACGTTTACAAATTGGTAGTAGATTCAGGCTATACCGGAACGATTTTTCAGGATAGTATGATCACGGTAGGCTTAGGTAATGCAGACTTTTCCGGTGGTCAGTTTTCCGGAGGAAGTACTCCAATAACTATTAATGGAGATTTCAATCTTGTTGGGACAGATTTTACAAGCACATCAAATATTTTGTCCGTTCGGCAAAATTTATTATGTACGGCACCTCAAAAATTTCATCCCAATGATGGTACAGTTTTTTCGTATGCCGAAGATAAAACCTTTAGTCCTGGAGGTTTATTCTTCCATAGTTTATCTTTTGTAAAGGATTCGGAAGTATACGATCATCAGGTGATTGATAGTACTTGTTTTGTCACTCGAGATCTTGTTCTTTCTGGTGGTTTTATTAGGAATGAGGGAGATTCCACAGTATATGCCCTGGGAGACGTCCATTGTGATGCCGGTTTTGGTCAATTTACAAGTGAGCAGGATGCTGTAATCTCGATGACAGGGTCTTCCCCTCAGTCTCTTTTTTCAGACGGGGGTGTTTTTCCCCATCTTTATATTGACAAAACTACTTCAAATCCGGTAAAAGTTTTTGGGAGTTACCCACTTTATATAAATGGGGATTTAATAATTTTTGATGGAACATTTAATACGAATAGACGTGATATTATTCAAGGGAATTTAGCTGGTATTGTTCCTATCCCTCCGGAACCATTGATTGCTGGTTTTACCTGGGTTGAAGAAAGAGCTCCACTCTTTCTGACAAATTTTGGGTCTAATGCTATGTACCAGTCCATTGATGGCCCCACATGGACTAAAAATTTACTCTATAATACTTTGGGTTCCTGGGTAGTTTATTGTGCTACCAGCAAATCCGATGGAAGTTTCTGGGTTTTAGGTGGCAGGGCTGTTGGAAGTAATATTTATTTAACTTCATTTGCGTATTCTACAGACAATGTTACATTTACTTTCGGAAATGTAGAAGATACGACTCCCAATCAATTCATGGCGAATTGCTGGGATATTAAAACTAACGACACCGTTTGGGTTGCAGTTGGTGTTTACTACAATACTATTGCATATTCTCTTGACGGAATAAATTGGGTAGGGTGTGGAAGCACTATTCTGACAGAAGGTTATAAAGTTGCCTGGAATGGTTCCATTTGGGTTGCAGTGGGATTAGGTTCTACTTATGTTTCAGCTTACTCTACTGACGGCATCAATTGGTATGGTGGAATGCTTGCTGCTGATATTCCAGCAGGTGGTTTGGATTCACTTGATCAAATTGTCTGGGATGGTACTAAATGGCTTGCTTATGGTGGTTGGGGTTCTGGAGTGGAACCACTTGCTACATCCCTTGATGGAATATCATGGACTCCGCAGGTTATAGGGACTCCGTCTGGAGGTATAACCGGTATTGTTTATAATAACTCTCTTTTCTCTGCTGTTGGAACCTTTACCAATCCTATCGCGTCATATTTTGCATACTCTTCGGATGGTGTTACCTGGACCGCCGTTACTTCTGTGTTTGATGACGGGCCTACCGGAATAGCTGAAGTAAACGGTATTTACGTAGCATCTGGTGGTAGTTCATCTAATAATCTTGCTTATTCATTCGATGGTATTAATTGGACCGGTGCTGATATTCCTGTTGCTTACACGAGATATATCGCAGGTGGTTATAGCATTTAGGGAGCTTAAATGTCAACGCATAGAGTAAGATTCACTAATACTACCTTGGGTGGGGCAACGTCCTATTTATGGGATTTTAGTGATGGAACTACTTCCACGGAAACAAATCCTGTCCATACTTTTGCAAGGGACACCACCTATAATGTCGTTTTAACGGCTTATAGGGGTTCTGATTCAGACACTGCTTATCAGACCCTTAATTTGCTATCTTTTAATGTAGATTTTAGCTGGAGCCAGCCTGGAATTTTTCATCCTGATTTTAGTTGGGTTCAATATCCAAATGATCCTACCAGATTACGTGCCACAGTTGTTTCAGCCACACAAATAAATTTGACCTGGCAGGATACAAATCTGGGGGAGACAGGGACAAAGATCGAAAGATATACTGACGGGAGTTCGTTTTCACAAATTGCTACGAGGCTCCCAAATGTTGTTACATACAGTGATTCTACTCTTACCGCAGGAACGGATTATCATTACCGTGTTCGGGCTTATAATAGTATCGGAGATTCTAGTTATTCTAATGTTGTCGATGCTACAACACCCACGCTTCTTCCGGCAGCTCCAACAGGATTGATTGCAACGGCTCTTCCCTGGGATTCTTATTATTTATCAAGGATAAAATTGGATTGGACTAACAATGCTGTAAATGCTAGTTATAATGAAATTGAGCGTTCTTCAGACGGAACGTCTTATAGTAGTTACACTTTAGTAGGAGCAAGTTGGGTTTCTTATACACTTCCATTTCTTACGGCTCCTATTACATACTGGTTCCGTGTAAAAGCCGTCAATGGTTATGGTTCGTCAGCTTATACTAATATTGCTTCTGCGACTACCCAGGGTGTTCCAGTAGCTAAATTTATGTGGGGAGTGGATTTGGATAATACGTCTCGGATTAATTTTACAGATCTATCTTTACTTAATCCGACATCATGGGATTGGTCATGGGGTGATGGATCTACAAATGGTAATACGCGGAATCCCAGTCATATTTATGCTGATTCAAGTAATTATTCTGTGACTTTGACGGCTACGAATGCCTCCGGGTCGTCTTCATCGACGCAAAATGTTACGACTAATCCTGTTGTAATTACAAACACGGTAAGTGCTAGTACTTTATGTAATCAGTGGGAACCAGCTGGTGAGACCTGGGCAAATCCGGGTTACAGTACAATGAGCTCTACTTATAGGCATGTTATTACTTACCCCGCATTATATGTTCCCAAAGACGCCACAGTAGTATCGGCTATACCCAGATACCGGGCTGGTGGGTCTAGCGGTTCTCTAAATATTGAACGGATGGTCTTTACGGCGGAGAGTAATCCGACACATCCGTCAAATCAAAGTGAAGCAGATGCCATATCTAATTTTACTTCTGGAGCGGATTGGACAATATCTGGCAGTTGGGTTAATGAAACATATTATTATGGTCCCGATTTAAAAGCTAGTTTACAAGAAATCGTAGACCGACCTGATTGGACAATGGGCAATAAATTACAACAATATGTTTATGATAATGGATCGACGCCCGGTGACTATCATTATGGCTATGGGAATGAATATTATGACCTGGCAGTCACATATATTGCTGTTAATTCCTATGGTGCTCCGGTGGCTGATTTTACCAATGTAGCGGACGCTTCGAATAGTTTTTCTATTAATTTTACAGATCTATCTTTACTTACTCCAACTTCATGGGATTGGTCTTGGGGTGACGGATCTTCTAATGGCACAACTCAGAACCCTTCCCATTTATATGCGGATTCAAGTAGCTTCTCAGTAACATTAACGGCTACTAATGCTTACGGATCGTCTTCAATAACAAAAAGTGTTCCGGTTGCATTAATAGAAGATTTTGCTCCCCATAATATGACAAATAGTACGTCCCCGGCACCTTTTGTTGCGGATGCGGAGTCCACCTATTATACTGGTGAATATCCACCCTATAAAGCATTTGATGGATCAACTTATTTTCTTGATATATGGTTATCAGGTGGGATTCCAGCATGGTTATCATTAGACATAGGAGAAGGAAATGCAAAGACTCTATGTAATTATAGCATATTGGGTTCTAACGGTTTGGCTGCCGGTGGCATGCCAAAGAACTGGACAATGGAAGGTAGTAACGATAATTTAGCTTGGGATGTATTAGATACGGTTACTGATGAAACTTCTTGGACAAATTCAGGCGAAGTAAAAAATTATGTGTGTGATGTTATAACAGCTGCTTACAGATATTTCAGAATAAATGTCTCAGCTAATAATGGCTATGTGACTGGTATTTATATGCCTGAATTATACTTGTTCGGATATTAAAAAAGGGAGGAAAGGAACTAATCTATGGCAAAGAAAAAGATTAAAATTATGCCCATTATAAGATTTATAAATACGACGTCCGGAGAAACTGCCCAAAGTGCCCTGTGGAATTTTGGGGATGGAACAACTTTATCTACCTTGGATGCTACAGTTGTCCATACCTATGACCAAACTGGAAGTTATACAGCCAGGTTGGATTCAACATCTATTACAAATCAAACAGGATATAGAATTCAGACGGTGACAGTTACACCTATCCCAAATTACTATCCGACTGCTATGTTTCATTGGGTTGGAAAACCGGTTATTCTCGCTGGCCCTTATACTTTACCTTTAATTGATGACAGCACGGATTCGACGTCTTGGGATTATACCAGCTCATGGGGTGAGCAGTCTTCTTTACAGAACCCAACTTTTAATCCCCCTAGTACTTTATGGGATGGCAGTCATAATCCTGTATGGGTAAGACAGACGGTATGGAATCAATATGGATCTGATACAACAAGAATTGACGGAACACGAGGTGCAAGTCCAACAACCGGCGGCGGGCCAACAACAGCACCAGCATAAAATATGCCTATACCTAAAATTATTCATCATGTTTGGATCGGTACAGACCCTTTTCGTTTTCCGACTTGGAGAAGAACTTGGTTTGCTCATAACCCGGACTGGTCTTTCATGTTTCATAGGGAACCTCCTCCAGGGTCTTATGAGGATACTATAAAGATCTGTTCAGACCCCAAGATTCCTTATGTGATTAAAAGTGACCTGGTGAGATGGGAAGTTCTTAGGATTTATGGGGGCATTTATACGGATACTGATATAGAATGCTTGAAATCCTTTGAGGATATTATTTCCATCCCTGAAAATAATTTTACAAGTATGGGTGGTGAAAAAGGAATTGTCCAAGCTATAATGGGTTCTGTGCCAGATTCGGAATGGGTAAAAGAAGCAATCAAAGATATAACTCAAAGGGTTTTAACTGCAAGCAGTAATAATAGTATTAATGACGTTATGATGAATTCAGGCCCCACAGGGCTTAAAGATCACTTGGCTAAAGCCGAAAAAATTTATAGTGCCGATTATTTTATGTATGGCAGAATGTATTCAAAACATTATTGGTCAAACAGATTACCCGGTGGTTGGTCTTGGGTTGCAATAAATGATAATCAAGAGCCTGTTACAATTTGAAATTTTCTATTAATTAAAAGAAGCTACCTATGAGCATTATATCTATAGCCGGAACATTAATACTGGATGGTGATATCCTAACCAGCGGTGAAGTTCGTGTGGAAACCACAGGAACACTCATTCCTGTAGCTTCTGGATTGACAGATATAATTTATTCGTGTCCGACTAAAGATTTCCTGTGTCAAAATGGGAAAATACCTACTATTACCTCTACAGGTGATAATATTCAAATTCTGGGTACTGTAAATGGCATAGGACGAGGGTTCCCGCCTAATGTTGGTCCTGGAGCCAATAGTACTTTAATGGACAGCCAGAATGATCCTAGTGAAATTTACGGAGCTAACCATGCCGGTTTCGGAGCAGTCTGTAGCGTACCTGGAACTGTCGAATTAGTTGAAGAGGAATTTACCGTCCATACAATAAATATTGCTCAGGGGGGTATAGACCTTACCTATGAACCCTTAAATGGGAACGTTGCCGTTAATGTGATTCATGGAGCCCCTCAGTTGGTGGGTGTTGATTTCCAGCTTTTAGGAGATTTTCTGTCCTGGCAAGGATTGGCGCTGGAATATCTTGTTTCTATAGGAGATGTAATTCGTGTTCTGTATTTAGCAGATACGTCCAGGTTCTTTTCTTCTCCTAAGGACCTCTATGGCAGTTATGAAGCCCCAACTTCAATAGGATCTGGTTCCGGAGAGACCTCAGGGGGAAGTGGACTTAAACTGGTCGCCAGAAATGGCACAGTTAATATTAATGGTTATGTCAATATCAGTGGAGAAAATGGGTCGAGCAGCAGATCCGGTGGTGCTTCAGGTGGAAGCTTCTGGGCACAGGCCTATAATATTATTGGTGGTGGTACAATACTTTCCGAAGGTGGTGACGCCTCTTACTCTTATGCAGGTGGTGGAGGCGGGGGCTATGTAACACTGAATTATGAAAAAAGTAATAGTTTTTCAGGTCCAATTTCAGTTGTCGGCCATAAGGGTGGGACACATGGAATAACCACAGTAAAAAGGATTGAACCTTTCTTTATTGAAAAATTCACGGGAACCATCCTGAATCCCAAGTGGTGGGAAATTACTCAGGATCCAGTTACTGTTGATAATGCCATACACATGGATACAACTACGGGGGATTTTAGAAATCCGCGGTTGGAGTCTTTATTCCAAATATCCGGAAAATCCATTCAGGTTGATTGTGATTTTATTCCAGAAGGACTCGAGCCTTCTTATCATACGTCCTATTTTCAACTTTTTGTGGATGATCGTAACTGGGTAAGTGTTGCTCGGAAACATAATAATATTTTCGGCATGTATTCTGTGGATGGTTATTTGTCACAGACTGCTATGCCCTATGATTACACTAATACAACTTTCAGAATTGTAAAAACTGATGCCACCTATAGTTTCCAGATTGTAGATGCAACAGCTGGTCCGACAACAATTCTTACGGAAACTATCCCGGATCTGGAAAATGTTCAATTTAAGATCGCATTAGGAACCCAAAAGGATGAACCGGATTCCAGTAATTATGTAACAGACTATTTTAAATTGACAAATATTGATGATGCGAATGGCTTTGTGACTCTAGCTGGAATCCCCATTGATGCTTCTAATGTGGCTTTAAATGTTCTTGGTGGTGGTTCTCAGATTTATGGAACGGATTATACTGTTTCCGGGCAGGATCTATTCTGGGTACCGGCCAATTTGAATCTTCAGGAAGATGATGAGATCGTGGTGTCTTATGCAAATGACACTACTTTTAACAATCTGAATATAGCTTGGGATAATTTTGAGGTTTATGCCGGAATACTTCGTGGGATAGAGACTTCAGAACCGATCCTTTATGTGGATCCAGTTTACGGTTCGGATTCCAGTGACGGTAGAGTTTTGACCCCCTTACAAAATCTTTTTGTAGCAACGGCCTGGGCTAAAAAGGGGGGTACAGTTGTTCTTTATAATGGGACTCATAATCCAACTGAAATTATTAATAAAAATCTGACTATACAAGGTGCTTATGGTTCCACGGCTTTAATTACTACAACCAATGTTCAGGACACCACTGATTCTAATTGGGAATACAGTGGCCTAACATTCCGTAATTGTCAAGGGCTTGTAAAAAATGTACAGTTCACGCAGACCCGGGAAGCGATACTTGCACAGAATGTTCAGAACCTTGAAGTGAGCGGCTGTACTTTCTATGACGTTACAACAGCTGTAAAACTGACCGACTATGATAAGAACTGTAGAATACTTGGAAACACCGTCCGTGATTCCAGTGTGGGCTTTATTTTTGATACTCAGTCCTACAGTCCCCAGGTTTATTCAAATTTGATTTATGATACATCGGTTGCAGTTATTCTGATGGATTCCAGTAATTATCAGGTTTCATCAAATACTTTTGATACTTTAGGCACCGGTATAATTTTAGATAATTCATCCCACGGAGTTGTGGCATCAAATAACATTACAAATTCAAGCTTAGGTATTTACCTTAACGCGGACACGTCTGCAGGTCTATTCAATAATAATTTCTATGGAACCACGGATATAAATTTAGGACCTGGAACTCTGATTGATAATTCTAATAATATTATAACCGATCCGGCATATGTAAGTCAGGTCTTGAGGAATTTTCATATCCTTGATTTCTCAACCGATCGTAGTTCAGGCACAGACGCTTTTGATTCTTATTTCCGGGATAAGGACGGAGCAAGACGTACTGCTTCTCCAGGCTATGATATTGGAGCTTATCAGTATATCAATGCCTCACATGCTTCAGGTTCATATTACGTGGATACATCAGGCGATGATTATCTGAATTCTGGTAATTATTATAGTCCGTTCAGGACACTTGATAAGGCTATGACGGGTACCAATGATTCTATTTACATGTCTTCAATTTTTGATAGAACTGACGGGACGGCCGTTTCGGTTGGTGGTCACTATGATTCCTTCTTCTTGAATCTTAAAGACCAGAATGTCTATTTTGTGGATTCTTCTAAGCAAATTCAGACTTATACTTTGAATTCCTATTACAGTAACATCAACTTTGGGTCAATGCTATTTGTCTCCCCCAGTGGTTCGGATGGAACAGTAATGGGTGGGGATGGAACGGACTCTGGGGGTAATGGAAGCTTCCTGAAGCCTTTCAGAACCATTGCCAGGGCTTTGGAGGTCTCATCAGCAGGAAACTATATCGTTGCCCTCTCCGGGGATTATCCGCTGTTTAATGGCCGCTTAGACAGGGTTGTTGTTCCTATGGGGGATCGAACAGGTATATCGGACGGTCGAATGTATGTCGAGGATTTATTTTCGACCCCTCCAGCCATGCTTCCTGGGCATAATGTTGCGGAACCCTTATCTTGGAATTTAGATGCCACGAATCCTTCCTATGCTTTCATTCAGGAGGGTTTTCTATCTATGGGTTATGACGGGACACGTCCTGTCACGGCGACGTCATTATTTACGTTTACTCCAAATAATGGAGATACCACAGCCTTTGAGGTTACCGCGGAGCTACGCCAGGCCTTTGATCCTATATATTTCAGTGTTTACAACGGAACTAATGTGGTTACCTTTGAGTATTATAATGGCGATTATACTTGCAGCCTTCTTTCTGGCAGCAATACTTTTAGTTGCTGGGGGAGTCTAAATGTTAATGCCCCTATCGAGGATCAATACTTTACAGATTATATTTGTGTCAGCAGTGGTGATATTCAAAATAAATGTATCTCATTATCTTACTTGCTTTCAGATACCACTAATGTTTCAGTGAATATTATTGGTGGTACTGGTCAGGAAGTGGGAGTAGATTTCTATATTGAAGATAGCAAAATTAAGTGGGACGGATTGGCACTTGACGGGGAGATAATTCCTGGGGATATTCTGAGAGTAATTTATTTAGCACAGGGCCTTTCAGACCCTGTCAAAGTTCGATTTATTCTTAAAGATAATACAATAACGGTAATGGGTGCAGATCAAGGACATTTCACGAAGCTTATGAAACGACCTTTCTATTCAGACCCGACTGGTGCTTGGAATGCCTCTTTCTACATGGATATTAAGAAGCATACAGGATCTATTATTGGGCGCGGTTATGCATCCAAATTCTTGGCCCTTGCGGAATCATTTGGAAATACAGATAAAGCTAAACCCTATCAGTATAAAACATGGCGTCAGCCGGTGATTGTTTACAAGGGATCCTAAAATGAATAAAGAAGCGGGATTGAGAGTTGTTTCAGCCTACAATCGAATACTGGAAGCTAGTATTTTATCCGATATTTTAAATAAAATAAGGGTCACTTTATCCAAGGTTCCTCAAGTACAAGAAACCCTGGGTATGATCAAAGGTTTAGATCCTAAAAAGGCACTTGAAAAGCTTAAAAAATCTTTAGGTAGTGTGGATAAAGAAACTTTTGATGATGCTCAAAAATTGCTTAAATTAGGACCCCAGGCTATAAAAACTGCGGGCATAATAGATTTGAAAAGAACGGTAATGATGGCAGTTTTAATAATGCTTGTGGCCGGAATTTCGGGGAAGGCTTACAGTCAGGTTAATTTTCAGGATGTTAAAGAAAAAACTGAACATACTGTCCAGGACACCGGAAAAATCCAAGATGTTGAGAGATATAATTTATCTAAACAATTTTTTGCTCAAATAATGGATGAACATTCAAACCGTGTGATGCCAATAGGGGATGATGCTCTTCTTAAAGCTTTTAAAAATGGGGAATTTAAAACAAAAGATGAATATTTTAAATGGGATGTTAAAAGAATTGCTCCAAAATATTCTGAGTTTATTAAAATAATAAAGGAAGATTTTGAGAAACAAGGTAAAGAAATTTATAAATCAGAATATAAAAATTCTTTAATGGATAAATATGGGAATGATTTTAATCTTCCTGGTATCAGTATTGTTAATAAATTGGTGTATGCCGTAGGATTAGGTATTCTCTAAAATAAGGTTAAATTATGCCAGTATACCATTCAGGAAAATTAAGTGGGACAGGGAGGCCAAATTTTGACTACCCGATGCGGCCGTCAAATCCAGACCTGACCCCTCCTTTTGCCCCGAGAAATTTGATGGTTACATCTTCTTATAAAATAGGGGCGACGGATATTCGTTGGGATAATCCTAAACTTATACCCCAGAATAATAATTTAAATATAACCGGTGTAAATGTTTATCGCTCTACAGAAAATCCTTATGGTCCTTATGAGTTATTAAATTCCACACCAATAGGTGTTTTATTTTACAGGGATGAAACTCAGGAGACTTTAGTTACTGAAGACGCAACGCCCACTTTAAGCTATGCTATTGAGCCTGATAAAAGATGGCTGGTTTATGCACAACGTAAACCTATGATCCAACCGGGATCCAATGGCGATATCGTTACGGACAGGGTTGAAGATGTTAAAGTAGAAATTGATGATGGGGATGGATCCTTTATTGAGGTACCGGCTTTTATGGTAACAGGCCGGGTGGGTGAAGTTACTTTAATCAGTTCTCCAACTTTTAATTATACGGTAGAGCAGATTGTCCCTGCTAGACTTCCTTGGCCTCCTAATGGTAAAGTTAGATTGACTTATACCTATTTGAAACATCAAGTATTGTCTCATTTGAATCAGAGAATTTATTATAAAATAACTACGGTGGCAGTGGATCCAAATGATAATAGTAAGCGAATTGAGACCCCTTTAGATGAAGTTGAGTGGAGAAGTACTTTTGATATTGAAGAAATTGATTATATCTGGCGTGAAGGAATTAAGCGCAATCGATGGCTGTTGGATCAAGCCGGGGAACATGTAAAAGTCTTTACCCGGAAATGGATGGGTGAGAAATGCCCGAATTATGAGTACTCCCACGGCCAGGGTCACCAGGATTGTGAACAGTGTTTTCCGGCGGGGGCTTTGGTACGTACTGATATGGGGTGGCAAGAAATAGAGACTATAAAAATTGGGGACAAGGTTTTGTCTTCTAATGGTACTTATAATAGGGTGGTTCAGACTTTTGAACGTAATTATGATGGTAAGATTTTATCTTTGTTACCATCAGTTTCGACTAGCCCTATTTTGGTTACCCCCAATCACCCTATTCGTGTTCTTCGCGGGAATCATAAGGACCCTGGAAAATGTAATCCTATGTTCTGTGAAAAATTTATAAAGGATGGGGATGGTTTTCCTCGTGAAAAACCAAATGTCCGAGAATTACCAAGTGGAAGATTTTGGGCAAGGGCTCAAATAAATGGGTGCCGTGGTAAGGGGCGTAAAACATTAGGGACTTTTGATACTAGAGAAGAGGCAGTTACAGCCGTTTTTGATTTTAGAAAAATGAATTATAAACCTGGGCATGAGTTGGTCTGGGATAAGGCTGAAAATCTTAAGAAGAGAGATTGGTTAGTTCCTGTTTGGGACTCTAATATTCAAGATATTTCTGAAATAAAAATACCGGACCAGTTTTTAAAGAGTTCATCTTTTGGACCCTCTAGGAAAGGCCTTGAAAAATTTAATATTGATTGTGAATTTTTATGGGTTATTGGGCTTTATATTGCAGAAGGTTCTTGTGGGACACGCTCTGTTAATTTTTCTTTGCATGAAAAAGAAACAGAGTATCAAGGTAGAGTTATTAAGTTTTTTTCTAATTTGGGATATACAGCGGTAATACGTCGTAACAATACCCATGGTGTTACTGTAGTCGTATCAAGCTCCAACTTGGCTTCATGGTTTCCGAAATGGATTGGAACAAAATGCTATAATAAGCAGATACCACAAGAGTTTATGAATCTTCCGACAGATAAAACCTGGGCTTTAATTCAAGGTATCTATGACGGTGATGGCTCGAAGAGAGACCATGAAATCATTCAAACTTCTGAGAAATTAGCTCTTCAGTTGGTAGATTTACTCCATCGAGTAGGTGAGCAGCCTCTTGCGAGACAGCAAATTAGTAAGAAACTTACCCTTAAAGGAAATAAACGGAAAACAGCTTATTGTGTAAGTTGGGCTGAGGATACTCTTGTTCATGAAAATAGAAAAAATAGATGGAAATATTTTGGTCATATTCTTAGTAGTATTAAAAAAATATCTGAACAGGATTTTTCTGGTAAGGTTTATAATCTTGAGGTTGAAAATGATCCAAGTTATATAGTAAACGGCGTTGCAGTTCACAATTGCTTTGGTACGAATTATGTTGGCGGGTACTATGGGCCTGTTGATATTACCATAGCCCCGCCAGAAGCCGAGAAATCGATCGAGCTTCTGGATATGGGTCTACACATCCGGTATGACTTTGAGACCTGGACAGGGCCTTTTCCCATGCTTAACGAACGTGATGTGATTGTCCGTCAGGACAATCAACGTTATATTGTTGGGCCTGTGAATTATCAAGGATCCCGCGGAGCGATTTATCAACAGCATTTCACGATTTCGTATGTTGATGAGAAAGACATTCGTTATAAAATTGGTATTGATGGTGGTCAGACTTCTACACCGGAATCTACTGATGCTTTCCGGGAAGATTTAAAATCCGACGCATCACCGGTTATACCTGTGAAGCCGACCTTGCCGACTGAGAGATTAATTAAAGGCCGAAGTGTCACCTTTGAAAACATTATGTATTGAGGGTGATATGATTATTCTTGTTACAAAATTTATTAGAAGATTAGCTGAGCTTTGCCAGGCGGGTGGGGTTAAGCTTTGGCTGGATGACCAACCTCCGACAGAGGAAGAGAAATGGCCTGGCTGTAAGTTGGAAGTAAGACAGCCTGAAACTTGGGATATTCCTAGAAGCAGTGTTGTATGGGTAAAGAATTATGATGAAGCAATCGAACATTTAAAGAAGGGTAATGTCTCTCATATATCCTTTGATAATGATCTTGGAGAGCCATGGCCTAAAGAAGGTTATAATGTAGCTATGTTTATAGAGGAAAATGTAGAAAATGGAACAATTCCACCCCCTGAATGGCATGTCCATTCAGCAAATGGAGATTCTAAAAGGCGTATTCCTATGGCTATGAGAAAATGTCCCAAATGGGAAGGCCCGATTAATAGATCCTAAATATAAAAGGAGTTAATGATGCCCAATCCAGCAAAGTACCCGAACACTGATGATGGTTATAAGAATTACATGAAACAATGCATGCACCAAACCTTACATATGGAGCGTAAAGAGAAGGATCAAAGTGTTGCACAGTGCCTTGGTATGTGGCGTAAAGTGCATGGCCCCCGGAAACCGGGTAAGGCACCGAAGAAGGTTGCTGACCTTGTTCGACAGATTGCTCAGTCGATAACAGATCTCGAATAAAAGGAGCTCCTTTATGCTTGCTTCCAAGATTGATGCTCATGAAGCCGATTTTAATGCCAATAAGACGGATGCTCAGGGGGACAAGTACGATTTCCAGATTGATAACTCCCGCGGGTTTCCTCTTGCCTACCTGACCTCTAAAGGTGGAATTTCCGGATTTTTTTATCCGGAAAATTCAGCCAAGGATTTAATAGTCCTCCATTTCACTTGCGGTTTTTTAAAGGGCGATATTGCCACATTAGTGGAACAGGACTCCCACATGAGTACCCATTTCATCCTGGGCAGGAATGGGGTGGCCTATCAGCTGTTCAATACTAATTACTGGTCATATCATCTTGGAAAAGGGTCTATGGGTGGGAATACTCCTAACTCAAAGCGTTCGGTAGCCATTGAGATTTCCAACATAGGCCCCCTAATACTTAAAGGGTCAACTTTGACAGATGTTTATGGTGGTGCTTATTGTGATTTTAGTGATTTTCAGTATTATCAAAAATTGGACATTCCGTGGCGTGGTTATCAATACTATGCCACATTCACAGATGTTCAATATACGTCCCTTAAGGCCATGCTAACCTTCTTGTGTGGTAAATGGTCTATACCAAAAGTATTTGTTCCAGAAGCCTCCAGATTTGAAATTTTTGCCGACGCAAATACAGCATGCTCTTATAAAGGTATTGCAACGCATGCTAATTTCAGGGCAGATGGCAAGGTGGATATTGGTACTGCCTTTAATTGGGAAAAAATTTAACAAAGGGGAGTTCTATGAATCTTTTAAAATCAATGTTAAGTTGTAATGACGGGAATATTTCTACAACTCGGGTGATAACATTTCTTACGGCATTGACTGTTCTGGGGATCTATATAGCCCAGAATGTTATGGCCATGATAAAGTGTGGCGGATACGCTGATTTTCCAGCCAATTCTGTCATGGTTTTATTGGTCGTAATGGGAGCTAAGGTAAGTCAATCAGTCTTTGGTGAAAAGAACTCTGCACCTACCACTCCTGTTACTCCAGCTGTAGAAAAACCGGCTGTAGAAAAACCGGCTGTTACAGATATTCCTGGCGGCGGACCAGGCTGAAAGGGATAACTATGGGTCGACATCCTTCGAAGGAAAAAGCTATGAAGCAGGAGAAAGCTATTCAAGTAAACAAAAGAGTTGCCTTCAGATATTTATCTCTATG